>Ga0099824_1002079_pt1 | contig 29055 bp, 11 predicted proteins | sample SiratrowhiteBW_FD_76837 | JGI IMG/M metagenome (GOLD analysis project Ga0099824, IMG submission 76837) | Root nodule microbial communities of legume samples collected from California, USA - Siratro white BW | ecosystem: Host-associated > Plants > Roots > Nodule | place: USA: California... | reverse complement strand
GGGGACTGTTAGAATAGTGAATCTAACACGTGTGTACGAGTTGAATAAGTCTAGCTTAAGAATAGGGTTAGTGGTTAGGTTAGTGGTTAGTTGCCTTAATAATGGGATCATGGGTCCTACTCTACATGCAAACAGTTACGTTGTTTTGAATATAAATATTATACGTCCCACACACAGTGAGACACAGTTGGCAAAACTTTGATAGGGAAATGGTGGAGTGTAAGTATAAAAGACGATGCATAGGAGTAGAAGACACGGGTTTTCTTTCATTGAAAAAAAGGCATACACATAGATAATTTCTGGGCAGAGGAAATAGTAAAAGTAAAACTGAAACAGCGAGAAGGCAAAGAAAGTGATCTTCAACGGGTAAGTAACAATTTGTGTTTTCTCTTACATTGTATGAATTGCAGTATATTGAATGGGTATATATGATGCTCTATGATTGGCGTCCTCTTGCCAGTAATAATACATGCACAGTATAAATATTTGATTCTGGTTTTCGTATGCATATTGATGTGTATAGCTTAAAACCGTGGGTATTGTTGATGGAGTTTACTGTTACTGCCCTCATGCATGACCGTGAACATGTTTTTAATCTATGTCCAGAAACACTGGTAAAAATGAACTTTTTATTATTACGCGATTACGGGGTGAGAAATAGACGAAATGGTGCTGGTAACTTCGAGTATCTTCCTAGCTAAATTTTTTTTTTAGGTTGATAAGAAAAGCATTCGTGTAAGGTAAAGGGTGTGGTCCAAATTGTGTGATGCGCCTAGTGTTAAAAACGTAGCATTCAAGTAAATGTAAAAAGGTGACACTTGGCTGTAATAATGGAAGGGAGTGAGAGGTGTTTCATTTATAAATAAGAATGAAGAAAGGTGGTGTGGCAAATTCGAATACGGTGAAGCATTTGGGTTTGGTTTGATGATTTTTTAAGTCAAATGAATAAAGTATGAAAAGGGGAAAAAGAAGTCACGTGGTTGTCAAAGCTTAATTCACTAGGATAAAAAAATTTGGTAGATTTGTGGCACTCTGTTGGCCATACAAGCAAGGATGGGGTATTGGGTTTTGTTTATTTTATTTTATTTTATTTTATATTTTTATTTAACACTAATAATCACTAATTGTATATTTATTGTTTTATTTATCTCTTTATTGTATTATTTTACTCAATCAAATTTTTAAATAATCACATTTTGTTTTGAAATTTCATGAAATATTAAATAACAGTTTTAAAAATTAAAAAAATATATAAAACAGTTTTTAAAAAATAAAATATATAAAACGGTTTTAAAAATTAAAAAAATATATAAAACAGTTTTTAAAAATAAAATATATAAAATGGTTTTAAAAAAATATATGGAAAAAAAATATATAAAATAGTTTTCAAAAAAATAATAAAAATTTCAAAATTTCAATACATCAAACACCGTCAAACAAATTCTTAAATTAGAATTACGTTATTCCTGATTTTCTTTTGTTATAAAACAATTTTAAAAAATAATAATAATAATTTTAAAATTTCAAAAATATATATCAAACACCATCAAACAAGTAAGACTAATGTAAATTCTTGTTGGGTTCAGAAAAAACAAAAAATATTTTTCTTTGTTATTATTTTTTGTTTATTGTTCATTCTTTGTTCTCATTTTTTGTAAATATATATATCTGCTTTTTTATTTGTTGTAATTACTATTTTTGGAGGAAAATAACATTTTGAAAAATCACACTTATTTATGAACATTTGATTAAAAGTATTGTCTTAGGACGAACTTTGTAGGGGTGCTACTACCTTCTGGAGGTGTTTATATCTTCCTCATTCATAACCGACTCTCGAATCTATACCTGGTTCGCATACTTTTAATTTTTTTTCTATAGTTTTCTATAATGAACTATAGTGACACTTCCAATCTAAATTTAAATATTTTAAAAGGACCCGGTTGCGACAATGGATTGTTGGTCTAAGTAGTTTGTCATATTTACTTCCTTTTCATCTTTATATACATGTCGCACTGGTGAAATATAGCATCTCTTTCTTTTCTTTTTATTTATTTTTTATGCTATTGCTTTTTTCTTGGTCCTCATCAACGGAGGTGAAAAGTCAATATGGTATCAAAGGAAGTTAATTTTACTCTGCTCCACTATTTTTTTTTCCTTCTTTAATCTTGAATCTTTCTTTATGTTTTCCTCATGTTTTCTTTTGTTCTCTCGCTTTTCTGTTTGTTTTCTGTGATGTTCTTGTTTGTTTTCTTTGATGTTCTTGAAAATGACGAGAATTTAAACATTAACACCTTACCAGACATCATTAAAAAAATGGTCTCAACATTTTCCCTTAATAACAACAAAACCTTCCAACATTATTTCGTATCACTCCAAGTAAATGAAATTTGTTGGTGCATCAAGAATTTACAATAGTTATTCATAGTATAAACTCTTGCCTTCTTTCTTGCCATAGGAATTCTTGCATCCCTCACATTGACATCCACTAGAGCATCCAACATTGGCCTTTTCCAAATATTAGAAAGAAAATGGTGTTATTAGAACAGGAGATTAAATGGGTAAAATGTTTAGAGCATGAGGAAATTGACATATATACACAACAATAATTTTTCAAACATGTACATTTTATGCAACTGCAACCTCCTTCGTTCCTTGTTTTAGGATAAGCTTATCAATTCATTTTTGGTAAAGAAAAAATTAAAGAAAGTATGATAGAGATATCAGTGGCAAGCGGTACTATCTTTGGCAATAAATGCTATCAGATATCGGTATTCAATCTGTTGTTTAGATGTCTTAACTGTATATTCATATTCTGGTCTGTTTAAGCAGTCTTGGCAACCACAAAGGCTAGTGCAGTAGAGTCCGGCATTAAAACACTCACAGTAACTGTGAAGTGCCCAATCAAAAGGAAGAGTCAATGTATACAACTGTAAGTTGAATATGTGTATGTTTTGGTATTTCATTTTATATAATATACACAGTATCTGTCTTTTTGATATATACAGTTGTAAACGGTGTCGTTGTAAGAAGAGTCAATGTATACAACTGTAAGTTGAATGTGTATTTTTTGGTATTTCACTTCATATGATATACACAATATATATTTGTCTCTTTGATTAAGCAATTCGCAGTTACTGTGAGTGTTTTAATGTCGAACTCGTGTTTTAATGCCGGACTCTATTGCACTGGCTTTTATGGTTGCCAAGACTGCTTAAACAGACCAAAATATGAATATACGGTTAAGACGTCTAAACGACAGATTGAATACCGATATCTCGTAGCATCTATTGCCAAAGATAGTACTACTTGCCACTGATATCTCTATCATACTTTCTTTAATTTTTTCTTTACCAAAAATGAATTAATAAGCTTATCCTAAAACAAGGAACGAAGGATGTTGTAGTTGCATAAAATATACATGTATGAAAAATTATTGCCTATGTTATGAGGTTGTGTATATATGTCAATTTCCTCAAGCTCTAAACATTTTACCCGTTTAATCTCCTGTACTAATAGCACCATTTTCATTCTAATATTTGAAAAAGGCTAAAGTTAGATGCTCTAGTGGATGTCAATGTGAGGGATGCAAGAATTCCTATGGCAAGAAAGAGTTTATACTATGAATAGCTATTGTAAATTCTTGTTGCACCAACGAATTTCATGTACTTGTATGGTAAAAGTGATATAAAATAATGTTGGAAGGTTTTGTTGTTACTAAAGGAAAATATTGAGACCATTTTTTTTTAATGATGTATGGTCTTGATGCCCATATAATTAAGGTGTTAATGTTTGGATTCTCATCCTTTTCAAGAATATCAAAGAAAACATAAAGAAAGATTCAAGAATAAAGAAGGAAAGAAAAAACAATAGCAAAGTAAAATTAACTCCCTCTGATACCATATTGACTTTTCACCTTCGTTGACGAAGACAAAAAAAAAAGCAATAAAATAAAAAATAAATAAAAAAAAAGAAAGATAGCCTTGTTACATTTGATATGTTATATTTCACAAGTGGGTATAAAGATGAAAAGATATGTATGGATAGTTTGCGATCATCGTAGACTTAACTAATTTAGCATGTAAATTATGTAAACCAGACTAAAAGAATTCACATAAAAAAATATCAAAATTGAAAGTCTATATACCCTTGTAGACGGAATTATAAATAGAGTCTAAATATTTGGTTCTATTTATAATAACTTAAAAGTTAAACTAAAAAAATAATAAAATTTTAAAAAATTATCTCAATATTATATGTAAAAATAGAATGTAATGAACAAGGAACAAAGTATAAAAATAAATTAATTAAAATATTAGAAAAATAATCCACCTTCTAAACAAATAATTAAATATTTTCTAAATAAAAAAGTACTCAATTATAAGCACATACATAATTTTTTTTTGTAAGAAATTAACAGAAATACTCCATCTCACAAACCATAGTCTTATCATTCTAATATTTGAAATCATGTGATTGACTTTTTTAAAATTATTTTACTTTTTAAGTACAGAAAATAAATACAATCTGTTTTAGTCATCATATCATTGCAATTTATTTTAGTTCTTATTCATTTAATTTTTAATCTCGCTTCTGATAAGACTACAAGAAATTAAAAATAAAAATGACCAATTTTAAGTTTTACTTTTTTACATCAATAATACTTTCTCCAAATTTTATTCACATATGCACATTTATTTTCAAAACTAAGACCATTTACTGTGCAATCTCAGACTTCCGTTTTCTGGCAACAGATTTCTAAATTAGAGATTTGTAATTTTAAAATTTGAAACCAATTAGAATTCGGGTTACTAGAAACCGAATTTGAAAGAGTTTTTTTCTTTAAACTTTTATATTTATTTTAAAGTATAGAAATATTTAATTGTGTGTGACTTTTTTTATTTGAAAGATATGAGAGTATATAAAAATATTGAGTATTAGAAATTAATTTTCTAAAAATCAAATTTTGACTAAATAAATAATATTTTAAAAAATTTAACTAAAATGGTGAGAGTAAATTTAAAATTAGTTGTGAGATAAAAAAATTAAACTATCTAAATATTTAATTTGATTCAAAGATAATAAAAATATTAAAATTTTGTGAATGTTTATCGTTATTGATAAATTAAAAATTTGAAATGAAATTGGAAATGTTAAAAAAAAATTGGGTAGTGTAGTTTATAGATTTAAAAATAGGTAAAAGTTTTTTTTCAGTAAAAACTTTATTAAAAATACAATTAAAATTTGTAAAGATTTATTATTTATTTTTTATTTATATGAGAGAACGAAATAAATAAATAAAGTACGTAAGAGAAAAATCATTTATTTTCATTAAATTTATATGAAAAAAATTATTTATAGATGTTTTGAAAATTTTAATTAAATGTAATTTGTGAGAGAAAAAAGAATGAAACTATGTAAGTTAAATTTAATTTGATAAAAAGATAAAAGAAAATATTACATTTTGTGGATGTTTATTAATGATGATAGATTAAAAATTTGAAATGATTTTTGGAAAATAAAATTGAAAATGTTAAATAAAAATCTAGGTAGTATAATTTATTAAAAATCGATAAAAGTGGGAGAATTTTGCTTTTAGTAAAAATTTTATTAAATATACAATTAAAATTTGGGAGAGTTTATTTTTAAATTATATGAGAGAGGAAGGTAAATAAAAAAATTATGTAAGAGAAACAAACATTTAATTTCATTAAATTTATGCGAAAAAAAGTTGTGATAATAAACATACAGAGATAAAAAAAAACTATTTAGAGATATTTTAAGCAATTAATTATAATAAGAAAATAAATAATAAATTATTTTATTTTTGTATTTTTTATTTATATAATAAATAAAAATAATAAATTACAATAATTTTATAAATTTATTTTATATTAAAATAAAAATTGGAAGAAAATTTATAATAATTTATAATATTGGAATTATATTTGAATTTTGTATTTTAAGTTTATTAAAAAAATTTGTAAATAAATATTATTAATGTTATTATTGAAAAAAATAATATTAATGTTATTATTGCAATAGATAATTTTAAAATAGTAAAGTCAATTAATAAAGTTATATTAAATTCAAAAATAACATGTCAAAAAAAATTTATTTTGTTGTTGTGAGTAAAATTATGGTGATTGTTTAAACTTTAAAATTTTGTTTTGAATAAGTATTGAACACATAGTTAATGTTGGAAAGAGTAGGTAAACTTATTTATTAATAACTTGAGTTTTTGCTAACAACATCTTTACTGACCTGAGAATATATTAGTCTCCATAATGGTGAGCGGTTCCATAATGGCGACAACGTCTGCTACATGGTGGGTTGCGTCATGGGGATTGTGGTTGTTGTGGTTGTGGTTCGTCATTGGATTCAAATTGTGGGGTCTTATTATTCATTTTTATTGTAGCAGAAGAACTTCCTGCTTCACTGTCAAAGTGTGTTGGATGCATATATTGCATGTGATCATTAGCAGAAGGTGGTGTATTTAGATATGTTCTAAACAAGTTATAGAAGAAATCAGTTGAACTGGACACAATTGATTGTCTTCTATCGTCCATTATAGGTTTCCATTGAGGTGTATTGAATTGTTCAGATGCAAACGAATGTCGGTAAAGTTGTTGTTGTGGCGGATAATAATCTGTTGCAGCTGCAAATGAATGTCGACAAGGATCCTCTTGTGGATGATTATAATTACTTGTAAGTGGGAATGTGTGCTCCGGTGGTGGATTTAGTTGTGTTCGTGAATCATTTAGTAGATGCGACACTAACAAAAAATATATTGAATTCGCCATGTACCATTCCATGCACTCCCTACTATGGAACAAAGGTCCATGAACTGGATCACCAATTAATGTTAATTCGTGACGGTTGTTCCACATGTTTATCTACCTTGCATGCTTAGTCTGCCAGTTTTCGTCATGTCGTCGCCACATATCAATCTTGTGTAGTTTTTCCAAGTTGTTAGGTGGGGCAGGGACTTGTTGGAACATACCAAATTGTAATTAAACTCTATCGGATTGGTGTCATTCCACTATTGCAAAGAAAATTAGGGGACTTCATGCTCTCTAAATTTCAGCATCCATGTACGCTTGTAGCAGGATCAATGCCTCAAAGTCCTTGTACGGATTACATTTAAACTGTAGTAAGTCACTGTTATTAGAAAATTTGTGTTAAAGTTTAAAATTTTCAAAATGCAAGAGGATGTATTTTGTCCATTACTTGATCAACTTGTATGTGGTGAAGCATAGATCTGTACCCCATTAGGTTATTGTGAGGGATGTTTCTGTAGTTAAGAACCCTGCCACCACTCTATTTACAAACTACGGGGGTATGAAGGTTATTGTCTGGAAAGGGGCACAATGTATGACATGTGATATAATGTCCATGATTGCAGAAGTGATACACACTCACCCATTGTTTTTGCTTTGGCATCTGTTGACCTGCACAATACCCTGTACAAAACAGTCAAACAAGCAGAACCTCAACTATATCGCCTTGTCCTACATAGGTTAGTCAAAAATGGTAAATAGATAAGGTGAACTTTGTTGCCGGTTCTATCAGGCATTGACACTCCTCCAATCAAACTTAGTATGTATGCCCTACAATGGCCATGTAGTTGTTCTTTTGTTGGCTCTTCACTAAGTAGGAGCATATTTTCTCGAAGCCATTTTAGTTTGACTTGTGAACCAATGAGTGATTCACCTTTCACTGGTGTAACACCCAGATAAGTGTCACACATGTCCTCCAAATCAAACATTGTTGGGCTAACAATTGGTGGACCATCTACGTTGAGACCCAGTTGAAGTGAAATATCTTGTAATGTGATGGTACACTTACCAGTTGGAAAGTGGAATGTGTGAGTTTCAAGTCTCCACCTTTCAACTAACGAAGTTACTAAGGCGTGATCCACTTTTAAATGCTTTAGTTTTTACAATTTCACCAAATCCTACTTGTTCCAATATTGGAATAGTTAAAGGGTGTGGCTCTGCCATTGAATGACAATAAGACTCGACAACATCATCTTTTGAGTCCTGCAAAATTGAAGAAATTAATATTAAAAGGTTAACAAATAAATGGATTTTGGAAAAAAAATTATGTAATAAACTTACCATACTAGCAATGTATGCAGACCTATGTTTTTGTTGATTCATATTGTTGGAGTGAAAGTTAGTTCGCAATGAAAAATAGTTCAAGATTGTAGTCACAAGGAGAGTTTTATAGACTACCGTGAATGGTGAGATTTGGTGAAGTAAAATTTATATATGGTCTCGATTGATTTTGAAGCATTGATGAGATAGATTCAATTCAGGACATCGATTTGTGTAGGTTAATTTTATACTGTGGATGAGGGTACATTCAATCTGGAACGTCAATTTATAGGGTGGGTCTCTATTAAAGAATCTTTGTCATATTCAGAAAATAATATGGATGAATAGTGTCTCGTAGTTTGTGAAAGTTCATTTTGAAGCGTTGATGGGGCATATTCAATCTACGACATTGCTTTTGGCTTGACACTGCTAAAATATCTCTACGATATTAAGACAATCATGTGAGCGAGCAGTGCCTCGTCATTTGTGTAGGTTAATTTCATAGCATTGATGAAGGTACACTCAATTTGGAACGTTAATTTATAAGGTGGGTCTCTGTTAAAGAATCTCTACCATATTTAGAAAATAATGTGAGTGAATAGTGCCTCGTGGTTTGTGAAAGTTCATTTTGGAGCGTTGATGGGGCAGATTCAATATGGGACATTGCTTTTGGCTTTACACTTTGCTAAAGAATCTCTACGATATTCAGACAATCATGTAGGCGAACAGTGCCTCGTCAGTTGTGTAGGTTAATTTTATAGCATTGATGAAGGTACATTCAATCTGGAACATTAATTTATAAGGTAAGTATCTGTTAAAGAATCTCTGCCATATTCAGAAAATAATATGGATGAATAGTACCTCATGGTCTTTGAAAGTTCATTTTGGAACGTTGATGGGGCAAATTCAATCTAGGATATTGCTTTTGGTTTTACACTGTGCTAAAAAATCTCTGCGACATTCAGACAATCATATGGGCGAATAGTGCCTCGTTATTTGTGTAGGTTAATTTTATAGCATTAATGAAGGTACATTCAATCTAGAATGTTAATTTATAAGGTCGGTATCTGTTAAAGAATCTCTGTCATATTCAGAAAATTATATGGGTGAATAGTGCCTCGTGGTTTGTGAAAGTTCATTTTGGAGCGTTGATAGAGCAGATTCAATCTGGGATTTGCTTTTGGTTTTATACTCTACTAAAGAATCTCTACGTTATTTAGAGAATCATGTGGGCGAACAGTGCCTCGTCATTTGTGTAGGTTAATTTTATAGCATTGATGAAGGTACATTCAATCTGGAACGTCAATTTATATACATTGAGTCTTTGTTAAAAAATTTGTGCCATATTCAGAAAATAATATGGTGAATAGTATTAATCTCTGTGGGTTGATTTTGGAGCATTGTTAGGGACAAATTGAATTTGGAACATTGCATGCAATCTCACATGTTTTGTATTTATAATTTATAATTTATATAGCATAGCCTCGATGACCTTTTGAACATGAAGTACAAACAATGATGTTAACTGGCATGGTTTGATGGAACTTAATGGTTCATTCAGAATATCAGTGGTAGAAACTATAATACTTCTGTGTTGAATAGCGGATGCATGTTGAATGTTTGAAAATAATTAGAAGGGGTTATTAATGTTTAGTATTTGTTGGATTAAATCCTATGAAGTAAAAAATACACAATAATCAGTATTAATATAACAAGAAGTAATACAAAATATGATAAGGTCTAACAATAATTTGACACAAAAATGCAAATGGCAAAGAAGGTAACAATGAAGAACATACTGTCACTCAATCTGTAAAGAGACATTTAATTGTTTTTCCATGCCCTTCCGTGTGTTGGAAGTAATTTGTTTACCTAGATCATAATGTTGTTAGATGAATGTCGTAAACTCAAACCTTGCATGAGGTTCATATATTTTTTGCAAAACCAGTGACACAGCGTACGTTGTCGTCATCTTCGATCTCGACACAGGGATAAGAATTCCTAATGTCAGTCATATACATTGAACACCGATAACATAAATCAACAGCGTATAACTTGCCATCATCTGGGACAAACAAACGTATAATGACTTGTTTAAGAACTAATAAGGGCATAGATTCATAAACCTCGATTGAAACACTTATTTGACGGACAAATATGGTAGATTGAAGCTCATCAGTGATGATTTGGTCATTGCAATGCACCAAAGCCATGATAGATAACGATGTCATTTTGTGATAATGATAAAGACGGCGAAATTGATTGGATGTTTCATGTAGGTGTAGGTAATCATAACCTACATTTATAGTTGATAAAAAATGACTTGGCCTGTTAGAGAAAGAAAATTATATCATATTTAATATAAAATTTTCCCCATTTGTGTCTTTAGAAAACCTCTTGATTACTTTAATTCGACGTGTACTCATACTTAACAGCTTACTTCTTAGGCTTGGAAGAGGCCCATTCGTAGCGAGACATGACTTGACCTGATGGCTTTCCTATAGTTTTTTTATTTATGAAATGAACAAAACCAATTTTGAGACCAAATTGTACTCTTAAGATGTTCACATCGTGTCTCCAAAATATCCTTTAATTAATTTAATTCGATGTGTACTCATACTTAGCTGCTTACTTCTTGGGCTTGAAAGAAGCCCATTCGTAAGAAAACATTTTTTTATAAAATTATTTTACTCATTGTCAACTTAAAGGTTGAACATATTTGTGACTTCATTAAGAAATGTATTAGGGGTATAATCTGGAGTGAAAGTAAGAAAAGAGATAGAATGTTGCATTCCGAGTACAAGTAAGGAAAGAGATATAATTTTACATCTAAAATGCAAGTAAGGAAATGGATAAATGTTGCATCCGGAGTGGAAGTAAGGAAAGGGATACAATGTTGTGTTTGAAGTGCAAATAAGGAAAGGAATATAATTTTGCATCTAGAGTATAAGTAAGAAAAGAGATAGAATGTTGCATTTGAAGTGCAAGTAAGGAAAAAGATATAATTTTGCATTGGAGTGCAAGTAAGGAAAGGGATAAAATGTTAAATCTGGAGTGGAAGTAATGAAAGGGGTAAAATGTTCATATATTTGTAATCTCTTTTTTTTAATACGAATACATATATATATATATATATATATATATATATTATTCACTATACTCAGATAAATTGTCAACATTACTTTCATGAAGGTTGCTTTGTAGATGTGTCAGTCTTTAACCCTGACCCACTAACACGCGTGAAGGAGTTATCAACATCAGCATGCAACTTCTGATGACCCTCACTTGTGTACACCTTAGAACAAGTCTCTCATGTCTATGAAGGCTTATTTGGTGAACTCAGAAACAAAGACTACTGGCATGCTTACACTGGTCAAATATTATGTCCAAGTCCAGACATGAAAAGAACATCAAAAGGAAAGTCTAAGTCAAGTCACATAAGGACTGAAATGGACATGAGGGAACAACATGATCTATCCAAAAAATGTTCATATTGTCAAACACCAGGACATACAAAAAGAACATGTCCCAACATTGTTGGAGCATCCAGTTCTCGCCATTGATTATGTTTCATTTAACACAAAGTATTCCATGTATAATTAACTAAAGTATTTAACGAATGTGTGTTTCTCATTTAGTTTCCTCTTTATGTTCAACATATATCGCATAATTTCAATAAATAACAATAATTTTTAAGTATTCAACATAACAACATTTAATAACAATTCACAAAATTGGTAAGGCTACACAAACAACACAACCATCCATTACTCAAACAAACTGTAGAAAAACTAATACACAAAAGTTGAACATGTCTCTATAATATATTCTCAATTAAGTCACACTGGTCAATAATTACTCCTCTATAATTATTTTTTCTCTAGCCACACTACACAATAATGTACATCGTCACATCACTCTTTCATAATTGTTTTTCCTGAAGCCACACACCACAATAATATATATTATAACATCACTCCTCCATAATTTTTCCTCACAACACACTTCTCAAAAATAGATTGCATACATTAGGATTATCATCAGCACCAATGTACCAACATGTTCTCTTTTAATGTGGATATGACAACACGTAAAAAATCAATCATCTTTTACACAATTCATTTCACACATCATAAACAACCATTTTTATTTGTATCTCAATCATTATCCAACTATAAATTCAACCTCCCACCCATACACCACTTTCAAAACATTCTTCCTTCTTTCCAAAACTTTTGCTTTTATCTTCAAATGAACCATCTCTATATAACAGACACTAAAAATTTTTATAATTCTGATCGTTGTTGTCTTTGCAAACGGTCGGATAATAGAAAATGACGAAGACGTCCACTTTGAATGTCTATCTCCTAAATTTATCAGCATCCCTTACAGTTGTAGCTTCTCTCATTTAAAGGAGAAAGTTTGTGGTGCTTTAGGACTGTAAGATCAGAAAACATTGACGAAGTTGTACTATCGCCAACCTCAGCTAACCACACAAGGGCAAATTAGGTATGATGTTGTTAAGATACTAACTGATGAAAATGTTTCTGAATTGTTAAGTTGGAAGTCTCGATTTCCATTTCTTACAATGATTGAACTATATGTCAAGCTAACAAGATCTACAGAGAAAACTTTAAGCCTTCTGAACGCACCTATTACATCCAACTCTTCTGTCAATCAAGACTCAATCAATTCAACTGAAGCAATAATCTACTGTGGAGGAGTTTTGCAACGGGCCACCATAATAGAGAGTCCAAATGGTTACGGTCTAACCTACACATATCTCAACCCTAAAAGAATGTCAATCCCACATAACTGCTCTTTTAATCAGCTATTTCACAACATATCAGAAATATTAGCATGTGGAGACCGAAAAATAAGTTACAAAAAATAAACTATTGTTGTCCAGCTAGAGTTCTTAATCAAAAACTTGTACATGATACAGTACAAATACAAAATGATGCTGACGTCGAACAAAAAATTAACCGTTGGAAAAGTACTCAACTTCTTAACCCAAGTGTGCAACGTGAAGATTTAACTACAACAATTGAATTGTTTGTCCAAACCAAAAATTTACGTAGTGCAACACCAAGAATTAGTTCAAGACTTAGAGGATACTACCTACATTCGGCAAAACAACATCAACACTTTCCTAAATTAGTAATGCTTTCATTATTGTCATGTTTATGTTGCATATCAATTTCATGTATTGTCTCATTCACCTTTAACTAATATATAAATTACACTTTAATTAGTCGTAAACAAAATATATATATCCATTTTTATATATAGCATCTTTCATTTTAATTATTATTTATTTTTTAATTTCACATTTTGAAAATTATAATTTACACACTTATTTTTTTCATTAAACCAAATGATATACTTATTCACTTATTTTTTTTATCATTACATATAAATTAACTTTTATTTCAAATTTTCCAACCTTTTAATTAATATTTATTTACAGAAAATACCCAATAATTTTATTTCCTTTTTGTTATGACAGATATTCTTTTAAAAGCTTAAAATACAAAATTTAATGCTAATGCCAATATTATAATTTATTTTAATTTTTCTTCCAATTTTAATTTTAATATAAAATACATTTACAAAATTATTGTAATTTATTCTCATTATAATTAATTGCTTCAAAATATCTATAAATAGTTTTTTTTTTCTCTTTATACGTTTATTATTACAACTTTATTTTCATATAAATTTAATGAAAGTAAATTATTTTTTACTTATATATTTTTTTATTTATCTCCTCTCATATAAATTAAAAATAAATCCTCTCAAATTCTAATTGTATTTTTAATCTAAGTTTTTACTAAAAAGAAAATATTTTTACTTATTTTCAAATCTATAAACTATACTACCTAGATTTTTGTTTAACCTTTTCAACTTCATTTTCCAAAATCATTTCAAATTTTTAATTTACCAATAACAATTCACAAAAATTTAATACTTTTTATTATCTTTGAATCAAATTATATTTAATCTTAAATAATTTTTTTTATTTCACAACCAATTTTAAATTTATTCTCTCCATTCTTTAATTAAATTTTTTTAAACATTATAGTCAAAAATTTAATTTTTAGAAAATTAATTTCTCATAATCTAGATAAACTATTTACAATATTTTTTTATTTTTATATTTTTTTAATAAAAAATCATACAAAAATTATAAATTTTTACTTTATTTTATTTTAAAACAATAAAAATAAACTATAAAACCTTCAAAATAAATAAATAAATAGAAATCCTTTCAGAACTCGGTTTGCAGAAACCCGAATTCTGATTGAATTTAAATTCCAAAACTGCAAATCTCCAATTGAGAAATCTACTTCTTGAAAACCAAATTCTGAGTGTACAGAAAATGGTGTTGGTTTGAAAAATAAATGTGAATAAGTATTATGTGGAGAATAAATTTTGGAAAGAGTATTATTGCTATAAAAATTTCTATATATTACTTTAGACCTAGTAAAATAAATAGTTTTCATTTTACTTTCCAAATTTGTATCCTCTAAAATTAAATTTTTTTTTTCAGTATGGTGTAATTATTTTTATTGACCTAAACTCATTTGATTATAACAACACTCAAGCTTTGCTTAGTTGAAGGAGTGGATTTGAGAAGAAAGTGTGTAGAAAGTTATATTGTTTGGATGAAGGGATAATGGTGAGAAAAGAAGAGAAATTTTATAAAAGTTTGTGAGTGATGTGATAGGTGTGATTGATAATATACTTTTAATAAATAAAATTAAAATTAAAATTAATTTAAAATTAAATATAATTAAATGATGTGTTTGATATAATTAAATTTTTATTATTAATATTACTATTATTATTTTATATTTATATTATTATTATTACTTTTAATTATATAATTATTACTTTGATTATTTTTTATTATTGTAATTATTATTAATAATTTTATTATTTTTTTAGTTTTTAGTATTAAATTATTAGTATTTTACTATTATAATCATCTTATTTTTATTATTATTTTATAAATTTATTATTAATATATAATAAATGTTTATTTATTATAATATAAATATGAATATCAATAAAATATATTTTTAATATAATAATTATATACGTAATTATAATAAAATATTTGATTATATTTAATATAATGTATTTATTAATATTTTATTATATTTAAAAAACTTTCTTCACAAATCTTCTTATACATGAAGAAAAGCAAAGAAAGATCTCATTAAAAAATTTTGTCGTGTAACGATTTTAAATGTTTTTTTATTCCTCGATCTGTCCACTTTCTTCTTCTTTCCTCCGCAATCTATTTTCACGCCTTCATCCAAACATAATGTAAAGGAGAAAGAGGAAAAAGAATGCTAAGTTCTTTAAAAGAAACACGTACACAAAAATGAAATCCTCATTATCAGAGTTCAGTTTCATGTAAACCTTATCATTAACATCACAAGCCTTGACCCTAATAAACTTGGTCATATTATCAGAGCATATATTAAGAGAAAACAAATTCTTCTACAGACTCTCTAAACGTAAAATCAAAAGGATAAGCAACAACTTTCTAGTACCCAAAGTATTAAAGATTGAGGTTTGGGAAAAATATGCCTTTCATTTTCCTCTTGACTACATTTGGCTCAGACACCTTATGAAAGGGAGCCTTCCGTTTGTTTACTCTCGAAGAGCTAGTCACAACTATTATAGCTGGTGGTGCGGTGGGAACCACTGTGTTCACATTGGAGGGAGAAAGAGAAGAAATTTCTTCCACAACATCCCCCTATAGAGAAAAAGAGTTAGTATGACTCAAGGAGAACTCATCTCCTATTGTGGCAACCTTTCTACTTATTAGAGAGATGTTTTTTTTGGAAGAATTAGAAAAGGAAAAAGATGCCATTAAGGATGTACCTTAACAGAAATGGTGATGAGCGAAGAAGCAAAATGCTAAAAACTCTCACAAAAGCTGGAAAAGTAGAATGAGGTTGGAATAATGTAAAAGTGATGTTTGAATATAAGGCAACCAAATAATTTCAAAAGTTTTGTATCCCACATAAAACAATAAGACACTCAAATGTCGTGTTTTAGGGAAACATGACATGAAAAGTTAAAATGTTAGTTGTCTAAGCGATGTAACTTCTTGTAAAGAGAAATATTGTATTAATAAAGGTGAAAACTTCTCATTAATGCACATTAGGAATCACACCATTATGGGATGCATCATACTAACTAGAAAAGTTGAATAAACTTGACCTTATGAAAGATTACGAAGCAGTGTACTCAAAAGATGGCTATAAAAATATAACCTCAAAAGTAATTCAAGCTAATACTCAACAAACACTTAAACTCGTTCATCCAACAAATTGGTCTAACTACTCCTCATTTATAAATTTCGAAATAAGAGACTTATGTATTACCTGTCTCGAAGATATTTAAAGATAATGGATAAAATATTATTTAGTATTTGAACAACTTAAATACATTACAAGAGTGATCGATTATAACTAAATGATAATATTTTATGTAAGACTACATATACTCAGTGACCAACTTTATTTTTTTCTTATCTTAATTATCTTTTTAACCTTTATTTATAGGTTTAAAAACCTATAAATACAAATTAATCCTCTCATTTTCTCATTCACTCACTTTAACACTCATTTTCTATAATTTTTTTCTAGCTATACTGATTTGAACTTTGAAAGACATTTTGTAGGTGGATCTCTTCTTAATTTTCATCAACAACTTGTTAATCAATCCTTAAAGTTTCAATCTCGACTTTTGAAGAATACTACTTTCTACCGTACAGAGACTACGTTCTTTTTCAATAAAAACAATTACTAAAATAATCTTCTTGTTAAAATGTGAATTTTGAAATTGAATGAAAAGTTTTCAAGACAAACAGAGTATTCATCTTATATTATATTATAGTTTTATATTTTCAAAAATATAATTCACATGATCGAAAAAAATATTTGTAAAATATTTGTAGACATGTTATGGCATACATTTAGTTAAGTTTTCATATTCTTTTAAATATTTTTAAAATTTTAAATTAATTAAAATAAGAAAAAATTGAGATATAATAGAGGTTAAAACATTTTTTCCTTATTTCCATAAGAATATAACTTACTCACCATTAGCACGTGAATAAAATCTGTGCACTTAAGGAGATATAACTTTTCTGGATATAAAATATATCAGAGAATTATTTTTTCCATAACCTTCTATCAATAATAGAAATTAAATACTCACATATCTATAATCCCGAAAATGTAAAGATTCTGAAAAAATCAAACGTCTCTAAGATAAAAAAAAAATGTTTCAAAGTTTTACATAGATGTAATAATACTGAAAAGTAGACTAAGCATCAGAGTGTTAAAAATGATAAAGGAGACGTGAAAAGTTACGACTAAAGCACAACTAAATTTTTTTTGAGTTTTACAAAGATCTTGAAACAAAAGGTTAAAATAAGATGTGTAGATTTGTCAAAAGTAGAGAAAGGAAAACAGGAGATTTGAATCATGAAGATAAGAAGGAAAAGTTTTGACCAAATATGATATATGAAAGACAGGAGAAAAAATTGTCTATAATATGTTATGAACAATGATCAACTCGTGACATAGAAGACTACACATCAACTCGTGATATTCTATTGCAGTTTGCAAGTGTGTAAAAGAGGAAGATATCGTTAGACTCACTGGGTTATTTAATGTGATTGAGATACAAGGGATTAGATGAATGAAAGAGGAACAAATTATAATAAAGTTTACATTTCAGTTGTGCAATGTGGAATAAAAAATAAAAAAATCTTATTCCATATTACACAATTTAAAATCCAAACCTTAAACCTTAACAATTGAATTTTAACTTGCCCAGTTCAAAATACAAATTTAAAAAAGATAATTTTGATATTTTCAAAAGTACGGAGTGCAGGAAGAAAAAAATGGAGGTGCAGGAAGAAGCGGCCCGCATTGAAAATGCCAAAAAGACACAAATACTAAAGCCCAAATATTGAAAAGTTTACTATGAATGAACCAACTTCACCCAACAATGATATTAACCTCCCAATCAATTAAACTGCAACAAGATTGTAAATCCATAATACAATAAATAAATATCGATAATCCATGAGCCGTGAACTGCAAAACCATAACACCGATACACCACTCTAACCATAAAATTCCCTCCAAAAATCTATGAAACTACAAGGACTCGACAATGGCATAATCAATTAATTTGACAAACTGAGATGTGATTAATCTACAAGAGCTACCATCCAAGCTATTCAAGCATTATCCCTCTCGGCCTTCCTAAGATGGCACTGCAAAAACACAATTCGAGGAAACCATGTCAAACTTGAAAGCAATGGTGTAAAAATAAAATCAAACACAAGAACCAAACAAATGGTGAAGCAAAAATGACTCTAGATGTGTAAATATATCTTGTCACTAGGGATCAAATACAATATCAAAGAAAACATGAAAACCTACTGTAGCTAGCTGTATCAATCTGCTCAGGAAGCTGCTTTATATCCACTTCAAACCTGGACTGAACCTGAAATTCACAACAAACAAAATGAATATTGCCAATTGACTCAACGTTAGCACTATGAATAGGCAATCACACGAAGCCAAATATTGAGCAAGGAATTATGGTGGAAGGTGTTAAATTATGGACACATGACAGTCATATTAAAATGCTACTAAATTTCTAAGGTGGCTGCAATTTTCATAACAGTGCCCAGAATTAGAAGTGACAAAAAAAGGAAAATATAAACTAAGCTGTTTACATTGTTGAGAACATCAACATCAGTGGAACATGAGACAAATGTAATTGCAAGGCCCTTGGTTCCAAATCTTCCAGCACGGCCAACCTGTTCGGAGATTTTACCCAAAAGAAATGACAATTAGATGGGGCACTAGATAAGAATAGAGGGGGCATAAACAAATTTTGTAGGAAAATTTGGAAAATGGAGAGATTATCAGACCCTGTGCAAGTATGTATCAGCAGAATCCGGCATGTCATAGTTTATAACTATATTCACACGTTCGATATCGATTCCCCTGCCAACCAAATCTGTTGCAACTAGAATTCTTGTATGGCCCTCTTTAAAACCTTTATATCGCTTTAACCTATAAAAAAGCAAGAAATTCAGATCAGACACAACTTACCAGTGCACAGAATTGTTCTTGAGACAAAAACCAGCATTAGCAAGACAAAAGAAAACAGAAGCCTAATAGCTACCATCAGCGAGCAATACAAACAGAAGTATAGTTGTAGGAATACAAATTATAGGCTATTGAATCATCAATTATAAACCAGTGAAGACTGATTTGTCAGCATACTTTCATATCACATAATACATACCTTTCTTCCTGAGACATTCCAGAGTGAATGCAAATAGATGGGAAGTTGCACTCTCTAAGCAGTTTGTCCAGCTCCGCTGCTCTACTAACACTTTTCACAAAGATAACGATTAGATTGAAGTCCAGTGCATCAAGAAGGTCATTCAACTTCCTGTTCTTCTCCTCCTCTTTCAATTTGATGTAGTGCTGCCATTTCAACAATCAACATAAGCCAGATACCATAAAACTTGCCAATATTTAGCAAAACGTGAAAGTGTAAATAATATAATTCGCTAAAAGGCCCACCTGCACAAGTCCATGAAGGGTCAACTTTGCTTCGTCATCAACATAAATTTCCATTGGCTGAAAGGAACAATGATATAGTAAATCATATTAGGAGCCTTCCTCAAGGTAATGGAATCGAGAACGACATCAATGATGGATGTGGATCCTTGAATCACAGTTCTGCACCATTTATTTTATGTCCTTCCAGATACTTTCACACACTGACACTCCTGAGAACTCTAGCAGGAACGTTCCCAAAATACACTAACAACCCCCTCGCCCCCTAGCTATGACAAATAGAGAAGATCCTATGATGTCAAAAACCGTATCAGACAGACAGGCTTTTGGAGATAACCAACCAACTTCATTGTGAAACAGATGTGGGAACGTATAGAATGAGAAAACATACAAGCTTAATCAAGAACTTACCTCAAACATTCCCAACCAGATCTACTATCCCCAGCTATAGCTACCCAATCACAAGCCTTACCAGAAGTTGTTTCCATAAAAACTGCCTAAAGAACAAAAGCACTATCCGGACTGAAGTCATATCATCATCATAAGTAAATTTTGATGATACCACGGCAATCTAAATATCGAAAAAGCTTTCAGGGAATTCAGGTATTAAGAAAAGAGACTATTAATAAGTAGTAACTGGTCATGGAGCATTACATCTTGCATAAACTTTTTGCAGACAGGACGTATTTCCTTGCTGAGCGTTGCAGAAAACATCATAACTTGCTTATCATGGGGTGTCATCTTGAAAATAGCTTGCACATCTTTCCTCATGTCTGCAGAATTCATGAATGAAACAGAAAACCAAATTAAAATTAAAGGAAGTCCAAAAGTATGATGCAAGTGATAAGAATGATTGTTTGGAAATTCAACATACCCAGAGACTCTAGCATCTTATCACATTCATCTAAAATGAAATGCCTGACATTCTTCAAAGAAAGGTCCTTATCCCTAGCCAATCCAAGTATTCTTCCAGGTGTACCAACAACAATACTAGGGCATTCGTTCTTCAATAGATCCTTGTGAACTTTAATGTTGACGCCACCATAAAAGACAGCAACCTTCAGATCGGGTAGGTAGGTGCTAAACCTTTCAAATTCGTTGCATATCTACATAAAAGATATTACACAGATATCTTAAATCAGAAGTAATCAAATAGCAAGTTCCATAATATTGCAAGTGCTAAGCCCTAAATAAATACCTGGTATGCTAATTCCCTTGTATGACATAAGACAAGTGCAGAAACTTGCCCTGCAACAGGGTCAATCTGCTGCAGGGTAGATAGAACAAATACAGCAGTTTTTCCCATTCCAGATTTAGCTTGACAAATCACATCCATTCCAAGTATAGCTTGAGGTATGCACTCATGTTGTACTGGTGGCAAACCAAAGAAAATAGAGGTCCAACGAACCGGTGGTAAGAAAAACAAACCTTTGAGAGATATACCAAAGCATAATGGTTCTCCAAATGAAGATTATGATAAAAATATTACCTATAAAATAAAAATTGGAAAGTTACACAAGTTTACTATATTTGTTATTGTATAAATAGAATCAGCATAAAATATTGAACTGAAACTGGTGTTTTATGATACGAATATTAAGAAAAAAAAAATACAATAAATAGAAGAAAATTATCATCTAATAATAAAGATATGATACGAAAATAAATAAAAGTGTTCCTAATAATACATATATAATCTAGATATGGTCGTTCCCAATCTTTAAATTCTCACATGGTCTAAACCAAGAATATGGCCCAATTAAGGTACAAATCTTAGGGAGAGAAAAAGTACTTCCTCTATCGAAAATGTTCTTTATTGTCAATGGAGAAGAAACTTGGAGGTTTCTCATGCTTAATGGAGTAACCTCCAACACAAGTTATACCATGACAACATGAAAAATTAACATTAGGAGCACTTGTGCTTCAAAAGAAATCATTAATTGATCTGGAATCACCACATGATATGTAATCAAGTTTCATCAACTGATCGTATACCAACAAATTTGTAATGTGGAGATTGACCAAAAATGACCAAGGTTATACTAACAAATTTGTAATGTGGAGATTGACCAAAGATGACCATGGTGGTCTGGGGCCATGTAATAATTTCTTGTGCTTCAAAGGTCAAACAAATTTATTTTAGACCAAACAATAGTGGTTAAAAAAAGACAATATGGTCAGGTTTGGGAAAATTTGGATCCAAATCATGAATTTTGAGTATAAATTTGGTCACCTTTTACTCATTTAGAATCATGTTGGATTGGGCGAAGTGTTCAGCTGACATCTTTTGAAAAAAATAAAAACTGAAAAAAGGGGGGAAAGTAGGGAAAACACAGAAAAGGGAAAAAAAACTAACAATTGTGAAAGTTGAATGAAAATATAGATTTACTCCCAAAACTAAGATTTAAAAGAAATAAATAAATCCAATATTAGTAGTGATTAAATATAAAGCTTTTACAACGGGGTCAGGTCTATCCGGTGCAAAATGTTTCAAAACTGATATCTCTGATCCAATTGGAGGGGTTCAACCCAACCCTAACAAAAAACCTAAAAGTTTTTAAAAGCAATGATTGAAACCCATAACTATTCTGTGTTCATAAATCATCAGAGTAACTCCAATAAATAGTTATTATAATAAATAATTATGCAGGTAATTTACCTTCAGAAGGGTGCTCAAATCCAGAGTCCACAATAGCCCGAAGAAGCTCTGGCTTCAGCAAAAAGTCTCTGAATCCTGAACTATGAATTCCAACATAACCCCTGCCAAAAACCAAAAACAGAAAAACAGCATTCAACATCAGAAGCTCGTAGAAAAAACAACACAGACTCCATTTGCACTCCACCCAACATCCCCCAAGGCCAGATCATCAACCCATTTCAAGTAAAAACTACAAAAACAAAAACTTCATTTCGAAATACTCTCGTACAGTTTAACCCCATAATGAGCAAAGCAATTCTAACCCCCCAAAAATATGCAAAAAAGTAAATGTAAACAATATCTTATATCATATACATATAACAAAACACTTCAAAATATAACATGATAACATTTCCATGCAAAAACCATAAAACTAACTCACTTCTTTACAGCGTCACCGTTGACTTTATTAGCACCCTCAGGCTCCTTCTCTTCTTCGTCCTCGTAGTCAAGAAGGTCCTCCTCGTAAGCTTCATTCTTTGTATCCCCCATTACTACAATTTACAATAACATTATTAATTCAATTGCAACCACTGTTTCAAACAAACAAATACTCTAAAAAGAAACCGAATAAAGAACACGAAAAAATCAAGTTAGGGTTTAGAGGCGTAAACGGAGTGAGATAGAGTGAGTGTTAGGGTTTTGAAGAGTGTACCTGTTCGTAGAAGCGTTCGGAGGAGGCAGTGGAAGGAGTAGGAGGGTTTCTGAAAAGGGAATTTTCTTAGCCGAGAATCCTAATTTTTTTCGGGTAAAAAGGGGGTGAGAGTGATAAAAACTTCACCATATTAGGATAATAATTATATATATTAAAACTGCCAAGTGTAAATAAAAACTAAAAAGAAAATTATATTTTGATAACTATTTTCAAAAGTATGAAAAATCAGACTTTAATAATTAGGGTGAAGAAATAAACTGAATCCAATAAATATTAATAATAATAGCAATGGTAATAATAATTTTCTATAATAATCAGTACAGAGATTAATTTGTGTAGTTGTTTCTTTTTACATTTTTTACTATTTTATGGTTAATATTTTGATTATTTTTAGTGTACCAAATTATTGATATTATGACAAAAATATAACTTCATGTGAAATGTGGGGTTTCTGATAAACAACTATTACTTTCTTTATTATTTTTCTTAAAAGTAAATAGTCTATAAGAGTAATTAATAGAGAGGTTCATTTTTGTGTAATTGATTTTTTTCATATATGTATTTTTTACTATTTTACTTTTGATAATTTAATTTTTTTTATATTTTGAATGTATCAATTATCGATTAAGAATATTTTTTATTATATTTTTTATTATATTTTTTAAATATTAAATGAAATAAAAAAAATGAGAGTGCAAAATTAACTCTATTAAGAGAAAGAGAAAATTAGAAGAAAAACATGTAATCGTTTATAAAAAAAATAAGATAAAAATGCATAAAAAAACAGAAACTAAAATTATATCTTTTTATTATTATAAAAAAATGTGGACACAAAGAGGTGGTTGCATTTATGCTCCAGCACTACAACTAATAAGAATTAAATTGAACTCTAATAATAATATATAATTTATAACTATATATGACAGAAATTATCTTATTTATAATATATAATTTTTTTTCAAATTTATGTTTAAGTATAATTATTTTGTCTACTATATATTTACAACTGCACCATTCAACTCTTCTTTTCCCATATCTCACACATTATAAATGTTAATTTTCTTATATAATTTTTATTAAAATTTTACTTTTTTTAATATCTCATATATGACTGTAACAGAGAAACAAATTTTATAGTTTTTAAAGAAGTCATTTTTTCTATCTTTTTAATTTCAATATATGATAATGACGTTGATTATTTTTTAAAATTAAAGAAAAATTAATACACGGATACATTGTGTCTGTATTTTTGTTAGTCAATATCAGTGTATAAAGATCATTGTTCTATTTGGTATATAAAAATTATTTTCTTATTTTACTTTTAATAATAGTTTATAATGAAAGATTGTGATGAGAGGAAACATGATAAGGAAAACCATTAATTCTATTTTTTTACTATATCAAATAACATTGAATGAAAATATTTAATTATAAAATAAAAATAATATATGTAGTACTTTTAAAGTTACAATCAATTTAAATATTTAAATTTTAACTTATTAAAATAAGATAGTATGATAAAAATGTAAAATATTTATTAATAATAATAATTCTAAGTGAGTGTACACAAATGTTAGAGAGGGAACTTTCGTATAGATATCAAGGCTTTTTCTCTTCTCATATTCGTCTCATCTAATATAATTTTGCTTTTACAAATTATAGGTTAATGTTGGTACCAATATTCAAAATGGCATTTTTGAAAAGTCAAATTGAATTATTTGTCATTGGATTTGATTTGATTATTAATTAGATTCATTCATGTCCTAATGTTTTCTTTTAGAATGAATTTAATTAAATATCAATCTAGGAATAGATTATCAGTATTGAAAGAATGGTATTTTAGAAAGGACACTTTTTAGTTGAATCAATTTAAAATGGCATTTTCAAAATGTTGATTTGATTTTTAATTAGGTTTTTTAAATATTTTTATTCACTTTCAATCTTTTAATTATATTTTACCAAACAAATAAAACTTAGAGGCCTAGAATATGAAAGGATTAGTTTGGTTTCACCTTTGAATATCTTCTGTTTAATAATTTATATAATGTTGTGACAAAATAAAATATTTTTGTAAAGCATAAAATATTCAGTAAAATAAAAATAAATAAAACAATTTGTTTTTGTATTGTTATATAAAGTACTGTTTTGTAACTTCAGAAATGGAAATCGTTTTTAGGATTGGGATTTTCATCTAATTAAAAATATATTTTTAATGGTTGAGTTATGATCTTAATCTGTAAAATTTATTGAAAACCTAATTTTTATATTTTTAATTTAAAATATCATTTCAATCTTTTAAATTTTAAGGAAAAAATATATAGTTTTACTATAAGATTAAATAGTAAAGTAAATTATGAATACTGTATTTATAGTTACTAAATATAATTGTGGTGGTTTATTTATTTCACAATCCAAATTTTATTCTAATCTAAACAATATGTGTATGCATATTTTAAAGTTTATGATATTGGTATTTTAATGATTTATTTGAGTAAAAATATAATATTTTTCATATAAAGAAGGCTGAAAGCATAAATACTAGAAATTTTAAAGTATACATAATATATTATTTTACCATAAGTTAAGATGCCATCACGATGAAATATATTACCAAAAACTTCTTATTGATTTTATTATATAAGAAATAATTAAAATTGATAAATCTATCCATTCAAGCAAAGATTAATATTTAAGAGTTAGTTATGTTGACATGCTTTTATTTTAGAGAATTCTTTTATAAATAATATCCAATTAAACTAAAAAAAAAATTATGATTTCATACGCGGTCTTAGAGACGTTTTTATTGTAACATTACATTAACTGTAGAGGGTTTAAACAATCCCTTAACTTGAGATAAAATGTTCTAAAAGTTTCACCTCTAATATGTATAATTGGTAGTTGGACACTTAGACATATAGGTTTTCAATTCTTACACAATAAAAAATTAATTCTTTTCATAATCTTTATCAATTTCTTACGGGTCTTAATTATGTTGTCTATGCTATTCTTATCACTCAAATTCTCAAAAGCAATTTCTAACATTAATTGAGTTTTCTTTTTTGTATGATTACTAAAAAGGAATCCGACAATTCTATGTTGGTTTTTCTGAATCCTATTTATATTGACTATGCACTATTACTTCATTCAATGATTCCTCTAAGTCATGTGTCACCTAGACCCACTATGGACGTCCGTATCATAATGTTTTTTGATGTTGCAAACTTCATGACTACCTTGACTGCTCTTCTACTAGTCGTGGTCATGGATGTGGTCACTTTAATATGGGTTGTTTTACTTCTGTTTCTATTCATGTCATGCAATCTTGTGCATCCCATAACAATGGTAGCCCTTCCAAACCTTTGTTTATTGTTACTCCTAACATGTTTCAATAATTGATGTCCATTGTTGTTTCCTCCAAACCATGCACTTAAAAGTTATTGGGAATAGTATCTTTCCGATAACATTGACTTTTGGATTGTGGAGCTTCTCAACATTTGACTCAGACCATCTTCTTCATTTTTTTAATATCCACATTATTTCCTCTTGTTCAATAACATTACTCATTGATTTCTATTTCTCAGTTACTACATTGTACCAATTGTATAGTCATATTTAATAATTCTACATGTTTATATAACCTGCAAATGAGGAGGATGATTAGATGGGGTGTGTGTGCTTTGTCAATCACATATGTGATTCAAAGATCTTTCTCTTTTAATTTTTGGCATCAATGCTTAGGACATCCTTCTCGATAATATCTAAATTTGTCGCCATTTGTTTCTAATTCTCAAAAATGCTCCCTGTGGTGTGTGTTATCAAGCCAAACAAATTTGTCATTCATTTTCTAATAATAACATGAAGCTTACTCTACTTTAATCAAATTTATTGATAATGGTGTACACTTAGTTTAATTTTATAGTTAAACAAGTACAAATTGATAATGGGACTGAATTATATCTTTCTCTCTTGGTTCTTTGTTTTTGTAGTTGATGCACTCTACAACAATTTTCATGTACATATACCCCACAACAGAATGGTAAAGTTTAATGATGTCATTATCATATTCTTAATGTGGCTTGTGTCTTACGATTTGATGAATATCTTCCTATTAATTTATGGGGTGAACATTTTCTCACATATTCTCATTTGATTAACCGAACTCCCACTTCTTTGCTTAAAGAAAAATGTCCATATGAAGTGCATCATTAGGTTACAATTTTGCCTAAATCATCTAATAAGTTTCCTACTCGCTCATGAAAATGTGTTTCTGTCAACTGTCCCACAAACAAAACAGGTTGAAAGGTGTTTGCTTTGGATACAAAGCATAATTTTGTCTAAAGTGATATTCAATTTCTTGAAGATACATTTCCATTTGCATTATCTACTGTAAACATTCCTCAAGCTCCCACATAATGTATCTTTTCTCCTATTATTCATTATGAGCACTATGGTTTTGGTGTTGCATCTTTAGAAATTGCAACCCTACCATACACAGAGTTTGCTGACAGGGGGAGAAGTTTGGATCCTCCATCTCCACCAAAGTTGGATGACAGAATGAGCTCTTCTAACATTTCTTCTCCATCTTTAGTGCCTCTTCATCGCACAAGTATAACTCATCAAACACCAAATTATTTGAAAGAATATCATTATCACTCTACTACACCATTTTCTCTCAACACTCTCTCCAATGTGTCTTTGGGTATTCCCTATCCTATTGAGAACTTTGTTACTAGTACTATTTTATCTATAAAACAAAAAAAATCTTAGCAGATGTTCGTAGTACCATTGAATCACAGTCATTTAAAGATGCAATGAAGGATCCACTTTGGCATCAAACTATGAGATTTGAAATTCAAGTCTTGAGGATAACCATACTTGGATTATTACTCCTCTCCCTCATGGTAAAAGACAATTCTTGGCAATTGGATTTTTTGAGTCAATTATAATTCTCTATTGAATGATACAAGGCTAGATTAGTTATTGCAAGCAAACCAAATTAAAGCACACGATTATCATGAAACATTTACTCTCGTTGCAAAAATGGTGAGTGTGAACACTTTTCCCTCTACGGTTGTTGCTAAAGATTGGGGCATTTGTCAATTGGATGTTCAAAATCTTTTTCTTAATGAAGATCTTGAGGAGGAAGAGTATACGCGCTTTCCTCCTATTTTTTTCTACTGGTTCTCCTGGATTTGCATGCAAACTACTTCGTTCTCTTTATGGTTAAGGACTCTATCCTTAGTTTCGGGTTTCACCAATCCAAAGTTGATTATATGTTGTTCACCTATACTCAAGATTACGATTTCATTACTATTCTTATGTATGCTAATGATATCCTTTTGGTTGGCAATAACACTTGTGCTTGTGATCAGGTTAAGAATTAGTTACAGTCTTGGTTCAAAATCAAAGATATTGACAAACATAAATACTTTTTGGGTATTGAATTTGTTTGTAGATATTAGTGAACGTTTCTTACTTGGGTGTAAACCAGCTACTTTTCCATGTATCAAAATCATAAATTAGCTTTTTCAAATGGTTTGATTTATGATGATCATGCACGTTATCAACTACTTGTAAGCCACCTTGTCTATCTTACCATCACTCACCAAAAGTAAGTTATGTCGTTCATATATTATCTCAATTTCTCCAACATCTCCTGTCGCAACCTAAATCACGACGGGACGGCAATCCAAAAAAATTTATAAGAATTGTTTGAAAATTTAAGGAAAGGAGTCGCCACCATAGTTTATTAGGAAAACTATAGAAAAACCAAAATTAAGGGCATGGTCTACGAAAATCAAGTCTAGATCCGGAGTCGGTTACGTGTGGGGAAGGTGTTAGCACCCCCCACAACGCCCGTTCTATGACGGTACCTTTAATTAAATAAGAAAACTGAGTGCGATTCTGAAAATGTTTATCTTTCCAAAGATGAGACAAAAATTTAGGTAAAAACAAACAAAAATATTT
>Ga0099824_1002074_pt1 | contig 29089 bp, 10 predicted proteins | sample SiratrowhiteBW_FD_76837 | JGI IMG/M metagenome (GOLD analysis project Ga0099824, IMG submission 76837) | Root nodule microbial communities of legume samples collected from California, USA - Siratro white BW | ecosystem: Host-associated > Plants > Roots > Nodule | place: USA: California... | reverse complement strand
ATCACCAAGGACAAGTTCTTCACTAGCAATAGGCAGCACAAAAGCATTCACTGTAATTATATGTTGCTGAATTTTAATAGGCACATTGCGAACCTGACCATCACACTTAAGCAATTCACCACTACCTACCTGCACTTTGAAAGAAGGAACCTTATACCAAGGTATAGCTAGGCGTTTTACTAAGGCAGGATGGATAAAATTATCTGAGCTCCCTCCATCCATTAATATACGAATATCTCTACCATGAACAGTCCCAGAAAAACGAATAGAACCTCTCGTTGGTAAACCGGTTAAAGCATTGTAAGAAAGCTGTAATGGCACTGTCAACTAACTGATATCCGCGGATTCTGTGGGAGTGGTATCAATATCTTCAATTTGCTGCTCAGGTTCTGTAAGCACTTCCTCCACAGATTGGATAATAAAGTATTGCTTGGTTGCACATTTATGACCTGGGCTAAATTTTGCATCACAAGTGAAACAAAGGTTATGCTCCCTCCGAAATTGGATTTCTGTTGGTGACAATTTTGGCATAAAGAGGTTTTAGGAGGTGTCGGTAATAACGGTGGTTTACTGTCTACTGGAGCTATGGTAGGATTGACCTGTTTGGATTGGGTTGGCAACTGAATCTTTTGTGCAGAAACAATTGGAGCTGAGGATGATGTGCGCCAGCGTTGCGGATAGGGTGCAAATTTTTCTTCAAATAAACGAGCCAAAAGAGACTGCCTGCATGAGAGAAATTGGACATCTGAATTTCACTTCTCGTCTCAGCTTTGGATGTAATCCACCAATAAAACAGTCCAAGAGTAATGCATCATCCATTCCATATACTCTAGCCGCCAAATCATTAAAGGCATCAAAATAGTTGGCAACCGAACTGGATTGTTTTAATTTGAATAACTCTTCTAGGGGATTTTCAAATTGAGAGGGTCCAAATTGAATTTGAAGAGCTGTGGATAGAGTAATCCAGTCTTGTCCTTGATTCAATTTTTCCCAAATCTGAAACCAACCTAATGCTCTGCCTTCAAGACTAACCGCGATCAAATCCATCTTCTGTTCCTCTGGCACATCGTAAATACGAAAAAAACGTTCGGCTCGGTAGATCCATTGAAGGATGTCCTCACTCCCAAAAAAATGGGGAAAATCAACCCTCATCTGTCGTGGAGTTGTGAATGGCGAAGACGGTTGTCGGGGATGTTGCTTAAGTTTTTGAGCCAACTAAACCTGCAAGGAAGCAAGAGCCTGCGTGATTGCAAACAATTGTTCATTATACCCATCAGCTTGCTCGGTGAGTTTGTTAATGGCCGCTTGCATCGTGTGCATATGGGTATTGTCCCATTGAACTCAACGAAAGCACCAAATGATGCAGATGTTAAAGCTAGATAATACTTTTGAGGCACAGTAAAACTTTATTGGCTTAAAAAGAGTCTGTCTCAAAGAAACGGTGAAAATAACAGCAACGGTGCCACTCGCTTACAAACGGTGGAGCGGTGGCCACTCTGATTCTGACGTCTCACACCTGTATGGCAATTTAGAAATGCTTTATCAAGGAACACAACACAGAGAGGGAAAAGAAAAAGTTTCAGAGAGAGAATTCAGAATACTAACAAATTTCCTTCCTGCCTATCCTTCCCCCTTCCTCTGCTCCTTACAGAATAATCCTTTACCTCATTTCTTCTCTGATCGCTTACCACGTGTCCCCTCCTTTAACTCAATGTTTGGCTTTGCTGGTATCGCATAACTTCATTTTAATTTATAAGTTAACTTTATTTGATTTTAATTTTACCTTCTTATATTTTCACTCTTATAAATAAATATTTATTGGATAAGTTCGACCAATATGAAAATAGGTACCTATAACGCAATAAATCCGATTTTAACTAAAATTTTAAATCAGTTCAAACATATTCAGATTTATGCTCATGTCAACCTATTTCGGTGTACATGTTTGGATTATAAAAATTATATATTATTCTTATATATGAAACATTAACACATTACGTACTTTGCTAACATGTAAATTATAAGTCAGATATTTGTATTAATTACTTGATTATGCAACTCATAATATATTCTCAGTCTAACGCGTGATATCAATTTTTTTCTGCCAATTTATAATATTATTAATTGAATATTTAGTCATCATTAATAAATATTATGTAAATTTAAACAAAAGAACTAAAAATAAAAGAAGAGTAAAAGATAGTATACGTAAATATATATTAATTATAAAATCCAATATATCATTGGACAAACAACAACATTATAGCATTGGTGGAGATGGAGTTCATCATCCTAGAGCATAAAGTACTCCCTAGTAAGGGGGTCCAGACAGACAATGTAGGAACTTAAACCATCTTCATTCCCTCTCTGTTGGTTATTATTGTAAAATATATAAGTAGTCACCAAGGGTAAACCCTTCTCGAAGCTCCTTAGGTTACCCTACAATAAACAAAGTAAATTTGATGTTAGTATCTAGATAAATATACTATATACATGAACATTTTAATTGGACAAGATCCACGTAAGAAAATGAATATGATTTTAACGTGAAATTTTAAGATATTGATTTTGTGAGTTTTAATTTCTTATTCAATTTTTACATTTAAATACACTTAAATACATAATACACTACAAGAAAAATATTATTTAGAGACCAATTTTTAGTTATTAAATGAAATAGTTACTAATTATGACAAATAGTCACTAAATTAGATTTTGGTTGCTAAATAACTATAAAATAGATTGAATTTAGTGACCAATTAAATCAAATAATTAGTATCTAACATTAGCTACTAATGTTTTAGTGACCTATACCATTAAATTCTAAATTAGTCTCTAACTTAATTAGATACAAATTTAGAATATAATGAGATAGGTCACTAAAATAACCTTGATAGCTAATGTAAGATACCAATTATTTAACTTAATTGGTCACTAAATTCAATCATTACTTCTATTGTGTAGTTATTTAGCAACTAAAATTTAATTTAATAAACTATTTTAATTACAATTAGTAATTATTTCATTTAGTAATTAAATATTGATTTGTAAATAGTTTTTTTCTTACACTTACTTGGTGCAATCAATAGAAGGAGTAACTTTGAAGGGCAAGTTAACCCCACAAGTGGCAGGGAGGGCTGTAAGGCGTGGAGCATTGAGTCCAGGTATCCTCAAAGCAGTGTTTTTGAGGCACGTACACGCTGCTTGTCGATCTGGAGTGGTCTTGGCTTGGTTGTTGATGCGTCTCACCCCGTTGCAACATGGTTGAGGAACTGGTGCACCAGCAGGACCCGTAAGGTACGCTATGCATGGTGCCACAGTCATTTGCAGCGTGCCACATGGAATAGCTGCTTCTGCTAAGGGCATAATCTGTCCAATACCAACCATCAGCACCACAACCACACAGGTAACCTGCAAAACCAGAGAGCTAGTCATGATTCAAAAGGGTTGGAGGAGAAAGTTTCAGTTGAAGGAATGAAGTTGAGGTTGTGGTTTGTCAATATCTCAAAAAGAGTCTTTATATAGAGAGATGAGGGATTCACCCTTAGATTCTGAAATGTGATGGAAGTAAGTGGTTGGTTGGTTTTCATTTAATGCAAGAATTGAATGAGTGATAACGGTGATCTGTAATAATGCAATACAATGGCAATGTGCACGTTTGTACTATCTTATTTGTTTATTTCCCTCCAACTTCTGTTGAACTTTAGCCAATAATTATATAAACACTGCGCATTGAAGCTAAATGAAAACTCTGCCATTTTTTTTTCTCATAAACCTCAAATGAAATTCTACATTGCATAAGCATCTCTTCATTATACATGACAAATAGGAGTCACATAACAATAAGAAATGATGTGATCATAATCGCTAATTTTGGTACTTTTAGCTATCAATGTTACATGAAATGATAGCGTAGTAACATGGACTGATCACATAATAAGAAATGATGTAACATGGACGACTGTTCAAGTAATGAAAAATTTAAATGTTAAATGAAGTTTTTTTCAGAAAAAAAAAATCAAAAAATTCATCATAGAGCTAATTCTCACCATCTCCAGCTAACAACATGAAAGGTATTGTATTTTCAGAAATCAAATTCCCAAAACTATTAACCGAAATGTTATTCCAAAAATATCAAAATTAATATATGTTTGATTAAAAATTTTGAACTTTATATAATTTTTTTTAATTTTGAAACAATTAAGATAAAATTACTGTGGAGTTAGAAAACAACTTCTCTCGTTTCCATGGAAATGTAACTTTTTCCCTTCTAAGATCGTGAAAAGAAATTGTACAGAAAGGATAAAGTAACTTTTATTAGAATAAAAAATGTTTGAAATCTTTTTATAACTATTAATGTTTATTTAACAATATCATTATGAGAATTGCTTATAGTATTTAAACTTTCTTTAAATGTCCAAATAATTAATTAAGTAGTTTAAATATAAGTAATACCCAAAAAGTTTATAAGTAAATATATTTAAAGTAATATTTTTTTTAATTTGGTGAAAATGTGAAAATGATATATAGAAATAAATAGTTTGAAGAAAAGAAAAACAGAATTTGAAAATGTCTTTTCCTTTTTCCAGTTATGGGCATGCAATCCTGGGCTGCACCCCAACCACACCACAAGAAGAAACTTTTGTGGTTTGGTGTTTGTGGTTAATTTTGAAGGTGAAACCAATGACAAGGTGCTTTTTGAAAACTTAAGATTTGGAATACAAAAATATAAACAGTAATGCTATCAGAAAATCTCTTTTAAGACTGGGTTTATTGCCCCTCCAATAGGAAGAAAAACAGAGATAATACATATGAAATTACAGTTTTATCTTTAAAATGACATTTTGAAATGTTACTATTCTTTGAAAATTCATTTTGGTCCCAATAACATTACAGTTTAATTCAATTTAGATATTTAATTTATGTTTAAAGTATTTATTTAATTTAGATTTTTTTTCACTTTCACAGCAGTCCAAATAAAGTAACTTAAAAGTATTTAATATTTTTTACGTATAATAAATAAGATAACTAGTAAGAAGAATTTATAAAATAAAATAAAATCATTCTACTACTATACACATATAGTATTAATTGAAACTGCTTTTTTTCTCTAAATGGAATGTCACATCAACATTGATGAGTTAGGTTGAACAATCCATGTTACATGAAATGAGTCTGAATGATAATTTTGGTACTTTTAGTTATCAATCATTGTCAACTACCGTGCAAATTGCCTTGGAAAATAAATAGTGTCTCTATGGTAAGGAAATCATTTATGATTTATTTCCTTCGATAATATAAAGTGAAGGAATAAACAAATAGATTGAAACTCTACTAAAATTTTGGTATTGTCCTTTCTATTATATTTTTAAATACATTAATTTTGATATGTTAAATTTATTTTAATATATTTTAAAATATTAAAATTAGTATGCTTTGAAGACATGTTAAAATAACAGCACCAAAAAATCAACAAAAAATCGTAATTCACGAAATCATACATCTATGTTATTTGTCGTCTTATTTTCAATGTGCTAAAATAAGTCCATATCCCTCATAATTAGGACGGCAGAAAAGCCCTAACTTGTCTCTATCACTTTTGTTTAAATTATATATATATATATATATATATATATATATATATATATAATTATTACTTTTGTATCTTAGATTATTCAAGTATAGTTAATTATAATTTAATTTGTAAATATTTATAATTTAATTTGGAATATTATTATATATTTGTATATTTGATAATATAATAGAAAAATCATATTTTTTATATTCTAATTTTAGTAAATTAATTTTAAGATGGTTTGGCCAATTGTGGAGCAAAATAGATTAGTAAACTATCTATTTTACTAAATTGATAGCAGAGTTTCATGTCACTTATTGTCAAGATGAAAAGTTCAGCTTATATATCACGTCTCAAAAAAATGGACAACTATTGTTAAATGTTTTAGTTAAAAATCGTGATTGTATTAGTTACTCCTACAGGCACATTAAAAAATATATTTTTTACTACAATTTTTAATTATTATTATTATTATGTTAAACTTATAAACAACATTTTTTAATAAAATATTAAATTTAGCTAAAAATAATATAAATAGCCCTTTTTTATTAATTTCTTCAAAAGGACGCAAAGCATTATTATTTTTTCTCAATAAATTATTGAAATTATATAAGCTCTCCAATTAGTGTTATTTGGTGTATTTTTCATGCTACGTACGTATTGCCCAGAGTCTCTTGCAACTAAGGTTAAAGTTTCGAACCACCGACACTAATTAATTAACATAACTTTATTATTATTGTAGAGGGACTAGAAACAATAAATTGGTTCAGATTAATGCAATAATTATAAAAAAAAATTAATCAAATTATAAGAGAATAAATTTAAAAATAAAAGTAAATTTATTAAAACATTAATGTTCCATTTAATAAAGAAAAAAATAAAAAGTAAAAAAAAATTGAGAAATGACTAGAAGTAGAAATGATTTATTTGGAAATCTCTACAGCAATCATAATAAGAAAACATTTTATACTAACTTTAAACAAGACTTTATTTTCAAAATTTATCATATACAAAAAGTAAAACTCATGCATTTTTTAAGATTAAATTATATAGTTTCAAGTAACCACAGTTCCTGTAACTTGTATCTCAATCAATACTATTCATTCAATTTGTCCTCATAATTTTATCCCTGGCTTCAGTTTAAAAATTAATTTTCCTGTAATAGCTAAAAAAATAAGAAGAAATTGAGGGATCTCTTCAATCAAATTAGGACTATATCGACTTTCTAGATATATAAGTACCTTCAACAATTCAAATCATAAGTGAGAATTAACATACTTGAAGAAATTGAGAAAGATTTTTTCACAAAGTTGGACATAAAGGGAATATACAAAAGATTGGAATGAGATCACCTATATGTGATGAAAAGATTAATCAAAAAATTAATAATCAATTCTTAGAATGTTTCTTGTTTGCTTCAAAAAATAATATCAAAAATAATTATTATTTACTAAAAGAACACTGAAAACTAGTATGCACAACATGAAGAAATGAAGGCAGTGTAAATAAAGTCACTAAGAAGAAACAACTAATTCACTAGTCATACTCGTTGATTTTACAAAATTCGAGTATTTATGTCTAATATTTCAACCTTAAAATTATATCTAAAACTCCTTATTCGTAGACCTAACGTCAACAACTACCAATTTATTCTTCATGCAGCAAAACATGTCATCAAAGCGATTTTTCTTCACTTCAACTAATCATATATTATGTACGTAATAACTCCCAGTTCGACTTTTCTTTATAATTTCATTACAAAAAGTAAGTATTTTCATCTTCTTTTCAATTGATCAAACTTTTATCTAAGAAACCTCTTGAATTAAGTTTTCATGACTGACATCGTGTACCAAAAATTTTCTTTAATGAATTGATAATTACTCTTATCTTATAAACTTCATATAATTTCACTATAAGAAAAAAAAATTTAATGTCGATTAAAAGTTGACATTAACAAATAAATGATGAAAGTAATTAATTAATAGTGTTGGATTTGTTTCATAAATGGATATAACTCTAAACTCAGTATAGTTTTTGAAGACTAACTCTAAGTAGTGTGGATTAAACCGACGTTAATTCCTCATTAATTTTTAAATTTATTTTTTAATTAAATCAATTTGTCATAATAATGTTTATTTAAAAATTTGAGTTTGTTTGGCTGACGTTAATGATAGTAATTTCAAAAAAAAGTTTCACGTAAAATGATTCATCTTAAACAAAATAAAATATAAAAGAAAATATAGGAAAAAAAATGTATTGGATGAAGAAGATAAATGTTTATGAAAGAGATGAATGTGAAAGAAGTAGATAAGTCTGAATGAAGGAGATGATGAGAAAAGTGTAGATGAAGAAGATGTGTGTGGATGGAGGAGATGAGTGTGGGGTGAAGGAAATAAGTGTGGGATGAAGGGGATAAGCATGGATGAAGAAAATGAATGTGGGTGAAGGAGATAAACATAGATAAAGAAAATGAATGTGGGTGAAGTATATTAATGAGAGAAGATTTATAAGTGTAATGAGTGTGAGATCATTTATATAGAAATAGAAAGTAAGAGAAGAAAATTATAAGTGAAAAGTTAATAATACTTATATTTCAGCCTTTAGATAAAAATCTACCATCTCTTATTTGTTGTCACAAAGGAACAAATATCCATAACATATATATTAGGGTTGATTTAACATACACTTATTTAAATAAAATTAAATACTAAAATAAATAAAATTATTATTAACTAAACTCATGCTAACTTTATTTATCTGTATTTTAAAAATCTTCTTACACTGAACATTATTATTTAACTTTTCAAATTATTTTAGTCTGACACTAACATTAATAATTTTATTTATTAAAAAAGTTAATAATAATAAAAGTCATAGTAGAATGGATAAGATTCTAATAACATCCAACATTATGCAAATTTAAATTGAAAAGAAAAATTCTTAAGTTGCATTAGAATTTGGATAAGTGAGTCTAATAATGTCACAATTTGAGTTTAACGAACCTTAATATTTGGCCTGAATTGATATTTTCTCATAATATTTATTTCATTCATAACGAATGTGATTTGATTGCAATAAATGTGATTTTATTATTTATAAGAGATATACTTTAAAGAGTAAATTAAATATTAATAAAAAAGGTAACTAAAAAAATATTATTTTTTTTTAGTGTAAGAGAATTTCCAAAAAAAATGAAAGAAAATTTATGAAGAGAAATCATAATTAATACATACATGACAAAAAAATGTGTTAGTAATTATTAATATAATTTTTTAATAACTATATATATACATATATTTAGCCTTTTATCTTTGTCTATTGTAATATCTATTTATGATAGAGTTTCATTGTCTTTTTGTCTTTTTATGATAAATTGTTATATAAATTCTCTGTGTGAATTATATTAATTAAAGTTGACAATTTGAGACCAGTCTCATGAGTTGGATTAAACCACTCGCATAAAGTTAAGCAATTATTTCCTCCACCCTCAATCTTTTTTAACCTGCACCTCTATAATTGGATATGACTGAATTGCACTTTTACTTCTTTCTCATTCTACATCACTACCACTTTTGTTACTACTTTCGGCCGCTATTACACCACCATCGTTGTAGAAGAAAAAGAGAAGGAAAATGTTAAGAAAAGATTATTTTAAAAAACTCTTTCTATATGTTCTGGAAAGCTTATTTTAGAAAAATTATTTTAAAGAACGCATTCCAAGACATATTGTATACGTTTTAAAAAAGTTGTTAACAAATTACATTCTAAAAAGTTTGTTTCAGAATGTATTTTATATATTCTGAAAATTTCATTCTAAGAATCTTGTCCTTGTAAATCTTATTCTATTCTAAAAAGATGTCTTTCAGAATGTATTTCATAAGTTCTGAAAAATGTGTTCTAAGAAAATTTTAAAAATAGATAATCTAAAAGTTATTTTAATAAGAAAATAAAATAATCATTTTAAAAACTGTGGAGTGCAAATTTAAATTGAGCAGGTAAAGGAAGCAGTTACCTTAAAGTTAAATTAAATCATTAAAATTTAGGGCTTAAAAATACTATTTATTTGACCCAAACCTAACGAATCCAATGGCCCAAATCAAGTTTCTAAAATTGGTCTAAAAATATGACGAATTCTTCCTCCACCTCCAATACCTTCTTCCTCACTTCCATAGACAAATATAATTCTCAAAATACTCATTAAAATGACCAAAATGATCTTGAGTATCATTCAGTTATTATTTTATTTTGTTATCCGGTTCACATTTGCAAAATGACTACTAGATGGCACTCCATCCTGTTTATAATTTTTTTTCAAAATGTGAACCGGATCGGGTGTCATCCGGTTGTCATTTGCAAAACAAAATGACAACCAGATGACACCCCATCCGATTGTCAAACTCTCAAATCGCAAAAGTTGTCATTTGCCGTTGACAATTCCTTAATCACCAAATTAACTACTCTAATCAACAATATCATTCACAAATTACTAATAAACATCAATAATTGCTTACCTAAAACTTGTTTGAAGCTTTAATTTAATATTTAGACGGCACTGGTAACATGGTGGATGACAGATGAGAGTTATAGAGGTGAAGAAGATAGAGAATAATATGGACTTTTTCAATTTTAAGATAATGATATGTGTAATTTCATATTTAGCATGGAGGTGCAGGAAGAGGGTATTGGGGTGGAAGAAGAATTCGTCTAAAAATATTCAACCTACGTAAACCATCCATATATATAAACTGAGCTTTGTATAGTACTTTTAATTATTTATTTATTTTTAAAGAAAATGAAACTAATTCAACTTTATTTCCCTATTATTCATAAAATTTGATTATTTTAATTGAGTTCTTATTAAAAATTTTACTTTAACTAACTATCTAATATTTTTATAATTATTTAATTGAATTTCTGCTATTTGATTTTTGCCGTCAATTCCGCTCATATAATCATTATCTTACACCATCGTTGCTTACGTTTCTTCACATAAAAATGAAAATAACATATAGTTTTGAAAGAAAAATTCAATTCTTTAATATCTATTTAGTTATTATTCAACATATAGTTAACCCATACAGTATAATGGCCACTCAGACTTGAGTATGTGTAGCCAACAAAGTTTAGAACATCTTAATTGGCACTCTTGTTAGAAGATTTGAAAGGTTGCTTGGTCGTGATGGGACAACGATCTAATGATTTGGGGTCATGTTGATTCAAATCATATCTCAATACTAAATAGACAACATATCCTTCATTGATTTTCAAAAGAGCTTTGTAAGATGTTTGTAATTAACTAAGATACACATCAAATAAGAGGAACTTTGAACTTGTCACTTTTTCTTCTTTTGAACTAGATCCTACTTTGTCCACAACCTTAACTACAGCATAACCATTAGCATCATAGTACTTTCCAGTGCCTCCAATAACTGCAATATGTGACTCAAACACATCAGTCTTATGCACTCCAAAAAGTCTCAGTTCATCTTGATACCTACCTTTCAAGAAACTTGTTGTGATTGCCACCATGTGGCTACTTCCATCCTCAGAGCTAGCAACACACACACCTTGTGCTTTTCCAAGTTTATGTAGTTCATCTCCATCACTTTGAAGTAGTTCCTCATCTATTAATGTTACTGATCCATACTCCAGCTCTTGAAGTGTTGCTCTAGTGGGAAAAGAGAAGCCAATAGTAGACACATCAAAGGTCTGAGAAGATGAATTAAGAGGAATTGTTGGAGTGGATTGGGGTATTTGAGAAGTGGCATTAGTAGCTTTTGGTTTTCCAGAATATTGTGTACTACTACCATTGAACACATCACTCATTAGGAATGTTATCTTTTGATGACCATGGTTATGGTTAGAGGATGGAATATTGCCAAGTGTTCTAGCTGAAGAAAACTTAGTCTTAAAGAAAAGTAACATGAATATCACCACAAGTGAAGGAACTAGTGTAGTCATTGTTGCATAGCCTTCTTTTGACAACAGTTTGCATTTGCATGCTTGATTGATATATAGGCTTCAACTAAGTGTGGTAGTTAGAACAACTAACAGAATACTTAGCCATATTAAGTAGATTGTTTGACTTAGAACAAGCAAGATTAGTAGGAAGTGCATAAATGAAACAGTTAATTAAACTCACCCAATAATTAATTTAGTTTTTCACAAGTGATAGTAATGTTGCCAAGAAAATTCCTTGGTAAATGCCATAAATTTGATAGTTTGATTTTGAGGGTCCACCAGCTGCAAAGTAAGTGACATAAAGCCTGATTCAACATACAAAGCATTAGGTCGTTCGCATAAAAATCCTCTTACTCAGTGTGACGTTTCATCGTTTGTCACTAGCTATTTCGTGGACCAACTCCATATCTTGTTGTCTCTGATTTCTGAACGCTAGAAAATTCAATTGGAGTTGGTTCCTCTGATAAAAAAACTTTAAAAAAAGTTATGCAGATAGAAAAAAAAAAAAAGTGATGTATATAATTATAAAATTTGGATCCATTTAACAAGTTGAACTATATTTATCAAATTTCAGAAATACCAATTATTCCTCACCTCTCGCTCAAGGGTTGAGCCTTTTCTTTAATGAACTTTTTCTACTACTAATTACTATTTAAAATCAAAAGTACAAGTTACAATGTTAATAAAAAAAAAAAAAACTTTAATCACTTCAATATAAACTAGACAAAAATTTGGTCTACCTTAAACAATCCAATGTTATACCTTTATCTTCATCCAATACACACAAAGCTAACAATATTCTACCTAAACAATGAAATGTTGTCTTGTTATTTTTCTTAAAAAATTGAACAGAAGTATCAAAATTTCCAACAACTCCTGCACAGTTTGGTCAATTTAGTTGGACTATTTAATGGTGTCTTGCTATTAAATAAACATGAAAAATGTTAGTTTACATAAACATCATTAAAGAGAAAAAGAAAATAACATAAGAAAAGTAAGTGCTATATATACATATAATTTCTTCAGTTCATATATAGTGAAATGTGTATCCAGTGACTGCATTTAAGTTACACAAAGCTAAAACTTTTTGTTGGTTTTAGTTATATCCAACAGCACCATCATCAACAGTGTAAAGTATTCATGATTGATAAAGAAAAACATTTTTTTAAATGGTTATATATGTGATATCATCTCTCTAGATTAAAAAGGTAAGGAGTGGGTTAGATTCGCTTTAGCAGAACATGAATTTGGTTGTTTGATTTGGAGGGTCCACCTGCTGCAACACAAGTGACATAAAGCCTCACCCATTATACTATGCATGTGTTAGGTCCTTTCATTGTTGCTCACCTATGTAATACCAACTCCATGTTTTTAGCTCTTATCTAAGAACAAGAGTTGGTTTCTCTAAGAAATTTTTAGAGAAATTATGAAAGTGAATAATAATTTTAAGATAAAGAAATAATCACTATCATGGTTTCGTTGCGATCTATTTCCCTTCAATGCACCTTTGCATGAAGCTGCAAACCCATGAACACCACCACCGCAACCAAGCAACACCACCAACTGCTCAAAAGTGACTTCAAGGTTTACAAACATATCTAAGTTAACACCTTTTGGGGTTTTTAGAAATTTTTTAATACTACAAGAGACAAAGTAGAAGGAGGAGGCATCAAGAAAGAGGTGGATGTTGGAAGAAGTAAGAGGGAGCAGATAACAATTTTTTTTTTCTGTTTTAAAATTAACAAAAACTTTATATTTGTTAACAACTAAAAAAATTGAGTTTTTAAACTGAAAAAAAAAAAAACTTTCGTTTTCCTTTTAAGTTGAGTAATGTCCAAACGCTTTAAAATATGAAAGATTAAATTGGACATTTTAAAAGATATTTGATTAATTTTATTATAAAAAATAAATTCAAGTACTGAAAGTAAAAATGGATTCATAAATAAATTCTTTTGAACATACTCTTAATTATTTATTTTTTTAAAAATACTATAAATCTTAAAATTTTGCAGTTTTCTATTATTTAATAAATTTCGCGATTTTACAAATGTTAATAAATTTTATCTGATAGATAATGTGTTTTATAAAAAAAAAAAAAAAAAGTACTTTTTTGCAGGTCATGTTAGAAAATATGACATTTTGCTTTAGACAAATAAGTTAGTCACTATAACCAGCATTTTCATTATATTTGAATTTAAATACAAAGAAATATTAACTGATTTTTAAATAACGTAACTTTATTGAATCTTTTATTATTTCAAAAAATATTCTTATATTTAAGTCTAATCACAATTTTCAATAAACATATTTAAGAAACAATTTAAGAAATGGATTTTTTTATATAAAATTAAATAAATTTAGATAACATTTATAATAAAAAACTAGTTATTTAGTCAAGTACTATCTAGTGATAGTTAAGTAAAAATCGCATTACAGTTAGACAGACTTAAAATAAGTTTCAAGTGTAATTGATTGATAATTACATAAACTTAGTACTATTCCCTAAAGCCATAAAGGGAAACCATGTTTTCTTTCAAAATCACGATATGCATCATACAACATAAAAAGTAATTCTAGTTATTTCCAAAATACATGATATTAACTGGTTTATATTGAATCGCCAATTCTCACAAACAAAAAGATATGTAGAGTTTTTTTTTTTTTCTTATTTAAGATATGTAACTCGTTGAACAATAAACATCAACAGAAACATGTTTAATTTATAATTTTTTCCAGCAAAGATATATATCTTAATTAATTTGATACAAGGAGGTCAAAATTCAAAAACATACAACAGGTGGCAAAATATTTTTATCTGCCACACACTCCCACAACTTAATTCCATACAGACCACAAATATTATCGACAAAAGAAAACAACAGACCAGAAATATTAGAAAGAATATCAACTCTAAATTTTTGTTGTATTCTAGAGGAATTGTTAGTGAATAATAATGTTACGACATTTATATATCACACTACTGATAAAAAAAAAGTACTACTTCGTAGATTTTGTCATCATGCTACTCTCACATTGTTACAAATTCTTGGTTACTCTTATCGTTCCTGGCATGTATTTTGCACAATATTGTTCATTATCTTTCAATTTTATTTTGGAAGCTTCAGAACGCTTTCCAGTAGCTGAGTGTCAAATTATCATATTAATTATATCACAATATTGAAGAGAAAACACATAAATTCTTCAATGATTAACATCTGTATAGTTTAAGGTTTTGTAATTAATTAAGATACACATTAAACAAGAACTTTGAACTTGTCACATTTTCTTCTTTTCGACTAGATCCTACTTTGTCAACAATCTTAACTGCAACAAAGTCATTAACATCATAGTAGTCTAGTGTCTCTAATAACTGCAATGTACGACTCAAATTTATTAATTTTGTGCACTCTAAAAATTCACCCTTCATATGCTCACCCTTAAGAAACTTGACGTGATAGACGTCATATGCTATTTCCATCCTTTGAGCTTGTGTCTTGAAATAAACTCTTAACAATTTTCTATTCTCTAACTATTACCGTTTCTTATAAAATATTCGGATGAGGTGAATGAGTAAGTTGGAATGAATGGAATCGACTTTAGTTGTTGGAATCTTTCTCTTCAAGCTCGAATTGAGTGGGAGTATTTATAAGAACACTCTCTCTCACGCTTAAATCTGAATAGGTGCAAGTAAATATATATAAGAAAAGTAATCATACATGTGGGGATACCCTTTTATTTATAAGAAAGAATATGGATTTAATCACGGTTCATCAAGACCCAAAATTATCAACGTGATTTGTGAGACGTTTTTGTACTAACAACTTGGATTAATATTTATCTTACATTGTCAAGTCATCTTAAATTGTACTTAAATTTAGACTTTCTCAAACATTTTCAAATAATTGGTTTGTTGTCTATTGTCGAAGTGATTTGAAGATTAATAATAAAATTGTTTTTCAAATCATAATATAATAATAGGTTAAGTATGATTAAATAACTAATGTCAAGTGGGGCTGTGATAAGATTAATTCATGAAATGTTAAATAAGTATTCATATTAATTAGATTAACTTGAAGCATTTAAGATTAAGGAGTGGATAAATGAAACAATTAATTAAACTCGTACAATAATTAATTTAATTTTTCACTTGTGATAGTAATGTTGCCAAGAAAAGTATATGGTAAATGGTGCCATAAATTTGATACTTTGATTTCGTGGGTCAACCTGCTGCAATGCAAATGACATAAAAAGCCTGATCCGACATACTATGCATTAGGTCGTTTGCATAAAAATCGATGTATATAATTCAACTGAATTTATGCAACGTTTCATTATTTGCCATATTTTATTCCGTGACCAACTCCATATCTTGTTGCCTCTTATTTCTAAAGGCTGCAAAATTCAACTGAAGTTGGTTCCTCTGACAAAAAACTTTAAATAATTTATGCAAATAGACAAAAAAAAATTTGGATCCATCCAACAAGTTGAACGATATTTATTCAATTTCACTAATACCAATTATTCCGTAGGTCTCTCTCAAGGATTTAACGTCTTAAAAAAACTACTTCTATTTAATATTTAAAATCAAAAGTACAAGTTATAATGTTAATTAAAAATCAATTACTTCAATATAAACTAAACAAAAATCTGTTGATTAATATTGGTTTTATTTTTCCTTATTTTACTGACCCTTATATTAGTCTTTACTACGCATCTTACAAATATTGTGTTAATCTTGGAAGTATATCTTACCATAATTAGTCTTTTCATTTTAAGCCATAATATCTTCCATAGCGTTACATGAGTAAAGTACAATTTCATTGTAATTTTGTTAATACAATTACTATTTATTGAGTTGGATTATTAAGAAAAGCACAGAGTTGGTAGCTTCAAGCAGAAAGGTGAATATATTAGTGAAAGTAAAATGGTGTGTGATTGCGTGTGCAGATTTATTTTTCCCTGATATGAGGATCTAATTAGTTTTGTTAGAGAGGGATACGTGGAGACTTTAGCGATCTTTTCCTAGGATAAATAAAATATATTTTACTACGCAGTGTCCCATCAGAAATCTACGTCAAAAGGTGCCACAAAATAGCACAGTTTGGTGTAGAGGTAGCTATTGCAAACTGCGAAGAGGGTAATTGAAGGTAGAGGGAGATATTTTGAACGTTGTGCTTTCTTTTTTCTCCCTTTCCTTTTGATCTTTTTCTCTATTTTGATTCTCATCTGCTATGTCTGATGTCAAAAGCAAACCACAGCCAAATAAGACACTGGCAACGAAACTTCCACTACTACTAACATATGAAAGTCACACTCAAATTTGGGACTACCTCATTTTGCATTGGTCCATACCCAACCCTGCTGCTTCACCCAAAGTTTAACCGTAAAATTAAAGGGATTTCCTTTGGATTCGCTACCAAACTTCTTAATATTATTCTACACAGGTTTATTGGTAATTAGGTATGTAAATTAACCACCTGTGACTACCACACCCCACTGTATCCTTAAATTAGCCACATATTCTCACTTCCATATGTGAGTTAATTGCTCTGTATCTCTGACAGCCAAGGCTTCAGCTTTTGATTCCTTTTAAGTCCAACAACTCACCTAGCCCCACTTTCTATAAATTTCCCTTTTATGCACCACAAATCTCATCCCAATTGAAAAGAAAGAAACTTCCATCATATATTCTCTCAGGGCCACTCCTACCTATTCATTATATATGTTATAAATGTGAAAAGGTTGTATTAATTTAACCATTAGTTTTAGTGTCAGACAAAACTTGTTACTAGTATATATGGTCGTGTCTGATTCATGTAAGATTGTTTTTTTGGGAAAGATAATACCAAAACTATGTGTATGTAGAGCTATATATACGTGAAATCATAGGTAAAAAATTCTCTGCAATCTGGAACCTGTTTTGCACTTTGCTTTGTTGTGTTGTTCCATAAGGACCATGCATCTCTGTGGAAAGATTTAAGCTGGGAATATAGCAGCAAAACGGTCCCCAGTTCAGATAACAACCACCCTCCAAAACAAAATTTCACCCTTTCATTTTCCTTATCCCATCACCCCAAAAGAAAAAGCTAGCGATTCTCCAATTAAACCCTTGTTCCGTGTCCTTCACTACTCCCAATCTTCACAAGAACACTCAGAGTTCGCACACACACCAACCCAAAAATCACCCACCCCACACAACCCACACAACCCAACCCCATCAAGATTTCTGCACAAAGTCTAAAACTTTCCATAAAATTGAAGAGACCCAGTTGAATTTTTTTTTTTTTTTTCTGTTCGGAGTGAGCCACCGATCAAACATGACGCAACGGCGGTTTCTGGAGACGGAGCTGAGCATGCCGCCGTCGTACGGCAACAACACGCGCGACACGTTCATCAGCGACGCCAACTTCGACACCAACATGGTGATCATTCTGGCGGCGCTTCTGTGCGCGCTGATATGCGCGCTGGGGCTGAACTCCATCGCGCGGTGTGCGCTGCGGTGCGGGCGGCGCTTCGGCGACGAGACGCCGGAGCAGGCGGCGGCGCGCCTTGCAGGGACGGGGCTGAAGCGGCGTGAGCTCAGCCGCATCCCTGTGGCGGTGTACGGTGCCTCCAGCGAGACCATCCCGGCGACGGAGTGCCCCATATGCCTCGGGGAGTTCGAGAAAGGGGACAGGGTTCGAATGCTGCCGAAGTGCAACCACGGGTTCCACGTGCACTGCATTGACACGTGGCTCCTCTCCCACTCCTCCTGCCCCAACTGCCGCCACTCCCTCCTCGAGAAACCCGCCACGCCGGAGAGTGGGTCCCGCCGGAGGAGCGACGTCGTGGTGGTGGTGGAGCCGCCGAGTTGAAAGACAATAATATCGTGAAAAAGTTTTGGTGAATGGAGGTTGAGAAATTTAATTTTAGTTGTTAGAGTAGTTATTAGTTGGTTATTAATAAATTTGAAGTGACCACCCTTACCCACGTTTATTTTTGTTATTTTTTTTTTTTTTTGAATTAAAACATATGTTAATGTTTGTGCTGTGTATACTAGTATGTTGGATTGTATACAAAAATTCTTGAAAATGTGCATAATCTTAGTGGTTTCCTTTTTATCTGTGCGCACTAAATATGTCATTGCTCCATGATAAGCTAGTAATTATTGGGGTCGATCCAGTGTTGGATTTGAGTAGTTTATATTAGAATTTTTATATTATGAAAAAACTATAAAGCTATTTAGAGTGCATTAGTTGTGTGGATTAATAGAGTTTAAATATGATCAAGAGAAAGGAGTTGAATAAAAAGGAATATATGAAGGGCTTTAGAAGGTGTTACAAAAATGAAATGGAGAAAGATAGAAGCAAGAGTAAGCATTTGCGAGAGAGAAGACTCTCACACTTCATATCAATGTTCTTTTTCTTCTTTTTGGGGTTACTTGTAGATAGTTTTTGTTTTAGTTGTAATTTTCTTCCTTTATGAATGATTTTTGTCTCTTTAAGTTTCCTTTCACTCAAAATAATGTTGTAACTTGAGTGGATTGAATTATTTTAAACATTTTACACTAAATTCGCTAATAAAAACATCAGCTTTTATCCAAAACTAAATTTAGAAAAAAAATCTAATTTTACCCTGCCTAAATAGTACATCTTATAAAATTCTTCGTTGTTTTCAAAATTTTCTAAATATGTTATTTCTGAATTTTTAAAATTATTTTATATTTTAAAAGCATCACAAACTCAACAAACATTTCAATAGAAAAAGAGAAGTTTAGGATTGTAGATAACAGAAAACTAATAAATTGACCATTTTTTAAATTTAGGATAGAAAGACTTAATCAGCTAAAAAAAACTTCATAAACAAAATGTACATAGATCAAACTAAAAATTCAATTAAAAAATATTTTTAATATGGATAGTTGGTTAGAAGGTGCAACTTTTACGAAAATTGAGTTGACTTTTTTAAGGTAAGACAATATATGGTTCTAGTTATAAGTATAAATTAATGAATAAAAATTGATAGTATAATTTAAGTTTGATACCAAAAAATGATAAAACTAACCTTTAAGTTTAATTAATTTGTTTCAAAAAGAAAATTTTAAGATTTAAATTTAACTTAATTTTAACTGGATCATTCTATAGCATACTTTTATTCCATATAACCAATAATGTCTTGAAGTATTTTTAAATGTATTAATTTAATTCAATAAACAAGGGGGAATAATCTAATAGTTAATTAAGAATGTTTTTTTAAGATAAAACAGTACTTTACTTAGTGCTACTCCTTTTTCGTATTTAAAATTAACATTTTTACTATAACACGCATAAAATAAAATAATATCTACCTTTTAAAGCCAAGTTTATAAAACTCGAATAGACCCATATATTTAATTAAACTGAATTTCATATTTAAACTTATTTATTTAAATAAACTAAATATTTCTTATAAAAAAATTGATAAATTTATTTAAAATAATTTATTAATAGTTCCAGATATATTACGTAATAATTAAAGTACTAGTAGTTAGCAGATTGGTAGAGAGAGAGATGCATTGAAAATGAATTGAAGATTACCAATTTTCAATTTAGCTATACATAGCTATCATGTGAAGCCGAATAATGTTGCTACATGTTATCTTTGCTGTGGCCAACTTCATGATATCTTCGTATATATATTTTTTCTTCTATTTTTTGGATAATTGTTTCTTAAATTAATATTAATATAGTCAAAGTGCCGTAGAGAAATGTGTCTCTGGAATGTTCCAAGCATAAATTGGAGATAAATGATGAATAAAATAGTATTTAATTGGTGGTGAAAAACAAAAAACATATTTGCATGAATAGAGTGTAGTATGAAAGTGGATAATCTTGATTGAAGTGTTTGGAAGGGATTGAAAATGATGCATATAAAAGCTTGAATTGGTGAATAAAGAAAGATTGGGTGTTAGGAAATGTGGTGTTGGATTGTGGATTGCACATGGAAGTGTCATAGATTTACCCATAAATTAGCCATATTAGGTATCATATCAACTCTGCCACCTTGCAATTATTTGCTACTATCTGTCATTTTAACTTACCCACCTAAGCTTGCATCAACCTAATATTTTAAACCTAATTGATAAAATATCTGTTCCATATATCTAAACATCTTATACTAATTTCAAATAGCTAACAAATCAAACTTATAAATGTTTCTTTATGTCCTCAAATATGTTTAAGACAAATCTTGCCAATTATATGTATTAAAATAATAACTTGATTATTTTTCGTAGTAAAATATATAATTATTTATAAAAAAATCCGTAAATAATATTAATAATTAATACTATTATTTATATCATTATTAATATTGTTAATATTAATATTATTATTACTAAAACTATTATTTTTATTTTAATACAATTAATATTGTTATTATAATAATAATATTAAGATTATTCTTAATGCTATTAATATTATTCTTAATATTATTATTAATATTGTTATTATTAATATTATTAATGTTAATATTAATATTATTATTATTAATATTATTAACTTTAATATTAATATTATTGTCAATATTATTATTATAATTAACATTATTAATAAAATCATAATCATAATAATAATCATAATAAAAATATGATCATAAAATTGAGGTGGTAGTAACTGTAAGTTTTATACGTGTATCCGTACCTGTAGATTAATCCTTTACCTATGATGTCACATATAATAATTTTAAATTAATATAAGTATATCATAAATAGCAAATTATAAATAATTTAATATATTTATAATAGTATATAAGCATAATATTTATTGATATGCAAATAATAATTAATATTCATAACATTTTTCATTTATATACAGTTTTTATGTTTTAAATAAATATATTAAATATTTATTTTTATATATTAATATAATCAATCAAGTATACGTTAAAATATTTTTTGTATTTTTAAACATTAAGTGTATAATATTAAAAGTTTCAAGTAAAATATATAAATTATTTACTTAAATATAAATTTCTATATAATTTAAATTTATCGATGAACAAATATCTGTTGATAAATTTTGTGTATTTTTATCTTGTTTATTACCTATGAATGGAATTATACAATAAAGTTATTCATTAATTAGAATTAGTGGGTTCTTTTTTAATGTGTTTGGATAGCATGATTGCAAAGATATCTGAGAGTATGAATTAATTTGAAATTTGCATGCACTTGTGCTACATAGGGTGCATAGAGGTAGAAAAATCGTCTTGGACTGTACTAAGAAATGGATTTATTTGAAAGTAAAAAACAACCATAATCACATGTTAGTAATAATGAATTGTTATTTGAAACATAATCAATTATGTAGGTATAGTTGTATTTAATTATATTTTAATGAATCTAATAAGTGTAGAAGAATTTATAAATATCTGATTTAGTAGAATAGTTTAAGTGTGAGTATTTTTGTCTCTAGAAGAGTATATAATCTACGCAATTGCTTTAAAGTAATATTTTAGTTAAAATATGTTTATAAAGAAAGTTTTGAGAAAAACCTTAATGTTGCAGATTGAATGTTTAACATAATTAATTAATTTCATTTAAGTAAAATTAATCAACTCAATGAAAGATTTAATCATTTGAAATAGATAAAATATATTTTTATAAATATATGTTTTAAGCAAAGTGAAAGAATAAAAATTTGAAATCATTTCGAGTGAAAAATAGTTTTTACTAAGATAGTCTATATGTTTTGAGTATGAGTACGTTGAAGTGGTCTATAGTGTAGTGTAGGAAGTTTTTTTGTGATCTTTGAACCTGTATTTTCATTTGGTTGCAGAATTATCTTTGTATTTGTTTCAAAATTTTCATTTCTGTGTGTTTGTTAAAGTTCTTTCACTGTAATTATATAGGGTTTTAGAGGTATTGCATTTCATTCTTTCAAAATGCAAGAGTGGTTCTTTGTATTATTTTTGGTGTTATTCTTGTAATTGATTTGTACTGTGTAATGTATAATAGAGTTTTTTCTTGATTGACAAAGAAACTGATTGTAGTTCTTGAAAGAAAAAGAAAAAAAAACTAGTATATGATTTGTGTGTACAATTTTTCTGAACTTACTTGTGATTCAATTAAATTTTCTCCAACCATATTTACAGTGTAATCTATTGTTTTTTTTTTTTTGTTGGATTCTATTGATTTGAAAATTTTTAATTCACTAAAGTGTGTAATAGACCAATTAATTTTGGGTGGTTTGTTAATGCAATAAATAAAATAGACTAAAAGTTAATCTAATCAATTAATTTTTTAATACTTGTGAATTGTTTACTGCAGTTTAGTGATTTTTGTAAAATGTTTGTTCTATTTTTTTTTTAATTTGCAAAAGTTTTAAATAGTTCAATGTAACTTAGAGTGTTTTATATATTATGTGTTTGTATATAATCGATTGTGTAAATATTTTGCATAATTATCCACTTTTTTATTTTAAATTAAATCTATTTTTTATTTATGGCTAACATAAATTTAAAAACATAAATATATAACTCAATATATTTATACATAAAATGTTTTCAAAAGAACATAATAATTATGTTAAAAATAAATAAAAGATATTAAATTTCTTTGCTTGTCAAAATAAAAATTTTAATTCATTCTAAACTTTAAATATAAAAATTATCTACCATTCAAATACAGTTTACACTCATTATAATTATAAAAAAAAATAACCTAAGAACATATTAATCATTTTCATTGTATTTAAAATTTTACAATTATTTTATCACTTGAATCTCATCCGCTATAAAACTTTCGTACCACTTTGTATCCAAATACATTTTTTTTTTCTCAATCAAAAGAATCTCACTCCCTTACTTTTTCCTCCTTTCCTTTCTACCCCACCCCATCCAAAAGGAAGTATAAATAATTCCTAGACTTTATTTTGTAGTGACACTTTCGTGAGTTAATGAATTACTTTTACTTCTTTTATAGTTTGTACAGTTAAAATGCAAAAGAGAAAGAGAATTTGTATTAATTATAATAGTTGACGTGATATAAAAATAGAAACAACTATAAAATAAAGGTGTAAAAGCAAAATTTGTAAACCATTTCACTTTTTCTAGGTTACACATTTCAGCACTCTCAAGCAAGACGGACTTCAGAAAATGTTTTAGTGTCAAAATATATGTAAAAAATTTTAGAAATATCAGATATATAAAATATACAAAAATTAAAAAAATTAAAAAAAAAATTATTTTTATATATATGTGCAAAAAGAAAAATTGGAGAGTCAAGTCCCTTCTCACTCACAACAAACCTCTGCCAGTGCTCTCAAGGCTACCAATTCATTATTCATGTCTCCAATCATATCCTGAAAATTATTATATAAAGCCATGTCTTTTAATTTCTATGTTAAGACCAGTTAGTATTGTTTGCTTCGCAATTTAATTTACGATAAATGTTGGAAACTTTTAATGAAAAATATTGAGAATGTCTTCAGCAAACGTAATTTACACTTACCTCACTTATAGACTGGTTTGAATAAAAATTAATGTTAATATTAACATATAACATATCATTCATAACATTAAAATTATTGATTTACTTAATCACTCAGGCTAGTTTCTATATTCATAATCACATAAGAAAGATAGTTTATAAGGATCAAAATATCAATTAAACAAAAAAAATACTTGCTATATTTATAGGAATAGGTTAAAATGTGAATTAAAAAGTTTATCAATGTATAAAGATCAAACATAAGTAATAAGATACAAAAATATTTTTTCCCTTTATTCCACGTAATCCCAATTTCTCACTCATTCAAAACCTGAAAGCTTCTAACGGCTCCTTGAAAACCAAACATAGGGCTTCTGCTTCTGTTACTGTACTATTTTTCCCCACTGTGATTTTGCGAATGCAATCAGAGAGACAAAAACAGCAACAATCATGGAGACTCCACGTCACTGCCAAAGCCAACAACTTCAACTTCAGACTCAGATTCGCCGCCGCAACTTACAAACCCACTTCGAATTTCTCCTTCTTCCGCCTCTCCATTCTCCTCAAGCTTCCTAAATTCGCCTTAAAATTCGCTTCACACCCCGCACAACCAGCACACCGACCACGATTCTTCACTACCAAATTCATGAAATTTGTCCGCAAACTTCGACCCAAATTGCCCAGAAAGAAGGAACCAAATGTTCCATATCTAAAGGTTAATAATGTGTTTTACTCATCATTAGAGATCCCATGTAGTTTACTAACATTGCAAAATAATATGCCTAAATTCTAATTTATATTGATGGCAAGGTTAAATTTTTTTTTTTTTAATTTCTCTACCCCATGATAAGGAATAGGACTAATTCTGTTTGAGTTCGCTATGCTTGCAGGATCCAATTGGTATTGGCTTTTGGGTTATGGGGATTCTAGCATGTGTGGCTCGATCTATCAGCAGGAATGGTCAGAGGGGAATCGTGATGCTTGGTTCTGTGGGGTATTTGTTGCTTCTGTTCTGGAAAATGAAGATAGCAAAGCTTGTGAATTTAGTAACATTCTTAGTGGTGGTGGGAACAATATTTTATTATTTGGTTTTTAATTTTGACTGTAATTATAGTTATTGGAAGTACATTGGAAGGTCATGGAATAAAATGGTTAATCTCTGGTAGATATGTTTTGGCGTTCATGAGCAAGCTTTTTATGTTGTCTTTCTGTCACTTTGATTCACAGATCCAATGTCTTTTCACAGAATGTGGAATTCAAACTCTCTTTTCCTCGCTATTTCCTGTGCTGTTTTAAAGACGAACAATATATTTACGCAAACATGGTGGGAGTTGTGTGAGGAGCTATGATCATAGAATGTATTTTGTTGTTTTGTATATGGTTAAGGAATGTGTTGTGTTTGTTGTATCCGTTCATTCTCAACCTATGTTTGTGCTCATCAAATATCTGTTCAACAAGGAAATTAAGCATGAAGGGTCAGAGGTTCGAGTTATCATAATGTGACCAAAATGTCAGTTCAGTTCGTTTCAGTGAATAGATCAGATTTAGTTTCACTACTATTTTCAAGGTTAAGTCACTTTTCTTTCCCCACAGATTGTTTTCTGTATCTGCATCTTTCCATTTTATTAGCACCAATCTGTGTGAACTATAGCTGATTAAGCTGTGTTAATCAAATAGCTCCATTTTATTGTGCTGCTTCCCAAGCTTGCTTATACTGCTACGAAAGTGTTGGTGGATTATAATTGTTGTTAGTTTATTGAAAATTTCGTTTCAGTAGTAAGATAAATAAATTAGCTAGATTAATTGCTTGGATTAACTAACATAATCTAGATTATTGAAATGACAAAGTAGATATATCAGTGAAAGTTGAAATTTTTTGATGAATGACATATTGTACTAATCTTGTGCTTTAATTATTTTCGTTAAAAGTTCAACAGTAATGTTATCAACTATTCATGTCTAACGTAGAACATAAAATCATTGTTCCTAATGTTCTTTTCATAACATATATTCAGTACTTAGCATAAGTTTGTATATAGCTGAGATTGGTCACTTGTGTCAGTAAATTAACCATATCATGCATAATTCAGCAGAGATCCTCTGGAGCAAAAAAACTTAGTCATTCATCATATTCTCTTCTTTATCATCCACTGCAAAACAAATGAATGGCTATGATTTTGCAGCACGAAGGCAGCAGAGAATTTCAGCTGCAGAGGATCCAAATTCTATGTAATTATACTGTTTTATTTAGGTGAACAGTGTATATTCATCGCATGTTTGGAATCTCTTCTAGAAAGGACGTTTGACGTGATAAATCACGTCCCCGCACTGGTAGTAGTTTGTGTGTTTTTTGTTGATTTGACGGAATTTTCAGACTAAAAATGTTTCTAAACAAGCATTTACTTGTACATTTTAAAAGTATTCTTTTCATTTTTTTTTTCAAAAAGATATGGATATATAATTTATTGTATATTCTACTTTTATTTTTTCCCCTATATTTATTTTCAATCAAACAAATTTCTTTACTATCACCTTCTCGTCTATTTTGTTTTTTAAGTTTTTTTTCTTACTCACCTACTCTTTATATGTATTCTCTCCAATATATATATATATATCTTAGACACTAATATTTTTTAAAAAACATCTATGTGAATGAATCATGGTTTTTCTTCCTTCTGGCGAACAAAACTTTAGTTTCTACATTAATTGTTATGTTATAACTTAACATATTATTAAGATGTAAATGAGAGAATGAAGTAAGATTATTAAGATATAAATGAGAGAATGAAGTAAGATGTTATAAGGATAATAAAAGTTTTACTAATTTAAATCTAATTTAATTTTATAAAATCGATTTAATAAAATGATATTTTTATTTATTTATATATTATAAATTTTTCATATCTTTAGTTGATATGTAATTTCTTATTAGGAAATCTAAGTATAAGTTTTAGTTACATATTAAAAAAAATAAAAAAAAAATAAATATATAAGAAGAAATCATATGTAATATTCTAATATTCTGAGTGGTACCTGTATAAGTTGTTTAAAAATATTGTTATAATATTGTTATAATGTCTCTGTGAAGTACTATTCCACAACAATAATGGTAAAGTTTAAGGAAAAACTATTTTGAAAGATAATACTGTTACTATTGAAAATACAGAGAACATAATTATATAGACACAAATAAAATGTAGTACAAACTGTACCCATGGTTTGTAGTGAAATTTGTGTTGCCTTGATTATTAGAATTATGTAAGCTCAATAGTGTACTTAGTAAAGATTAAGATCAATTTTCATAAGCATAACAGGATTGTGATGATACTATTCGGGTGGATTGAGTTGCTCCTAGTTTTCAAAGCAAAACATCCTTCCACTACTGATATAAGAGGCACTTGGGTTGGGGTTACTAATTTATACTTACAATGTTTATATCTTTGATGAGGTGAGGTATATGTTGTATAAATCTCGAAGGTCATGAAAAAGGTAAATTGTTTTTGTGGTTGCAGGGCAGCTACCTGAGGAACTTGTAGCCTTTTTTTGATGTTGGATACATATCACAACATTTTAGGTGTTGCGGTTGGTATAGAGCCACCGCTTATATTCTATGTTGACATAGGTTTCGATTGTGCATGTTATAGGATCACTCCTCATCTATCTGAATTGATCTGTATTTTTTTGTGTTTTTTTTTCGGGTGAGTTATGTATATATAAACTATTATACAGAAGTGTTAGAACACTGTTCTTATTTATTTTATTGATAAGTAAAAAAAAACACATAAATTTATTGTTTTAAAATTTTAAATTAAAAATGTGTTATAATTTTTTATATAAGTTGACTCATAACTTATGGTTACTAATTCAATATGGAAAAAAAATAACCAGATCCGTTGAATTTTTTTTTAAACACCAAAAATAAATTAAATAAAAATAAGTATTTCATGGATATTCTAATCCTTATATAATGAGAAAAAATAGGAACTAATAATAGAGTATCCGAGAAATAAAAAGAAGTAGACTAAAGGAACAAGATACAATAAAGGAAAAAAGTAGTCTACACACCTCTCTACAGCCACTTGTAAAACAAACATTCATCAATACTATAGACGATAAAAACGAAGAGAACTCTCAACTAAGACGCTCTCCACACACACCTCACTCTAATGTAACGATTCAAGACACAAAAGTGGAGAGAGATGTCAATCTGAATAAGAGAACAAGGTTTTCAAAAACTTGTGTTTAAGCCACAACCAATCCTTTAACTGGACAATAGTAAAGATTTCTTCAGCATCCACAACCCTCTATCAAAGACAACCTTATTCCTCCGGTTCTAGACCTCTGAAACAATAGTCACCTATATCTCTTTCTAAGCTTTATTAGCACAGTGACCTTTACAAAAAAGATAGAAGCTCTGAAAGTGAACGATAATAGACTCATGACGAACATTGACAATTCCCACCCACCTCTCACACTGGTCCCAAACTTTTTGGGCCACCTTACAAGTAGCAAACAAGTGTTGAGTTGATTCAACACATTCTTGACAAATAGGACATAACAAGTTTGGGAGCTGCAAACCTCTTTTCACTAGGTTAGACCTAGTTGGTAATCTATCCATCAATAACCTTCATACACATACCACCGCTAAAGGGGGAACCTTTAGATTTCATAACAATTTGAATACCTCAGAGGATTGCTCTTAGTCCTCCTTCTTCATAATATTGTACCCAGATTTAACTGTATACCCTTATCGGTCGTGCTCTATCCACACCATCCTATCGTGGTTGTCTTCACACCAACGAATTTTAGAGATCGCATCCACCAAGTGTTCTTCTTCGTATTTTTTCCAAACAAACCTCTCCCTATAACCAGACCCGCTAAATTTAATAATCATCTCGTTTAAAAAGGATAAAGTTGGTTATTTCTTAAAATATTAGAATACAAAATTCAGTGTAATTTTTTTTTTCAAAAATAATAATCTATAAGAAGCAATATATATATATATATATATATATATATATATATATATATATATATATATATATATATATATATATATATATTAAATAAAAATTTTTTTTTTTTTTTATTTTTTTTTTTTTTAT
>Ga0099824_1002072_pt1 | contig 29099 bp, 18 predicted proteins | sample SiratrowhiteBW_FD_76837 | JGI IMG/M metagenome (GOLD analysis project Ga0099824, IMG submission 76837) | Root nodule microbial communities of legume samples collected from California, USA - Siratro white BW | ecosystem: Host-associated > Plants > Roots > Nodule | place: USA: California... | reverse complement strand
AAATAATTTGTAATTATTATTTTTTTTTTTTTTTTTTTTTAATTTTAATTTTATATTCGTTTTATGCGTTTAAAAAAAATTCTTCTGAAAAATAAGGCCACCCATTTAAAAAAAAAAAAGAGAGAGAGAAGATTATGCCTATTTTAAAACACATAGCAAGAAATTGGATTTAGTCTATGTTTTATGCTTGTTTGTTTATTGCATTTGAGTTTGGGTTGAATTTATTGGTGTTTTTACAGCGATAATGACAAACATAGAAGATTTGCTACAACTTATGGTGAAAGAGATTCTAAGGAGTAAAATCAGGAGATAAATAATCCAATATTAAAGTGTATGTATATATGGTATAACTATGAGAATTGGGTCATAAAAATAAAAATTATGTACTATAAACAACCTCTACAGTAGCATATATCTTCTTTAAACACGTTGTGATATTTTTCGTATGTCATTTTTTTATTTAATTTTAATATTCAGAAAAACGGTAGTTAAAACAAATTAATTATGTTTGGTTAGAAAAGGGAGGGGAAGACATGAGCAGCAAAATTCAGGAGAATTTTGTGTGTTGGGACATCTCCTTTCCACATCTACCAAATACAGTAAGAGAGTGAATAGATTTTTGTTTTAGAAATGTGTTTTTTTACATATAAATAATATCATTTATTGAAAATTATTTAGTTTTAATTGAATATTTAACCCAAAAGTGAAAGATGGCAGGATCCATGATAGTTGAAAAGATTAGTCAACATTAGAGAACCTCTGAAAAGAATATGAATCCAATGATGGTTTTGGTACACACTTAAGCCTTCTGGTAGAGCTACAACATGCAAATGCACACACATATATAGTAATAGGGTTTAGTTTAGCAAATGAACAAAACAAAATCCAAAGCACATGCAACACACTATTACTATACATTCTGTCTCCTCCAACATATGCTACCTGGCACCACACCAACCATTGCATTAAGAACCACAATATCACTCACATAATTTATTAGGATTTTTCATATTTTGACCTTACTCAAAAAATAATAATAATAATAATATTATTATTATAGAATAAATTCATAGCCTTTATTTTTTTGTGATACTCGAGAATCTGAACTATCATGTATGTCGACCTTTCGAGGCCCAAACCCAACATGTGGCCCTCTGATTGTCGCCATGATCAACGGCTCAGATGGCTTCACGAGCAAATTCTGTTTGTGAAAGCAGAGAGTGTTGTACCAAAAAAAGAAAAGGAGGGTACAGTGATGTGAACCCTTCACGCGTGCATGGTGCAGCTGACACGTGCGAAGGTGTTTGCGTAACAAACAGTGTGGTCAGAAAGAATCAGAAGGGTCAGGGTCAGGGTCAAGGAAGAGAGCGTGGGTGCCTCATGCAAGGGTCACGTGAATGATGCACCCTTTCTCTTCTTTTCATGCTGGTCAAAGCTTTTGAGTGCTCTCGTTGACCACTCGCAAAAGCAGAGCAAAATCGATTCATTTTAATTGGGCTTGGTGTTGGGCTTTCTCTAGCTTCGGGCCTGGCATCTCTAAGTGGACTTCGGGAGTAGTTCAGTTTTCCAAAAGCCGAAAACGGAAATATCAGAAAAACAACAACAATGATCGAGACTTAGAGTTAATTGAAAAAGATCTTCAACCCTAATTTTTGAGTAATGGAAATAATTAAAAATGTAGGAAGCGTGTATAATTTGAATATGCCTTAAGTAATGGTACTCAGTGTTTGGGAACACCTTTTTATTGCTAATTTGGGCTAAACAAAACCATCATTACTCCCAAAACTTTCCGCAAAGCAGATACATAGTGAATGAATTCAGATTTCTTGGATTTGAAAATATTAAATTTATTTTATAAAAGTTATCAATAATCATGCAGTGTTAGTAGAGGCCATTACCTTCAAAATGCACCTGGTGCAGTTCAAAAAGGGAACTTCAGCAGAGCCTGATCGTGGAGGGAATAGTTACTTTAAATGATAATTAGCATTCCCTTTTTACTTTTATCATGTGACTACCTCCTTCCTATAAAATTAATACATCTTAGTTAATTTTTTTTATGAAACTAAAATATTAGTATATGTAATCTAAAACACTATTGCTTAATGCATTCATCTTTGATACAAGTACAGCTAACAGTGAATTAGGATGTTTTGGATCGTCAACTTGTTATAAATCCCTGCATAATTACTTTAAAAACTATACAGATAGTAAGTTATAATTAAATAAAAATACACGACCATAAATTTAATAGCTAACGATACAATACAAGAAGAAGATATGTTAAATTACAAGGGTAAATATTTAGCTGTGTATTAAATAAAATTTAAGTAATGCTAACAAATTTGATTACTATTTACAGACGAGACGAAGGAAGGAATCCGATTTTGAAATACAAAATTCAAGGTCTAAAAATCTTTCAACCAAAAGTATATACAAGTAAAAAGATTAAACTTCCATTTAAGCCATTTTGTTTATTAGTAAACTAGGTAGGCATGGTCATGTGAAATCTCACTTTCAAATTCACAGAAAATCAGCCAAAATGTTATGCAATGATTAGAACATATATAGTCTATAAATGAAACATAAATCACTATATATATATATATATATATATATATATATATATATATATATATATATATATATATATATATATTTGTTTTAAAGTCTGAATCAAGAGAGTTGCACGACACAGCAATGGCCACAAAGCTCTTTCTCGCCCTCCAATTCCATTGGTTCAAAGCTCCTCCAAGCATCCCTGTTAGCTGAAGTGTCAAAGATGTGCACAAGAGACATGGTTCTTGGCACTTCCCCACCTATCCTATAACCTGCCAAAAAGAACAAAAGGGTTCCAATTGGTGCCATAGTTAGGTACAACCTTTGATCATTAGAAGGGCTATTCTGATAGTTGTCCTCTAATGTGCAGAGGTTTCTCTTGTGTGATCCATCAACCTCATTCCATAGTTTCCCATCATAGGCCTCAATGTGTCCCTTCCATGAATTCAAACAATCCCCTGAACTGAAAAGGGTACCATTCACTGCCACAATCTGATTAGGTGGCACATCCAATTGCCACATCCCCGCTATCAGGTCCCACTTCCCTGCCTCCGTGTCATACACCTCAGCAGAACTTCTTTCCACTATGCTTGGCATTGTCTTGTCAGAGTCCTCTCTCTCAGCAAACCCCCCCACTATATAAACTTTCCCTTGCCACGTCACACCAATGCATTTGTACCTTAAAATATGCAAATTTGGCAGAGGTTTCCACGTGTCACTGTCGGGTTCATACACCTCAGCCGATGAGATCCCACGTGCACATCCCACTGTGGACTTCCCCCCTGCCACGTAGATTTTGTTGTCGCAAACCGTGCACGCAAAATCATACCTTGCCACCCGTAGTGGCGCACAAATGAACCATTGGTTGGTTCTAATGTTGTAACGGAGAACATTTGGCACTACTTTGATGCCCTCGTCAACGTAGTCAGCACATTCATCAGACACGTGAACCATTTCTTTGTGACAAATTTGGCCACCGATTATGTAGATGAAGTCCCCTAAGGAGAGTAAAGCAAACCCTTTCAAGATTTGGTCGTCAATTAGGCCAGGAATAGGGCCAACGTATGTCCATGTGTTCATTGATGGGTAATAGATTTCGATTGAATTAGGGAGATTCCCATCTGGGGTTGGTTCTCTGGGGCAAAACACAGCAACCACTGCATGGTTGGAAAGAAGATTTTCTGGGGAAGGTAGGGGTGTTGGTCTTGGTGGGGAAGGGAGTGAACCCATTTTCAGTGAACAATAATTCTTAAGTTTTTTGGGTAAATGGCAAGTGGGAAATGTAATAATATAAAGGTGACGCAGAGATATAGAGGAAAGGTGGCGGAGAAAACGAAAGAGTTGGCTTGTGATCATCGACTAAGACGGACACGTGGTGCTGAAATCAATGAATTTTCTTGTGATAACAGATCAAACATTTGGTGGTTATTGTACATGGTCATGTCTTTTCTGTTTAGCAAACGGGACAAAGATTACTATTTTCCGGACTTTCCAAGGTTTCTTGGTATTAAAAATGATTTGAGCAAAAAGTTTATTAAATTAATCTCTTTCTGGCGTGGATTTTTAGGTGAGTACTTTTTTGGATGGGATATGTTCTCCATTTTGGAAGCAGCACGGCAAAGAGTTGAGGAATGAGAGGAAGAGACATGGAGAAGTATGGTTAAAAGTGCTGTGTGATTTCAATTACAAGCTACTCTGTTTATTTTATCTAACTTGGATCAATTTGGGGTGTTAATGTGAATTGAAATGATGATAGACACGAGTAGATGAAAGTTTGGGCATAAGATCATTCTAAGGTTTAGTTATACTATAATTTAGGAATGACTTGTGGCGTAAGAGTAGACTCGCTTTTTAAGTCTGAAGTTACCATTTATTGAGGGAAAAAAAAGTAATGTTGTGCTGAAATAATTGCCTCTTGGTTCAACCAAAAGGGAGAAAGAGGGGATAGAGAAATAAAAAAATAACAGTACCTAGTAGTAGGCAATGTGACAAACACAAAGAGACAAAGGAGAGAGATAAATCCAAGGGGAACACGCTGGGAAAGCATCTAAAAGATTGCAGCTTGAAAGCAAATCCAAATGAGATACTAGTGTACCACTGCATGATACATGAAATGTGGGATCAGTGATGCTTTTTTCTCATTAAGCAAACACTAGTTCGGCTATAGGCATAGGTGTGCTTATCAAAAATGTCACTTTGGTTTTTTCTATGATATATGTGTGCTTTGGTTTAATACTACTGCGTGCTTTTGCAATCTCGCTACTTTATCTGCTTTTTACCTTTGAAGATTTGGTGTGCCATTATTTGGATTTTTTTAATTGCAAGACAACACACAAAAAGTCATGCCATGTGATTAGTAAACTAATAAACAAAGCAAAATAGAGCATGCATGCAACTTGAGAGTGAAAAATAGATTGCCCCTTCACATTTATAACCGTGCAATGTCCATGACAAAGTTCATTTTTTTACTTTTTTGCTACTCAAAGCATAACATGTCCTGTGTTTCACATTTACCGGTTCTGTTAATTTGGGCATTCATGGTGGCTTAATAATGGGTTCCACTACTGCTCAACTTTCAAGCCCATGGCCCATTATTGATTTGTATCAATTGGTGATTGTAAGAAACTATATGCAGCTGCATTCTGAAATAACTATTTGACCAAAAGAGGTAACAGGGAAAGCAACAATACCTACATTGTATGGTTGATATCATACGGTGGAAACCCCTCGTTTGCTCAATTTTTGGGAACTTGCTCCCTATACGCACGATGACGACTAATTGCTTGTTCTGAACACAGTAAAGAATCGAGAATCATTCAAAGCAACAAGAGTGACAAAGACATAGTGACAGAAAAAACTTTGGTTTGCAAAACCAGTAGTCACAAACAAGACTATAACATTTTGAAAGGACATGCATAAGACTGATTTCCAGTTTGAAGGCTATTGAGTGGGCACATGATCACGAAGAGGCAAATGGGGAATCACACCTAACGTAGAAGTCCAGCTAAGATTGAAAGGGATGGGAAGGTTAATGAATAGCAAGGGTTGTGACAGTTGCGAGTGTTTCCCTATTTTATGAACGTAAGTAATTGGTCCTGCATGTGGATTCAATGTGAACATTAACACAACTTCTCTCTTTGCAGCCTGTGATCATAGACAAAAGGGTACAAAAATGTGGGGACATATTCATAGGTAGGACCATGGCATAGCAAATGGTTAATTAATAAAAAGGTCTTGCTTAATAAATGACATGTATGGTCTAATTAGAATGCAACTAAAAACTTGAGGGTATGATTTGTGATTAAATTAATATGTAGGTAAATTTATGTATTAAAGATGATGAGCATGAGATAAGGAGTTTGCACAGGGTTCCAAGAGATGATCTGTTGGGTAGAATGACAAGTCATCAAAAGGGTATGCCCACCATAAGATAAGGCAGCAGTGGGGGGGCAGTAGGCAGTGAGAACAAGCAGGGACAGGAGGATAAGAGCTGCAGAATGAGACAAGAGAGAATTTAATCAGGATATGTGGTGTGGTGCATATAAAGCAAAAGTCAAAAAAGACTTTAGAGTAGAAGACAAAAAGTGAGAGAATCAGATTGGTGGCAGAAGGTAATCAGAGAAAACCACATGGTTTCTGGTTTGGCTTGTGCGGGAGACAAAGCAGTTAGGAGCAAAAAGGCAACTTTGATTTGATGGATCACCATGGACCTTCTTTGCACACTTGATATTTTTACTCTATCTTGCCATGTCCCTTTCTTTTCTATTTCTTGGTCCGTTATTTCTCTACTTCGCAACTAGAGAAGAAGAAACCCCTCAGTCCAGTGGAACCTGCTTTGACTGCTCTTGCTACGGAAAATTGACAATTGATCCAGGGATGTGCAAAATTAAAATTAATGTTACCAATACAAGTAAAAGTAAAAATCATAGAAAAACATAACACAACCTAGATATAGTGCCAAGCTAACTTGCATTACTTGCTAGGGGCGGTTATGCAATTTATTGTACGTTTTGTGCAGAAAGTCTTAATTTTCTTACACTTTAATTTATTGTGATGTTTGTTCCTACCTTTTAGTGTATATATAAAGATTAAAAAGTAACTCTTAAAATCTTATAACAATTACAGATATGAAAAGTGGAAGCAATATTACTGGATAAAAGTTCTCTTTAATAAATGTTTAATCTCAACTGATCACATTACTCAGCAGTTGAAACTTTTGGGGGTAATCCAGAATTTGAAGGCTAATGATGGAAAACAAAAATGAAAGAAGATGGATGGGTGTTTAGTTAAGGAGAGAGAGAGAGGATTGAATAAATTATAGTAGTAAAATTCGTTATGGTGTGGCAGTGGCAACAACATTCTGAAATGTGATAGAGAAATGAGCTTGTTAGACTTTGAGGCTCTCTGCCCACTGCAAGTTGCAACCCCACCATTGTGCAAGATGGAATTTTCGCATCCCAACGCCACCCCCTAACCTAAACAACTATACATAACTGCTCACCTTCTTCGGCACATCAAAAACATTTACCCTCTTTCCATTTCCGTGTTTCCTCTTCTCCAACCCCATCACTCCACCGCCCTCTTACCCTTTTTCACTAATTTCCCCTCAGCCCCTACATTACACCATAAACACATACATATACACACACCACAAATACATTGATGCTGTTCTCAGAAGCTTATGAAAAGACCACCATAGCCCCCTCTCTCTCCACTCGCTCCCTTTTTTATTCTACCCATCGACCCACCTTTCTTGTCTTGGAGGAAGTTGATCGAATTGCCTAAAGCTTGCATCTTTTGGAGATGGGGTTGTTGGAGCGCTTGGAATGGGTGAATGCTTATAGCAAGAAGCGTTGCAGGAGCTTGTTTTGGAGGTTGCGGGCTGCGCTCAAGAAGGGTCTGAAGAAGAATGGGGGCAAGCGGCGCCTCAAGTTCCAATATGATCCTTCCAGTTATGCGCTCAACTTTGATGATGGCTTTTGCGCGGCCAAGAAATTCATTGGAGATGCACGACTCATGGAGCTCACCGACGTCAACAACACCACCACCACTCTCGTTTATGTGCTTTGGGTCAAAACCAACTGAACCCAACCCATCTTCTTCATTTTTCTCACCTTCATTTTCTTTCTGTCTCATATTTATGGTTCTTTCTTTTTAATGTTTATGGCTTCCTTCGTAGATAAGAGAGTATTGCAGGATTAAATTTTGAAGCAACTTCTTCTGTTCCCTTTTTCTAGTGTACTTAATATTCTTAACTTCTGTCGTTAGCTACCATACTCGTTCGTCTAAATTATTCACTAATGTCTTCATCTTCTAGTACACGACGCGTTGACATCAAATAAAAAAAAAAAAAAACTACAACACGATACTAAACAGTATCTGTCGGCTGAATCCATTTTAATTCAATTATTAAATTAAAAACCAAATATTCAATTTCAACCTACATAAATATCACTATTTACTTCTTTGTTTAAGTTTCTCAATTCAAGTTTGTGGGGATGTTGAGATCAATGGCGAGGCCGGAGGCAAAAGAGATCTAGGTGATGACGACATCAATAATAATACCTGCAATGGCGATTTTTGAAGTACTATCACAAATAATGGTGGTAGCAGCTGGAGATCGTTTGTGACAATGAAGTCGGTGTTTCTTACTATGAAGGGCTTATAGCAGGGCTTATAGCAGTGACAAATGGTGGCCATTAATTAGTGTCACTTCCAATTATTGCATTATATTTGGGTAATCTTTTTACAGAAGATGAACCAGATAAAGCACAACCAAGAAGAGAGTATTTCAGTTTGAATTGAACCTGTAAAATTAGTTTGGAACTGAATTACAAATCATAAAATCCGTTTTAATCGAACATTTTATTTTTCAAGACTATATTTATATTAAAAAATTACCTCGGCACCGGAAACAAGTCCTGAATCTGAATAAATAGCATTCCATTCTGAAGCAATTTAAATTGCTCTGTGGAGAAAACAGTCACGCGTTTTCACCTTTTGCCAGAGAATTATGTTTCTCATTAATGAAGCAGAGCAGCAAAGTGAATATTGCTGTAACGGTTTGCGGGAACGAAAAATAATGATAGGCCCAGAGTAGGGCTAACTAGTATACCATCATCATGGTCATGATAAAACTTATAATGCAACAACGAAACCTTAACAATCGGGGCATTTAAGAAAAGAATTGTTGACTGTATTGACAATCTTTTTGTACAGGAGTATAAAACCACCGGAAGAACTATCTACGAGGAAATGGATCTCGAATTCAACAAATATCTTTCGATTAAAAGTACATACACAATTTTTAATGCCAATGGCCGCAATATCTTCATCTAGAACCTAAATCCCCAATTTGAAATTGAAATGTTACAAGTATTCAAACAGCAGAATCTTCTAATATAGCGGTGGATAAATCATTTATACGAGGATATGCAGCTTTCTCATCCAGCTGGTTTTGGGCCCATATTAGCATCTTCAGCAAGCTTGGAAGTTTTGGGTCTGCCATAAAAAAATAAAACGATCAATGTAACCAAATTAAAGAGTATAGCATTAGTCGAGAAATTCAGATAATGAAACAGTAGTTGAAGCATCTTAATAAAACACTGGAATACAATACAAATATAAACAAGTGGAAGGAGACAGCCAGCCAGCAGCAAACAATTATAGTCGGGGCGGAAATTATTGTCATCGCGCACTTTATTATCCATGTGTTCACAGTAAACGAAATGGTTTTTATAATTTTCAATTAATTTGATATTTAGAAATTTTAAGAAAATAATATGACAATAATATAATCAAAAATAAGAAAATATCCTTTTGCCCTTCACGTTCAGTGCATTCCACTCACACTTAAAATGCAGAAGTTGAACTCCATAATAATTCCTGTAAATTCTATCCTTCCACGAAGTGCATACAGGCAAGAAATAGAACATTTGTAAGCATAATTTTGACATCGCCAATGGCAGTTAAAGGAAATAAAAGCTAGAAAATAATTGATACTAGTAGATGAACAGTAAGTCCTCTCAATAATCTTTTTGGATATAGATTTGTGAAAGCTTGTGAATATTTCACATAGTTATTCACTTCCAAACTCTAGAAGTTTGAATCCATCATTCAAGCATAAAACAAGTCACCAGAAGTCAGTTTATCCACTCTCACGGATCTGTGGTTTTAGGTTCCAATACGGCAAAAAAAGCTTTTATTATGCTCCCAGATTTTACAATTGCTGATTCAACAAACCCTATATCTCAATCACAATAACAAAAAACTTGTAGGAGTACATATCTCCAGACTTAACACATTCACAAGAAAATTGTGTATGCAAACTAGATTTAGAACCAGACATGCAAATCAAAGTAATATAAACACAGAATCAGACTTCTGCAGCAAGCACACACCTTTTTCATGACTCTGACTAGTAAGTATGGCTGCATTCACCTCACTTGCTGTCTTTAAACGCTGTGATATGTCAAGCAAATCTCCAACAGGACAGTTAGAAACATCTTCAAAGGCAAGCAGTGCAACAGTCCTCTCCAACTCTTCCAAAAAGCTTTGCTGAAATGTGACAGGCAAGTGTCAGCACCGAGTCTCTGTATCCAGTTACATCAAATTTTCCCCAATAACAATTTACTTTCCCATTTTTGTATTTTTCTTAACTACAAGCAATTAAAGTAAATTGACAACACAAACGAATAACCATTAATGAAAAGGGCAGACATATTTCAGAATAAAGATTTTAGGGGGGAAATGAAATTTAGTCCTTGATGTTTTAAAAGGTGTATTTCACTTCCTAACTTCTTTAACTAAACAAAACAACCCTTCTAACACTCGTTATCTAGGAATTATCTTATTGGTAACAATTTGTTGAGCTATGGAAGGACTATTAGCACAAATTTTAAAAGTGGCTTGGGAATGTGCCATACATTTTTGTCAGGGACCAAATTGCACAAGACCCAAAATTTTCACGATACTAATTTACTTATTTTTTCAAGATTTCATGTGAAAATAGAGATAGAAAGATATATATTCAATGAGATTTACATTTTCCTCTCCCCTTGGTGCAAGCTCCTCTTGGGCAAACTCTAGTGCCTCTTCTACTTTTCCATTCCGAATTAGTTCTATCAACCGTTGCTGTTGAAGATGGAAAAATAATTGGGGATTTGTGTCCAGTATCTGCAGACAGTATTACAAAACCAAATGGAAATTAGTTCTATTAACAAAAGATAGCTTTGAGGTGTACAACATTGTTTATGTATTTTATTTGATGTCAGAAGTAATAACATTTTAGAATGACACAAAACAAAGTGTAGTGAATACAAAAGAAGGCATTTTTCGGCAAGAAGTAAATGTGCACATGAAATAAGAATATTCTTAACTAATTTTTACATATCTTAAGGATACCAAACTGGTATTGAAAATAAAATAAAAAAAAAAAAAAAAAAGAGAAAAAAAAAGAAAAAAGAAAAAAAATAAAAAAGAGTAATAAAAATAAAAAAATAATTTTTTTAATTAATTTTTAAATATATAAAAGAAACCAAACTTGTATTGAAAAAAAAATAAAAAAAAAAAAAAAATGGAGACAACACAAGGAGAAAGCAAAAAAATATAGAAGCGTAATGAAACTAAAAAAATAAAAGCTTAGGAGTAAAGGATATATAAATTTAACATAATACCATTTTTATGCAATTCACAGTATCTTTGTTCAGATTATCAAATAATGATTTCAATCATAAGATGAAAAGCTCATACTTTTTTAATCATGTGCCAAATTGTAAGATTTAAAACACTGAAAATTAGCTTAAATACAACATATAAATTATGCCTAGTCCTTAGGAGTGCAATAGGCCAAGTTACTCATTATGAACCTATGACCTACACGTGTTATGTTATTCTTAAGTCAAGTCAAAACAGGGCTCTTTTAAAAGCCTCATTTACGTTAAAAAGATGATTTTAGTCAGTCCAAAAGCCATGTAGGCCAAACAAGTCAGTGAATTTAAGTAACTGCAAAATCATAACAAGAATATTGTGCAGTATAGTACTAAATTTCAACTACCATATTTGATATTTTATTGTTGGTCTATTTAAACTTACTAGCCTATGACAAAAAATAAAAAATAAAAAATACTAAGCTAGGTATACATTAGGACACAATAACTAGTTAGAGGTAGTTTCTTCACATGTTTCAAAAACTATATTATGCATTTGGCTTTTAAATGAGTTTTCAGTTTAGGTCAGACAATTAAAAAATGCCAAGGTATACCTTAAAAAAAGGTTTTATTTACATATATCAAGTAAATGGATAAACTCAAGTTTTAGGTTTGGAAAACAGGCCAGGTCCATGGCCATTTTTGACAAAACATCTTGACAGTAAGTGTCAAAAACAAATTCAAGTCATAAATCAATTGAATGTGTGAACTGCAAAGCCCCTATATTAGAAAAATGAAAACAGAATAAGGATACAGTCCAATAAGTGCAACAGTTATTGAGTAACAATGTGAAACTCCTATTTTGAAAGAATGAAAAAGGGCAGCAGAATGATTAAATAGGGTGAATTTCGTAGTGCTCCTTTCATCTAAAGATTTAAGCTAACTTTACTTTTGAATTTCTTTAATGAGAATTGGTGGTAAAAAATGTTGAAGATGAGGGAAAGTATCACTGAATCGTATGATTGATACTCGTGATGCAGAATTGGTTGAATTGCAAAATTCATTCATGTATCTTTTGATACAAAGGCCTATGCAACGTATCACAATTGCTAGCTTGGCAAATAGCTTGGCTCAAAATTACAATTTGTAATTTTAAGCAAGTAATATCAAGCAAGTGAGGATAGTTGGGTATGAGATAGCATGAAGACCAACTGAAAGAGGCTGTATCATATTCTGTTTAAATTTTGCAGAACTCCCATCAGGCCATGTTTCAAGAAAATTGAAGCGTAAAAGAAGAGCTTTTATCAAAGACGAATAATGCCATTGCCATTGTTACACAGAGAATACAGTGCAGAAAGAGTGGTTTTAGCTATCTAGCATATAAGAATTTGAATGATGCATGCATTATGTGGATCATATACACTACAAATAAAGGCCCGCTATGATGCATAGGAATGAAAAGTTATTATAAAATAAATAAATGAATGAAAACCTACCTCTGGATTTAAGTCATTCACTTTCTCAATTGCATCCTCGACATTACCACTTTGTACTGCCTTCTTAACAGCCATGCGATCCGTTATTGTTGCAAGATCTATGTCTGCTGCGGATCAATAAGGACAATCATATCTTCATAAAGAATACGATCTCTTCCACTCAGACTTAAAAGAAACAAATAAATAAATCAAAAGAGGATACGTTCAGTTCCAGACTCCATTCGAAATTTCTCAGCAGCTTCAACGTAGCCTTCTGTAACGAGGAAATTCATTACCAATTTATTCATGTCTTCCTTTCTAATCTTCACATCATTAAGCCTTTTCTCCCATTCTTCTCTTGTTATGACCTTTTTAGATGCAGCCTTCACAAAATAGATTCCAGGGATAAAAATCAATTATCATCATGCCATATATTGGAGTTAGTTCACTTTCATACAGCATGCAGAATTGTCTATAAGAAGAAAAACTTCCCAAAATAAGACTAAAATTGACTCCATATACACCAATATATTTCCCTCTAGTTGTTTGCTGTGCAACGCACGAATATATGAGAAAAAAACGACCTTGCTTGCTAAATTAATCTCCTCCCACATCGTTTCAACAAACTAATAATCCAAATAGTAACCCTTAGTAGTTCAGTATAACACGAAGCACTACTTCTGTTTATATGAGGTACTTGCGAAAATGTAAGATAAACTAAAATCCACAAAACAGAATAAATATGAACAATGGTTCTGAGGCTCGTTCCAGACACATGGAAATGGAATGCAGAATAAAGCATCAATGGGTTCTAAAATTCTTAAATGAGCACAAAGTTGAGATTTTATGCACCACTGACGCTAAAATTAAACTAATTAAATATGTATCCACTATCCGCAAAGAGAAAAAGCTAGAAAGAGAAAGTCAAATACCATTGCCTCGATTTCTGCAAGTTGACGAATCACAAGCCAGAACAATGACATCAGTGCACCAACTTAAACCCCATTTTTAACCCTAAACGACACACGAGCTCCGCCACCTGAAAATCCGAACAAAGGCACCGAAACTGCAGGTCGTAGATCAGCATCAACAATTCAAATATTGAAAGCAGTCACATTTCTAGTTTCAACATCCTTCCAATCAAAGACTTTAAAAACAAAACTAAGTAATCAAAACCCTATCGAGGGAAGGGGAAAACAACATCCACAAGCGAGGGGAGGAAAAAATTAAGAGCAGGAAGTGAATTCACCGGAAAAATAATTTCCCAAGAAATTGTGCTCGGTTTATATTCTCCGGGAAAGTGGTGAGAGAAGGTGAATCTCCGTTTTCGGAAGGTGGCGCCGGCGATCCCTTTCTTTGAAGTTAAATCGTAATACAGGCTTCTAGACTTCTTTCAACGTCATATACAGATATTTGCTTTTGGGTTCGGATCGGGTTCATTTGATACCCGCTCTTATATCAGGGCCGCTCTAAACTTGTGCCAAGGCCCAATTAATAACGGAAGAAAATCTTCGGATATTATATATATATATATAACAAAAAAATAAGATAAAAATGTGCTGTAAAATTTTAATTTAAAATATATATATATATATATAAATAAGTAAAAACTAAAATAAAAAATTTAAAAGTAATTATAAACAATTTAAATATATTTACATGATATTTTTCATTATATAATATTCAATAATTATTTCATAAAAAATATTTACCATCTTTTTTAAAAAAAGTATCTAAAGTTTATAATAAAAAAGTTGCAAAATTTAATTCAAATAAAAATTTACAATATTAATTTAATTCAATTTAATATTAAATTAAAATAAAGTCAAACATTTAATTTTTATATCTAGTGTAAATATATTTTCTAAATTAATGCTAAATAGAAACTTATCAAAACTTAAATAATATTAATTAAACTAGTGAAAACGAGGTATTTTGTAATTTTATATTCACAAAAGTTTAAAAAATATTAATAATTATATAATAAATAATTTTAATTTACAATGTTTGTATAATAGATGAAGCAGCAACTACTATTACCAGTGTGTGGAAGCAAAGCGCAAAGGCTTCTGGAAAATAAATACGGCGTCGTACAGAGAGACGTGACATGAGGAGATTTTCCATGTTCGCGCGCACTGTAACTTGAATAACAACCCAATCATATTAACCTGCGCACCCTACCCCTTTGCCACCCCAAACCCATCTAAGCCTACGTCGATTATTCACGAAACGACTTTTTCATTTCTCTCTCTAACTTTCTCTCTCTGTATATCTCTCCCCTCCCAACACAGCACAGCATTACGTGACGAAGAAAAGTTGCATCCCGAACCTTCTCATAAACCTCTCTTGATTCTTCACGAACTCGCTCGTCACGCCTTTCTCTCTCTCTCTTTTAGAATGGCATTGAGACTATCCTCGAAATTCGATTCCGAAATTCGCCGCCGGAGGTTTTGCTTATGAGGTCGCGGCTTCTAAAAGAAAAACGAGTTAGGGTTTTTATGCGATCGATCTTGTTAGGTTATCGGCGATGATGGCGGATGAGGGATTCGGTTACGCGTGCTTCTTTGACGGTGACGGGAACGTCGCCGATGATGATAAGTTCTGTATCGATCTGGAAACCGTTATGAGCGTTCTCGACGAGGACACCGATCCTCTTGAGGTATAGTTTTGTGCTTGCAACGAGTGTGTGCGCGTGCCTCCCAACGATGTCTCCCAATTTTTCAATGCTGTGAGGGAAAATTATTGTGAATTCCGATCAGATAGAGTGGAAAGCTGGAATTCAGCTGTTCCAGTTTACCAACTGTTTTATATTCATGCTTCGGCGCCTTTTGTATGGTTTTGTTGTTTGATTATATAAGATGTGGAACTTCTTGCGCTGTTAATTTTCGATGGATGCAATATTTCAATTTTCTCCAATGCCGCTTAGTTCCCCGTTGGGGTTTGTAAAATTTTGTGTGTGTGAAGATTTCAGTAACATTATCAGTTCATGCCAAGGTGTGTGTATACTGAGCACGCAGCTTTGAAGTGGTGTTTTAGGATAACATAAATCACAATTTCTTGAAAGTAATCTTTAGTTTATCTGTGTAATTTTCTTCTACGTAGTTATCTTCTTTAAAGTTATATACGTTCATTGCAAAATGCGAATGGCATGTTGAATCTCTCATTCCTAGAATGATCTTCGATCGTTGCCAGTGACTTTATGATTCAGATAATCTTTTTTCGGATCATTTATGGTTTATCCAGCTGGGACGACAAACTTGGAAAAATCTCTTCGTACGCTTTTTTTTTTTCAACAAAAAATGTTGTCATGCTTTTTTTTTCAACAAATTTTTTTTTTTGCACCTTTCATTTTCAATTCGTTGTTGTAATGTTGAAGGAAGTTTGATATTTAATAACTAGTTTGTGATGTTTCACTCATTTGTTTTTATTAAATTTTTGTGATGTTAAATGGGTAGTTAGTGTTGATTGTCATTTCAAGAGGTGCTTAACAATTACATTGGTATTGGGAAGTCATAACTTCTGTACTATATTTTCCTCTTGGTATTTTCAATTAGCTATGTTCGAGAACATCATTAAAGTGATTGCTTACATTCAAGCCTAATCCTGTATGCCTCATTTGAATACCTAGCATTCATATGTGATATTAGCTTTTATTCTAATCTTCTTGATATCATGCTGCAGAGTAGTCCCGAGGATTTTTCATTAAAAAATATTTCACCTGGTGAATCTGGCATCCATGATAGTTTTCTACTTCAAAATGGTATGTAGACTTGTGTGGCCCTTTTTAGTCATTTCCTCTCCTCATTGATTGTAATTAGTCTGTAGAACTTTAGAGGGACATTCTTTAATTCTGATATTGGATTTAATATGTAGTGTATTTGCTAACTTTTTACATTTGACTCTAGACTGTTTCCCTTGTCTACTCGTTAGCGTCTCAAGTAGCTCTTTTTCTTAGATTTGACTTTAGTGGTTTCAGTTATAGGTTGTTCTTAGTTCTTATCAGATGGTTTAGATTTTGAGACCAGGGGCTTAACCAGTTTGTGATTCTGCAGGGAATTCTGTGCTTGAATGTGAACATGAAAACCAGGGACCTTCACCACAGACTTTCTCTTCCCCAAATGCTCTTGCTGGTGGTTACATGGACCATGAAGGTGATGATTTTTGCTTCACAGAAAGGACAGGAGTTTCCAATTGTGAGATGCCTGCTTACATAGGCACAAGGTTCCCTGATCCTGAGGTGAATTCAAACAATGTAGCTGTTTGTGGAGATAGTTTGAAACTGACTATGCGGAAGTGTGAAAATGATAGCCAAATCAAGCATGTAGGATATGGTGCAGAATCTGAACGTATGTATATTCTTCACTAGGTTATCATTAGTCTAAGACGTTGGCAACTTGTTCATTCTTTCGAACAGTTTTCTTTGGATCATTGTTATGCTTGAATCTTTAATGCTTGGGCAGGGGCTGATTAAATTTTATGCATGCAGCTGCTTCACATGGCTCTATCATTGAGAATATTGATGTAAAAGTTGATGATTATGAAACCTATATGAAAGACATCCTTGGACCTTCTGGTGAACAGGAAAATGACTCATGTACATCGTTTGAAAGATCGTTTGTGGATGCTGATAGATCGTCTCATGTTGCAACTTCAACTGATTCCTCTATTTGTCAAGATTTCAATGTTCCCAATGATTTTAGTAGTGACTATTATCCTTCTTTTAATATTTACCAAGGTATGGATGATAGACCTGTTGTTGCCAACACTTTTGATTGTTTGTTTAATGGTGTTTATCCTCACGTGTGGGAAAATGAAAAAATGACGAGTAAATATGCATCGTGTTTTCCTGGTAACGTTCTCTTTGAAGACAGTGCATCAGTGCAACACTCAACTTGTGCTTCATATATTTCAAGTGAAGGTCAATCACTCAATGTCAAAACTGATAGAGATGGACTGATTATGCCTTACCACAATTCTGCTCACAGTGATGATGCTGAGTTCACTATAGGTCAAGAGATGAAACAACTACCTGGTACTTTTCCTGCTGTTGGATCTCAGGGTAATGATTTATTCAAGTGTGAGGATAGTGTTACATTCACAACGACTGAGAAAGCCAAATATTATCAAGATGCTATTGCTGGAGCTGCCAATTACTTTCCTGGACACATGGGAAATTTAAATTTAAAACCATTTGACAAATCTTTGTATAATGTCCAGACATCAATTGCCAGTAGGAAGTTGTATAATTGTGTTATGAGTGAAGGAGAGGGAAAATCAATTGACTATAGAAGTATTGATTCTCAGCTTTCAAAAGGAAGTATTGACAGATCCAACATTGAGGAAGAATCTGATGTTTGCATTATTGAAGACATCAGTCACCCTGCACCTCTAAGTCGATCAGCAGAGCTTGCGAATTCCATCAACACTTTACAATCTTCTAGAGGAGGTTATACTCTTTCTTCTATGGTGGGAGTTATGAGACCCAAGGCACGTGACGAGCAGTACATATTACGAGTTGCATTGCAGGTTGACACTTTATCCTCTGTAGCCCTAGGCAGTTTGAAGGGTATTTTTTGCATGTGCAGTCATGCACATAAGTTGACCCCCTTTCTGTCATGCATGATTTCATATCATATCATATCATATCATGCTACCTTATAGTTATTGGAGGTATGTGAATTGTTGTGATTTGGAGGAGACAGTAATGCATGTAGAATTTAAGATGTTATATTTGGTAGAGAATTGGTTATTTTATGGCGTCTGTAAAGGATGCGTGACCTTTTCTCTTGGGTGTGGTTTGAACGACTTTGATCACAGTTATATGTTCCCTGCACCATCCCTTGTTATTGCTATTTTCAAATTTGCTATGGCTTGCATGACATATCTTAATGTCTTAATGTTCTGGGTTTCTCAAACTCAAGTAAACTAACGCCTGTTGATAACGCAGGATCTTTCCCAACCAAAATCAGAGCTTAGTCCACCAGATGGACTGCTGGCAGTTCCCCTTTTACGACATCAGGTTATATTCTTGAATTTTTTAGGTGGTGTATTATTATATAGGTGATTTTAGTCTTTGTGCAGCTTCTTTCAAACGAAAATGAATGTCTGGATCTGGAATTTGCTAGTCAAAAACAAAAAAAAAACAATATTTTTATGATTTTTCTTGCAAATTTGCATCGGTGATAGAAACTGGGTATTTTTCTTTTACCAAAAATATGGATAACTCCTAAAATTAGAGTCTTGGATTCTTCACTTCCACACTCACAAAACAAGAGAAGAACATAGAAATATATTAGTGCTTCAATATTTCTAAGATCTTCCATAAGGCCTTGATTCTTTATTGCATCACTATAGATTCCCTATCTCTGTCTCCCCAGCAGGTTTTGTAGGTTGCACCTTCCTCACTCTTTGATGCAAATGTGCGCAATGTGGTTGAAAAGTAAATTACCCATTTTCACCCTTGGTCACCTCATCGTTGCTGCCTTAGTAAACAAATAACTGTATGAGGCATAAGAATCAATTATATTTGTTTGTTGTTTAACTGTACAAAAAATCTCTTGGGTAGCCGTTCAATGTTTTTCGTTATTCTGACTCTTGTATGCTCCTTTTCTTTTTTCTTTTTAACTTGAACCCAATTTTTGTTTTGATGGCCTGATAACTTGCTTACTCTGTATGTTTGAGTCACCCAACTAAAGTGGTTGCTTTTTTCAGAGAATTGCTCTATCATGGATGGTTCAAAAGGAAACTTCAAGTTTATACTGTTCTGGAGGAATTCTCGCAGATGATCAGGTCAGTGCATCGCACTCGTAACGAATATATGATTTCCTGGCAAAAAATTTAGACATTGTTCTCTCGTAGGGTCTAGGAAAAACAGTGTTCACCATTGCTTTAATATTAAAGGAAACTATCAACAAATATATGATTTCCTTGCAAAAAATTTAGACATTATTCTCTTGTAGGGTCTTGGAAAAACAGTGTCGACCATTGCTTTAATATTAAGGGAAAGACCTCCATTGCTGAATAAATGCAACATTGCAAACAAAAGTGAATTAGAAACTTTGAATCTGGATGCAGATGATGATCAACTTCCTGAGAGTGGTATAATGAAGAATGAAGGTAATATGGTTCAGGATTTGTCTTGTAGAAATCCAAACCAGAACATGAATTTGTTAGTGCACGCAAAGGGAAGGCCGTCTGCAGGAACCCTTGTTGTTTGTCCAACTAGTGTCCTGCGGCAATGGGATGAAGAGTTGCACACTAAGGTAACTGGCAAAGCAAATCTTTCTGTGCTAGTGTACCACGGTAGCAATCGAACAAAAGATCCTTATGAGCTTGCCAAGCATGATGTTGTTCTGACAACTTATTCAATTGTCAGCATGGAGGTCCCTAAGCAGCCGCTAGTTGACAAAGACAATGAAGAAAAATATGATGATCCTTCAGTATCAAGCAAGAAAAGGAAATGCCCTTCCAGTTCTAAAAGTTGCAAGAAGGGATTGGACACCGCGATGCTTGACTCTGTTGCTCGTCCTCTTGCAAAAGTTGCTTGGTTTAGAGTTGTCCTGGATGAGGCCCAGAGTATCAAGAACCACAGAACTCAAGTTGCAAGGGCTTGCTGGGGTCTTAGAGCCAAGCGTAGATGGTGTTTATCAGGGACTCCTATCCAGAATGCAATTGATGATCTCTATAGCTACTTTAGATTTTTAAGATATGACCCTTATGCTGTGTACACATCATTCTGTTCCACAATTAAGATCCCTATCAGTAAAAGTCCATCGAAAGGATATAGAAAGCTACAAGCTGTCTTAAAAACAATCATGTTACGTCGAACTAAAGGTAAACTTGAAAGCAAGCAATTCACATAATCACTTAAGTAGGTTGTGAGATGTCTTATTTTTTCTTTTTCTATTCTAGAGTGTTATCCTTATTGTTTCCTTTCCTGCCTATTATGTTTAACTTTCAATTTATTTTTCTGTTCTCCATCTGTGTGATGGAAATCAAGTTAGAAACAGGTTTGAGTCATAGATAATTACATATTTGTGGCCCTTTTAGCAACTTTGTCATACCCAAATTCATTGTACTAAATAATTGTAGTTATCCCTCGAGTAAAATTTGTATATAACCATGTTATGGTGATAATTTTCTGTAGGCACACTTCTTGATGGGGAACCTATCATTTCCTTGCCACCTAAATCTATAGAGTTGAAAAAAGTGGAATTTTCACGGGAGGAACGTGATTTCTATTGTAGACTAGAGGCTGATTCCCGAGCACAGTTTCAGGTCTAGCCTTCTTAACCTTAGAATGGTCTTGAAAGATTCAAACAATGAAAACTTCTGTTTTTTTAATTTTTTTTAATTGTTGTAGTGCTTTCATTCTATCCCAAATGAAGAGGGGATGTTCCTGGTTGTGTATTTTAATGGCACTCCTTATTAAATTCCTCTTGTCATGTCATAGGAATATGCTGATGCTGGAACTGTGAAGCAAAATTATGTTAACATTTTATTGATGCTTTTGCGCCTTAGACAAGCATGCGATCATCCCCTCCTCGTCAAGCGTTACAATTCTGACTCTCTCTGGAAATCTTCAGTTGAGACGGCGAAGAAGCTTACTCAGGAAAAACGATTATCTCTTCTAAATTGTTTGGAAGCTTCTTTGGCCCTCTGCGGTATCTGTAATGTATGTTTTGCCTGTACCTTTTTATTCGTAAATACTGTCAAATCAATGCTTAAAATGATCCTATACTTCTGTTTATTCTGAGTTTTTATTTTCTATATATTATGTTGATGTTGAAGGGGATTGGGAGTTGTGGTCGAGGAAAATAAGACAGTGGACAATAAGAATGACCTACTTACTTGTTGCATTTAATCATATAGGTAGAAAGGATGATTGAGATTTATTTTCCTAAACGCTCTTTCTTGATCGGAGTTGAAATATACCCCAGCGGAATTGTATTTTTTATAAACACCGAATTACCATATCGCGATTGACCATGTCTTTAGTAAATTATGTTATTCTCAATCCTGACTTGAAACTAATATCTTCTTTCTTGGTTTCTGTGCAGGATCCTCCTGAAGATGCTGTTGTTTCAGTTTGTGGTCATGTTTTTTGTAACCAGTGCATTTGTGAACATCTTACTGGTGAAGACAATCAGTGCCCGACTACAAACTGCAAAATTCGACTAAGCATGTCTTCAGTGTTTTCCAAAGTCACATTGAATAGTTCTTTTTCTGATCAGGCTTGTGATAATTTGCCTGGTTCCTCTGGTTGGGAAGTGGATGAATATGAGTTTTGTTCTGAGAGTCCGCCGTATAATTCCTCAAAAATTAGGGCTGCACTTGAGGTGTTACATTCTTTGTCTAAACCTCAATGCTGTGCTCCCCAAAGCAATTCTGTGCAGACCACTCCTGGCGAAACTACTGATGGCCTCGGGAGCTCATCTTGTGCTGACCGAATGACATCCTCAGATGAATTTCCTGAGAATCAAAATGTGTTAGAGAAAAGCTCTAATAATTCAGTTGGTGGTGAGAAAGCTATAGTGTTTTCTCAGTGGACTAGGATGCTTGATTTACTTGAAGCATGTCTTAAGAATTCTTCAATCCAGTATAGAAGACTTGATGGAACAATGTCTGTCTCCGCGAGGGATAAAGCTGTTAAAGATTTTAACACTCTCCCCGAGGTTTGTAAAATAGTCAAGCCCAGCTAGTGGGAAATGGCTTTGGTTACTTTATTTAATATTATTTGTGAGATGGTATTGTTTGGTTATTTTTCTGTCTTGAATGTAATGTTCAGTGTGATCTATCTGTCCTTTTCAGGTTTCAGTTATGATTATGTCTTTGAAGGCTGCTAGTCTTGGTCTGAATATGGTTGCTGCCTGCCATGTTCTTATGCTAGATCTTTGGTGGAATCCTACAACTGAAGATCAGGCTATAGACAGAGCGCATCGTATTGGACAGACCCGTCCTGTCACAGTCTTACGGTTAACTGTTAGAGATACAGTTGAAGACCGCATTTTAGCTCTGCAGGTATTTTCTTTTGGTTGCCCAGCATGCCTTTTTGTTAAAAATGAATTTTCGCCATGTTGATCTGGTTTGTTTATGAACTTAAAAACATTCTTTTGAGAGAAAATATAATAAAAAAGTTCTTGGAAGTAGTTTGGAATGCTACTGAACTCTCGATGGACAATTGCACATATATCACAATGCTTCATTGATAATGAGTTCATAGAGTGGGTTGGTGATTTTTGCTTTAAACTACTTGAAATATTCTGTTTAGCCCTTTTTTGAGTTCCTTTGTTTGGAATGCTACTGAACTCTCGATGGGCAATTGCACATATATCACAGTAAAATGCATTTGTACGTTAACTCATTCTTTTAGATGGACCTTTTAGCACGCAATTTAATGCGAATATACGATTATTAAAGTGTTTGAGAAAGAATAACCAATGCAGTAGTCTTACTTACTGCATTATGGTATATGGTTATAAAGGCTACATTAGTTTTTGTTACTTTGAATGAACATTTTTCTTGATTTTTAAAATATTTATTTGTCTAGTACTTGTATCTGGGCTTATACAATTTGTATCGGCTGTTGCTCATGCTAGAAAATATTTGCTTTCTTCTATATATATTTGCAGCAAAAAAAGCGCAAAATGGTTGCGTCTGCCTTTGGGGAGGATGGAACTGGTGGTCGTCAAAGTCGCCTTACAGTGGATGATCTAAAATACTTGTTCATGATGTGATTAGAAATACATTCACCGATATAATTTTAATTTTTAGGATTGGTGATTTTTTCCTGGGAGCAGGCGTCAGTGGGTTTGTTTTTGGTGGTAAAAGAAGGACCAGGGTGCCGAAATTTTTCTAACGTGGGCCTCTGGTAACCCTTGACAAGAAAAGATTATATGAATTGTCTTTATAGTTGGAGAGATGATTCAATTGTTTAGCTTAAAATTTTGGTTAGTCGTTAGCATTTGTATAGGATGTTGAGAGTAGTAGCGTAGACAAACAGAAATTGTTGTGCTCATTGTAAATAGTATAGATAGAGTTAACATCTCTTTCCTTTTAAAGTCTTTCTTGCTCTAATTCGTATTTTTTTAAATTATTTTTAGGTTAAATTATATAAATAATCGTTTATATAGTTCACTCTTTTAGCTTCTGAAAAATTTTATTTAGTTCTTCATGCTTAACTTTAACCTCCATTTTTCTCTATCCTCTACTTTCTTCCTTTCGCTTTTCTATCGCCCAACCTCTTCTCCCTCTTCACCTGCAATTACGCAAACCCCTTCCTCTTCCCGGTCGCCAACCTGTATCTTACTGAATCCCTTTTTCAACAAAAATAATCGTAACAGCAGAAATTAAAGAAGGAAATCCTATATTTATCATAAAAAGTTTTCCCTTTTTCTGTTTTGAGTTGGCAAGAACAAGAAAAAATGGTACTTTCTAAGTAGGAGAGAGGTTAAAAGCGACACTTTAGGGTGTATTGTTTAAAGCAAAATTTTGATTTTGGACTAATCAATCACTAGTAAGTATGTACAAATGACAAGATTTTACACTCAACACCAAAAAGGTCTAAAAAAAGATAATGTAAAAATTTACAATTTTCAACTTAACGGATAGGATTCCTTTAGGTTTACTAAAGCAATAATAGTAATAATAGTTTCCAAACAATCAGCAGGAAAAGGCCATACATAATTTTTATGTGATAAATTTGTTTCACAAATAAAAAGGATGTAATGGTCCCATGGTCTAGTGGTTAGGACATTGGACTCTGAATCCAGTAACCCGAGTTCAAATCTCGGTGGGACCTTTTTCTTTTAAAATTAATTTTTTAATTATTTTTTAATTTGGTGCATAGAAATAGTGAGCATTCCATCCTAGGTTAATACCAAAAGAGGGAGACAAAAAATGAGAATGGTTTAAGAAAGCTACTTTGACTTCCTCAATAAGATTCTTATCTGACTTGTCAAAATTATATTCGCTTTTATGCTTATCTTTTACTCCAATGTAAACATAATGGACATCAAAGTAACATTGCAACAACTCCATTAGCTTTTCTGAAGGGTGGTCCATGTATAGAATTATTATTTATGCTAGGACTTTACTACGATAACATTCCCAATAAGATTGTTAAGAATAATTAAGTCGAACACAATATACAATCCTTCATCTAATTCAATATAAATTATAAAAAATAAGTTTAAGTCAGTTTTGTTTTAATATAATTAAACTAAATTTCAAATTTCACAGTGAGTTATAACATGAGTGGTCTAGCCTATTTTTTATTTATTATTTTATAACTATTATTTTTTATTTATTTTTCATACTTTTTTAACACAACCTTAATAATGTAAATAAACAATCCAATCCATTCTTCTTCTTTTTTTTTTTTTACATTGATTTCGAAGTTTTACACTCTTTTTTCAAATATAACAGAAAAAAGTTTAAAATTGAATGAAAAATCAATAAAGTAAAAGAAAATGTTATTGGGAATGCCTAAGAGGGACGAGTCTTATCTGATTTTCCACAAAGTGGTCAATGCAGATCCTGATGCACAGTTTGTCCCATGTACGTGTTTGATTGCTAGTATGTCTTATCGTCTTTCACATTTATCACACAACAAATAAAAGAGAGACCTTAATAATATTTTATTTCTAAATGTGTTATCTTATATAGTGCTTAAGTACCCAACTCATAATGGCAAAAGAAGACTTTATTAGTTTTTATAATTTTCTTTTGCGTGTTACTTTTTTTATGGTTTTCCTATAACCGTGAATGAAATAAGAAGTGTAAAAGGGAAAACGTGAGATAATAGAAGGATAATGTAATAGAAAGAGATAGAGAGAAAAAAAATGTCACAGTTGTAAATATTAATATTGTTTGAAATTATCAACGGTTCCTTTTATTTTTATTCTTCACAAAATAACAAAATATGCTCACTAGTAGGTTGCCTATATTATAGGGCTGAAAGTAGTTAAAACCCAAATGAATAGTTTTCTCCTTGACAAAGTAGACACATAAGGCTACTAAAGAAGGTTATTGGTAAGGCTGTTAAAATTGGTTAGTTTCGATCTTTTCAATACATTTATCCACATAATGATGGACTAAACGAGCTGAAATAATTAAACAAAACAAAACACAACTAATAATCTCAGAAAATGCTTACAAACATAAAAAACCATCAATCTCAACATCTATGCTAGTCTCAAATTCAAAAACTAGAGAAAGGGATCTGAACAAGAATATAAAGTTAAATACTGAGAAATCAAAGTCTAATTTATTGCTTTATCTATTGGGCATGCATGCATGCACACAGCCAGATAATTTGTTATGTATTGGATCTAAAGTTTAGGTCAAGTTCCAGTGTTGGAGTAACTAGCTTCAGCAAAGAATAATTTTTATGATAAAAAGAAATTGAAATCAGCACTGATTTGATGCAGTAGTGGATGGTTCTAAGTACTGATATGTTAAAAACCTTTACATGCCATATATAATTGGGATTGTGGACCATTTTCAGATGTATTTGTTGGGTGGCAAACATGCATGTGCTGTAAATCCTTGAGGCTCATGTAACTTGTGGACTAATTTCTTGATCATATGCATCATGTCATCTGCATGGCCCTAACTGGTAAAACTTTGCTATTGATTTGACAATATGAATTGACTCCATTTTGGTGTGTGATCTAATCCAATCCCCCATTTGAAAGTGCGCCTTATCTAGCATTAATTTGGTTAAACCCTGTAAAGCATGTAGAAAATTGAGAAGGGACAAAGAAGGTGATGCTTATCACAAATTTGAATGTCCTCAATTGAACATTTATGTGAAGACGTGCCCTCTCATGATCCAGCTAAGTGACCATACACCAGTTTCCGCACCCAAGAAGTGGAAATGCACTACTCTATAGTCAAGCCACATTTTACGTGAAATATTAAATAAGGGATAATCACTTTGATAGAGCTTAACACCAGTTGGTTTTTTCTACCAATAATATCACAGTCCTACTTTGATCTGAATCAATCCAAAATATATTAATGTTTAAAATTGGTTTTATAATCGAACAAGTGGACAGGTATTATTGGGCATATAAATTGATGTTATGTATCTTGTGATGTTAAGTTTTGTTCAAGGACCAAAATTTCTGATAGTTTGGTGATCGTGTAGTTCATTTCATTACCGAAGCACACTTGAACCTTGGGCTAGTATGGAGGTATGTGAATTATATTGTACGTACTGCTATCGGATCATATATTATTCTAATTGTAAATGACTCAAATCAGTTGCCAAGTTCCCATTCAGTAAAAATAAAATAAAATGAAAGACTTGCAGACTAATTATTTTAAATATATATATATATATATATATATATATAAAGTTAACAGATAAAAAAAAAGTGTTTGAAAGACCTAATTGCACCTGAGGTTTCTCAAGTTTTATGTGCCAGATATATTTTATCAATAAAATTAGAGTATTTTTCTTATAATATAGATAAAACATAAGTATATACTTGCAAATATATTTATAAACAAAGTAAACATATATTTGAACTTTTCTTCATCTTCTCTTTCATCTTCTCATATCAGATCATTGCAAATAATAACAATAATTGATAATAATATAATAATGAAAGAATTTGTCCTTGTATTCACATAAAAGGGTAATAAAAAATGAATTTATCATAGTTGTATTTATGGAAATGATATAATGACAATTGACTGCTTGAAAAATTGAAATGAAGGATATCAGAAAGACACAATTTTGTTTGAGATTACAATTTAAATGAATGTATTTTTCTATACAAAGATATTTATATAACTAAGGTGTTTAAAATGTTCTATATGAATAATCATATCCATTACATATGCTTTAACAATTGTAAGGTCTTAAGATGCAAATTAAGAATTTTATTAGAACTGAAGAGAAAGATGATAAACTTTTTAATAATGAAGTATCTTAGTATTATAGGAACATTAATATATCTTACTAACCAAACTCGGTCTAATATGCCATTGATTATAAATTTTTTAACAAGATATAATTTTCCACCTAAAATAAATACTAGAAACGAGTAAAGTATATATTTTAGTATCTTAAAGTGTACTATGAATATACACTTGTTTCATTAAAAATTTTAAAAATTATATTTAATAGATTATGTATATGTAAGTTATTTATCATATCTCAAAGATCAATCACGTATAAGATATATGTTTACAAGTATGTGCAAGAATGTTAAAAGAGAAAACAATAAAAAAATATGTTGCCAATAAAAAAATAATATGTTAAAGGAGATATAATAAAACATATTCTTCCTAAAAAAAAAATCATTCATGATCTTAAAAAAAAAAAAACGATGATACAGTAAGCCATAAGATTCGCTAATTTGGTGGATTTATGTATAAAACCTTTGTCAATGATAAGTTTTAATCAATTGGATGACTTTGTCATCTTAATGATGATAATGTTTATAAGGGAAATAAATTAAAGAAAATTTTAAATAGACACATCCTTCACAATAAATAAGATATTTTCATTGTTGATAATATGCAAATTTTACTCTTTATTCTTGCTCCCTCATTTATGTTATTTTATGATGGTATTCATGATAAAAATATTCATCCATTGTTCAAATTAATAAAGTTGGAATAATCATCAAATAGTCACTGTTGAACGACCAACTTGATTACTTCTTTGCAATCCTCTCAGCACTTAGGGTTCCCTAGTTCAAGTCAGAATGCATAAGGTTCGCCACAAAACTAAACCTTTCTACTTTGTGATGATAAGATTCTTGAAAATAGCTACCTTTACATTACATATTTTAGAGGCCAACGACAATTTTGGAATATATACCAAAATGCAATTTCCCTCTTTGATGTGTTTATCAATCGACAAGAATATGGTCGTTGGTCAATATGTAGAAAGATATATACTGCTTCGAACTGTGCCTTTGTATGGTCTTTTTGATATGACTATATATGCACCGAATAAAGACTACGCAACAATTTCTTTTTTCACAGTATAGATATATATACAATTCTTGTTATCACTTTCTAAAATTGGTTTCTTTTAACCAATAGAGGATTAGGGAAACATTACTAATTAATTTGTAATCATGCTCAATTATTTATCTTCATGCTCATTGGTTTATTTCATTGATTTAGGGGACGAACAATGGAATTGAGTATTTTAATTTTACCTTAATTGTCTAAGCTTATATATATGATGTTGATTGTTTTTATCAGAAATTTCTGGGAAGATAGAGATATGTTCTGATTTTTATTTTTTTTTAAAAAAGAAAAATTGTTTTGCAGTAATGTCATCTCAGTATATAGATTGAAACAGTTCAAACATTGCGTTTAAGCTTCTGATATAATAAAACAAACTAAGGTTTGATTACTACACTCTGTTTTTTTCTTTTTTTTTTTTTTTTTT
>Ga0099824_1002071_pt1 | contig 29108 bp, 12 predicted proteins | sample SiratrowhiteBW_FD_76837 | JGI IMG/M metagenome (GOLD analysis project Ga0099824, IMG submission 76837) | Root nodule microbial communities of legume samples collected from California, USA - Siratro white BW | ecosystem: Host-associated > Plants > Roots > Nodule | place: USA: California... | reverse complement strand
TAAATTTTTTTTTTTTTTTTTTTTTTTTTTTTTTTTAACTATTAAAACCACACTAGAAGGATCTTTAGGAGATCACTTTGTAATATAATAACACTATTTTTTTTTTCTCTTGGTACTTCTTTTACGCACCGAATTTAAATGAATGATTTATTTAAAGGAAATTAAAGATAGATCACCTATTAGTTTAACTTGGTACTTTTTTTTATCTCATTTAATTTTTCTTATAAATCACCCTTTCAAATCAATATTTTTTTCTGTAACTTCCATTGAATCATGCACTTGGAGGTAGCACCTTTTATCACCACTCTATTAATCGAAAAAAAAAAAAAACATTGAAAATAAAATGTAACTTAAAAACTTTAAATGTATGGACATGTAAAAAAGCTTAAGACTTAAATAAAATAAAAATATAAACAAAGTTCAAATCATTATTAGAGAGTAATTAAATATCATTTTACGTATTTTATTGATAGAAATTGAGATGGACGTTTCAACATTGAAACTTATACCTAAATCCAAATTCGGGTATGTCTCTCATGGTTTGCTTAATAAGTCTAGCCATTAGTCGTTAGATGAATATTGTATATTTGAATTTTAAGTTAAATATATTTTGAATGAGATACGAAACAAATTTTTGAACCGTTTGGACTTGTAATTAACATTTAAGATTTATAGGTTGTTTAGGTATATTTTTTTATACAAATTGTTCTAATTTCAAGATAAGATATTATTATTAGGGTTAATTATTATATTTGAAATATGGTTATATTAGAATTAGGTGACTTCATTAATAAGAATATATGTATCAATTTTTCTTCACTTCACCTCTAAACAATGTGAGATCATCTATCAGAATAAATTTATCCTCATTAGAATAAGTTTTTTAGTGGTCAAAGATTCTAGATTCCTTTTATTTTTGTCAGCTTTGTTGTATGTTGGTTAATTTATTATGAAAGATTTTTTTATACATTCAAAAAAAAAAAAGTATATTTTGAGGATATTTGTTAATAATGGATTCTTTTAATAAGTGGACTTTAAGGTGATTTTTACATTTATTTATATATTATCAATTTCTTTTTTCTCTAGTTAATATATGATTTTTTCAACACACTTTATAATATTTAGATTGTCTTTTTTACGCTATGGGACTAGATATATGTGTGATCCAATAATAGGTAACACAATAGGTCTACCAAATATTATTAGGATAGAATTTGATATCATCTTAAAAATTGAATTTTAAAACTAACTTAATCTTAAAAAATTGATTTTTAAAGTTAGGCTTGCACCTGCTTATATCTAATTGATGCAAGATCTCTCCAATAAATTCATCTCAAAGTTGAATAAAAATGACATAATAATCGTCAAATGCACCCATAAGAAGAATGAATAAATAAGAAGAATGTTGTTTATTTAGGATGGAAAAGAAACCCCTCTATCTTACTATTTTCAAATTGAAAAACTAAATTCTAATAAATAAATTAAAAATAAAATATTAATAAGTTTCTTAACATCTTATAAAATATATTATTGGTAATAAGATATAAAAAAAACTCTAATTAGTAATTGATTAATTAATATATTGAGTAACATTCCAGCGGATAAATTCATAAACTTTTTAAGATATAAATTTAGAAATGAAATAAACTTATTAGTAAGGTAAAATCAGTCTATATCAATTAAAGATTATCTTTAACATACAACAATAAATTAAATTAAACTTAGAAAAACTCTTATTTTTTTTTGAAGTATTTATGAAATGGATTTACTTGTATACCCTCTTGACACGGTTGTTTATAAGTTTTGTTTCACCATTATGGAAGAAAAAATCTGCGATTTTCTTCTCTGTTTTAACCCAAGTTGTTGGGAAGATTTGTGATTTATAAAAGCAAGATAATTGTCTTCCTGGAAAAAAAAGTGCATGAATACAACAGGCTAATTAAAGTTATGGTTTTCGAAAAGTAATGGAGGGAAACAAGTTTTTCTTTCCTTGATAATTATTCAAATAATATCATTTTCTTATTCTTATACAAAAAAGAAGGGAAATGATTAAAGAAAGTAAGTTGAATATATATAATGACCATGATTTCATTTTGTCATCTCTCTGTAGTAGAAAATAGGAAAATATAACCCTTATTCATTTTGATTGATTGATGGTTTTGGAAGGTGATTATCTCTACTTTACAAATTAACAAAAAAGTGTTTACTTTAAATTACTCTTTATATAATATACATAATTTTATATTAATTAATATTGTTAATCAACTTTATTTAACTTTTATTTATATAAAAATTTACATTTCTTTAAATATTTTTATAGTTATTAGAGCTTGAGACAAAATTTAAATTTACGAACAAATTAAATTTGTTCAATTTTGTTTATATTTCAATATATCAAACTTAAACGTTTCCCCCTATATTATTTAAGGTTGTTGAGATATATTATATAATTTCACATTTATATATACGTACACCTATATTTTTTTTTATAATTATGTAATAGTTTTAAATATTATCACAGCAATTGGTTTAATATTTTATTGCAGTACACATGGTAATATATATGTTGGCTCAGCGGTACCAATCTCCACATCATAAGAAGGAGAGTTTCGTGGGTTTTGTCTATATACCTCACTTCCATCTTCTTTCTTTCATTTTCCTCTCATTTTCCCTCTGCAAGAAGCAGAGTGAAAACAAACACTAGTTTGGTAAGAAAGAGAAGAGGATCAATGTCAAACTCAAACATCACAAGCTGTGATAGTTGGAGCTTCTCCACAGAGAACACTGCAGAAGATGCAGGAGCAGTTAAACAGCAGTTAGAGATGCTTGGCCAACTCCATAGTCCAAATTCAAACACTTCAACTACCACAAATAATAGCAATGCCTCAAACACAATTTCACAACCACCTCACAAGAAGAAAAGAAACCTACCAGGAAATCCAGGTCTATTCCTCTTCTAACATCTTAACCTTTTTCTTTTTCATTCATTTCTTTCATCATAATCATACTATTTATCCACTTCTTCAGCTTTCTCATTAATTCTATTGGTAGAGTTTACTTTATATGTTACTAGCCAAGATTGGTTTGATTGAAACAATCTCTCATCAGAAAATTCTCACAGAATTTCTGGATGTATAATAACATGGTAATTATACTGTGTGTAAGTGTAAAAGTGGAAGAAGATATAGAAGCAAGATTTGATAATGTTTTTGATTCACTTGAATCTTGTTTGAATTGGGGAGGAAAACTAGGATGTGTGTGTTAATTCAAAAAATGAATAGCAAAAAGGTTGAATTATTGGTGAGTGATGAAGTGGTGGAAAGAAGAAGCTCAATTATTGCCTGCAGGGTTTCACAATCATTGCAGTTCACTGTTGACTTTTCTTCCCTGCTGGCTTGATCTCCTACTTTTCCTTTATTCTTCTTTCACACCTGTTTCAAGCAAAAAGCTTCACACATTGCTTATATTCACTCTTTCTACTTGATTTTTGACTCCTCAGTGTGAACAACCATTCCACTACCACAAATTTTTCTTCTTTTTGAATTGCAACATCCTATTTTTTATTTTCTCATCATACTATAAATTGAATAATATAATAAGATGTTTTTGGGTTTGCTTTCGGTGCATGTCAAATTAATAATTAATGTTGAAGGTACTATACATGGACTAGGACAAGAAAACATGTGCATGCACACCTATATATATACACTATAGTTAAAAAATTATAATAATAATAAATATTTTTAATAATAATAATTTTGGTGGGAGTCGCACGTGTGCAGATCCAAATGCAGAAGTGGTAGCTCTATCGCCAAACACCTTGGTGGCCACGAACAGGTTCGTGTGTGAGATATGCAACAAAGGGTTTCAAAGGGATCAGAACCTTCAATTGCACCGTAGAGGGCATAACCTACCATGGAAGCTGAAACTCAGAACCACCACTGAAGTGAAAAAGCGCGTTTACGTTTGTCCTGAACCTTCTTGCGTCCACCACAACCCAGCTCGAGCACTGGGAGATCTCACAGGCATTAAAAAGCACTTTAGCAGAAAGCACGGTGAGAAGAAGTGGAAATGTGAAAAGTGTTCAAAGAAATACGCTGTTCATTCTGATTGGAAAGCGCATTCCAAAATATGTGGTACCAAGGAATACAAATGTGACTGTGGCACCATCTTCTCCAGGTTCAAATCAATTATCTAATTATTTAATATTTCAAAAATGGAAAAATAACTCACTGCATGTAATTATGATCTGCAGAAGAGACAGCTTCATCACACACAGAGCTTTCTGCGATGCACTGAGTGATGAGAACAACAAGTTCAACGAAGCAGGACAATTGCCAAGTCTCATGCATGGTCCAAATCTGCAACCACCTATAATTCCAAACCTAGTTGCATCACTACCAATGAATAATACCAATAATCACAAGCCACCATTATCACTCCCTCATGACCTCATTGCAGCAATTCCAGCAAAACCCTTTAACAGCAACATGTCAGCATTGACAAGAAGCCTTTCATCCACCTCTTCTCCCTCTCAACTGTGCTCAAACTCGCCAAACATCAACATGTTTGAGGAAAGCGCTCAAACTCACATGTCCGCCACAGCACTGCTTCAAAAGGCTGCGCAAATGGGGGCAACAGTGAATGGTAACAGCAACAGCATGATGGCTGAAAAGGGTTTTGCTACAAGCATGGCACCACCGTCATATGGGGTCATGAACAACCATGCCATTCACAACGGTCAACAGGAGCTGTCTCACTATAACTTCCATGCAAATGGGGCGATGATGGATGGTGGTGGTGGTGGTGGCAGTAGCATGGGAGGGATGAGTGGTTTGGATATGTTTAATGCTATATTGGATCAAAGTAAGGCCTTGTCGAAGATCATAGAGCAGAACAACCGAAGCAGTTATAGTGGTGTTTTGCATGCAATGAATAATGGTAGGTCAACTTCCATTGATGTTGGTGGAAGTAAAGGGAGTGAGAATGTGATGACTTTGGACTTGTTGGGGATAGGAGGAGGAGGAGGAGGTGGTGGTGATGGAAATTTCTTTGGTGGTGAACAGCCAGAACTGAAGATGGAATATGGAGAAATTAGTCAAATAAGAATTCAAGGCTTGAACCATTTTCAGCAACAAACTGCAGCATATGAAAATTAAGACATGGAGGGAAAAATAAAATAATTTGCATGTTTCTGATGCAGGTGGAATTTTCAGCTTTAGTTCTGTGAAGTAATTCCTTTTCTACCATAAAAAATTTGGTATTATTACACTGCTGATATTGTGTACACATTATGATAGGTTTTCCTATGACAAATCAGTGTGTGGATCATTTTGGTCCCTTAAGTTAGTGTTCACTGTTCAGTGTCTTGAAATGGAATAATGGTCCATATATAGTTATAGTTCAATACTGAGCAAAAAAAAAATTGTTACTTCAATGTGTACACTGACACTTTCAATTTCACTCACATTCCCTTTTTAGCTGTATATCTTACCAATTGGAAATTTGTGTGGGGAGATTTTATTTTAAGTTTCATAATATATATTATCACTTTGCTTTGTTTTATCACATGTTATTTAAAATACAAGTAAGAATTATGATATGTGTTATGTATTGACAATTTAAACATGTTTACATTATTTCCTTTGTCCGATTGTAATTTAATAGTTTTCTCACACATATTAAAATAATAATAAATATACCATTTTAAAGATAATTTTACTAAAATTGTTTATTTTTATTAAATTCATTACTTTGATTAAATAATTTAATAAAAATCAGGAAAAAGTAAAGCTTTATTGAAAGGTAAAAAAATAAGTTAATTTATTTTATTTTTGCATGGTTAAAAGTGTAGTCATTATAAAATAGAGGCAGTATTTATCTAATCATAAACGATTATAGCCGATAAAATTATTGATTTCAAAATAATCATATTAAATGTCATATGACTAATGGTTAGTGTTTAGATGACGAGTGTAAAATTATTTTATATTAATTAACTATTTGATCAAATAAGAGTCATATTTTACATGAAGCTTACTGAAATTAACAAATTTGTGTAGATCTAATTCTTTATGTTAGAGTTTTTTCTTATATTTTTTATAATTTTCAACTAATAATATACATACACACACACATATATATAAAAGTAAGAAATATTTCATAAATAACTTAATTTCAAAATTAGGGTTACTTTTGTAAATATATAATTAATTAATTAACATAAAAATTAAATATCATCAATACATTCATAATTAGTTAGTAAATAAAAATGGAAATTATTTGATATTGAAAAGTTAATAATTACTAAATAATAAAGAGACAATATATATATATATATATATATATATATATATATATTATTTTCATAAAATATTTGTTTGTTAATAATTTTTATTATTATTTAAAAACTCTTGTAATTTTGTATTCACAGATCGTTATTTTAATTGTATTGTTTAATTTCAGTCGTTATATTTTATGTTATGCATTTGATCTATTGTTACTATATCTTAAAATATTTTTAATAAATCTTAAAAATAAAATGAAAATAACATACATTGAGTATTTGTCGTGCGTCTATTTATCATTGTAGCTGTTAAAATTACTAGTTAGTGTTTTGGGAAGGGGTTAAAATAATAATAAAATAAAGGGGTTAAAATAATAATAAAGGCAATAAGAGATAAATAGATAAAGTATATATTTTTCCATTTTGGAAAGTACTTAAATTATACTACATTCTCCTTTAATGTTACAAAATAATACTTTTGTTTTCTTTAAATAAGAAATACATATTACAGATATTTTAATGTAATAACAAATTTTAAACACTTATTTTTCATTATTTTAACGAACTTTGAGGTTTCTTGCTTTCAAGATCTTCAAAGGGATTTTTCGCAAAATTAATAATTGCCCTGACTAAAATTAATAACCAAGATATTTTTATATATATATTTTTTTATCTCATCTTACTAACCTCAGAGTAATAACCAAGATTTTAATTCTTAATATTATTAAATGAAACCTTTTTATTACGAGAATAATAATGTTTGATTCAGATTAAATCTTGTGACAAGATGATTAACCTTTTACTCCTTTACTTTTTTTTTTAAGAGTTGTGTTTTTTGAAAGATTTTTATTTTTTTTTAACTGTCATTTTTAAACTCGAAAACATTATTACTTGTTATTTGTTATTTACGTCCTTATATTTTGTCTAGTTTTTAATTCGTTTGCATGTAATGTAAAATGAAAAGAATAAAATAGAAACATGTTATCGATATTTTTCTAAAATTTGAAAAGTTATAATATTTGAAAAAAAAACTTAAATAACATTTCTAAAAAGAAATTGAGAATGATGATGATGATAATTTTTTTAAAATACATTTTTAATATTTTTTTAACCAGAGTGAATTAACTTTACACTGTTTCACTTTCCAGCAATTAAATTAATTTAATTCTAAAAATTACAATTGAATTTTAAAAATTTCATTCCCTTTATCATTTATCACCGACACAAGCAAATTCATCTATCTACATATCTCTCATTCATCTTTATCGATAATGTAACTATTGCGTTGACCAAAAACCCAAAACCATGACGTAAGCACAATTATAATTCACATTAAATTATGTCTCGACAACAAAAAAAATGCTCAAATATACTTTTACTCCTCAATTTCATACAATTATATTTCAATCTATTAAATAAAATATACAGAAATCAGTTCTTAAGAAAATTAAATTAATTTTAAAAAATAAAGAGTAAAAATTAACCTTAAAAAATGGCATCAACCTATTTGCTTCCACTTCGATATAGCACATCACTAAATGAGTTTCGTAATTAATGAACAATGACACTTCCAGCTCATTAAAACAATTTTTATTTTTATAAAAAATTAAAACTAATGATAATTTACAAACATAGCTTAAATAGTGAAAAAAAAAAACACAATTTTCGTACTTTTTCATTCACCAAATCAATTTAGTTGCCCAGAGAAAAAAATTGTAAAATAAAAATTATGATAATATTATTATTTAATAAAAATTTATGAGCAATAAAAGCTAATATACATGGCTATACAGTCTTATATTACAGTAAATTCATTTATTACAGTAATGTAAAATGATTTTTTTTTCTTCAACTAATTTCGGACAAGACTGCAAAATTTATATTCTTAAAAACTTTTTCCGACAATATTTTAAGGAAAAAAAAAACATAGTATTTAATAAAAATTAAAAAAAAGTGTTGACCCCCTTTTAGAAAAGGGTCCATGCAAATTAAGAAAACCCGAAGGGGTATATGGCTATTTGCGAAAGTTGCAGAATGAGCGTGGATCTGCGAAGAAGAGTGGATCCTGAGAAAGAAGAACGTTGATATATATAAGGCAGTGGCACCTTCGTATTGCATCTGCATCTTCAATCTGACGGCGTTTATGCAATTGTGTGGTTGAATCTATGTTATAGGACTTAATTTTGTTCCAAGTGAAGCGAATTGGTGGATCTGAAGCAACGATTTCGATGGCGATGGCGAGAGCAAGTTCTGGTCTGCAATACCCAGAGCGGTTCTACGCTGCGGCCTCTTACGTGGGGTTTGATGGATCCACCTCTCCAACCAAAACCCTCACTTCCAAATTCGCCAAGTCTACCTCTCTTCTTCTATACAGCTTATACCAGCAGGTACCACCTCGACGACATTCGCCATCTGCACTGCATTATGCCTCTTGCACACTCTTTCAATATGGATTTGGTTTTTGGCTTTGGCTTCATCGACTTTTGTCGGTGATCCCATTCTATATTGATTGATTCTGTGTTTGTCGCTAGATCTGGTTTCGGTGGTGAATGGGATTGGTGGATTGGATTGAAAAGGAATGGATTTGTGTGACTCAATGGGTACCTCGTTAATGGTTTATGGAAATGTTCTTTCATGCTGATTGATCTTGTGGGGTGGGGGGCAAGTAACATGTGAGTAGTGTGTGAATTAGATTTAATGTTAAATGTTATAGATTTTACGTTTTGACGATGATTTTGTTGTTTGGGGGACTGGCCGTGGAAACATTGGCTGTTGTGTTGATCTATGTGGGTGTTTTTGTTTTTTCTGATTGATGTAATAGATTTGGATAAGGCCTGGTTGTTGTTTTTTCGGGGTTTCCTTTGGATAGACATATGTTCAGATAAAATGCATGATCAAAATGTTGCTTGTATTTGGCACACTAGAGGTTGATGAAGATAGAGAAGTCATAGTTTCAACATGAAGGAATGGAATGATGATTTACTAGTGATTACTACCTCTTCAGCCAATGGTTTTATTAGTTTTTTCAGAAATGTGCTGATATTGCTGAAGTGAAAATATCGTATTAATTTATTGGGAAATTTGCTATTTCAGGCTACTGTAGGACCTTGTAACGTCCCAGAACCCAGTACATGGAAAATTGTGGAGCACAGCAAATGGGCCAGGTTTGTTTGCTTTAAACACACTTGCTGCTTTTAACTTTCTGTATGCTGTTGCGCATCTGCTTGACGTCATTAAGGTTTTACTGTGCTTTTCTTTGCATTTTCATTCTACAGCTATTTTGTCTTGGATACTTTTTATCAATTCTGTTTTTTACTGGTATTATACTGGTAATATGCACTATTGCATTCCTAATCTCATTTTATTGAGAATATTATTAAAGGTGGTAATTATTGATGCAGTTGGAACCAGCTTGGAACCATGTCTTCCACCGAAGCCATGCGTCTATTTGTGAAAATATTGGAGGTCATGCAAATAATTTACATGATCATTCTGCTTGGTATATTGTAGACTGTTAGCTGATTACCTTTTTGTGTAATTTCTTTTGTTGTGTAGGAAGAAGATCCTGGTTGGTATTCAAGAGCATCTAACTCTGTTGTAGAACCTGTTATAGACGTGCAAATGAATGTGAGTTTTATTAAGGGTATAAGCTATATATAATACCGGGTCCTATTAATGCTATGGTGTTTTTCTCCAATGGTATTCATACGTTTCGTCTATAGTAGTAGTTATGCTGTTGGCTTGCAGTGAGCTTTACTTGTTATATGTTTATATTCATGTATTGTAACTTTATACAGTAAGCACCGAGTGATCAGAATGTAGTCTGTAGTCAGGGTCAAATAATTAATATATAAAAAAAAAAGACATTCTTTGGCAAATAAAATTTGAGATATTTTATAATTGTAGTAATGTGTTTTTACTACCTTTCACCCTCGTAGGATATGAAATAATAAAAACTAGTAATAGGGAGAGGTTTTATTATTAAAGGAAGAACGATCTCAGCTGAGATTTTCCCAAGAGCTCAACTCTTTACAGAGGAGAAGTCTCTCTCTGCATTGGATCCTGCCCAAAACCAAAACTCACCAAAATGATTGCCCCTTCCCATGACTACCCACTTATCTATAACTTACTCATACCTCTCACACACAATGGATTCCACTCATAACCAGCTCCGGGCTCCAGAAATCTCTCCTTCCATCTTATTACTCTTCTTACTCAATACATAAAACTATATATAAGCTCATTGCATCAACATTGTGCCGTCTGTTGTAAACTTTTGATATATTGGGTCCTTAAGACAATTGGTCAATGGGGCCAGTATTCAGTTCCTATCACACCCAATAAACATGCACGCAATTCTTATACAACTTAATCGAGTCAGTGATTTTGTTGCAAGTCATATACAGGATTCCATGATTTGACTTTTAGGATTTGATAGTTAGGTTTAGAATTTAGATTAATGTAAGAGGCATGTCAACTTAAGTGGTGTCAAGCTGTCAATACCATTGTAATAAGAACACCTTCCTCTATATTCTTATCCACTTTTGTTGTCACCGTCAAAGTAGTGATTTATTTTCCTTTTTTTTTCTTTCTTTCCAATTCCATCTTGCTGGTTTGACAGCATAATTCCAAAGTTGAACCAGTAATTGAGAATGGAAACTCTTATCCAGAGACAAAGACCATTTCCACTCAAAATGGAAGTGAAGTTGGAACTGAGTATAAAGATATTGTTGTGGAAGGCTTTAGTTCAGTTGGAGTATACGATCAATGGATTGCACCTCCAGTATCTGGACAACGTCCAAAAGCCCGATATGAGGTACTGGCTCTTGTGAAATATGAAAATTATAAAATTCCATTCTAAACTTGCTTTTTTTTCTGCCTTTTGAGTTTATGATCTATTCTCTATTGGTTTTTCCGTCCCTAAGTCTAGTTTGTTTGTATGTTCAGCATGGAGCTGCAGTTGTGCAAGATAAATTGTACATATACGGTGGAAATCACAATGGTCGTTACCTTAATGATCTTCATGTAAGCATACATTCAATATACCTATTCCATGAAGCTATACATTTTCACTGTGTTACAGTTTATATTGTGAGGTTGACTGAAACCACCAATCTATATATTGTGTTTTGACCAAAAGGCTTTTTGTTATCTGTCTCTCAGGGACTTAGTTATGTTTTGTTTACTTTGATCTTTATGGAAACAAATACAGGTTTTGGATTTGAGAAGTTGGACTTGGTCAAAGATTGAAGCTAAGGCTGGAGATGAGTACCCAACAACTTCAATCCCTTGCGCTGGTCATTCTTTGGTGTGTATTGAACATAAAACTGCATTATCTAAGCCGTGTTCAATCTGCTTGTAATTGGCTGCTAGTACTAATTCTGGAATTTTTTGGGATGTGGTGATGGAATTTTTTTCAATTATAGATTCCATGGGGAAATAAGCTTCTGTCTGTTGCAGGGCACGCAAAAGATCCTTCTGAAAGTATCCAAGGTATAATAATGATATTATTAATATGCTATCTTGAATTTGGGTTGGATCTAACTTAGCCCCCCGAATCTAGATTTATAAGATGAGCATTGTCCAAGACTTTATATAAGCTTTATTTTAGCCATTATTGCCTATATGAGATCTCAACATGTTATCATTCTGTGCATAAATACATGAGGAAATGATTAAGAAGTTTCATTATGATTTTTATTTGGGATAGGCCAATGAACTTCATTAATTTTAGTGACAACGATAAGCATAAGTAAGACATGCTTACTCAAATTGTGTTCTCTATTCTGTTCAGTAAACTAAAGCATCATACTGTCTCTTCATTAACTTTTAAGGAAATAACCAATCAAAATTGCTGGTAGTGGTAAAATTTTTACGCATATTTAAGTTGAACATATAGGCTCCATGTTTTGCTTAGTAATTATAGTTTTTTTTGCCTTCAAATATTTTTTTTTTTAAAATTTGAGTTAAACTTAAATGTCCACTTTCTAAGAGTAATGTATTTTCCTTAGTTCATGGTTTTGATCCATGACTATTAATTATGCCCCCCTCCCTACCCATTTGTGACTCTTCTCCAACTCCTATGTTAGTTGTTTTTTCTATTGTGGTTAAAACTAAGTATCCTTATTCCTATTATATATTGTGCCAGTGAAAGTGCTTGATCTTCAAACTGCTACATGGTCAACTCTAAAGACTTTCGGGAAAGCCCCGGTATGTATCTGTTGTTATCTTATGTTTATTGACCCAAAAATCCTAGAAATTATATATTATCTCATTAGAATAATGTGACACATTTGTATTGTGGAGGTTTTATGATTTTTAAATAGTGGAGGACATTAGTTCCCCCTCTCTTTTCCTATTCTTTCATTTTTTGAAATAAAAGTACATTAAAGGTCCGTTTAGTTCCCTTCAATCTTATATACTTTGTAGGTATCACGTGGAGGCCAATCAGTGACCCTTGTAGGGGGAACCTTGGTAATTTTTGGTGGGCAAGATGCAAAGAGAACTCTTTTGAACGATCTGCATATTCTTGACTTGGAAACCATGACATGGGATGAAATTGATGCTGTGTAAGTAGTTTTTCTGGAACACTCCCTTGTATCTAATTTTACCTTTTCTATGGGGATGAGAAGGTTGTATGGTTGGGGTAATGTCGAGGCTTTTCTTTGTTTATGCATTAAAAATTGTTCTGTGGGCTCATCTGGGTATGATACAATGTAAATTATGTTACTCATTTCGTTAGTTGTGAATGTGTTTTTTTCCCATGCCAATATAAAGAGAAAAGGAAAATGGAAAAATAACATTGATGTTTGGTGCTAACTAAGTCTTAACTGGCAGTGGGGTGCCACCTTCTCCAAGGTCCGATCATACTGCTGCTGTTCATGTCGAGCGATACTTACTTATCTTTGGTGGTGGTTCACATGCAACATGCTACAATGATTTACATGTTCTTGATTTGCAAACTGTAAGGCCATTGCTTGTTCTATAAGCTGATGGAGTGGAAAGTCGTCTCCATCTAATCATTTGTGTGAACTCTACAGATGGAATGGTCTCACCCCACACAGCAGGGTGAAATACCAACACCACGTGCTGGACATGCTGGTGTGACAATAGGGGAGAACTGGTTCATTGTTGGTGGTGGTGACAATAAGAGTGGTATGCCCTTTTGCCACTTAGAATCATACTTTCTGCATTTGAGGAATGATTTTTCATTCTGCATAATATTGTTTAATATCTCGTACAAATATTATTTGAACTCTACGAGTGTTCAAGTGGATGATGTGGTTCAAAGTAAACTGAAGGAATAGTATTTAAACAGTGTTGCGAAGTAAATTGGTTTATTCTACTTATACAAGTAAATATATAAAATGTTTAATTACTCCTTTGGTTTCCTTCCATACCTGCACAATCTGTACAGTTTAGTCCCTATACCTAGAAACTACTTCTGTTAGTCTTTATGCATACACTTTTAAATTCATTTTATTCTTTATACATACATTTTTTTAATCTGTTTTAGTCTCTACAATTTTGGACGACTGCGACTAAAACAAATTAAAAAATGTAAGTGTGGGGACTAAAACAAGTAGTTTTTTGGTGTACAATCTAAATTGTAAATATTCTGCAAGTGTAGAGACTAAATGAATAATTAAACCTATATAAAAATTATAATATATTTAACTCAGTTTCAAAAGATAAAAATTCTAGTATGCATACCCTTAAATGTTTGTAAAGAAGTATGTTCACCCGTAGTCCAATCTTCTAAAATGGGATAAAAGCAAACCAACCTTTAGTGGTTCAGTTTAGAGCTAATTTAAAGTTGATAGTAGGCATGATATTGACTGGTCATGGTACTCGTGTTCAAGAAAATACTGTTTTTTAGAATTAGGATCGTTGGATTTGCACCATTCTTATAAAAAAAGATTTATATATGTTTTTAGCCCCAAAAATATAATATACTCACTTTTTTATATGTCCTTTTAAAATAGGCCTTTTAATATTAATTTTGTTCGTGTTGGCCTAGCCCATGCTGTTACCCGACTGCCTAGGTCGGTAAAATAATCTAGCCCCCTACCTATTCCCCAAAGTGGTTTCTTGGAGGCCCCTTCAGAATGCTTTCTGGAAAATAGAGATAGAGTTAAATAAATCAAACAGACAATTGCCACATGTGCCAATTTACTATAGTTTTCACCCCGTATTCTTTGGTTTCGCTCTGGTTTTGTATATTTCCTGCATAGATGGAGGTTAGTTGACACATTTTTTGCTCTTGATCCTTTTAACGTACTTTGAAGATAGGGTAACAGATGAGTTTATGTCACTGAAAGGACAGTAAGGAGTGTAAAAGCTTTGATTAAGCATGCATTGATGCAATGACAGAAGTGCTTATTTATGCGAAAGTTAATGCACTGTTTCATTGTGAAAGAAAGTTACAGAGGAAAGCATTGCCATTTTATTGGGATCACTGTGAAGAGTGATAAATTTTGGGCTGGTTATTATGCATCTACATGGCTTAGTTGGTTACCTAGGTTGTAAATTTACCTATTATTTTTGGATTTCAGGACACTTATGTTGCAGTCTTGTTTCACTATATATCCCTTTTACCATTTATATGTTCCATGTTATTCTGCAGGGGTATCTGAAACAGCTGTACTTAATATGTCTACACTGGCTTGGTCAGTGGTAACGTCTGTTCAAGGACGAGTTCCTGTTGCCAGTGAGGTACTTTATCTATGTATTTTAACAATGCTGCATGTGATACAAAATCTAACTAGAGTACTGATTCTTGTTAACTGCATGCTGTGCTGTAATAAGGTTATGTTTCTGTTCCCATCGGATTAAGGTAATTAATATGGTTTCCATTGCAGGGATTGAGTTTGGCTGTAAGCTCCTATAATGGCGAAGATGTACTCATATCTTTTGGAGGGTACAATGGACGTTATAATAATGAAGTAAATATTATTTCAAAACTTTGCCTCCGTTTCTGCTCTCCTTTTCTTTTGCTTTTATATTTTCTTCCTCATCTGATTTGGTTTGCTTCATTCAGGTATATGTTCTTAAACCAAGCCACAAATCAACATTGCAATCCCAAATAATTGAAAATTCAGTACCAGACAGTGTTTCAGCTATCCCAAATGCCACAAATGCTACCCGAGAACTGGATTCTGAATTTGAAGCTGGCCATGAAGGGAAAAATTGGGAAGTTGTCTTGGACAGTGTTGATCCAGCTGTATGTATTGCTGCAAAGGATTACATTATTTATTTCTGGTTTTGAGAAGCTCCTTGTTCCTGCATTCATTTTTGTTTGAATTTAAAGTGTGGTTCTCTACTTTATAAATTATTATCTTGTGAATTTGGTTTAGCAAGACAACTATTTTTGTGGTTGCATGTTTTTGGCTGGCAATCCAAGATCTAAACACTGTCATATTGTTCTCTTTTGATTTCTCTTCTATTTATAACCTTGCACAGAATCTAGAGTCTATTAAAGGGTTTTTTTAACAAAATTCTGATTTTATAGTTGGCCAAATTCGTTTGCTTTTTCCAGCACCGAATTTCATCGCTTTATGGATTTTTATCATCATCCTAAGGTTTTGAACCAATCATTTCCCTGCCCTACCATATAAATAAAATCTTCAACCCAACTCAACCCATGTGGTTCCTTAGCCTTTAATTTGTCATAAAACCCTGACCCTAGCCTGCTAAATTATAAATCTATTTGTTTCTTTGTCACTTTAAATTTCACAAAGTAACAACACCGTATAGTATGCTCATGTTATTGTGCCAGTGCGTGATTTTTCTCTTATTGCCAACATCATGAGGAAGGAAATATTAGTCGGGAGCTCGTAACAAAATCCAAAGTTCAAAATCCAATAATGCATTAATGCATACAATTATATATATATATATATATATATATATATATATATATATCTTCTTTCCCCCCTCAAGTAGCTAATGTGCTTGAAAATTATGAGTCTGCATTGTTTAGTCTGCTGCCCTCTAATCTGTGGTACCCATTACATGATTGAAAACACTTAGCCTCCTCCATGTTATTCCTGTCTAGTTCTTGCCTAAGACCCTCATTTATACCTCAAAAAGCATATCATATTCTGATTTGTGCCATTTCATCTTTTTTCCTGTCAGTAACTGCTTTCATATTTTGCTGTTATACAGAAATCCAAAGGTGATGTTATATCAGTCCTGAAGGCTGAGAAAGAAGAGTTGGAATCATCACTCAGCAAGGAGAAGCAGCATACTCTTCAATTAAAGCAAGAGCTGGCAGAAGCTGAGTCTCGTAACACCGACCTTTACAAGGTAAACTACATTAATGTTTGAAGTTCCTTTTCTATTTTGGAATTAGTCAGGAATGGATTCAGTTCAGGAATCAAGCACTGAAGTGTCTAATGATTAATAGCAAATAAAAATTAGAATTCTAGAGAAACCATTCCATTGCCCTTTTTCTGTCTAGAACTATGAGTTACGGGGCAACACTCCCTCTATTATCTGTTAACTATACTGCTTTATTTTGTCTCTTGGTCTCTAGGATCAGTCAGTTGGGTCAGAGACCCAAGCAGAATGGGGTGTTTGATTGAACTGGTTGGTTCAGAGTAGAAAGGGAAAAGTTGAACTTTATTAAGGAAACCTACTTCCCGACTCTCCGATCCAGTATATAACAGTAAAAAATCAGCTGAATATATCGAATAAAGATTTTCCTGGATATTTTTGAAAGATCCAGGCCTCTCCCTCATTTGTCCACAATGTGATATGATACTCAATCTTCTCCTCATCTCCTATTTATTTCTTCCTCTCACTAACTTCAATCATAGACAGTTAGTCATCGCTCATCATTCTGTTTCAACCTGTCTTACTACTAACTTCTGAGGTTATTATCCTCTGCACTTCTCCTAGCTCTCCTTTGATAGATCCTACTAATTAAGGGTCTTATTCTATCTTGTATAGGCCAAAAATATTTTGTGTCAATAAGGTTCAGGTCCATTATTTATTCATGACAGAATATTATGGTGTTGTTTGATTCAGATTTTTGAGCTCCACTCAATGGGAAAATTCTTGGCTGTTATATTTATTAATGACTATATCATTGAATTTAAAAAGTGCTAGTTAGATAAATTTATTACGGTAACTGTTGCATATTGTTAGATATCCCTAGTCATGGAAATTAGACAATTCTAGGATTTACGCTTACTATAGTTAGGAAATTATTTTTCTGTAATTATTAGCCACTCAATAGTAATACATTTTGTAGTGTTCATTTACAGAGGGATTTAGTCATGCTTATTGGTTTCTTTTCCCAACATGGTATTAGAGTTTCACCTTCCATCTTGGGAATAGACACAGACACAAAGTAGTGAGACAAATATAGGGGGAGGCAAGAGAAAATGATAGACTGACGTGACATGATGGGGTGAGGGATTACAAGTAGAACAAATATCATTCCAAAGAGCAATAGTGAGCTTAGTCTTGCGTAAGAGGGCTGGAGGCCGGGGGTGAGTCAAAAGTTTTCCCAACATCAAGTAGAGGAGGAGGAGGATGAAGTCAACAATAACACACTTGCAATGTAGGTGAAAGAGGTGGATTCTCCTGTGGATCAGGTGAACCATTAGATATATATGGTTGGGTAGAGATGATTGAAATAAAAAAGGGAGGAATGGGAAGTAAGGCTTTGAAACAGACTCAAACTCAAGTGGAAACCTGTGAAAGAAAGATATTAAAATAAATTTAACATTTGTTGAGACTAGGTAACAACTAAGTGAAGGAGAATAATTCTAACCATTGTGAGAACAAGTAGCAATTTTAGCGAGATCAGGACTATGATTATGACAAACTTGTGAACCCAAAGATGTGAGAACGTAGAGAGTGAAGATTTTAGTGGGAAAATAAAATAGAGGTATTTTTATTGTTGAACATTGAATAGGGTGCGGTTAGTGAGATAACAAGCAAAAGGAACATCACCCCAAAACTGATGAGAAACATTACCACGATTGCCCTCGATGAGGGAATTGATTGCCTCAGTGCCCACTTGGTGACAAAGGTTATTGGTGTCCACAGTTGATTATTTTATCACTTTTTTTCCTGTGGATAAAATGTCTCTTGTCATGTTTGTTCTTGTCCATAACTGATATTTGTCATCCACCTTTATACCAACTTGGCCAATAATGTCTTTTTCCATGGTGGCCCCTTTGAAGTTAAGATTTGTTATTCGGGGGAATCTACAGGTCAAATTCCTAAATTGACTCAAATATTCCCTCAAGGCATGATTTGGTAAATTTAGTACTATGGTTTCGTAGTTGAGTATATCTCTTGTTTTCTATTTACCTCTATAGTCTGCTTAAACTTATATTTTGCTCCTGATAATGTAGGAGCTCCAATCAGTTCGTGGTCAGCTTGCTTCTGAGCAGTCAAGGTGTTTCAAACTGGAGGTATGCATGCATTGGTGCTTCTGAGTCTTGTGCAAAATGTTTTAGAATTGGATTGTGTTTAGGTAGGTGACTGAATAAAAATTATTGGATGGTGCACCTTTTAATCTGATGGATAAGAAGTTAATGTAATCTGTCACAAGAATTTGATTTTCAAAATTTTTCTGTCTACAAAACTAGGTGATAATTTCAAGTGGTAAGACCGATCATGGGCCTGCTTTAAAATTTTGTTATCTATCACTTTTTTGTGGATGAACATTGAAGTTGTACTTGTTATTGTTGTTATTATTAAGCTAAAAAATAATATTTGAGAATGTAGGTGGAGGTTGCTGAATTAGGTCAGAAGCTCCAAACTATTGGGACATTACAAAAGGAGCTAGAGCTTCTCCGGAGGCAGAAGGCTGCCTCTGAGCAGGCTGCCTTAAGTGCAAAACAGAGGCAGAGTTCAGGTGGTGTGTGGGGTTGGCTTGCGGGTACTCCCTCTGACCAGAAAGCAGATGATGCCTGAACCTCTTAGTTGAATAGGAGTGCTACATTACTTTTGGTTTCATTTAACCAATTTTATTTCCCATACTTAGTGTGTATTGATTCAGTTCTTTTAGTGATGTAAACAAGATTTAGTTTCTGTTTCACCAAAAGATTTTACACCTGAGGATGAGGACGATGGTATAAATAGTAGATGTTACTTTTGCCGCCATTTTTGCTCATGATTGTATTCAAAGTGACATACATTATTGAATGAAAAATATAGAAATTCTTTTCAATTTAGAGCATTTTCATTCAACCAATAAAGAACTGTCGGAACCACTTGTGTGACATCATTAATTGAACTTGTTTTTGTGCCTAATCTTGCACTATAATTTAATTAGGATTTATTTCAATATTATAAGAATGATCTCAAATTAACTAGTGATATAATTCTTATGTGATTATTTTATTTAAGAATGGTATAAAGTATTTTCTAAGACTATTTAACAGGATTATACTTATAATTACAAATTCACAACCAACAATTAAAGTAAAAACAATGCAATAACTTGTATGGATTTTATGTCATATTTTATAAATTTTATATATTATCATCATTTTTAATATATTTTTAATTACCAGAATTTGGTCTTTTAAGTTTACCACTTGTTTCGGTATCTGTATTTGTGTTTCATTAAATATTTAACATATTTTGTTAATGAGATATTATATAATAACAGGTTGATTACATTCTAGCCTAGTTCATATATTCTTTAATACATATTGACAGTGTTAGTTTTCTAGAAATTACAAATAAGAAACTAAAAGTATAATGAAGTGGTCTACTGTTAGTGATATGCAATGTCAGATAAATATATAATATAGAAGACTAAAAGGGAGCTAAATCACTGACTAAAATTACATAAGTAATGCTTAACGGATCAAAATTGAAAGTAAAAAAGTATTAGTTATAAGTATATTTGCATTAGTTTGTGTATATATATATATATGATTATAATTATAAGTTTGAATCACATACTTACATATAAATAATCAAAATTATAAGTTGATTAGTGATTAAATAATTGTATAAAAGTGTAATATACATTATTCTTAATTTTATTAATTTAAATTACAGTCTTCATTTCTGTACAATATTTACTCTCACCTCTCTTCCCTGAAAAAAGTCTATTTAATTTGCAACTGTATATGTAAAGTTGATTGAATTTTATTTTTCACTCTTATGTAAAACAACAACCATGCATAAAAAATATTATAATTATTATTTTTTTTAAAAATTTAATCCCAACATAATTAATTTCTACTTTATTTCTTTTTTTTTACTCTGTCAAACTTAATCTATTTATACTTAATCAACTTATTTCCATGTATTAGTCTCTCTCAAGCCAAACACTAAGTACTTGGTTAATAACATGTCATCAAGTACTAATAGTTTCATTTTAAAAAAACCATTCCTTAAATATGAGTTAAGTAAGTCTCACAAAAAAAATGTGACTTAAGTTGCCGTGTTTTAAAATTTAAAAAATTCTTCTCAATATCCATTTTGAAGAAGAAGAAACTTGTTTTAATCCTAATCAAAATATCATACATATAAATGTGATGAGAACTGAGGGAGATCTCATAAAAATAATCTGGAACTTTGAGTAGTATAATTAGGTTACTAATTATTTCTCAAACTACATAACTCAAAATGATTAATTTTGAAAAAGAGAAATAAATAAAAAAAAGTTAATTATTAGGGTTTTAATTGTCTATTTAGCACTCTATTTTAATTTTTTTTTCATTTATCTATTTTGTCTGAGGATGCCATAGAAATGGCGAGCTCTCTCCCATGCAAGTGCAACCTTTAACCGAGTTTTGTTCATTGAAACTGTGATTTCCTGCAATAACGAATCCCCTAATGACCGAATTGCACTCTCAAGACAATGCCGCGGTAGCTACCGGCGCTTCAACGGAAGAGTTAAGGGTTAGGGTAAGCTCCGACGGTAACGCATCGTCCGATCGATTCGCCTCGGAAAATGACGGCGACAAATTTGCTGGTTCCGATAACAGATCGCTGCTGTCAGAATTCGACGACTACGTGGCAGCTGAGAGACACGTGTCGCGGGATCTAGGGTTTGGGTTTGAAGTGGGTGACATGGTGTGGGGGAAGGTGAAATCTCACCCGTGGTGGCCCGGCCACATATACAACGAAGCGTTTGCGTCCCCTTCGGTGCGTCGCTTGAAGCGGGAGGGACACGTGTTGGTGGCGTTCTTCGGGGACAGCAGCTACGGCTGGTTTGAACCGGCGGAGCTTATTCCATTCGATGCGAATTTCGCGGAGAAATCACAGCAGACGAATGCGAGGACGTTTCTGAGGGCCGTGGAGGAGGCGGTGGATGAGGCTTGCCGGAGGCGTGGGCTTGGTTTAGCTTGCAGGTGTCGGAATACTGAAAATTTTAGGCCTACAAATGTTGAAGGGTATTTTTGTGTTGATGTGGAAGATTATGAGCCTGATGGGTTGTATTCTGATAGCCAGATTACGAAGGCAAGGGATAGTTTTGATCCCAGTGAGGCTCTTGCTTTCGTGAAGCAATTGGCGATTGCTCCACATGATGGTGGCCATGGGAGCATTGGATTCATTAACAATAAGGCTACCCTTTCGGCTTATCGGAAGGCGGTGTTTGAGCAGTTTGATGAGACTTATGCCCAGGCTTTTGGGGTGCAGCCTGTGCGAGCCACTCATCCTCGTATCAGTTCACTCGATCAACCTGGGACCGTGAGGCACGCTCCTAGAGGTATATATATATACATATATAGTGCTTCCTTTCAGGTTTATTTGTTATTGGAGACATATTGTATTTCGTTATTTTTTTCTATGTATTGTCTGTGTCATTGTTGACAGTGAATTTAATGACCAAATCTTTCTAGATCTTTGTGGTTTTGGAATAAAGCAGTTGAGTTGTTAGGAATGTACAATTCTTGGGAGTTAATACATACTCTTTGATGTTTAAGCATTAGACTCTGCTGGTCGTTGTTGTGCTGGAGATTGTTTGCCAACATTCTTAAACTGTAGAGGGTTGAATAGTTGTGATGTCTGTGTTTGGTGGTGGAATGTTATTTGTGTTTTTGAGTCTTTAACTAACTTTAGGTTGAAAGAGAGAGAAATGGATGGAAGAGATGCTCAAAACTGTGTGTATGGACTACACACACAAGGTCCAATTTATGTATGTTGATTCAATAAATACAAATATACTAATAGATGTTATTCTATATACATGGTATGGTATGCCTATAAATCATGTTGTAAATAATCGGATTCTAATTAGGTATCTTAACTACAAAGATCCTAATTAAACAAGGAAATAAGTCATAAAACGTTACAGAAGAATAAATCTTACGATCATCTAAGATACTCTAAAATGTTCTGGGATAATATCTTATATTTCTCATATTTCTAACGCTCCCTCAAGTTGAAGCTTACTAAATTTTGCTTCTTACAAGAAGTAATTTACTTCCCTGCAAATTTGAAAGTAAGAACATAAAATTTGACCATTATTAGCCTTTTAATTTTACATTTAAGCTCTTGTAGTATATCCCCTGACTTTTAATTCAAAGGCACTTCAATGTTAATGCTAGCTCTTCTGTTCTCTTTTTATTTTCAGCTCCTTTGAGCGGTCCACTGGTGATTGCAGAAGCTTTGGGTGGTGGGAAGAGCTCTACCAAATCTCTTAAAGTTAAGGAGGCTTCAAAGAAGGATAGATACCTTCTTAAGCGGAGAGATGATCCAAATAACTCTGTCCAATTAGCATACGAGGAGGACAATTTTGATGCCGCAAATAGTTATGTATTTCAGAAGAGGGCTCCAGCTGTGCCTGTGACACCTCATAAATTAGAAAAACAAGCAGACACAGGGTTTATTAGTCATGACAGTGCCGCTTCGATTTCAGATGCTAGAGAACATTTAAAAGGTCAGGTTCAACCAGATGGCTCTGGTCATTATTCTGCCATTTCCACAGATGCAAAGCCTCTTCTTGACAAAGCAAAGGAATCTTTTGAAGAAATGACCCACAACTTTGAACATGATAATGCTTTTAGTAAAAGCATGGTGCGGTCTGATTTGTCTGGGGAGTTGGCCACAGTTGATGAAATGTCTCAACCATCACATTTGGACAACCAAGTTTCTGTTGATGCTAAATATGAAGGGAATGCAAAATTGTCTGGACCATCTGATGATTTTAACCAAGTAGTGCAGGGACCCCTGACTGTTGCTGTTGGAGCAAATGACATGCATCAGCTTAAGAGCGAAAATAATGTATATGGTTCACGTGTTGAAGCAAAGCATAACAAAATTAGTGTGGTGAAGAAGATAAAAGTTCACAAGAGATCTGCTGGTGAGTTGAACTCTGAGACTTCTGCTATTGGAGAGAGAAAGAAGAAAAAGAAAAAGGATTTGAATTTAAGACCTGGAGCTGAGTTGAACTCTGAGATTTCTGCTGCTGGAGAGAGAAAGAAGAAAAAGAAAAAGGACTTAAATTTACAACCTACCTTAGGCTTTCCAGAGAAGCATTCTACGTTTGGGGAATCAGTTTCTGTAAAATCAATAGGAAAAGCTGTCTCAATTGATTTGGCTCCAAGAGAGGATTTTCCTTCAGAACATGTGGTGGTGGATGCTAATGCCCGAAATTTGCTGCCCATGGATACCACAGGAAATGCTAATGTGGAATTGCCACAACTTTTGGGTGATCTGCAGGCCCTTGCTTTGAACCCTTGTCATGGCATTGAAAGAAAGATCCCTGAATCTGTTCAGCTATTCTTTTTGCGTTTCAGGTCTCTTGTTTACCAGAAAAGCCTGTCTGTGTCTCTACCAACTGAAAATGAAGCTCCTGAAGTCCGTCTCACTAAATCTCCTTCCAGTCTCAGGACATCTGACAGTCCTGATGAGTATGTCAAAGCTTCTCAGATTGTAAAACCTGTGAAACATATTGTTCGGCCTGATGATCCTACAAAAGCTGGGCGGAAAAGGGCACCTTCTGATCGGCAAGATGAAATTGCTGTCAAGAGGTTGAAGAGAATCAAGGATTTAAAGGCTTTAGCGTCAGAAAAATCAGTGACCAGTCAGAAAACTTCTGAAGCCCGGCGAGAAGATGGCATTGAATCCATGTCCCAGGCTCCATCCAAGTTAGTGAAACTAGACTCAGTCAAGAAAGTGAACTCTCCGGCTAAGGCAGTTGAGCCCACAATGTTGATGATCAAATTTCCTCCTGAAACAACACTTCCGTCTATTCCAGAGCTGAAAGCAAGGTTTGCTCGCTTTGGCCCAATGGATCAATCAGGTTTCCGTCAATTTTGGAACTCATCAACTTGTCGAGTTGTTTTCTTGCACAAGGCTGATGCACAAGCTGCATATAAATACTCAATAGGAAATCAATCCTTATTTGGCAGTGCGGGTGTAAGGTGTTTCCTTAGAGAATCTGGGGATTCTGCTCCTGAAGTCTCTGAAGCTGCAAAGGGTAGGGCAGATGATGGTGGCAGTGAACTACCTCGGGTGAAGGATCCCACGGTGGTTCATTGCCTGGCATCAGCATCATCTATGCAACCTCTTCCTCAACCCATCCAGCTGAAGTCATGCCTAAAGAAATCTACAGGTGATGAGTCGGGTCTGGTTACGGGCAATGGAAGTAGTAGTAAAGGAAACTCTCGTGTAAAATTCATGTTAGGTGGGGAGGAAAGTAGTAAGGGAGAGCAAATAATGGTGGGTAATAGAAACAAGTTCAACAATGCTAGCTTTGCTGATACTGGCTCACCTACTGTTGCAACGGATTTGAATATTAAGAACGTTCAAAAGATGACATTACAACCCCCGTTGCCTAATGTTCCCCTTCCTACTCAGTTTTCGAAACCCCCTCAACATAATTTGCGTAATTCTGAACTGGCAATGGCAACCCGAAACAGTCCGAATTTTATTAACGCCACAGCATCAGCTACTGCAAGCACGGTTGATATATCACAGCAGATGATACACCTTTTGACGAGGTGCAGCGATGTTGTGACTAACTTGACGGGTTTATTGGGCTATGTGCCTTACCATCCGCTTTGACAAAATTTACTCTTCGCTGCTCCCTTTTCCATATCATTCATACATACACTACAAAAATTATGGAGTGGAATATTATGGATGGGCCAGTCTGTCTCAGATTTTGAGTTCCATAAATGTAAATGCAGTCATTCTAAGTAGCTATCTTATTAGGTAGGTAGCGTTTTCATTTATATTTAATAGATCACTTTGTGGGGTGGTTGATATATATCTTCTGTACGCCCTCTCCTGACTTTTTGTGTACCTTAGGCATCCTTTATGCTGTTATTGCCCGCATTCTTACATTTACATTTTGTGTTATTGCCAAATTAAGAATTACTGTGAGACGCTACAATCCCAACTATTCAATATAAACACATTTCTTTCCCAATTCTCATAGTTACACTAATAGTACTTGGTCCATGGGGATTACTTGAATTTACACGTTCTAATTTTTTTTTTCTATTTATCTATTAATTCTGTTTTAGGCAATGATGTTTTTTATCACTCTTAGTCTAAATATGAGTTATGTTTTTCTTGAGGTTTACTTCTTCTTTTACAATTTCACCATTCCCTCTGATAACTGAATTCTAGTATAACTGAATTCTAGTATTTAAATATTAATTGCTTATTCTTTTATAAATTTGTATTCAAATAAATTTTAATTTTCTCGTAAGCAGTTCTCAATAACATTCGGTATTCATCTGAAACAGATTTGTAGGTAATGACTTTTTGATTATTGTTTTTTTTTATAGAGGACTCTTTTATTTCGGCATAATAGGATTTAAAACGTAGATTTTATTAGGCTCACGATTACTCAAGATCTATTTAGATACCTATTTAAATTTATTTTGGCTTATGCTACTTACAGAGTAGCTTCTACTAAGTACCCCCTAGTCCCATGGGAGGACAAATTCATTCATTACATAATATGTTAAGGCAATTGTTTCCAGCATCCTATTAATTTTTTTAAATTTCACAAATGCCCTGGGCAGAATATTGAAAAGCGAGAAATTAGATTGTGTAGTTTTGTAAAAGTGCTGAAAATTAGTGCCGAGTGACGGGGGAGGAGCTATCAACGGAGGAACTAACAACGGTGACGGCTATGAAGAATGATGGCGAAGGAGCGGTCGAGGATCCTTCATTACGGAAAATTGTTTTTGTAAGTTTTTTACAGAAAAACTTTTCCGTAAAGCTTATAGAAAATATTTTCTATAATAATAAAAATGTCTTATGGAAAATCTTTTTATAGTAGAATAACTTTTTTATGAAAAATGTTTTTGGTAAGAAAATATTTTTATTATAGAAAACGTTTTTTTATAATAAGAAAATCCTTTTACAGAAAACGTTTTTTATAATAAGAAAATTCTTTTATAAAAAACGTTTGTTATAAAATTTCTCCTAGAAAAACGTTTTCCATAATTAAGTTTTTCGTAATAAAAGAATTTTTTTTTTCTAAGAACTGTGTTGCAATGTGTATCCGTTGTTCCTTATTACTTCTTGGCCGTGGCACTGCTTGTCCACTATCACCCTTTGTAGCCGTTATTAGCTCTTCCGCCGTCACCAGCACCAATTTTCTGCACTTTCACAAGACTATACCACCTAATTTTTCTCTTTTAATATTCTGGCTAGGACATTTGTGAAATTAAAAAAAATTAATGGGTGTAGAAAGTAAATGTGGGGTGGAGGAAGCAATTGCCATATGTTAATAATTCATCCAAATATTAATCCAGAAATCACTTAAAATAACTTTAAACCCGTTATTCTAGTTTTTCCTTTTTTGCTATAACGTAACTGTTAAATGCGTGTTCTTTATTAAATTGTTCTTCTATTAACTTATCCCTATCCATAACTAATTATATATAATAAATGAAGAATTAAGTTATCAAGATTAATTGTAAGAGTTGCTTCTCATCTTAGCATTTCATTCTCTGGTAATTTGATTTCTAGAATTAATATATATAAATATTAAAAACACCTTTAACAAAAGATTGAGTGACACTTAAGTTTCAAGCAATAATCTTGCTAATTTCCTTTGAAAAAGAATAAAAATATTTTAAAATTTTCTTCTAACTCATCTTTCCTATGTTAATTTCTTATTATCCTTAAAACGGTTTTCTGTAAACTAGCTTAATCACAAAAACTCATAGGAACTTAATGAAGATCAAAGTAAATATTAGTAAATAAATGAATTCTTAACATTTGATGATTGAAGAAAAAAGTATTCAAACTTTTTAATGTGTGATGCGATACATGGGACCTACAAAACATGAGATTAAGAAGCTAATTGGATTGCCTAATATTTTCTAGTTTCTCTTGTTGAGTATTTTATACAAATTTGAATGAATTTAAGATGTCAAATTGGAGAATTTGAATTCTCCATTAAAGACTCTGAAAACACTTTTTTTAACTTTGAAATGTTGAGAAAGTTCGAGCCTTTCTATAAGCTCCAATCAATGATGGTTATTAAATATTGTCACATAAAAATTAAATCATATAAGGATGTGACATGTACATTATAAACCCTAATAATAATATTTAATAAAGATGATTATTTGTTATTATTAATGTAATAAATCTCCACCCTTCTTTGGATACATTTTAATTTGACTCTATTTGGGAGAAAAGTTAGAGTTTCTCCTTTGCATAAATTCATGTCTTCAATGGTGAATATTCTCATCAAGCATTTGCAACTAAATATACTTTATTTTATAATAGTTTTGATACATGTTGAAATCAGGCTTTACTAAGTCAAACAGATAATAACTGACTACTTCAAAAACAAATATGCAACTAATTACGTAACAGTTTTTAAAAAATTAAAATTAAAACATTTATATTGTATGCAGTGTATTTTTTTTAGATTCAAAATAAAAATAAACTTTATGATATAATCAATTATATCACAAAATAATTCATTGTATAAGTTAAAAGTAATTTTCAGAAACTATTTATTGACCATTTCTGTTAAAATCGATTACCTTATAGCATATTTCTTTTTATGTAAACAAAGAGGTATAAAGACAATTTTTTAGGCGTCAAAACAAACATGAAATATGTTTTATAATTTTATATATTTAATAAATCTTTTCAAATATCTACTGAAAATTTACGAGTAACTGACCAATTTAATCATTAAATATAGGAGACAGTGTTATTTTAGTTTTCAAAAAGTGAAATATTTATTTTAATGTAGGTATAAAATTTTTATGAAATTATTTTATCATTAAAATAATAATTTTAGGAAACCAAGTTGAGAATAAATCAGAAATTATTTTATTAGTTATAATATCAGACGTTAATTTGAACTTTTTACACATTTACTAGGAATTTGCCCAAAAATATATTAAATTTTTCCCTTAAAACCAAAATAAGCGGTATGAATTATAATCAAACAAGTGTATTTCAAAAGTATCATCTTTTATATAAACATCCTATCTCTACTCTCTATTCAATGTTGTAAAACTTGAAGATTGTAAAAAGGATTAAAAAAGAAATAAAAAATGGTTATCCGAGAGACTAGTAAAAGTTAGTATAAGAAAAGCTATATACATAAACATTAGTATGCATTAAAAATAATATAGAGGATAAAAATTACTTATATAATAATAATAGTTTAATTTATTAAAATTCAATATATAAAACAACTAAAAATAGTTTCATACTTCATATATGTACAATCCCATATTTTTCATATAATAGGAACTTTATTCGATAAGAATTATATAATAAACCTTAATATAAAAATCAATACATTCATAATGCATTTAAAAATATACTTCTCCACAAAAGATCTAATAAAAATATCTTCTTAAAAATTACAAATAAAATAAAATAAAATAAAGCTTCT
>Ga0099824_1002070_pt1 | contig 29108 bp, 15 predicted proteins | sample SiratrowhiteBW_FD_76837 | JGI IMG/M metagenome (GOLD analysis project Ga0099824, IMG submission 76837) | Root nodule microbial communities of legume samples collected from California, USA - Siratro white BW | ecosystem: Host-associated > Plants > Roots > Nodule | place: USA: California... | reverse complement strand
AATGGAGTAAAGTGTGCTGTCCAGTAGAAGCAGGAGGCCTGGGAATTAAGGACATCGAGTGCTTTAATGACGCTCTATTAGCTAAGTGGAAATGGAGGTATAGGTTGATGGAGAAGGGTTTGTAGGCTAAAGTCCTTAATGCTAGGTACGGAAACTGGAGGAATTTGGATGCCACCCTAACCCATAGGAGACAATCTGCATGGTGGCAGGATCTGTGTAGGATCTTTGATAAGGTAGAATTAGGTAACTGGTTCAATCGTAGAAGTCAGTGGTCTCTAGGGGATGGGCGGAGCATTAAATTCTGAGAAGATAGATGGGTGGATGGTCAGGTGCTGAAAGAAAAGTTTCCAAGGTTGTTCACGATTACACAGTATTTAGACAGTCAGGTAGGCGACCTTGTTCATAGAGAGCATATTACGAGGGAAGGGTGCTCAACTTGGAAGTTAGGTTGGAGAAGGGAAAGGTTTGTATGGAAAAAGAAAGAAGAAGAAACAATGTTGGCTATGATTTCAAAAGCACGTTGGCGCGTTGAAGGTCAGGACAGGCTGGTGTGGGTAGGAGATGGACAACAAGAGTATACGGTTAAATCTGGGTATAGTGTGCTGAATATGGAGGATCAAATGCAAGCTTCAGAGGCTCTTAAGATTTTATGTGGCCTTAAGATCGCCCCATCGGCGACGGTGTGTTCTTGGAGGCTAATGGTGGATAGATTACCTACCAGATCTAATTTATCTTTAAGAGGTTTGCAGCTAACGAGCTTGTCTTGTCCATTGTGTCTAGAAAGTGTAGAATCCGGCCAACATCTGTTCGTCACATGTAAGGTAGCTCAGAACGTTTGGAATCAATGTGAAAGGTGGGTTGGGATTGTTAATGTTAGACATGAAACTATTGAAGCGCACTTCCTAAGTTTCTGCTTGTTGTTTCGACGACAAACTGTTAATGTAGCATGGAAAGGAATGTGGGTGGCTATTGTGACAGAGATTTGGAACCAAAGGAACAAAGTGGTGTTTAATAGAGGATAGTGGATGCAATGGAAATATTTACTCTAGCTCAACTTAAGGGTTGGTCTTGGTTTAAGCACAAGTGTAAGGCGTGCACTTTTCCATACTCAGATCGGCACTTTTCACCTATTAAATGTCTGAAGTCCCTGGAGTAATACAAAAATTTGACCATGAGAGGTTTGAGGGGGATACATGCAAGTGTTTTTACGAGGAAGGAGATTCTTGTTTTTCTGAGAACGATGTATCGGGATAGAAGGTTAGGAAGCTGCTTACTTTGGGTGTGCACTACTTTGTGATGGTAGGGGGAGGGAGTAGAGTAGTGTAGGTGACTTTTTTTCAACATATATTCTGCTTTCTCTGGTTTGATTGTGTATTGGTCCCTATTCGGGCTCTGACCACTCTTGACCGGTACATTTTCTGTAAACGGGTTGGAACACTCCTGAAGTGTTCCTTTTTATTCTATTTATTTTTGGCTGTGCAAAAAAAAAAAAAAAAAATACACAATTAGGACATACTGGGTAAACACAATTGTAGTTTGAATTGTGATAGTTATAATAAACAAGTTGTCTTCTTTTTCTTTAGTTCACTCCGATATTTTGGATCCTTCCCGTATTGTTACTCATTCTAGTTTTTAATATTTTGTAACCTTTATCAATGACTATTCTAGATGTACATAGATTTGGTTCATGAAGAATTAATCATAAATGTTTTTCTATATTTATAACTTTTTCTAGTGAAATCAAAACACAATTCGGTATAGCCACGTGTTTTTCTTTTTGGTGACATTGCCCATGAATATTTGCCTCATCAAGTCCAAAAGTTTATGGCATCCAATCGTATTCTTCCACAAACTTCTGCTTATACTCCTCAACAAAATGAAGTAGTCGAATGCAAAAACAGACATCTTAACTATTTAGTCAATTCTTCACCGTCATCTTGCCAATTTTAGGGAGATGTTGTCCTTAACCAAATGTCATCATTTGTCTTAACGATCAACTACCTCATTTTGTCCTTTTTCTTCATTCCCCTTTATACAGTTTTCCTCATGTTTTTGGTACCACATGTTTTGTATATAACCATGCACCTATTAAAGATAATCATTCTCCTAAGTCTTTCAAATGTGTCTTGGAATATCATCATTCTCAAAATGGGTATTGATGTTGTTCTCACGATCTTACCTCGTATTTTGTCTTTGTTGACGTCTGTTTCTGAGTTTGTCCCATACTATACACTTGTCCCTTCCATGAAGACATGTATAGGCATTTTCCCAGTACTGTGAATCTTCTTTAATGACTACCAAATAACTTTTTCATAACTCTAGATGCTTCTCCAACACCTCTTTCGGTGTATCAACACTGCTCATGATCTATTGACATTCCTGTGCAAGACCCATCTCTAATGCACAATGATATAGTGGAGGTCATTTTTAATCCTTCCTCGATATTATCTCCCTATCAAATCTAGTCTCCTCTAAAAATGACTAGCCTATTGCCATTAGAAAAGGGTATATGTTCTACCTACAACCCTTCTCCCAGCTATACTCACTAACCTCAACTACTATCAACTTTCCACCACATATTATACTTTTTTGTCTTTGTTATCTTTTGTTCCTATTCTTATGTCTTTAGATGATGCTTTATCTCAACCAAAGTGACGAAAAACAGATGATTGATGCGATGTGTGCCTCCAAAGTAATGGTAATTTGATTCCTTTTCCACATGGCAAATCAATTTTGGGTGTCGGTGGTTATACAAACTTAAAATAGGTTTTGATGGTAAAATTGATCGCTATAAAACTCATTTGGTTGCCAAAGGTTACACACAAATCTATAGTGACGACTATATTGACACTTTTTCCCTTGTTGCCAAAATGACATATATTTCTCTCCTCTTCTCAATTGCAGCTATTTGTCATTGGACTCTGTTTTAGCTTAACATCAAGAATGCATTTCTACATGGTGATTTTGATGAGGAAGTTTACATAGAGAAACCTACTAGATTTGTTGCTCAGAGGGAGTCATGTGCTATTGTATTTTGTCTTAGCGTGTCGTTGTACAATCTCAAGCAATCACTTTATGCATGGTTTAGGCAGTTTCGAACTACCATTCTTCAATTTGGAATGATACGGAGTGATACTGATCATTTTTTATTTTACTGATGTTTTCTCCAAGGATGTTTTTACCTCATTGTATATGTGGACAACATTGATATCATAGGTATCTACCTCACTTAGATTTCCAAAACAAAACCAATATGAGCGCAAGTTCATCTAAATTGTCTTGTCTCACTACCAACAAGTCTATTTAGATCCTTTCTAATGAGAATCTTTTCTTCTTGTGGAAAGTCTTGCACCAACCGCCCCAATTCTTCCCAAAATTTTCTTTCAAGATTGCTTCTGATTCTACTCATTACGTCTAAGCACTGATAATAATATTAATAGTTTCTCATGCAACTATTTTACACATAAAATTATGTTCCTTGTTCATTTTATATCCACCACAGTCTCCTTCCAATCTTTAAGCATAATAATGCCCATTTCATTCTTTCCTCTAAACCTTTTCTATGTACCAAAGTTCAAGTCTTGTAATGTCTTAAGAGTTTTTTTTTTCCTCTAACCCATTTAGTTCCAAACTAAGAGTTGATTCTATAATTACACTAAAATGGATATGTTGGGTAGATGAAAAAACTAGGAAAAGTTCACATCTTTAGCAAAGAATATTTCCATATAAAGTGATTACAATAAATGAACATAAAAAATTCCCTACACTACCTTGACATTGCACTTTTCATGCATGGCAGAGTGACAATGTTTGTCACAACAGGTCTACCAACCGTGAGGGTCCCTGTTTTGTCAAACACAACAGTGTTTACCATTGCAAACTTCTCTAGAATGTTTCCACCACGCAGAAGTAAACCTCTTTTAGCCCCCAAAGAAGTTCCAACCTTTTTATACACAAAATTGTACAATATGGCTTAGTTCAAACATAATTATAACTAAAGTGATGATAGATGTAGTCTTCACGAAGATGTTACCAGCACTGCAGTAGGTGTGGCTAACCCAAGTGCACATGGACAAGCAACAACCTGCACCAATAAACAGTATTAAAGGCTCAAAATAGGCTTATTCTCTGTCTTCTACCAAGGAAAAAAAAGAAATAGAAGAATAATGTATTCTGAAGCCCTAAATATAAGGAAGAAACCAGCTACTTAGAATAATATCGCATTTGGCGTGCCCGTTCTTTTTCTTTTTCAATTTAACAGGTATATGACATCTATATAAAAATGCTAATTTTTCTATCATAACCCGACATATTATGTTTCAAAATTTGATATTTATTATATAATATTCAAAACTTGAAGGTTATCAGAAATCCACTTCTAACCTTAGTACTTTTTGTTAATTCCTTTTAACTTGGAGATCTAAACCCAATATAAAAAAATTAGTCCAAATATATAAGGGTTCAAATATAACTATAAAAATAAAGAAAATATGGTTCTGCACATTATGGGACAGTCAGTTGCCAGGCTGGGCCAATTAATACTGGGCTTGAAATTTTAGAACCCAACTCACCATACATAGGGCTATTCAAGTTATCCTTGGCCCATTTGTTGGGTATTGGAAAAAAATGTTGGTGTCTGACATCATTGAGGATATCATGAAATCATTATGTGCCCTGTATTTGTTGTATACTTTTCTGTATACTCCATTCATCCCTATTTTTATTTCAGCATATTTTGTTTTCTTATTTTAGGGAGATTCTTTGTTACAAATAGAGGAGCTGACAATGTAATTGGTGTGATTGTTATCAATAAAATCATTTCTTGTTTCCCTGCACAGTTTAAGTTATAGAATTATTAATACTGAATCTAATACAGTGTCCAAAAATATTTAGTCTAATGGCCAAGCCAACGAGCAAGAATAACAAAACAGAGTTTATAATTTTGATTGTCTAAAATCATTAAGATGAAGGAAAACGATACTCAAGCTGCCTAGAGCCTCAATAGTCATCATACGCACTGGGATATATATGGCCCATGGAAATCATTTGAATTGAAAAAAATACCAGAACACTGCAAGCTAGCTGCAAAGCCAGTGAAACTGAACTTCCTTGATATAAAGCAGGAGGCAAAATGTGTGTGCCATACAGACTCCAGAATGTGAATGTGGCAGCAGAGGCTGCCATCACTCCATAAGTGAAGTGTCCAGCCACCTGGATATAAACAAAAAGATGTTACTCAATTCAGTAAAAGATGCAAAAGTAATACTCAGTTACCAATGAAGTAGAACAAAGGAAGGCCCAAGGAATAAGACCATTTCAATCACGAGGATATCAGAATGACAATGCTTGTCACTGGAATATTAATTTGGTATCTCAATTCGTATTTTATGAAGCCATAATGCATGTGAGTATCTATCTACTCAGTTTCAGACGTTTATGGCATCACATGGTATGTTGCATAAAACTTGTCCTCATACCCCCAATTAGAATGGGATGGCTGAATGAAAAAATAAACATCTTCTTGAGACCACCCAAACTCCTCTTCTCTATTCTAAGGCAATATATGATCTTTATTTCTATAATTATAACAAAAACACCATGCAATATAAAGTCAAACGAAGTAGTTGTTGGCCTGACTTATTTGATACTACTCCTTAAAAGGAGAATCTAGAATCAAATTTGTAAGACAAGGAACTTAAATTAACATTTATTTACAAACAAAATTTTGAAAAAAGTAGCCTTTTTTAACTAGTTTTAGGAGCTTTTAGCTTCTATTTCCCTTTAAAATCCCAAGATCTAAGAATACATTGTCCAAAGCTGTTCAGCATAAAAGTACTTTTTAAGCCTAATAATTATAAAATTACCAAACAGCATTAACTTTAAAGTATCTTTTAAGCTTTAAAAAAAGTCAGGCCAAATGCTACCTAAAGCAACTTGAAAGAGTGTCATGTCTCCACCAGTACTCCCAGAGCCAAATCCATAGTCATCACCAAAATTAAATTTAAACAAAAGAATGTTAAAAGATGCCAAGGAAAGGGATTGGTGTTAATACAAATCACATACCCATACCAAGGTAAGAGCAGGGTCTGGATGATAAAGAAAATGAAAGAACGAGTTAGCCAAATTTGAATGCCCATTCTCTCCCAAAAGAGAAGCTACGGTTCATTAGGACAGAAGATGATTAAAAAATCCTTCTAAAAAGACCTTGTTGGTAGATCCTTCTAAAAAACACAAGAGAAAAAAAGAAAACAACAACGAAGCAAAGATACCAAATCCTTCAACATATATGTAGGGATATCGCATTAAAAAGACCTTGTGCTTTGCACAACAAAAAAGTTAAATGCTTTAAGTTATCTCAAAGAAGCTTCTAATCCAAACACACCTCCTTAAAGATCAAGCATTATACTAACCAGAAAAGCGCTGATAATCATAATTTTGGAGGCATAAGTTTTAAAAACTGGACAAACCTGGCCAGTGAACCAGGAAGCAGTCAAATCACTGCTACAACCCAGAAAAACAGTGGAGCAAAATTTGAGAATCAACTTTTTTTAAGAAAAGTGATAATTTTCCCTTTTTTTAAAAAAAAGAAAAAAAAAATAGACTAAGGGTTATAGCTGAAATGTATACATGGATTGCAATTACTCAGATATCTATTATACTTTTATCTTTTCAAACAGTTAATAAGATTTAAAATTTGACTTAATATTCTTATAATGTTATATTAGTTTGGTATTTAATGTATTATATACTATTAAAGATATGTACATTAATTATTATTGGTTGAACTTTGGTTCAACCCCACTTTCAATGCCTAGCCATTGAACTATAAATCAATGCCTTCACCAGTCCAATTTTAAAAGCTTTGTTTGGAGCCATATTAACATTCACTTCCCCCTCAAGAAAGGATGTGGTTGAAGATCTCACGTCGATGAACAGATTATAGTATCTAAATAGTTACAACTGTCATCTTACAAGCCGGTTTTGTAAGATTAAGTTAGGATTAAATCCACTTTCTAAGATGATATCAGAGTTTATTATAGTAAGGTTTCTTAGGCCTATTGTGTCATCTGCTATCGGGTAGTTATTAGACCACTTACAAATATATAATTCCACACTTAAGATGTTCAGTCCTCCATGTGAGAGAATGTGGTGGAGATCATATATTGACTAGAAGTATAGTCAAATTATAATATATAAATGAATGCAAACCTGGTCTTACATACTGATTTTATACGGTTAAGTTAGACCTCAATCCACTTTCTAGAGATGCATTAACTCCCCTAGAAAGGGCAACTACATCAACTCCATCCCTCAAAAACCAAAGAACAAATCTTGCACTGACTTCAAGCTTTACATCTTACTTTTCAAGATTGGATATTCTTCCAATCCAAAAGAAAGCATCAACTACAACACTAAATCTGTATATTTGGGTCACTATTTGCAGAAACTAACCTTAGCAACTAACTAGACAGCTTGATGTAGAAACAAAACAAAACTTGCTATAAAATTATTAGAGATTCAATAGAACCTTGTCAGCCAACCGTTGTACAGGAGCTTCCCTACTTTGTGCCTCTTCAACCAGACGAACAATATCTGCCATAGAAGTTTCACCACCTGGTCTTTGCACTTCCATTGTAAGAGTTCCATTAAGATTTATACTACCAGCTGCTACCTCACTCTACAAAAATAAAATCCATCAATCAGTCACTAAAATCAACTGTCCAGCACTTTTACGGCTATAGAAACGTGAAGGGGTCAATCATACACACACACATACACAGAAAATTAAGCCTGTTTTTTATCAATTAAGACATAACCAAAATGGTTTCCCTATTGTATTGATAAATTGCACTCAAAGCACAGATGAACTTAGAATCAACGATCGCATAATGCAAACTCAGTTCAGGGCAGTTATGACAGTTTATGTGTAGATATATTGCACTCAACGCACTGCTTTAGAAAACAGTTCTATATTATAAGTTCTAGGAGCTTGTGCAAAAAGAAATTGGTTGTAGTTAGTTTTATATTAGAAACTGCAAGGTGACAGTTATTTATAGATAATAGCAGCTGGTAGTTACGTATTAGGACTCTCTCTCTCTCTCTCTCTCTCTCTCTCTATATATATATATATATATATACACACACACATATATATAGATGTATTGTTTTCATTAATTCGCTTTCATTCAAATTACTCCTTTCAAGTTGGTATCAGAGCTCCCAATCTTGGGGCCTTTGTAATAATTACTTTAGGGTAAGAGTTCTCTCTCTCTCTCTCTCTCTCTCTCTCTCTCTCTCTCTCTCTCTCTATATATATATATATATATATAGATGTATTGTTTTCATTAATTCGACTGAATAAAATATCTTCTTTCATTCAAATTATTCCTTTCAAGTTGGTATCAAAGCTCCCAATCTTGGGGCCTTGCAAGTTAGAATTCTTGAGACAAGAAGAACCATAACCAAGAACTTCAAACCTTCACCATTGCCAATGTAAATTTGATCTGGGCCTTCAAAATGATTTAATTGCTGAATATTTTGAGAATTTCCAGTAACATGAAAAGACACCCCTAAATTAGGTATCCAACTTCAGTTACCAGGTTCTTGTGCAGAAGAATTTGTCAACAATGCACTGGGCACATCAACTGCAGGTGCAGAACAAACTTGAGTAGTGGCAGGATTAATCCATGTAGGGTTGAATTGTGTAGTTGAAAACTGAAGAGGCTGATTTGTTGTAGGATTATATAAAACTAGAGATTCATGTGGTTGATAGGAAGAATCTCCATGGTAAAAACAAATGTTGGCAGTATGACCATATTTGAGACAGATTTGGCACTGAAAATTAGCAAACCTACCACCACGACCTGGACCACTACGATTGCGACCACCTCTATAAGTGGAGGAACGACCAAAGTTTCCACGAAAGTTATTGGTGTGAACTTGCGATCTTGTATTCGCAGCATATGCTTGAGAGTATTAACCGAGGAAAATATTTTCTTCTGAAAACGATTAGTACGAGATTCATGGGCAAGAAGAAGTGCCTCAACCTCCATGATTGGAGGTGTTTCAAATTTACTTTCAATAACAAAGGTTTGACTGGACATAACATCAACATACTCATCAGGTTTGACTGGACAACCAATTCCAGCCAGTTAATCTGCAATATTTTTTATTTGTCCCAAAAACTCTCTCATAGACTTGTTTTCGAGGGACTGTGCACGAAGATCGATGCATAACTGCCTTGCTCTAGTTTTGGTTTGTCCTAATACTTCTCCTGACGCATCTCGTATGGATGTCTCTAAAGCTACTCCTAACAAGGGCAACGTTGGTCCCGCATCAGAATCAGCTCCAGAAATTAGTCATCCAGAGATTTTCTTCCATATACAATACTAGAGGAGACAAGCAACCTAACCTAATCCAATAACAACTTCAATCATCTGAAACAGGTAAGTGTTCCTTCTTCGGACTCCCTTGAACCTTTGTAAAATTACTTTAATAATAATAGTGAACCTAACCTTGATGACCTACCCATTGCTTTGATAAAAAGAAACTCGATCTTGTAACAAGTATCTCATTTCTCATTTTGTGACCACTAAACGTCTTTCTATACAGCACCAGAGTTTCCTCTTTGTGATTGATGCAATTAGAGTCCCTACAATAGTCGCAGTAGCAATGAAGGATGAGAATTGGGTTCAAGCCATGAATGAAGACATGGGTGCCTTAGAAAAGAAGCAGACATGGGAAATTGTTGACAAACCGTTGTACCAAAAGGCAATAAGATGCAAAAGGGTTTATAATGTAAAGTATAAATTTAGCTGCTATAGGATATATTAAGATTTATGGTGTTAGATTATGAGAAAACATTTGCTCATGTGGCAAGATGAATACTGTTAGAATCATTCGCTCATTAGCAGCCTATTTTGGTTGGAAATTACAACAATTTGATGTGAAAAATGCTTTTTTGCATGGACATTTAGAGGAAGAAGTCTACATGGAAATCCCTCCAGGTTTTAGGTCTTTTGAGAATGAAATGAATTGTGCAGATTGAATAAAGCCTTGTACGGACTCAAGCAATCACCCCATACTTGGCTTGGTAGACTCACTCAACTTATGATCTCCCTAGGTATCAACAGTGTCAAGGTGACCATACCCTGTTCATAGAGCATTCCCCAGAAAGTAAACTTACTTTACTCTTGGTCTACGTTGATGATATGACTGTTTCAGAAAATGAACATGAGAAACAAATCTTGAAAGAAAAGCTTACTACTATCTTTGAAATGAAGGATCTAGGAAAATTAAAGTACTTCCTTGGAATTGAAGTAGCTTACTCGAAAAAAGGCATATTTATCTCCCAATGAAAATATGTTTTTGATCTTCTCAAAGAAACAAGTCAGATTGATTGCAAGACCACTAGAGTTCCTATAGAACAAAACCATAGAATTGGAAGTGATGAAGACAGTTCTATTGTGAATAAAGGCCAATATCAAAGACTTGTGAGAAGCTCATTTACTTAGCTCACACCAGACCTAACATAGCCTATGTTGTGAGTGTAGTTAGTCAATTCATGCAAGATCAAAGGGAGAGACATTTACAAGTTGTGAACAGAATCCTTCAATATTTGAAGACAAGTCTAGAAAAGGGATTATTCTTCAAGAAGAATGAAAAATTACGGATGGAAGGGTATACTCATGCAAATTATGCAGGGTCTGTCATAGATATTGCAAGTTCTTGGGTGGAAATTTGGTGACTTAGAGAAGTAAGATACAAAATGTTGTTGTGAGGTTTAGTGCAGAGGCTGAATTCCGAGCTATGGCACATGGGGTGTGTGAATTGTTATGGTTGTGAATTATTCTAAAAGATCTTAAAGTGGCACGTGAAAAGTCTATGATTCTTTATTATGATAATAAGTCAGCTATTAACATTGTTCGCAATCCAGTCCTAGCAACAAATATGATAGAAGGCTGTGTAATTGGATAGTGTGAAGCTATTTGCAATTTGAGAACGGAGAATACACTTGATAGAAGACTTTTGCCAGTAGGACAGCAAGGGTATCGCTGTATTGTATGTGACAGGAGACCTTTGGCTCTAGGACAGTAAATGTATTGCTTATTGTGTGTGATTGTAGTTTTTATATTATATTTAATTACTTCATCAATTGGTGTTCTATCAATCACAACATCCACAGGTGCTCAGGAACCAATAAAAGCTACAATCTGTGACAAAAGCGAAATAAATCTCAAATTATCATAAAATGTGTCAAGACAGAATATACCCCGGGTACTTTTGTTACAGGCAGTGGTTCACCAGTGAAACTTGATTCATCTACTGTGCTTCTACCAGCTCTCACAACTCCATCAGCCGGAATACGGTCCTAGAGAAAAGGATATTTGGGTTAAAAGCAAAGCCACGCAGCTTTGACAAGTATTTTATACATATTACTTGTCAAAATCTCAGAAGAATTCAAACTTTAAAATGATGTTAGCAATGGTTTTGTAGCACAAGCATCATCTTATATGACAAATTTGAACACAGTGATTATAGGCGTAATGCCCTCCCTCCGATCCTCCTTCCCAACTAGTGGACAACATGTGTATTGCTATTACCAGTTTTCTTTTTCAGTAGTTCATCTGATACTTTTTGAACCCAAAATTACAGTACTAAAAAACATCCATTCAGAGGGAATACACAACTGAAGCTTCTTCCAGTACTAAAAAAGGGGTGAAGGAGCTACAGGGTTGTATCCGATAATGTGTAGATTCTGGTATTACTCACTCCAGGCAACACAATAATTTGGTCTCCAACAGAAAGACTGTCAGAAGGAACTTCAACAACTGAGCCAGCCTCTGTTTCCGCATTGTTGACTAGAAGGCGAGCTTTTGGTGGCAACAAACTAAGAAGTCCTGTCATATCACTGGTTGCTTTAATTTTAGCTCTCTGTTCGAGATTCCTTCCTAACAAGACGAATGCAATTAGCATAATTGGCTCCTCAAAGAAAGCCTTCCATCCCTGCATAAACATTAAAAAATATCATTTAGTACAATTAAATTTATATTTACACATACAATACAAATCCAATTCCACAATTACACAAAGAAAATATACTTTCTAGTTTCTAGTTAATAAATATAAGCAAGCAAATGTTGAGCATCTAAGTCTAACCATCAGCTGGCTTCCACTCATGTAATATAAATTTGATGACTATAAGTTATTATTTTTCCTATATGAGATGAGATGAATAGAGCACTATTCAACAAAAGTAGATAAACAAGAATCAGCCTAGGTCACATCCTGTTACGAGCCTTCTTTCGTGGAAACAAAATGAGGATACAGATTGGAAGAAAAAGAGTCCCGCTCTCCTATTATTCAAAATTAATCCGCAAAGAACAACAAGCACAAAGAATACAAAGGAATTTCTTCCTTTCACACAGTGCATTCCCTATTCACAACTATTTTTTTCTCCCTACCTCCTACACCCTGGATGATATAACTTTTCTCTAACATAAGTCTAACCACCTTATTTTTTAACTTCTTCCTGTAATATACTTTCCAACCCCTTTCAGTACTCCCCTGCCTAACACATCCACCACCATTTACCAAAACGGAAAAGACAACCAAAAACTATAGCTTTGTAATGTAAATGAATGTAAGCATAAGCTAAAATCAAACCAAACTATAACCATGAATATGGACTGTGGAGGAACGAGTATGCTATTATTTCTTTAATTATAGCTAACAGAAATACAGTCTGTTGGATCAATATAATTGACTCTACCAACCTACTTGTGCACGAGCAATGCATGCGTGAAAGTGAGGACCAAATCGTGTACACTCGTGTATCAATGATTTGATAAAAGAGATCAACGAGAATATTTAGTCCAATCCAGAAAAAACAAACCAGAAGAGAATTTACATATTATAATCTGTGAGCTACTAGTGATTAGCGATCTTGCAAACTATAGCTACATGGCAATCATAAATTGGACAGTCAGCAACAAAAAAATTTGAGTTTTCTATTTTCTTTAATTATTTGAAGATAGCTGTTACTAAACGTGGCCAGCAACTAATTGAATCAAAATTAAAGATTAGAGATAACAAACTTCAGAAAAACATTTTACCAATTTTGGAACTAAGGCAGCAAATGAGCTGACAGTAAATGATGACAAAGCCCCAAGACCAACTAAGGTGTTCATATTTGGTGTCCTTTTAAGAAGGCTTTTTAAGCCATCAAGGATAAGTTGGCGGCCAGGACCAAGCAATGTAAACAAAGATAAGGATAGATGAAACCCAACGGAATGAAAGACATGGATCCACGGTGCCTTTGCTGCAAAGAAATGAGAGAAATGGCCAACAAGACAGACAGCACATAGAGCCCAAGAAACGGCTAGCTCACGACCTTTAAACAGCATATAAGAAAGAAAGGTCACCAATTAGTCTCAGCAGTTACAGCAGTTGAATCATCAGAGAACCACTCAGAAATAGCATACGTAGGCTCTGTTGCAATATTTAGTAGATTTAATTAGTGCTTACCACTTTCTCTTAATTGTCTATGTCTTTCCTCCATCTTCTTTTCAAAAATTTGGAGGAAATTGTCTCTTGTAGAATCTGCACTTTCAGGATCAGAATGGTCAGCAATCAAACACACCAGTGGAGAAATCTGTTCTCATTTAAACTACGTACAAGCCTTAAGCTTCAACCTAGAAAAAGAATTTAATCCTGCTGACAATTATAATTTAATACCTCTGATCAAATATTTTTGCCAAGAAATCCAGTATCTTTTTTGTAATTTAATCAATATTTTATTCACTCAAGTGGCAGAATAAGTAATGATTCCAATCAGGCCTTTACAGGAACAAAATTCAGTGGAAAAAGTTAAAATTTATGAAATGTCCAGTACTATCTTGATCATATCTTAGATTATACTAGATTATCTTTAACAATTAGTTTCCCTATTTCCTCAATACCTCTTAGCATTGCTTATCAACTTACCATATTTCCTTATCTCATGATTTGCTTCCTATTTAGTTAGAGAGAAATGGTAGAGTCATGTGTAATGGAATCCCATACAACAAACCTATTCTTGGGGCTCCCTTAATGTACCAAATGAGCTTTGAGCCCATCAAGCGTGCCATCTGGGACAACTTTCAATCTGAAAATCCACTTGCAACAAACAACATATTTCCCAGGAAGCAAATGATCGAGATCCCAATAAGAGCACCCAGTTCATCAAGCATAGCTTGTCCCCAACTAGGGCAAGCTAAAGACATCACCTATAATTTTAGTAATCCACACAAAAGAAATAGAATACAGACAAGTTTAAAGGGATGGAAACAGTCGATGATAGCTCAATCGATGATAGCTAGAGCAACATAATGAAGGGAAGGATTATTAGTGGAGCATACACCTTTATGAATTGTAATGCAGAGATTGGGTTCAAGAGGCAGAGATGAACGAGTGGCCCAATAGGAAGCTGTGGATGTTGCCAACGTGGTGGATTTTCTAACACACTAAACATGATGAAGGTATCAAAGACAAAAGGGGTGCTCATGGATACTACAACAATAGCACAAGGAGACAACACTATGTTGGGAACACATTTAGTGAATGGACTACGACTATGTTTTCCTAAATGACACAACTCATGATAAAGTGGACAACTTAGACAGACACAGTACCAGGTGTTAGGACTTGGCTAGGCTAGGGTGAACCATTTTAGCATGGATGAAACAAGGGGAATCCACCAAGCGCCAACATGAATTGAGGTACAAAGGTGATAAAGACCATGGGACTCACTCAACCCGACACCAATCATTCGTCCCAAACTTTGGCCCCATAAGAAAACAAAATCTTTAGCAAAAGAAATCACACAATCAAGGGCACTTATGAGATGACTAATAGACAATAAATTAGACGAAAACCCAGAGACAAAGTACATTGTTAGTGGAGAGAGGAGGGAAAAGATGAACAATATCAACATGAGATGGGGCCCTGAGCTTATTACCCAATGTGACAGATCTTATATAACTAAAAGTTGAAAGGGAATAGACTTATTACAAGAAATATGATTGGTAGCACCAAAGTCAAGAACTCAAGGGCAAGGAGAGGTTGGGTGACTAAGACCAACAAAGGAACTAGAGGAAGGCATTGTGTGTGCAATAGAAGCAATGGAAAAAAAGGTTTGACATTCCTAATACCATTTGAGGAAGTCAAGGAAGACAGTTGGTGGTTTTGAACTATTAAAGGAAGTGGCACTAAAATCAAGGGCCATAAAAAAGAGAGCAACCTGGCAACAACAACAGACCAAGGATGGCAATCATACAATGGATAGCATCAGTCAATTGTTTGTAAGAGTGAATATGATCATTAACAACATACCAACACAGAGGAGTCACCAAGGGTGACAAAATATTTCAATGCATAACTTGCACGACATGCACAACAAGATAACCTAGTGGAAACCAAGATGGGCATAGTTGGAGACCACAAATCTAATCACAAACTGACGAATGTTCATCTAGAAACCATACAATATCATCAACCAAAGAAAGCTTGTCGTTGCTCATGTTCCTAGGCAAGAACGAAAGAAAAGAACAAGAGTTGATTAAAGTCATGTAGAAGACCATAGACCTTTCTCGAGTACTCTATAATGGAGCCATCAATCCAGTGAGGGGCTATGATCCTCAAGAGATTGTGTACACCATGGAAGACATTGAGTATGGTTGATATAGAACAACCATGCTTGCTCCCAAACCCCAGCAGATGTCTCGTGGGCTAAAAATATTTGTTTCAGGGAAGAAAGGAATGCTACAAATTTGGCATCAACTTTGGTCCAACAAGGGAGATCTTTTTTCATCAATAATTCTCTCGATGAGATGACCAACATAATCTTGTATCTTAAGATAAAACTTGATATTTGAGTCCCACATGTTATAATTATTGTCATCTAACTTGCCAATGGAGAGTGGAACATTGACATAGTCAGTAAAGATCAAAGATAGATTAATAAGCAACGGGAGTAGTCGTGGGTCACTTAGAGGAAAGAGAAAACAACACGAGAAAATAAACATCCACAATAAGGAGAGGAAAAACAAATCACAATCACCAAGTAGAGACCAAATTAAGAGAGGATGTCAAGGCCAATCAGGTGTTGATGATAGTTGCCAAAATGGTTGTCAAATGAGCTACCACATCCAGGAACGACAATTAATTGAGAAGAACTGTGTGAAAGAGGAACACACCTGAGGACACGTTGCTACTCTAATTGACTCAAGACTGGTGGCACAGGAGTCATTTGAGCGGCACAACTTTGATGGTGGGGTTACGAGTTGAAGTAATTGATAGTGGCAGCGACAGATGACAGCAAAAGCAACGGAAACATCGAAAAGGGAAAACACTTAGTAAAAAGGTGCACAACAAAGAGGGATAGTTAGAAATTGAGATGAGACAATTTCTAGAAAAAGTTTGGCACCAATGGATAACGGGTGTACCATGTAAGCGAGGATTCAAATTAAACTCCACATACCATGTACAGAGAACTGATAGAGTCACGTGTGATGGAATCCCTTTGTGTAGAGCACAACAGATAAACACACACACACACACACATGTATATATAAAATACATACTGTAGCATAGTATTACACTGAGATGCAAATTCATCTAACAATTAGGATTTTATTATTAGTATAAGTAAATGTTAGTGCTCTAGGTTTTATGAACATAATTGTAATACATAAATATCATATCAAGTCAATATCAATAAAAAAGAATTGTCTTTATTCTCTTCTTCCCTCGCCTTAGACCTAAATTCATGTGCTAGCAAGGAAACAAGAATGAGGTGTTGTTGTTTCATGCCATTTAAGGTGCAACTGCTCACAATAACCCCATCCTCCAAGGTGCATCTAGGGATAGCAACGGGGTGGGGCAAGTACGGGTTTCAGTATTCCATCCCCATCCTCGAAGTAAAACTTCATATCCATCCTCATATCCAACAAGTATAAATTTTTTGTCTCATCCTCATCCCTATCGGAGAAGGGGTATACTCATATCCGCCTCCTTACTGAATATTACTTAAATAATATTTCTATAAAAAATAAAAATCACAGCAAAGGAAACATGATATTATCAAGTATTCAATATTAAAAGGATACACATTTTCTTTTCTTTAATATCAATCATCAAAAAAGAAATTATAATTGTATAAATATCAAATAAGTATCAAATAACAATTGGATAAAGGTTAAATAATTAAAGGAAAGAATAAAAATGATCAAATTTATGATCTAGAAATAAGGTACGAACCTAAGGATCAAAGAAAAGTTAATATAAGTTTTTCAGGTTACTAAATAAACAAAAGGTGTTTTAATAATTTAAAAAAGGGATGAGGACGGGAAGGTATTGGGATGGCTATGGGACTAGATGGGACATATATGTACAAAGGCATATACCTAATTTAAAAATTTGGATATTACCCATATCCATACCCAATCAATGCAAGGAATTCGTGTCAAAATTGGGCCGAGTTTATTTGTCATCCCTAGGTGCATCTACCCCGTACTTACTAGCCTCTTAGGGATAAGAAAATTTACACAATTTTCTCATCACAAACCCTTGCAACATATTCTATCATCACATTTATTTGCTCACTAGTAAGTGTACTAATATGCACAAGAGGTATTTGGTCTATAAATAAAATATATATATATATATATATTCTTAAGTCAAAACAGAAAGAAACCAAGCTTGAAATATCATTATTTTCATACACGATGAAAAGAATTCAAAGATTGAAAGGAAAAACACATCATGAATGGAGAACAATAGTTTTAAGTTATAACAATAATAAAGGTGTTAGCGTTTTATTATACTGGAGCTTGTAAAAATAAAATACAGCAGCTGTATACATTAATTGGGTACACAAATATATATTCCCATCAATCATACAAACAAAAACAAAATAAACCAATTGCACATGAATAAGAGTCCCAAAAATTCATTATAACTAAGGGATCGCTAGTCTCAAAATTCAACATCAGCAAAATTCTTCACATTGCGGGGCACCAGAACACAGACATGGCTCTCCAATACCCATCACAAGAAGCACCCGAGATTCACCTTCTGAAGGGAGAAAGTATAACATGAATAATGGTTTTTAAAATATCCTATATATCTAAGTAGTAGGGTGGATATAAGATTTGAAAACAGTTTACTCATACAAAAGGTAATGCGTTTAAACTTAGAACCCCATGAATTGATGGCATACCATTGACTCCAGAAAACCACTTTTGCATTTATATGGGGAAATAACTCCTTCAGTAGCTAGCTTCTTCACCTGCCACTTAACCCGCCAATTTTATGTAAATGAAATGAAATTCTACATGCGGTAAGATTTAATCTCATATGAAGCAATGACTGCTAAGTGAACAGCCAGAGGACTATAGGAGTCATGAAACCAATATTGCATGTTATGTCTATTAAAAACAATTCAAAGGTTCCTCCATGCGTATAAATCTTATTTTATTTCAGAAAGAGCTAGTACATATTGTTCACAATTGAAGTTTGGTAGGAAGACCAGTTGTTGGTCATTTATATTCACACAATTTAAGAATTTCAAACTAAAATCCTAGCTTCTAGTTCAGTCCATAGAGTACACTTGAACCTTTACAAATTAACACTAAATAATGATGTAAGGACTCAAAATATTGATAATATAGAGATGGTAAGAATTTTGAAATAAATGGACAACATTAAGGGGTAAATAATTTTAAATGAAGCAAGGTATGAACACTCAATTCAGAGTTGTTGTTCACAGGTAATGAGATACTCATTTTAAATTATGACTTAAAGAAGGAGGCACCACTAAAATAGGTATTGCTATTATTTACAGCTTCAATTAATACTTGAATTATCATTTATCCAAGATTCAGAGATACATGGACCAAAAAGAGCAAGCTCATTGTATTACAATGAAAGGCCCAACTAAAATAGGTATTACAATTAATTACAGCTTTACTTAATACTTGAATTATTACTTATCCCAATCCCAGAGACACATAGACAAAAATTAGCAGGCCAATTGTACTAATAACATATAAATACACACATACAGTATAATAATATCTCGGTAACTTAAAAACGCAATTTCTATTGCCAATAGAAAATATCTAGAAAGCTGAAACAGTTTAATACCAAACAAGCCAAATATTTCAAGGAAATTATGATAGTAGGCTTCCCTTATGACAAAGATTCCAAGAATCAAGCAATCAACTCTAACAATTCAAACAGTAACAGACATGACTTTGACTAGGTTAACAGACATGCCAAAGGACATTAATAAGGATGGGCACGTGCGAAAAATAATATAACTAAATGATGTAAAAGTAGTATAACCAACCATCCATGTGATTTTTATGAAAAATAAGCATATGCCAATGTAAAATAGATAAAAACACACTGAATTGACTAAATAATAGCTGCCTCAACTAGTAGGAATGAATAATACCTCGGAGGCTAGAATTGTAACCACAGCTAGTTAAATGCTCTGCAAGTGCCTCCCCTAGTTGCTTTTGCCAATTTGGTGCATTCTTTGCCTCAGATATAGGCCAAACGATTGCTGTCTCAGTTGTTAAGTTTACACTAGCTGATGACACCTGTGGCTGCCCAATGTTCATTTGTATAAAAAGTAAAGAAACTGAATTTAGATTACTGCAAAAAATATGGAGAGGGTTTATCAACTATGCACTGTTGACACAAAGATTTCCACATTTAAGCAATCAAAATCATCTTTAGGATTTAATTTTTAAAATTATCATTGTAAAAGTCAACAAACTTGCCATACATGGTAGTACATGATTAAATATTACACAATCAAGCCCAGGCTATTTTCTCATACATATATATATACATAAACACACACACACACACACACACATATATATATATATATGAGGATGGGTTAATTGGCTACAAGAATAACTCTAAGAGAGTTACTCCTCATCTTCACCATTCAAATCCCTGTAGTCTAATGGTTCTACAAAGTATTTCATCCTAATCATTAGATCACAAGAAAATAAAGGCTGAGGATGGAGCGTAAGTCTTAGAGATACTTTGGAGTCAATTGATTGCTCTTACATACATGTAACTCTCTTAGAGTTACTCTGGGAATCAATTGTGATCCGTTTACACCAGGTGTAAGTCTCCCAAATCCCGACTATTAATTTTATCAAATATGATGCTTTAGGTCCGTTCACTTAAAAATAAAATACCAACATGCCTAATGAGTGAAAATCTGAACCATCAGATTGGATTTACTTATACCTACCCACACACACACAAAGAGAGAAAGTGCTCCTTCAGAGAATATGATAGAACTGTTATACAGCTTAAATATCTTTTCCTTTGTTTATATTTTTGTTAAGAAAGAAGAGATTATCGAGGATATGCAACCTACACAGTACGCCAGTTACACCCTTTCAGACAAACTAACTTTCATACCTTTCTTTTCTTGTAAATAAGCACAGTAAAAAGTAAAGTTACATTAAGGATTTAGACACCAATGACTAAACTACTGCATTGTTTTGAAACTGTTGAACATGATTTTTCCGCATTAAGGTCAACCATCTCACACGACATCCACACACTTACGAAATAAAAAATACCGAACGCTCATGGTAAACCTAGCAGAACGCCCTCAACAACAGAACCAGTATATCAATCATCTTACAAATAAAATAATGGAAGCATTCAAGTTTAGATCGTAAACCAGACCAAATACAAATTTGAAATACTTACTCGATTTTCCAGTATCCTTTTCACAGTCGCCGCACATCCCCCGCACACCATTCCCTATCACACGCACAAACAAAAGTGAAATACTAAAAATAAAAATAACACGAAAAATTCTACAGAGAGAAGAGTTCACACTGAAACATCGAGAATGATAACGTCAGGCGAAAGTGCCGAAAGCTCCTGTGACGCGTCTCCAACCAATTGGAGACTAGCATCACCAGCCTCACCGCCAGAACCACCGGAACCGCCGCTGTCACCGGTTCCATCGCCGCTATTTCCACCGCCGGTAGAAGAAGCAAAGGAAGCGGCGGAGCTCGAAATGCAGCGCAGTCGGCACGGCGTTCGCGGTTGCAATCCGCGGAAACAGCGGAGCGAGGACGGCGACGGCGCGGAAGTGAAAGAACACGGAATGCGGCAGTGGTTGTTGTAGGAAACAACGAGGCATTTGAGGTTGCGACGGACGAAGGCGGGTTGAGGAGCTCGAGCAAAATGACGGTGGAGCGCTCTGAAAAGCGCCACGTTCGCCGTGGTGGTAACGGAGAACGCAGAATCCATTGGATTGGATAGAAAAATAGAGAAAAGAAGAGTCCTCAAGTTTTGCAGTTGCGTATCTTATAGTACAGACGTGCACACTATGGTGGGTCTTGACTTCAATGGTCACTGTTATGTTAAAACAATCGAAAATTATTAATTAAAAAATATTATTTTAAAATAGGTTTTACAAACGTGAGATGTAAAATTAAAGAGAATTATTTATGGAAAAACTTCTTTAAATTATTTCTATAAAAATTTAATTTAAAAAAAAATCATATTTGAGACTAGCTTAACATAAAATTTTCATTATTATTAAGAACCCTTTGAAATAAATTCTTATTAAAGATGTCCTGACTAATTTCTTTATGGATCTTTTCTCTAAATAAAAAAAATAAATTAAAAATAATTGAAATTGGATTTACGAAAATAGAAAGTGTATTAAAGAAAAAGAAATGGTGAAGGTGTAAACTTCACCAAAAAGTTAACCGTCACTGAAAAGGTAATACAAATAAGTTATTTTTGCTATTGGAGATTTTTTGGTGTACCAAACTTAAAATGATTCTTCTAGTAGTTAAAATGATCAGGTGTCCGGTGAATCAATGCAAATTGTCTAGTAAACCACTCATCATTATAAATGTTATATGTTAGATAAAGATTGTTATGTTAATATATAATCGGTTGGTATTCTTACGCCAATTGCTTCTTCCACTTTATCAATTATTTCTTACACTCCATTATTGAGAGGAAATCAAGAAGTGTCTCTCTAGATTACGGTTGCTGAAAGTAGTGCAGCGTGATCTTTGATACTTGATTGCTGTCCTATTTGGTCTTCTTATAAGTTAAATTTAATTTTCATTGGATTTGGGTTTAATGAGAAAAGTTTGGTTTAGTTGGGTGGGTGTTTGTTTTTTCATTATGGAAAGGGGTTCTAAAAGTTTACGAAATTTCCATTTCGGGGGAAGCATTTTAGTGGTGAAAAAATTAAATTACTGAAAAGTAATTCCAGAATATGTTTCAGAACAGAGTTTTCGAAATATGTTTTTAGAATGAGTTTTTCAGAATGTCAAATCTATAAATTATTTTTGCACTCTCAATTTATTTTGGAATTTTAAAAGTCATTTTTACATCCCAAAGACAGGATTGATATTTTAAAATATAATGAGGTGCCTAATCTTATATAAGGAGACACCTATTTAATATAAAAATATCTTGTATATGTTGTTGAGTTACAAGTAAGAACCTTGCAATGAAGTTAAAAGGAGATTATTTTATTCCTTTTACCATGCTTTGTGACTTGTTTATTAACTATCTCTTTATGAGTATGATTCACAATTAGTATATGTATGATGTTTCTTTCATTTGTTCAATAGTTTATTTTAACATTATGTGTTTAATAACTAATATCAAAATCACTTACAATGTTATTTATATATTTAGTTATTTGTTTATTGTCTTTTTTGGGTTAATGTGATTCACAATCAATATTACAATGTTTCTTTTTTTAAGTTATTTTGGCATTAATGTACAAAAAATTAGGATCACATTCGATCTAGTTTTATATTTATAATCAAGATTGTTACAAAAAAATATATGCATCCCATTGAAGATAAAGAAGTTTAATGAGAATAACAATTTCAACATATAGATGATTAAGATGAGATTCTTGCTCATCTAGGAAGAGGTGTGGGCATTGGGCTAGAAAATGGCCCCAAAAACTTATATTCACGAAGTTCTTAGAAGTTTTTAGTTTCTTAACCCTTCTGTTTCCTTTCGCTATACAATTTTTTTTCTCTTTTTCAAATATTAAACATGCTAAGATTTACAAAGTTCACTTAGATCATCAAGGTACTTTTTATCTTATCACAACCTTAATTATACATTTTCTCTTTTGTATGGTTTCGTTCAAATGAATATTACATTTCAAAATACACAAATTTCAATTTCATTTAATCAAATACTTTCTAAGGCACACATTTTACTCCTTTTTTTAATATTTTTATTTATTGTTTAATTTTTTGCTTAAGAGTCTTTAACTCTCAATTTCAAGTGTTCAATAGTGTAAATACTTATTTCACGCTACATAAAAGTTTAATCTCTCCTATTCTTTTTAGTCTTTTTTTTTTGTTTCACTTGGAAAAATTTTATTCTTATAAAAATTGTGATTTTTTACTGATTAGATTGACTTATTTGTTATCTTTTAAGTTTAGTTAGGTATTTTTTTCTCTCATCACAACTCTTCTTATATTTTTTTTTTTTCTTTGTGTCATTTTATTCAAACAATGTATTGTATATTTGGAAATGAAATCCTCAATTTCATCAAATCAACATGATCATTTTTACTTTTTTAAGTAATTATCTTATTTTATCGAATTGTTATTTAATACTCTCATTCGATATTTACGTAATTATAGTTTTTTTATTTAGCATTGAATAAAACAATTATATCATTTTAATATTAAATCCTTGATAATATTGTGTTTATTTTAATTGTAATTCTTTTTGTAAAAAATATTTAAATGATATTTGAAATAGTAAAGACAGGATATAAGTGTAATATGGTTATATCTTATTAAATAAAAGATGAGAATGAGACAAAAAAATTTCATATTTATTAAATATAAAAACAAGAGTGAAGATGAAACTCAGACCATCTCTTATTGGTTTTCATCCCTACTCTAACTCTTTACCTAATGCATCTCTATAATATTTATGTGTTTTCCTAAAACTTTCTATAATTTTTTCTTTTTTATTATTGTTCCTTAATTATCTTCACTGTAATTTCTCTTATAAAGTATTATACTTCATCTCACAATCATCTTCCCGCATTTATTTTGCATACAATTTTTGGAATTTATTTTTTTATTCATAAAAACTTCAAATTAAATTGAAATAATTAAACAGCCTAACATTTTCATTTAGATGTTCCAAAAAATGTTTAAAGAAATGTTAGACGAAGTTAATGTAAAAAAAAAAATGTAAACACAATAAAAAAATCAAATTAAAATAGTAAATAATATAACAAGATAGAATATAAAATTTTTGCACATACAGAAATAAAATAAGATTAGACAGATTGTATATTTAAAAAAATTTATTTCACAATAAAAAATAAAAATTAATATTGACCCAACTTACTTTAACAAACATAAAAGTAGATTCTATACTTTAAAATGAAACACAAAATGTGTCCCAATAAAGAATTAAAAATTAAGATTGTCCTGCCTTACCTTAACAAAGTAAGTGATATTCTAATATAAAAATAGAAATATTAAAATGAAAAGCTTAAGGTATTTTTTTTGTTTAAGTTGCCTCATTTTAGTCCTCTCTTTAATAGTAAGAAATTATGGTAGAAAAGAAAAAAAAGTTATTTTAGCTTATCCTTTTTATTAAAACTTGTCACGTTAGGTATAGTAACTAAGAATAAAAATATTTTTTTTACATTGTTCTTCATACTTAAAAATGTGTCAGAGCGAAACCTTAAATTCATTTGTTCTTTAAAATTTAAATTGTGTCAAACAAAATAATAAATTTTCCGGACTCTCAAAAAGTTTAAATTGTGTCAAATGAAATTTTTAATTTCTTTTATTTTATCTTTTAGATGAATTCTTAATTTAACTTTTCTTAAAAGCGTATAAGATGAAGTTTTTAATTTGTCGCATATACACATGTATGTGACGAAGTATTTTATTTATTTTTTATTTATAATACGTTTAAGTCTTATATTAAATAAAAATAAAAAGTTAAACAATATAAAATATTTATAAATTTATTATCTTAAAGTCTTGAATTAAAAATAATATCAATATTTTATATAAATCTGATTTATATGTTATTATTATATAATTTTTTTGTTTTTTTTTAATATATTTTTAGTTCTATTTCAACAAAACTTTATATTTTTAATAAATCTCATATTTTTTTTAAAATATTAAAAATATATTTTATAAATTATACAATTTAAAATATAAAAATTATATTTTGGATGTATAATTTAAAATATAATTTTTTTTATATTTTAGATTATATAATTTGAAATATATTTTTTATATTTTAAATTGTATAATTTTTATATTATAAATTGTATGATTCAAAATATAAAAAATAAATTATATTTTAAAGTATATAATTTAAAATAAAAAAGATTAGTTGATATAGGATTTATTTAATTTTTTTATTAAGAATATAACGATAATTTAATAATTTTGCTGATGGTATGAAAGTACAAAGTATGAAGAAGTACAAAGTATGAAGAAGTACAAAGTATGAAGGTGCAAGAAGAATATGGGTTGAGAGCTCGTACAAAGTACTTTAATATATTTTTTTTACTTTAATTAGACTTTTATTTTACTTAATATTTTTTTATAAACTTTTAATTATTTAGACGAAATTGAAAATTATCACCTCTAAACTTGTAAAAGAAATCACCTCTAACAAAAATCACCAAAAAACCTGTCTGAGAACCATTCAAGATTCAATTAAGAACCATCTAATGTGACAAAACCTAAACCTAACTTCATAACTAATCCTACAGACCTACCAAAGGCACATATCAACCTTACCTAACTTAAGTGAACCATCCAATAATTCAAATAACCTTGAGTCTAAAAAATATCATTCAATTCTCTTCAATATCTTGTTCAAACAAACTAGGAAAGGATATATCTTTCCTTTGATTCTTTTTTTCTTTTATTTTCTTATATATTTTTGATATAAAACAATTTTTTTTTCTCTTTCTCATATATTTTTTTCTATTCAAACCTTCTTCATTCTTTACGTTTTCTAATGTTTTTTTCTTCTATATCTATAAATATTAAAAAAAAATTCTTACCCCATTTTGCTAGTAAGGAAGGAAGGAGGGAGTAATAGAGAAAATTAAGAATGGTTGTTTTATTTTGAAAAGAAAAGGATAAAATATGGTAAAATTCACTTCAATATTTCTCACCTGCTTTTGTTCATTTACATCTCTCTCCTAATTTTTTGTTGAAGAATCAAATTAGACAACTTTCAAAACATCTTTATTTTTTTATTTCTCGGATATTAATTAAATATTCAGTTTTATTTATTACTTGTTTCTCCAAGTGATTACTTCCCTAGTTTCACCCTCTCTGGTTATTTCTTCTAAATGAAACACACTCTGTTAGTATCCCATTCTACATGGATGATTTAAAATAATCATAGATGGAGGTCAAACATCTTGTGTGCTAGTGGCTTAGATCCCAAAGAGATCATCATCTCTTAAGGGAAGCAGGTCAACAAAATTGGGTGAGAAGTAAATTTTCTAATATTAAATTGATTTTTTCCTTAAATATATCCACAAATTTTAGGGTATTTCTTTTACTACGTCTGTAGGGGGTGCTTTCCTGCTACGCAAAAGTCTAGATTAATTTATGGTTTAGAAACATTTCTACATTATAGAATTCAAAATTTTCATTTAAAAAAATTTAAAAATATATATTAAATATTCATAACGTGCAATCCAATATTATATTTTTATGTTTCAAATTATATAAAATGAAAATTTTGAATTGTATAATAAATTAAACATATCTATAGTATATTTATGAATCATATAATATATTTCTAAATTACGTAATATAGAAATACATTTTAAATTATACATGTATTATATAATTTAAATAAACCCTAAAATTTAAATATATTTTAAATTATATAATCTGAAAATATATTTTATATTATATAATCTAAAAATACATTCTATATTGAATTATATAATCTGAAAATATATTTCTGTCGCAACCGGGGTCACGACGGGGACGGCGATCCGAAAAAACAAATAATTTTAATTTTAAAAGAGGGGAGTCGCCACCATAGTTTTTGTGAAAAACTATGGAAAACCAAAGGAAACAAGGATAAGACTGATATGTGAAAACCGGATTACAAGTTCGGGAGTCGGTTACGCGGCGGGAAGGTATTAGCCCCCACGGCGCCCGTCCTGAGACGGTACCTTAAACTGAATAAAACGAAATGAGTATAATTTTTGAAATATTTATTTTTCACGAAAAACACAAATAAAAGCAAACAAAACATTTTTTTGTTTTGAAAGGGGTCCGACAAGGTTTAACCTCACTCCTACGTATCTCCATAGAGAATCAGGGTTACGTAGTTCTATTTTTGAAAAATTGTTTGTTTGAGAATTTGATATTTTTAGTTTTGAAGATTTTTTTGATATATTTTTAATTTTAGAGGAATTAGTGTTTTTTTTTATTAAACTTTATTTTGGATATCGCTTTACGCGTTTGATATTTCAAATGAAATTAAAATTTTCCGAATTAATTCCCATATGACGCGGACGGTCAATTAAGAAACAAATTATTTTTAATAAAATCTCATATGACATGTGTAACCATTTAGAGATTCAATCAAAAATTTATTTAAATAAAATACTATAAAAAGAAAAAAAATAATATTTAACTTCAATATATTTTTTAATAAAATATAAGATTTATTAAAAAATGAAATAAAGTAAAAAAAAAAAGAAATTACAACTCTCCACTCATTTATAATAAACTAAATTCTATTCTAATCATTGGGTGCCAACACATCAAACTAACTTTTTAACCAACCACGTGCCTTATCTACCTCTTATATACACTTTATTCAAGATTTTTATTAGACTATTAAATGCCAAAGTAGTCGAAACAGCCCCTGCACCTATTCTTTTCCACTTTCGCTTTCAAATCAATCTTTTTTTTTTAATATATAAATGTACTCAAAAGTCACGTCCTGCAATTTTCACTTTATTCTTTTTTTTATCCTAATACGTCAACAATTAAATTGGGTTAAGCCCAAACACCATGCTGTATTTTTTTAGAGTGCTTATAGGTTAACAATCTTACGTGACATTACAACTACTTATAACTCTACGTGGCAGTGACGTGGTCAATTAGTTCCTGCATAGCAAATTTGGTCTAGCGTGGCATTGGTGTAAAATTTAGGGTTGAGTTTCATTTGAGCGCCGTAGCCACTCATAGGGTTTTAGTTTCCCTCACACAGCTTCTCGTCGTCGTCGCCCTCCACCCGTCCCAACGACCTTCCTTCCGTTGAGCGCCGCATCAACCCACAGGTTTCCTTATTTGGTTTTCCCTCGTACAGCTTCTCGTCACCGTCGCCCTTCACCCCCCCTCCCAACGGCCTTCCTCCATTGAGTGCCGCAGCCACGCCGCAGCCACCCACAGGTTCCCTTTTATGGTTTTCCCTCACACAGCTTCTTCTCGTCACCGTCATCCTCCACCACAGATTTTTGTCTGTCTTCGTGTAGTGTGAGTTGTTAATTTGCGGTTGTGTTTGTATTGTGTTATTTACGTATACATTGTTGTGATGGGTGGTCAATAAGTACAGTGGGTTCAAGACTGTATTTGGAAAACTGATAGTATTTCAAGTATGGAGGTGAGTTTGGCACATAATTGCTACCCCTGTGATTTATGGTTAGAAACTTGCAGACAGTTAGACACTTAAGTATAGAGGGTTAAACAGTTCTGAACTGTCAATGGTGTTAATGGTATTGGTTATTTTGTTAAATGTAAAAGAATGCGTCAATGATTATATACATTAACTTTTGTACACACAAGTTATTGAACAAATAAGTTTAATTAAGTTTGTTGTTTTAATTAACAGGTTTGTTGGAACCAAGTTATGGCTGGTAGAATGTCTGATGGCAGACGGTCCAACGTTGATGTCAACGAATTAAAGGTAAATGTGTTATTTCTTAATTATAGTTTTTTTTATTAAAAAATGTAAGTAGTTGACATAATTACTTTTGTTTTACCCTT
>Ga0099824_1002067_pt1 | contig 29127 bp, 9 predicted proteins | sample SiratrowhiteBW_FD_76837 | JGI IMG/M metagenome (GOLD analysis project Ga0099824, IMG submission 76837) | Root nodule microbial communities of legume samples collected from California, USA - Siratro white BW | ecosystem: Host-associated > Plants > Roots > Nodule | place: USA: California... | reverse complement strand
TATTTTTATTATATATATATAAAAAAAAAAAAATATTATTATAAATATATATATATATTATTTTGTATATATATATATATATATATATATATATATATATATATATATAAAGTATTATTATTATGTATTACCAAAAAATAATCGAATAATTTAACATGTTATTTATTTAGTTTCATTATATTTCTTTTTAAATAATTGATTTGTTTCCTTATTTTATATTTATTTTTCTGTGTAAATTTGAATTAGTCTATTTCAATAGAACGAAAAAAAATAGTAATTAAAAAACTTAAATCTACTTTTTGGTTCTTACAATTTTACAAAGTTATGTTTTCTTTTATAAAATATTAATTATAGATTTAGTCCTTCAATTTTCAAAAATGAATTAAAGCTTAAAAAAAATCTCTTAGAAGAAGACTTAATTGTAATTTTGGTCTTTATGTTGAATAAAATCTATACTTTTGGGTCATTCTTTTTTTTTTCCCAAAAGTTTTAGTCTCTTAAATTAAAATTAGCTGTAATTTTAATCCTTAATATTAATTATATTTAAAATTTATTTGATAACGTATCTTGATAATATTTTTTATCTACTTTCCTTCCCTTATCAATTCGATTTGGAATTTAAAGTTATCACGTTTTAGGTTTTGTTATTACCAAATGCGATGAATTCTTTGTATTTTAATATTGCATTTAAATTAGTTTAATGTGTACTTATTTACAGTCATATTCATTATAATATTTAAAAAAATATCACGCGGGTATCATTAAAGTATTTAAAAACAATTTAGAGATAATTAAATAATAATAATTTTAAAAACAATAAAAACAATACTTTTTTTCTTTTTAGTTTCATTTTTAATATTACTTATTTTCATAATAAAGTATCACTTGAGCTACCAATTTTATTGAATCATTCCAATTTTATTAAGTGAAAGAATAATTTTTTTCACTTAAAGAAAGTCAAGTCAAAGTGCTGAATATTCTAGCAAACTACTCAGTTTTGTGTCTAAAAACTTTCTCAATTTTGAATATGTTTCTCCACTTAGGAATAAAATGACTTTCTTAATTTATTTTCACAATCGAAATTAAATAAATTAGAATTTACGAGAATTTTATGTTTGGGAGAATATGAAACTCTTTTCTATATTTTTTCTAAGAGCTTCTTTAAGTAGATGATCTTTAATGTACTTATTTTTGGAAGACATGTTTTTTTCCATTTTCTTTTATATAATCTTATATTTTTCCAATTTTGTTGTTTGTTATTTCACTTGGTTGTGAGCTTTCATGAACAACTTTAAAGTTTACATCAGTTCAAACATTTTTTGAGTTGATAAATCAAACTCGTGTCCAAAGGAGAATTACATCACTTATTGAAAGTGTGTGGGTCATAAAAAAGGTTGTGATGAGTGAAAGAAGCTAAATGACTAAAAATTATTATAATATGTTAGTTAATGACAAATAGTGATTGTGTACTTTCTATCTAATATCCTAAGGTATAAAAGGCTCACACTACAACTAATCATGTATTGGCAATGACAATGTCAGTGAGGGCGCATCACTTAGAACTTCCAATAAACCTGAAAGAGAGACGAGGAGGTTCGATGCAATATGTATATGCATTTTTTTTTCGTTTATAGTCATTTTGTTTCTTTTAATGATTTAATTATACCAAAATCTATCATAGAATTTACATTTAGTTATATTATTGCATGGATGAGCACACCCACCTTGAGGATTTAGTGTGTAATATAAGAATAATTGACTTTAGAAAAGGGTTTAACGAAACCTGAACTTAATTTTTTGCAAAACATAACAAACAAGCAGACAATATAAACACACAAAAGATGAACACAAAATAACAAATTTTTTTATATTGGTTCATCCCAACTCTTAGACTACATCTCGTTTTCTCTCAAGCAAACTACTTAACAGATTCATTAATAAAAAAAATTATCGTTAAGTTATTACAAGTACATAAACCTCTCCAAGTTACACGAGTATAAAAGTCTCTTTAGGTTACGCGAGTACACATAACTTTCTCAAGTTACATAAGTATACAAGTCTCTCTAAATTATTTTAGTTTGAATATTCTCCTAAGACTAATACCACTTAAGATATAAAAAAAATTCTCAAATAAAACATGACTAAAGCTCACGAGAATTTATTTTACAATAAATTTACAAAATATTTTGCACAAATACTTAGGTATTAGACACTCTAAAACAATTGATTTATAATACTTTATTTTCCTGTCATACTGTAAAACATTGAAATTATCGTTTTCCTGTTATGTAAACAAGTTCAACTTAATGTTCTACATATATGTTGGATGACAGAAAATCATTTAAAAGCTTAAATTACTAAAACCTGATTATTATTTTTTTTTATAGGAAACATGTCTTAGCATAACTTTATATTTTTTTTTTACAGTAGACGCTCTATATAAAAATTCTTGATGTGAGCTTAAAAATTCTATATATAAGCCAATAATTTTATCAATTTTATGTAAAGATAAAATAATTTGCATATAATTTTAATATAATATAATTATTATTTATAAAAGTATAAAACATATAGATTTATTTTAATTAAAAATGAAAATCATGGAAGAAAAGACTATAAATGAGAAATATATATATAATCAATTTGAATATTTCATTTAATTAAATTATGCACCAAAAAAATGCAATTATCTTAATTTAAAATATTATTTTTTACACTAGTTATATCAATTAATATTTTCCTCTCTCTAGTATTGATTAAAACTGAAAAATGATAATACAAAAGTTAGGAACTTAAAACTATTTTTGTTATAACGATTAAAACGTAAAAGACTAAAATCTTATTTAAACCTTAAATACATGTTGAATTACTATCAAATTTTATCTGGTGATAAAATTTTTAATTCTATAAAAAATTACAAGTATAAAAAAATTCATGTTAAAATTTAAAAAATTGATTTTTCTTAAAAAAATACTAAAACTAAAACTAAAGCATAATTTATAAAATATAGAACAAAAATATAATCAACATGCACAAAAGAAAAAGCTTATCCTTATTTTGCGACTTTTATGTGTCTTCTTCCTAGATTTAATAAGAACGAGACCTAACGGCTAGTTGGTAAGAACGAGCATATATAATACTAATTCACATTTCCAAAATTTGAACCCCAAAATTTGAACCCTTTTCCCCCTTCAGAGAGCAAAGAGAATCGTTTCAGAACAATGGCGGAGGCTGAGATCCAGAACACAACGCTCGATCCAGAGAGCGAGTTTCTGGCGTCCAAGAGATCCAACGGTCACGAGTGGGAGACCTTCAAGGAGAACGTGAGACCGTTGAAGCGAGGCCGCAACGTTAACCTCCTCAACCACGCCCTCACCTCCCACACCAACGCTCACCTCAAGAAATCCCTCATCCAACACCGAAGGTTCATTCTCTCTCTCTCTCTCTCTCTCTCTCTCTCTATATATATATATATATATATATATATATATATTCACTCTTCTTCGTTCTCACTTCTGAGTTCCTTCTAATAGGAAACTCATCGAGGCCATCGAAGAATACCAGGGCGATGATCCTCTCCTCCCATGGCTACAGTTAGTATCTGCATCCCTCTTCCTTTTCTGCATCCCTCTTCCTTTTCTATACTCCTTTTTTTTTTTAAACATGGATTAATTATCAGTTAAACCGTCTTATTTTTTTAATCATGATAATGTAAATTAGCGTCATGGTTTAAATGTATTGATTGAAAAAGGAAAGAAAAAGTTTGTTTTCTAGTAAATAATTCCGTGTCTCATTAAGCTCAGAGTTTGTATGGTGTTTATGGTTGAAGTTTCACTTTTGTCGTTATGCACAATAAAATTAATCGTTCCACATGTCATAAGTAAATTCCCTTACATGAACCCTAATGTATGTATTTGCTACCTCAAATTACTCTTATTTTTGTCAAAGAAAATTATACTTTGACACTGAATTACATTCATTTCACACTAATTTTATTTAATAAAATATTATATAATAATAAAATAATAATTTATTTTAATATTAAATAGTTTTATTTTATTATTTTACTATTTTTACATTGTCAAACATCCTTTTGTCAAACAATTTCAATTTACTTCAATTACTGAAAGAATACCGGAAAATTACTATTAAAACTAAATAGAAGCTAAAAGATAAGCATTCATGTTATTGGAGAATGATCGATAGGCTCTGATGGATTCATTATTCTATAGGTAAGAGATTATGATATTACCTTTAAGCTAAATTCGCATTTGAATCTTAACTCATACCACTTATCCTGTACACACCTATCGGAGCATCATAGTAAAGAGACATACATTTATATAAAGTAAAATAATCAGCAATTAAATGAGGATCCTTCAAGTGTCGTTATCTAATTTTAGAAAGTTAAAATATAAACGAAATAATATTCTAATTATATCCCATAAGATTTTTCACCCCTTAATCTTCTTTATTTGGACCTCTGCCCCATCCTATCGTATTATCTGTAGAGTAATTTTGTAATTAGTAGGAGAAAAATATTCATTGGTACAATTAATTAAGAAATTAAGATGTATTAAATTAATAATTCATAATAATAATTAAGAAGAGGAAAATGTTTTTATTGGACTTATTTTAATTTTGAAGGTGTATCAAGTGGGTTCAGGAGGCGTTTCCTCCCGGTGGAGACAGTTCGGGGCTGGTGGTCATTTACGAGCAGTGTGTGCGTGCCTTTTGGCATTCAGAACGCTATAAGGATGATCTGCGCTACCTCAAAGTGTGGCTTGAATATGTGGGTGTTCTTGTGACACTCTTGTGTGTATTAATGTGGTGACTACCTGAATTATTTGTGACAATTTAAGAAATGTTGCAGGCAGATAATTGCTTTGATGCGGACGTTATTTATGCTTTTCTGGATGCAAATGGAATTGGAAAAACTCATTCCAATTTCTACATTTCTTATGCTTTGCACTTGGAGTCTAAGAACAAGTTTAAAGCTGCCAACCAGATATTCGAGCTTGGCATATCTAGGTAAGGACCCTAATCTCTTGGAGCCGGTGAATGAAGCCTTTTCTCGTTTGATAATTGTTAGTTATATTGTGCGTATTTGGATAACAATTTAAAAAGTACTTCTGATTGTTAAACATATACCCTTTGTATCTTTTCAGGTTAGGATTTAGGGTTTGGGATATGAAAAGTATTTTTGTAAGGGGACTAACTGTAACTCAAACATGCTAAAAACAGTTGCATTAGTCCAAGTGCTTGTCCTTGTAATTTCAGTTCAAACAAATTTGGAAATGTTGGTGCATTTCCCATCCCTTATTATGCCCTGGGTTTTGGACTTTGTGGTTCACAAGACAAGTGTGTGTGTTTTCATATTTTGGTGTTTTTTTTTATTAGCATCACATACTTCTTTGAGGTCGTATTTTCCGACGAACATTTTGAGTTGCTAACTTGCAAATGCTATACCTCATTTGATTGCTCCATTTTGCAGGAATGCTCAACCAGAAGATAAATTGAAGTCTGCTTATAGAAAATTTCTTGCACACTCGCTGGCAAGGCCAACAACAACTAAAGATGTATGTGGTTTTCCAATTGAGTACTTCTTTAAAACTGTTATAGTTGTAAAATGATATTTTGATCTATCTACTATATTCTTCTGCTGTCTAGGATTCAGTAGAAAAACTGGCACCCTCACGTAGTTTTGGAACTGTTCTTGCCAATCGAGAAAATCGTGAGTACTTTACTTGGTGCACAATCATTTGTCTCAAAATCATGAATTTGAATTTTGAACATCTTTCCCGGTGGTTGCAGGTTCTGCCCTGTCCAATTTGAACACGACTTGTGATCTTTCTGCCAAGAATGATAGGTAATATGATGGTTTCTTTGGCTTTATTTAGTTGGAGTTTTCTATGTGATGGTTATTTTTCGAATTGCACGCTAGTTTTCTCTTTTAGAGAAATATATGAAACTTTAACACCTAGGTATTTCTAATGTGAAGGGTTTTTCGGCTCGTATGAGTATTATATTTTTATTTAGAATTCTTGATTAATGTCCATCATATTGTTCTCTTCATGTAGGACTCGAGCAGCTCCATTTTCCATTTATAAAGATTCAGCTGCAACTGGTGAAACTGATCCTCATCAGCCAGACCAATCGCACTCTTGGCGCACACTTGGAGCTCGAGTTGACAGAAATAAGGAAAACAATGCAATTCCTGGCAAGTGGAAATCCTTTAAGGTACTAAATTTTCAACCTTTTGCCTGCATTTTCATGGTTGATCATAATAATCTTTCAAAACTGTACTTAATTTTGGGTGTGTGTTTCTACATTCATTTAATGCCTAAGTTATTGAATGATTTCAGATTCCACGGCGACTTGGGGCAAGACCTGGAGGGGCTACTCCAGGTGCCTTTATCCCAGTGTTTGTTGATGAAGAATGTCAAGAGTAAGTGGAATTTGCACAAATTCAGTTTGGCTGTCAAATTTACGTTGAGAATTTTCTTAATTGGCAACCTCCATTGCACCCACACACATACTCAATTTCCTTAAAGATGGGATTAAAAAATACATTATTCTTTAATTTTTCATATTAGCAGTGCACGACTTGACCTTTGAGTTATTACCGGAAATTAGATAGTCACGAAAGAAGTTGTCTAACAATTAGAGCAAATGAAGGGTAAAATGTGCAAGATCTCTGAAGATTTTGCTTGAGATGGGGTTAAAAAATACATTATTCTTTGATTTTTCGTATTAGCAGTACACGAATTGTCCTTTGTCTTATTACCGGAAATGAGATAGTCATAAAAGAAATTGTCTAACAATTAGAGCAAATGAAGGGTAAAATGTGCAAGATCTTTGAAGATTTGGTCAAAATGGTAGGGACTAAAATCAAGTTTTAGCAAAACATAGGGACATCAAACATATTTTATCAGCAAGAGATGATGTTATTCAGTGAAATGAAGGTTTATGTGCTTCTGGTCTACATTGATTGACAGTTCACAAAGTACGAAAGAAGAGGATCGTAAGTGCCCAAGTTTGAAGACTAAGCAGGAGGACGACAAGGAATTAAAAAGGTAATTTCACGTGTCAATATTTGATATAGATGATTGAGCAGGGTCCTAATGAATTAATTGACACATGCATATATTGTTGTTCCTTTCAGGGAAACAGAGTTGCTAAGGAAGAATCCACTGCGTAACTTTCCTCAGAACAGCCTCCCCAGATAATTCATTAAACCTATTTGAATGCCATGATTTCTTCAATAAATTTTGGCGCAGCTTTCCCCTGGAAAGATTGACCCACATTTGCTTTGGTACTGGTATTTCGGGTTTAAAACGATGTACGAATTGTTTGTATGGAGAATTTAAGAAATTTTCAATGTGTGAGAGACACAACATTACTTCAGCAGTTCATTTGCTTTGTAAAATTAGTGTATTTTTCACAATACCTTTGTGTTGTGCCATTTTAATCCTAAATCTTAAACCCTAAGATTTCAGAACATATTTTGTAATGTATATGATTAGACAATTTAGTGTAACATCTATTTTCTTGCTGAAGGGGCCTTAGTGGAAAAGACATTCCTACAACTAGCCAACAAAGACAATCCTACAACTAGCTAATAGCGTCTTGGTAGTAGAGAACATTATCTTTATTGTAGAATTCCCATTTGTACATAGGTGACTCTGAGGTTCTCCTCCTCTGAAAAGATGAGGAGAATGTGAGGCAATGACATTGTTTTGACTCTGATGTAGGATACTTCCCCAAGTTTTGTTTCCATCCAAAAACCAAGTTTTTAAGTAGAAGCAACATAAATTTAGGGAGATAAGAAAAGAAGTATTGTTACATAAAGATACATAAATCTATACATATAAGAAGAACCTAGGATCATGCCACAACACTATCCTATAATATCAGATATGAAAAGGTTAAGGATTACACCCATATGCAACATTTGTCGGTAACAAAAGTTGTATGATTGTTCTTAGTTACGTCAATCAATTGAATTGACGCGAATTATGAGCTGATTGATGCAAAAAAACAATTAAGAGTCATTGTACACATAAAATATGTATGTATAAACAACATAATGAAACACAGGTAGACAAATTAAGTTAAGCAGCCATAAATTGAGGCTTGGAGCAACCTATAATGGGAAGTGACATCTAATTAGAAACGATTTTAAATTTGTTTTAAATTTGTTATTATTTCATTCTGAATAACAAAAATTTAACTGAACTTATAAAAGTATGAATCGGCTATTATTTTTAATTGGAAGCAAGCATCGTGATGCCACCGATCGTGCATCTATCCTGCACCATCTTATTTCAGGAAGAGTTCCTTGTTAGGTACTTTTTTTCCAATACACTCGTACTTCTACCACTCTTGTTATATAGAAAATGAGGAAAGTGTTCCAGTCATACACTCTCATAGTTCACGTTTTTGTAATTTGAAAATATTTTAAACTGTGAAATTCGAAATTTGAAATATAGTTTTAAACTGTATAATCTAAAAATATTCTGAATTGTCTAATTCGAATTATAGTGGAAAATAGGTGACATTTTTTCAAAAAAATAATTATAATAGAAAAATTTTAGAAAATAATTAAAGTGGAAAAGAAGAAAATAAAAATAGAAAAGGGTGACATTGAACAAAAATAACTTGAAAAAAAAAACTTGCAATCGGCAACAACAATAATGACGATAGTGACAATAGTGACAATAGTGGCAGTGTCGACTATAGTGGCAACGAGATGACATGAGGATAGTGTCAGTGGCGATAGTGACGGGATCGTCAAAAACTACGAGAGCATTAGTGACAATGAATGAAATTTCAACAACAAGCGGTGACAACATCTGTTGAATGTACATTAAAGCTCATTACCATGTATTAGCAATTGGTTATATTTGATCAATTTTTTAAGAAAAATATTTATTTATTAATTGCAATATTTCTAGTAGTAGCTATTGGTTAAGAAGTTGTTATTTTTTACTGTTACAAAGTTTGTATTTAAACAGACGATTGGTGAATAATAAAATTATCTTCCTCTCTTTCCTTTAGTTTTAGTTTTAAACATAAACAAATTGGTATCAAGAACATTTTTCTTTAGAGGGACCTGTGAGTGAACTAAGCGTAACCCATTCAAAAGGCCGAAACACCTTACTTCAATTCATCAACAATGAATTATGAAACTCCTTACACAACATTAGCACCGCCTGTGTTTGATGGTGATAATTTTCAAATATGGGCCGCAAGAATGGAGGCACATTGCGAACAAGGTACGATTGCTAGGTACCGATTTTTCTGAGACAAGAATAGTTCAGAAAATATTAGTGACAGTTCCTATAAGTTTTGAGGCTTCTATTACCTCAATGGAAAATACCAAGGATGTGTCAAAGATCACTTGGCAGAACTTGTAAGCTCTATGCAAACCCAAGAGCAAAGGAGCAAAATGAGGGATGAAATTTTTGTAGAAGGAGCATTACAAGCCAAACTACAAATCAACCAAGGGGAAAAGAAGAAGAATTTCAAAGGAAGAGACACTGCTGCCAACACCAACAGAGTAATAAACAAAAGAGCAAAGAATTCCCTCTGTGTAAGCATTGTGGCAAAATGGGTCATCCTCCTTTCAAATGTTGGAAAAGACTTAATGTTAAGTGTGAAAAATGCAACAAGATAGGACATCATGTGAGATTCTGCAAGTTTCAACAGAAGAATGAAGCTCAAGTTGATGATGAGCAAGAGGAAGAACAATTGTTTGCAGCAACCTATTTTGCAAGCAAGAACTCAACTGAAAGTTGGTTAGTAGACAATGGGTGTACCAATTACATGACCCACGATCAAGAGCTTTTCAAAGAACTAGACAGATCAAAGGCATCCAAAGTAAGAATTGGTAATGGTGTTTTCATTACTGTTAAAGGAAAGAGAACTGTTGCTATTGAAAGTTGTCAAGGTACAAAATTAATTTATGATGTTTTGTATGTGCCTGAGATTGATCAAAACTTGCTAAGTGTGGGCCAATTATTAGAGAAGGGATTTAAACTCAATTTTGAAGATAATCAATGTTCTATTAAAGATGCTAACAACAAGGAAATCTTCAGTATTAAAATGAGTGGTAGAAGTTTCACACTTGATCCCATGGAGGAGAAGCGAGTAGCTTATCCAGCTACTGAGAATAGTAGGGTAATTTGACATAAAAGGTTGGGCCATTTTCATCATGCAGTAGTGTTGAATATGCAGCGAAAGGAGTTGGCTCATGGCATACCTCACTTGGATTCTGAATTGCCAAACTGTGAGGTCTGCCAATATGGGAAACAAGCAAGATTACCATTTAAACATGCAAGCTGGAGAGCAACAGAGAAGCTATAACTTATCCACACTGATTTGGCTGGACCTCAAAGGACTCCTCACTTAAGGAGAGTAAATATTATATCTTTTTTATTGATGATTTCACTCAAATGTGCTAGATTTACTTTCTCAAATCTATATCAGAAGTTGCAGGTATTTTTGAGAGATTTAAGCAATGGATCGAAAAGCAAAATGGTTACATGATTCAAGCTTTACGGTCTGACAATGGGAAGGAGTACACTTCAAGACAGTTCACTATGTTCTGTGAGGAAACATGCATTGAGCATCAATTAGCACCATTTTACACCCCTCAACAAAATGGGGTTAGTGAAAGGAAGAATCAAACGATAATGGAGATGGTGAGATGTATGTTTCATGAGAAAGGACTACCAAATGAATATTGGGCAGAGGCTGCATACACTGCTGTGTTTTTGTTAAATAGACTTCCCACCAAAGCAGTAGATGGGAAGACACCATTTAAGGCTTGGTATGGTTATAAACCCTTCCTAAAAAATTTTAAAGTGTTTGGATGTTTGTATTTCACTTATGTGCCACAGATTAAGAGAGACACGTTAAACAAGAAAGTTGAACCTGGGATTTTTGTGGGATATAACTCAGTATCTAAGGCTTATAGAGCTTTTCAACCTTCTACACAGAAAATTCTTATAAGTCTCGATTTGTACTTTATGGAGAATGAACAATGGGATTGGTCTAATGCTGAAAATGTTTCAGCAGCTGACACTTTGTTGAATCAAGATGAGCTTGTTGATGATGCACCCATAAGAGGCACTAGATTGCTATCAGATATTTATGACAGATGCAATGTAACAATTATAAAACCTGCAAGTTATCATGAAGCAATGGAGAATCTCAAATGGAGGACTGCAATGCAGGAGGAGCTTTTCATGATCGAAAAACATCAGACTTGGGAGTTAGTTGAAAGGCCTGAAAACAGGAAAGTCATAGGTGTGAAATGGGTGTTTAAAACAAAGTTGAATGTAGATTGTTCAATCAATAAGTACAAAGCAAGGTTACTTGTGAAAGGGTATGCTCAAAGTTTTGGAGTAGATTACTTTGATACGTTTGCACCGGTTGCAAGACAAGATATCATTAGGATGCTGCTAGCTATTGCAGCCCAAAAGGGATGGAAAATCTACCAACTTGATGTTAAGTCAGCCTTTTTAAATGGTTTTCTCGAGGAAGAAATCTTTGTTGAGCAACCTAAAGGGTTCTTTGCAAAAGGACATGAAGACAAAGTCTACCTATTAAAGAAAACTTTGTATGGATTGAAACAAGCTCCAAGAGCTTGGTACAACAGAATTGATGAATTCTTATCAAAACTAGGCTTTGCTAAAAGTCTTAGTGAATCCACTTTATACATCAAAGGTAATCAAGCTAATTCTATTGTGATTTATTTGTATGTTGATGATCTCCTTGTTATTGGTAGCAATGTTGAACTTATTCAGTAATTCAAAGATGATATGTTACAAGTTTTTGAGATGACAGATTTAGGAGAAATGACATATTTTTTTTGGTATGGAAGTTAAGCAAAATGATGGTGAAATTTTCATTAGTCAAAGGAAGTATGCAAAGGAGATCTTGAAGAAATTTAGCATGGAGAACTGTAAAAGTATGAATACTCCTATATGTCAAAAGGAGAAGTTATGCAAGGATGATATTTCAGAACAAGTGGATGAAACTCTACAAAAGCTTAATTGGTTGCTTGATGTATCTTACAACAACAAGGCCAGATATCTTGTATGCGATAAGTATATTTTTAAGGTTCATGAATTATGCCAAAGAATCTCATCTAAAAGCAGCAAAGACAGTGTTGAGATATGTCAAAGGAACTTTAAATTATGACATCAAGTTTAGTCAATCACAAGATTTCAAGTTACAAGGTTATTCTAACAGTGATTAGGGAGGATCTTTGGATGACATGAAGAGCACCTCAGGCTATTGTTGCTCAGTCAACGACGGAAGATTCATAGCAGCCACAACAGCGGTAAATTAAGCCTTATGGCTAAGAAAGATTTTAATCGATTTGTACCTGGAGCAAGAGACTAATACTGAAGTAATGGTGGACAATCAGGCAACCATAACTATCTCGAAAAATTCAGTTTTTCATGGAAAAACAAAGCATTTCAGAATCAAGTTATTCTTCCTTAGAGATGTACAAAGGGATGGTACAGTGTGTTTGAAGTATTACAAGTCAGAAGATCAACTGTTAGATATTTTCACCAAAGCACTTCCAAGAAACAAGTTTGAGTCACTAAGAGAGAAGCTCGAACTTATCAATCACTAATGCAAGGAGGAGTGTTGAACGTACATTAACATTCATCAACGTGCATTAGCAATTGGTTATATTTGACCAATTGGTTATAGTAGCTATTGTTTAAGAAGTTGTTATTTGTTTACTGTTACAAAGTTTGTATTTAAACCGACTATTGGTGAATAATAAAATTATCTTCCTCTCTTTCCTTTAGTTTTAGTTTTAAACACCAACAACGTCATTAGGATTGGACGACTAGTAGACTCGATCAATACTTTGAAGAAACCACTTTTAAAATTTTCATAAGAAGTGAAAGGTGTGAAAAGACACAAGCCAGGTTAGCTTATTAATGACAACCACCTAACTAAAGTGGCTAACCGAGCACTAAAATAATGAAGGAATACTTTGGGAGTAGGGTGAAGATTCAACATGTCACAAACAAGTCGAAAGACTTAGAGAGCTACCCATGAATTCGAGTGCAACTGTGAGCCATGTTAAGGGTGCGTGGCACACCCATGGTGAATTCATGAATAGGTAGGCATACATATAGGACTGTGACCCTCTTGACTATGACAAACATTGTCCATGGCAATGCACTACTAAAGGGCCACTACACCCTCCTTGACATCCTTATCGACCATAAGCATGTTTGTTGCATAAGACTCGACTAAAGACGACCACTGATACTTTGGAGAAGTACTCGGTCACTTTGGTATCCACCACTCATATCTTGACCTAAGTGGGAGATCGCTCTCGGCTATCTCATCTGCTATGGTCTCGACCCTATCAGATGCATTGGCTCGATATTCACCTGCAGCAGAAGTCTAAGTCTCTCATACTATATTGACCGACCCTCTATAATCCCCTGAAGACTTAGAAAAACTAGGCAGTGAAGACATGACGGACCCTCAGACGGGAAAAAAATTCTCTGGTCCTAGCCACTACTCTAGTTCTCAGACGTAACAAAAAATACAAGTGGTCGTGGAACACAACATTCAAATCATTACAATCCTTTACCTCCAACTGTTAGATTAGATCGACACGAGTATCAAGAAGGACTTACGTCAACAAGATTCCCCTCATTCCCTCTTCAACGCATGGTCTCAAACTTGGAGGGTTAGTAGAAGGAATAACCGGGGACATCCCTATCAAGAAGTGGATTTTAAGCCTAACTCAACCTTACAAAATCAGCATGTAAAGTAAGGTTTACACCCACTTTATAAACTATTGAAAGGCCTTATGTGGGATCTCCAACAATCCTACCTAATATATGAAGGAAAGATCGAGATAGTATCGACTAAGCAAAGAAAAAGTGTGGATTTTTCTTTCAAATAATTTCAAACTCTCAATGTCAAAGCCTAATGGGCTAGTGTATTGTACGTAGGCCAAGATGTACTCGGTCGACAAGACATACAAGCATACATGTATCGGTCAAGATAGTTAGTTAGATACATGTAAGGTATTTAAAATGATAATCAAAGATTAAATATCATTATCGTTAATCAACTTATTAAACCCTTCTGTATTGACAACAAAAGTCTGAAAAGCTAAAATAAGATAGTGAAAACTCACAAATAATATTTTCTAACATCTATAAAATGTACAATTCCAAAATAATCCTTAAATAAATCGATTACTTAATACTTAATAGTGTCTTAAGTATAATTTCTTTTTTTTACATATTCCTCTCCTTCTTCATAACTGAAAACGAAAACAAAGACTTCTTCAATGCTCATACAATAACAAAGCATAAATTAATTAAACTATAAAAGAACAAGTAAACCATATAAAAATGAGATTTAAAATAAAATCACATTTTTTAAGAAACTTAAATAATAGAAATATATAAAATAAAAAGCCAAAATCACATATCAATAGTTAAAAAACACCCTAAACTAAAATTTGAGATAAGCTTTCCTTAGTTAAACCATGAGCGTAAATTGTTTCAGGAAGCAGAGACAGTTAGAACCATATGCGGAAAGACAGAGAGAGAAAGTGTGTTCAAAGTGTTTGAGATATATAAATTAATAAAATCAAAGTGGTCAGCACTTGCAAACCTCTTTGATCCTTAATAGTTGGGTTCCATTAGAGCTTCCCAAACCCTAGCCCTAACAAAATTCAATCGCATATTCAATTCAATAAAATCAAACCAATCAATCACCAAAATCGAAGAAACCGATTCCTGATCGGAGCATGGCGGAGCATCTCGCATCGATCTTCGGGACGGAGAAGGACCGCGTCAACTGTCCGTTCTACTTCAAGATCGGCGCGTGCCGGCACGGCGACCGGTGCTCCAGGCTGCACAACCGGCCGAGCATCTCGCCGACGCTGCTGCTGTCGAACATGTACCAGCGCCCGGACATGATCACGCCAGGCGTGGATCCGCAGGGGCAGCCCCTGGACCCGCGCAAGATCCAGCAGCACTTCGAGGACTTCTATGAGGACATATTCACGGAGCTCGCAAAGTTCGGTGAGATCGAGAGCCTCAATGTCTGCGACAATCTCGCCGACCACATGATCGGCAACGTCTACGTCCAGTTTCGCGAGGAGGACCAGGCCGCCAAGGCTCTCCACGCGCTCCACGGACGATTCTACAACGCCCGCCCCATCATCGCCGACTTCTCCCCCGTCACCGACTTCCGCGAGGCCACGTGTCGGCAGTTTGAGGAGAACAGCTGCAACCGTGGCGGGTATTGCAACTTCATGCACGTCAAGCTCATCGGAAGGGACCTCCGCCGGAGGCTCTTCGGCCGCCACCACCGCGGCGGTGGAGTCTACCACCATGTCAACCGGAGCCGGAGCCGCAGTCGCAGTCGTAGCCGCAGCAGGAGTCCAAGGCACCGCCGGGAGAGACGGGAGAGGGACTCCCACAGCAGCGGGAGGCGGGATTACAGAGAGAGGGACGGCGGTGGACGGCGGAGACACGCCGAGAGTCCCGCCAGGGAAGGTAGCGAGGAGCGCCGCGCGAGGATCGAGCAGTGGAATCGGGAGAGGGAGGAGAAGGAGTGACTTTATCGATGCTGGTTTGCGCAGAATAAACCATCAATTTCGTTCTCAGAGTATTTACCCTGTCTCCTGAGTAGTTCCTATAGTAATGAAATTATTTAAGTGTTCTCTGAAGTATTAAATATCTGCTGCATTAGTGTGTGTTTGGATAGATGTTTGGAAAGTACTTTTGAGTGTTAAACATACTTTTGTTTCTTTTAGTTTGAAAGTACTTCTAAAATGGGACTAATGGTAATCTAAACATGCTTTGCTATTAGTAGGATTTAAAAGATTTTCTATTGTCATGATTTCTGGTACTTCTAATAGTTTCTTTAAGTGACCCCTCTCAATGCTGTGTTGTTACGGTAATTGATTTCTCTTTCTCTTGTGGTGTTTTGGTCGACAGAGATAGGAATGGAACCTTTTAGTTTCCTGAGATTGTAGGATTTAATTAGTTTGGGGCTGCGACGTACTGTATTTATTGTGCTGTTTCAGCTTTTGAATATATGACGACTTTAATTATATTGAATAAGCTAGCTTGTGAGTGTCTCTGCTGAATAATGATCTGGCGTTGGTTTAACGTTTATGATAGTTACTTTTGGTGATGGGGGAGGGAATAGGGTTAATAGTTTGAAGAACAAGAGGTGGACTAGGAACCTTAAAGCTGAAATTTGTAATGTTCTTTTTATTGCCACAGATTGTCATTTTCAGTCACAAAAGCGAGTGGTTAGTTCTTTTCTGGTGTGGTGGTGACCTCATACGTTTTCAAGGGACAATTGTTTTTCAGATCATTGAATGTTTTGATTGTATAAGTAATTGAATGTATCCTGGTAGAGTCTACTCTGTTGATTGGTTAAGTAATTTTTATAATAATCTAGATATAAGTTAGAGTTTTGTTAGAGGCATCTATGGATTGTTTTTACTAGTTTGGTTTATTTCTGCTTGAGTTATGAATCAGAGGGTTTCAATTCTTCTTATTGATAAATTTTGAGTAGAGTTGTGACCCTCCCTACATTGTCTTTTACTTTTGTTATTGTCTTTGACTTTTGTTGTTGCCCTTGTTATGCCTGATGCAAGCTAAGTAAAGTACGGTGGAGGGTATCCATGTGTTTTGATGGCAAGTTAGGGCATGCTTTGCGGCTGTGTGCTATTGGGAAATTATCATTGTAATGAATAGTTGTATCACTTCCGGGATATGATAGTAAATTAGGACATCCTATAGACTTGAATTTAAGTTTGTTTTTGGTTTGCTGTTATGCAGTCAGAACATTTGGCCATTTTGAAGTGTGGCTATGACTGTGACTTTGGGGCTGGGTTTTGTTTTCTGTTTGCCCTTGCTGTTTTTCAATAAGAACATGTTGATTTATTCTGCCATATCTCAAATTTCTTCAGCATATATCCATGTGAACAAGAGATATCAATGATTAATTTTTCTACTACTCTGTTAATGCATCTTCTTCCTTGGTTGGTTATTCTTCCAGGTTGTTTGTAGATTCAATTGTTTATCTCTTTTTCATGCTTAAGAGGAGTTTAGACAAGGGCTCAAAGCCCAAACATTCTCGTTATCCTGTGATGGTGTGATCTGTGATGCTCTCTTCTCTTTCTGGATCTACATGTCTTCTTCTCCTCTTCCTCCCCAGTTCTCCGGTTTTCTCTTTCCTGTTTCTTTAACAATATTTTTTATTGTTTTTTTGCTGTCCATTTTATAATACGAGAGCTTATTTTTGGTTTGAACGGTATTTTCTACAACCCTGGAAGCCACCAATGAGTTGCAACCCGGTGTGCTAGTGGCAGCTATATGTTAAATATTGTGTTAACATATGGTCAATGATTGTTGTTAAGACGTCAAAGTATGAAAACATTAAATGGAAAAGTAAGCATGTAATATATTTGGAACTTGAAAGAAAACACTACCATTACTTTAATTTTTCATTTTTTATTCTTAAAAAGTGTCTTTGGTGCTTTTTAGCCAGACATGTCTTTAATAGTTATTTTCTTGTGTGTTTTTGTTATTGTCTGAATTTTATCTCTTGCTGTTTGGTTGAAGGATATTAAGATGTTTACAAACATGTTTTTCGCCATGTAGGCTAGGTGCACTAGGGGGATTGGTTGTGCAGCGGATGTTCTTGAGATGTAGGAACTGCAATTCAAAGACTAACGAAGTTGGGTTTGAATTGCCTCTTGTAAGACTGCACGTTTCTATTATTAGTATTTAAACATTTGCATGTGAGATTGGAATCCTTTTCTTCGCATGCCATTTTTGGCTGGTCCACCTGTGAATTTATAACGTGCTTTCTTTCTTGTCTTTACAGCACTATAGGTATATAAAAGCATGTTTCGGAGAAATGTTTTTGATGAATCCGAGGGCTAATTACTGTACAAAAATGAGACAACTAAGATGTGCAACCTCTGCTTTGTTATCCTGGGATTATTGCCACTTAGGCTGTGGTGGTATTTGAGCTCTCCAAACCTAGGTTGACATCAAGGCTTAGCGGGTGTTTTGGTTTAACTTATTTAGGAGAAATTTGATAGTTTTTTACAAATAAAATGATAGATTAGTATAAATTTAACCTATACTTCCTTGATATAAATTTATATAAACAACCTATATATTTGTCCTATTTCAAAACTAACACCCTAGAGGACAATTTAGCTAGGCACCACTAGGCAGTGTGACGTAGGTTTTCTATGGGGTTTTCCAACGAAAGTTCTTATTATAAGAAAAAGAAGTTGTTCTTCACTCATCAGTTAGGAAGGAACAGGAATTATCATCATCTGATATCATATAAAGTGCAAGCAGTTTAGGTTTCTGAAACCAGGATGAGGCTGGACAGATGTACAGAGCAGTATGTTCCCCTTTTTGGTCAGACTACCTGCCTTACCTCTTGTAACAGTTGAATTTTCTATCATCTTACCATGTTTGAGTTGTTCATTTTTTAAAGAGGGAGAGGGATGTTTTTTCTGTTTGATTACAGCTAAAGTGGAAGGAGAAGACTAAACTCGATTTCTAATATTAAGTTTCAAAATTTTCCTTTCTTTCACTTTCCTTTTAAATCAATTTTCACACCACTCTCGAATCCTTTTTACTGTACTGAACAGATCCTTGTGTGGTCTCTTTGATATGATAAAGAAAATTGAGGAAAAGGGAAACTTATTTTGTTTTTCGAATTTTAGCTATTAGAAATATATTTTCTCCCTCATTTTTTGTCATTTTCACTTATACGTGGTTTCTTATATTTTATTTTCTTTCTATTTTTTGTCCTTACTTCCGAACACACCATTAGTATCAAATCTGAATAATATGATTATCGTCCGTCAAATTTAGCTTGAATTGATTGAAGCTGATTGAGTAATAGAATTTAGGACCATACTGCCAAGACAGTTTGAATAAACAACCAGCATAACTGGTTTCCCTGCCCCTTCGCTTCAGATTTTTCCAATCGATGGCATGGTGAATTCAGAAAGAGAATAACTGATCTTGTTCACTTTTTAGCATTTGAGGTCTATATTATGTTTTTCATTCACTTTTGTATTGTGATGTCTCTGTTATAAAATATTATTACTAAGCATTCATTGATGTGAATGAAATTTGACATACATGTTTTGCGCAAGATATAGGAATTCGAACAATTCTGGTGTTGATATTAGTGCACTGTCTGCAGTTTGTGTTCAATTACCTGTCAGTGTGCTCTTATTTTTATATACTTTTGTCAAAGATGGAATTTTTTTGGTTGATTATGGATCTGGGCTAATATTCTTTTGCAAAAATTCTAAGCTTCCTAGAAAGGAGTGAAGTAGGGTGTAATAATAGAGTGACTTATTTTCAGTTTTAGTACCCATGCTTTCGTGAATGTATGGCTTTGCTTTAAAAATGTATCAGTATATTTTTCAGTTTTCAAAATTAAGTAGTTTGATCTAATTATAATTTATCATCTAATTGTTAAGAGAGAATATAAATACGATTTTCCAGTTTTTCAAAATCAAGTAATTTGATCTAGTTAAAATTTTTCAGCTAATTGTTAAGAGAGTTTATGTATGATTTTAATAGTATGTTAGTTTATTATTAAACATTGTTATTAACATTCTGCAATTGGCATTTTTATATTGTAATATCAATAAAACAAAATTATTTAATTTTATATACTTTTAACATTAAACATATAATAACATTTTCATTAGCATTAAAGTTGTATTGATAAAACTGAGATTAAAAATAAGATTAAAGTAAAATGTGTTTGTCGTTGGCCTGCTTGGAGGGAGTCCAAATAATTCTCCAAACTGGTTGGATGGCATAAACGTTGTTGAAAGTTATGGATTAGTCTATTTTAAAATATGCTTCGGAACTAGTCTAGTCTGAAATAAAAAATTTGAATTTCAATTCAGAAGTTATTTTTTATTTCAAATAGGTTAATTTGAAAGATAATTTTGTATTTCAAAATAAGTTAAAGTTAATTTTTTATTTTAGAATAAATTAATTTGAAAGTTAAAATAAAATATATTTTGGATTATATAATTTAGAAATTAGTTAAAATTGGTTTTTAAATTATATAATTAAATTTGTACTAGTTGAAATACACCAATACAATTTGAAGAAATGTAGAACATTGGAACTATTCTTAAAGATATATATTAAATTAAAAAATACAATACATTAGACATCACGATATAACATATACAAAAATTAAATTCAAGTGATAATACTAATATTTTTGTATTCAAATGGAAATGTATAACAAACTTAATACAAATTAAAAAAAAAAAGAAACATAACATAATTCAAATTAAAAAGAAAGCAAGCTCATTCAAATTGAAAAGAAAGACATGTGAAACGTATTCAAAGTGAAAAGAAAATAGCTAATATAATATTACCACCATAGAGGAAACAACTCACTGGTATTGACCTTATTAGTTTTATAATAAGAATTTATATAATTCTTCATTTTCAATCAAAGAGTTTTGTATGCTCAACAACCTCCATTCCCACACATTTCCTGGAGCTCAAACCTACTATGAGAGTTGTCTCCTATCCTCTTATAAATTTTAAAGTTAAATCTTAATCTAAATGTTTTTTAAATCTTCCAACAAATTTATTAGTTTATTTTATGGGAAGATATCTTTAATCATTGCACTTACAATCTATATAACATAAATTATACTGTATCTTCTTATATTCTTCTTTGCCATTCCATATCCCCTTCTTAACTTCTTACTTTATACATTGACAACAAAATTAACTCACTCAATCCATTCCCATAATAGAAAAAAAAGAAATACTGATATCTTGTCCCATTTACAACAAAAACATCTCAATCAAATTATCTGTCTTCAAATCTCATTTAAGAGTTCACTAGCCACTAAAATAACAATCTTGCACTATTTATATTTGTCTAAATTTAATAATGATTTATTAAACAAATGATTATGATTATTTTTTTTATAAACAAAACCTTTGTAACTTTTATATATCTTATAAGAAAAAAATAATTTATTTATTACATGAGATATTAAAAGTAGTATCACCTAAATATTTTTAAATATTTAAATTATTATAGAAGAATATTAGATGTCGATTTTATCTGTGAATTTTAATTGAAAATAAATCTCCGTGGTCGATCTTTACTTGTTAACAGTTTTAACACAATTATTTTGCTGAACAATTCTTTTATTTTTAAAAAATTCATGCATAAAATATTTAATGTTAGCCAAGACTTTTGAAGATGGTCCCACACTTATAATTTAAAGATAGTCCCACACTTAATAAGGTTGTCAACATTTTTAATTTGCTATCAAATTTGATTTTTAAGTTTAATTATAAATTGTTTAATATTTTCTTTTAGTAAGTGATCATCCAGATAAAAAAAATATTTGTGTTTTCTTTCAAGGATTACCAACCAGTATTAATAAAAATAAGAAAATGGGATGAATATCAATCAAATAACTGGTAAAGGCCAAATAACTGACAAACCTTTTTACATTATAAGTGTTTCTCAAATATAAATATTATGCAATAAAGAAATTTTATAAACTAAAAAAAGATAATTTATTTTGTTTTCAAAAAATAACATATATCAGACAGATAACAAAATATAGATATCGAAATAAAATGTTTAAGAAAAGTATTCCATCACCTTTGCTATCTTACAATTTCTATTTATATGTGTAAAAAGAATAAAAAATATATAATATAAGTTTTTGTTATACTCATCCATCTTCGTCAACTTTCTTAAAAATTAAAACAGTTTGAAAAATAAAAAAGAAAACCGCATTCATATTTGTGTTTTATTTGGAAATGATAAAGATGTGATGCATTTTTCCAATAAGTTTCATTAGTCGAGTACGTACACCTAAATTAGGCTGAAATTCATGGTAACTTAAGGAAAATAATTTTCATTAGTCAAGTACACCCAAATTAGGCTGAAATTAATGGTAACTTAAGGAAAATAATATAACAACTGTATAAACTAATTAAGATTTTTTTTAAGAAATAAAACGAGAAATTCACATATAATAATAATAATAATAGAGATCAAAGATATATTTAGTTCATTTTCTTTTATAGTTTTATTTTGGAATTTTTTTCATCTCTCAATTTCTCTGGATGTTCCAATATTTTTGTTTCATATTCTTTTATTTAAAAAATTTTAACATGTATAAATCTACATACATACCAATCAATTGTTTTCATTGCTTTTAGCATCCGAAGACTTGATTCAGTTACAAGAGTTTACTTCTCTTTCGTTATTGCATTTGTACGTTTTGTAGCATATACTATAACCTATTTTCTCTCTAAAGCAAACCACGTCTCCATCCGAAAACAAATGACGAAAATGCATTTACAATATAAAACCATAGAGGACTATGAAAGATAAATTTCTTGACTTCTATTAATAATAATAAAACCCATATCAATATTAATACCAAACAATTATCCAATAATAGGGTACTTCAATATTCATTCCACAAGAAAACAACAAAAATAGCCAACCATGTTGATTTAACGCTACCCGTGATCCAACTCAATGCAGTCAAAGAAAGTTGGTGAACTCTGAGATCATGAAAACCAAGTAAGGAATTGAATAATTCAAGCAAAAAGATGAACTCTAAAATATTTAAATATATTAAATTTGAATTAATCTTATTTTAATATTAGAAGTGAAATTTAATTCTTATTCAATTTTATAAAATTTGTTTTTAAGACAAAGTTTCCATATATTTTTAAAAGGTTTTATCTCTGGTCGATATAAGATTTTCAACATACCTCTGTAATGACGGTCGAAATTATTCAACTTGAATATAAAACTTATATGAAATCTTTAACACATTTCTTTCACGTCGATGATATTCAACTTAAACGTAAAACTTATATATAAGTAATGTGATAGCAATCTCATAAGAGATGACCCAATAGGCCCAATATTAAAGATTCTACACCTTTCAATATTAAAATATTTTATTTTTTAAATATTTATTATTAATAATATAATTTGTGCAACTTGCCCAATATAAGACTAAGAAGCATCATAACACTGTCTTATTTTTCAATTCTCAGTCTCTAATTACTTCAGTCATCCCTGTCTATGCAAGAACCAAAATTTAATTGACCTTACAATTTGTTTTCATCTCCATGGATTTTCAGATCTCTGACATGTTAGCTCCTATCTCCTTTTTCCTCCTCATGATGGTGGCACTGAAGTTAGGGAGGAATCTCACCAAAACCAAGCCAACTCCAAAGATACCTCCAGGACCATGGAAGCTACCTATCATAGGAAGCATACCCCATCTTGTTACACCAACACCCCACAGAAAATTAACAGACTTGGCCAAAAAATATGGCCCCTTGATGCATCTCCAACTTGGAGAGGTCTTCACTGTAGTTGTTTCCTCAGCAGAATGTGCCAAAGAGGTAATGAAAACTCATGATCTTGTCTTTGCATCAAGGCCTCTGATTCTGGCTTCACAAATAATAGGATATGATGCCACAAATATATCTTTTTCCCCTTATGGAAATTATTGGAGACAGCTCAGGAAAATTTGCACAGCTGAGCTTTTCACACCAAAACGTCTCAGTTCATTCAAGCCTATAAGAGAAGAAGAGCTCTCCACTCTCATCAAAATGATTGCTTCAGAAAATGGCTCACCATTCAATCTCTCTGAGGCACTGCTTACCTCAAACTATGCAATAATTTCGAGGGCAGCTTTTGGCAAGACGTGCAGAGAGCAAGACGAATATATATCAGTGCAGAAAGAAGTGCTAAAGGCTGCAGGAGGATTTGACATTGGAGACCTGTTTCCTTCTGCCACATGGCTTCAAAATTTCACTGGTTTGAGGCCTACCCTTGAGAGATTGCACCAAAAAAGTGATGAAATACTTGAAGACATCATCAGGGAGCATAAAGATGCAAAGTCAAAAGGCAAAGATGGCCTAGTTGAAGCAGAAGAGGACCTTGTAGATGTGCTTCTAACATTTCAGGATGATGGTGGTGACAATCAGGATATTTACTTAACTGATGACAACATCAAGGCTATAATTGATGTAAGGATAATAAGGAGTTGTGAAAAGTTCTGAGAAGAAACTTTTGTTTTTTCTTTTTATTCTTATATTATCAGATATAAAATTATGTGAATTTTAAGTTTAATTTAATCTTACAAAACTAATTTTTAAGGTGAAGTTTGTATTTACTTATATAAATTATGAAAGGTCTCACCTCTAATTGATGTGAAATATCTAACATATATAGTGTAGAGTTATTAGATGAATTGATGTTTAATACTGACATCTATGAGAACTGTATTGCAGAATATCTTTGCTGCTGGAGGTGAGACATCAGCAACTACCATAGATTGGACAATGGCAGAGATGTTAAAGAATCCAAGGGTGATGAAGAAAGCACAAGCTGAAGTGAGAGAGGTATTCAGAATGAATGGAAGGGTTGATGAAACTTGCATCAATGAGATGAAATATTTGAAGTTAGTTATCAAAGAGAGCCTGAGGTTACACCCACCAGCTCCTCTTTTACTTCCAAGAGAATGTGGAGAAACATGTGAGATTGATGGGTATCATATACCAGTCAAAAGTAAGGTAATTGTGAATGCTTGGGCAATTGGAAGGGATCCAAATTCTTGGACTGACCCAGAGAGGTTTTATCCTGAGAGATTCATTGATAGTGCTGTTGACTACAAAGGGAATAATTTTGAGCTCATTCCATTTGGTGCTGGAAGAAGAATCTGCCCAGGTATCACATTTGGTTTGATGAATGTTGAACTCACCCTTGCACTTTTGTTGCATCACTTTGATTGGGAGCTTCCCAATGGAATGAAAGGTGAGGAATTGGACATGACTGAGCAATTTGCTTTAACTGTCAGAAGAAAACATGCCCTGTATTTGATTCCCTCCATTGCAACAAAATGCTCATAAACCAAAGTTATATCTTTGGTTTGTCAGGTTCACTCTTGAACAAGTGTTGACCAATTATCTTTTAATGATCTAAGTATAGCTGAAAAGTTTTTTATAATGTGACTCATGATGTTGGCATAAGTGATTATGGAATACTTGTAATATTGAATTATGCAAATAAATTTTCATTTGAATGACTTGAAATTTTCCTCCTTTTTGTTGACTGAGTCAAAAATGTTTATAGGTTAGAAGTTTTTTTATCAGTTTCAATTTTTTAAACAGACTGTTTTCTGTTTACCAAGTTTAAGTGTTTCTGTTAACCACGTTTTAGGATTATGCTGTTAGTATCAAGAGAAGTTAAAACCATCAATTTTATTAGTGTGGGACTTAAATATCTAAATTTTAGTGAATGTATAATTGATTATTTTATAGTTTATCACTTAAAGAGATAAGTCTATAAATTTGGTTCATTTTGTTCTGGTTAATAAGCTACACAATTGCATTGTTCAATTCTTAGAATCAGTCTTTGTGAGATAACAAGTGACACAAAAGCTGGTTGAACATCAGTGAAAAGAAGCAATGAAATTGAATCTTATTAGAAATGATGTGATATTTATATACCAAGTTACTACAATAATCGATATAGTATTCATATATTACATCAATTTCAATAAGAATTTATATATTATGTATATTAATTTATTACAAAAATTATCACTACTTGCTTTTGATAACGGTTTAGTTGCAGCTCATATAATATAGGGTTGTTATTTCTATTTTTATATTAATTAGTGTAATTTGAAATTTAAATTTTTAGTATCATTTGTGGCCTTAATCAAGAACACATGGGGAGAGGGAATGGAACTGCAAATGTTCGTCAAGTCCCAGTGTTTATCTTGAAATAGGATGAAAGAAATTAAGGAAATTTAAAACAGGGCAAAAGTTGTTGTCTTTATTTATTTGTTTCTCATTCAAGGAAAGTCCAAAAAAGTTCTGTGGGTTGAAAATTTCCATTTTTAAGCATGAAGTTGGTTTAATCTTTGTGGATTAAATCATTGTTTTTCTTAAAAAAATATATATTTATAACAATTTTTATGATTAATTTTAGATTAAAAAAGTAGTAAAAGAAAAAAAATATTTTTCAATCAATATACAAATATTTTTCATGTTTTATTTATTTATTTTCATTGTTTGAAATGATAAAAAAAAGGAAATATATCCATTCTCTTTCTTTTTATTTGTATCTTTTATTCTATATTTCATACATAATCCACACAAAAAAGATATAAAAAAATTAGACAAGTCTCTAAAATAATTTCTGTAAAAAAAAGCTCTCGTTATATATATATATATATATATATATATATATTAATTGTATTTAACATAAAAATATAATTATAAAAAAATATTTACTTCTAAGAAGAATTTCTATTGAGTATGAAAATAATAAAATTATAAGAAAATTTTATATTAATACTTTATCTTTTACAAGGCTCATAAAAAATTTGAAATGTGTGCCCTGTGAGATGTCAAAGAAATTCATGATAATATTTAATATGTGAACTTTTAAATAAAAAAGTTTATAATTAGTCCATTATAGTTTAAATATCATAAATTCATTATTTAGAAGTATAAGATTTTATATGAAAGTATAAGATTTAGAAACATATATCATTTGTTTTTTTTTTTTTTTGTTTTATGTAAATTGTTATGGAATAATTTACGAGGGTTGAATTTTGAGATGTAAAGGAGATTCATAATAATATTTAATATGTGAACTTTTAAATAATAGAAGTTTACAATTAGTCCTGTATAGTTTAAATATCATAAATTCATTATTTAGAAGTATGAGGTTTTTTTATGAAAGTATAAAAAGGAAAATAATATAATATATAATTTAATTTTACATCACTTTTACTATGAAAACTACAAATTAAAATTTTATGTTTCTATTTTTATTTTCACTTCTGCACAAGTTCTTTTTATATTTTATTTAAGCAAGGAATGAATACATAATAGTTCAGAATCACCTTCTATTTCTATTTTTATTGTCACTTTTCTAATCTAAATTTTTAGTTGCACAATGTTTATTATTTTGGCTTTTTTTTCCATTTTGGTAAATTTTCAATTTTAATTCTCAAAATTGGTAGAAAAAAAATTATTTACTAAAATGGGCAAATTCTGCCAACTAGATAGGCATAATTTCTGGTCAAAATAAAAGTGACATGCTGACGATTTCAATTAATGATATTAATTAAAATTGTTTCTCTATCTTCCATCATTTTTTAATTATTTGATACTATGATCCTTAAGTTTAACAATTAACAAAATAAATAATAATAATAATAATAATAATTAACAAAACTATAACATGAATATTAAGAGATTGTTAAGACTTTATTCGACAAGTGTACCGAGTCATAAGTAATATAGATTTATAAAGTAAGGATATCGATCCCACATAGAACAGTTTTGTTTTAGAATTTCAGCGTTACTACTCAATAAGCAAATTCAGTTTTAAAATGATTTGATAATAATTTGAGTCAAGAAAGAAACGTAAAAGAACAATTAAAAATAAGTAACAATTATAAAAATGAGTTTGCAAGATCTAGAAGGACTTTGGGATTGAACTTCATCTATCTCCCTCATTCATATTTTGGATTTGATAATAAAATACAATATTCAATATTCGTAACTGCTCACAATTGATGTACATATAAAAATCATTCACACCGATTCCTCTGATATGAACATAAGGAAATTTCCTAAACACTGATCCCTTATCTATTTAGTAAATTACCCAGCATTAAGAACGGATGTTATACGCAATCAATACATCGAAACCTATCCCTAGTATTCCAATATATTGAGTGTTTTCATCTAGGTCAGAAACTCAAAAGTACTTCCCAGTTAAGTTGAAGAATCAAAATCAAGACTCTATTGATCAAATAAAATCTTGATCAAATAAAATCTAGCATTAAGCACAAGATGAAAATACCAATGGAGTAGAAACTGAATATTATATTTAAAATCACCAAAACACAAATGAGTTCAAGGGATTACATTCAATCCCAAAGATGCGGAACTTAGCTACTCATGGTAGCCATTACACTTCAAAGAAGAAAGATTGCAAAGAAGAGTATGAATCCTTAATAGTTCTTGTTCTTGACGGCTCTCCAGTTCCTCCAAATCCATATCCCCTTACTAAAACCCTAAAATCCTCTTTTAAACGCGTTCTCTCGGGTTCAGGTTAAGTGACTTTTCGCTCGGGCGAAAACATCTCGCTTGGGTGCAAATTTGATGTACTCTCTGGACTGATCTCGCCCAGGCGAAACCATCCTCGCCCGGGCGAGATACTCTGCAGTTGCCTCGCTCCAACGTCGCCTGGGCGAATTTTTCCTCTGCAGCTTATATACATTCTTGAACTACTTTTGTCTAGGCGAACTTTCCTTGCTTGAACAACTCTTCTTTTCAAATCTTTTCTATCTCTTCTTCTCATGCAACTTCCAAACTCTAGTTTCCTTCATTCTTATCACCTGAAATTCACAATAATTAAGATCAAATGTCTTCTTTTGACTCATGACTCAAATTAACAAAGTAAATCCAAAAACTTTCAATTCAGAGGTGATTATTATATTAAAGATCACTTAAACCCACAAATACTCGAATTTATAATGTAAAAACACTAAAAATTAGTACTTATTAGAGATACAAATTTATTTTAAATTAAAATAAAATAGCATAATGATAGTAATAATAATAAGAATAATTTTAATTAAATTCATATGAATTTAATTTAAATAATAATAATAATAAGAATAATTTCATACAAATTTAATTTAAAAAATAATTATTATTATTGAATTTACTTATTATTAATTATTATTATTATTATGTTATTTTATTTTAATTTAAAAATAATAATAATTATTATTAAATTCATATGAATTATTCTTATTATTATTAATATTATGTTATTTTGTTTTAATTTAAAATAAATTTGTACGTCTTAATTTTTTTATTACAGTTTTGTTAATTATTATTATTAATTTTTTTGTTAATTGTTAAAGTAACAAACATAGTGCTAAATAATTAAAAAATTATTTGTTAATTATTATTATATAATGAT
>Ga0099824_1002066_pt1 | contig 29133 bp, 12 predicted proteins | sample SiratrowhiteBW_FD_76837 | JGI IMG/M metagenome (GOLD analysis project Ga0099824, IMG submission 76837) | Root nodule microbial communities of legume samples collected from California, USA - Siratro white BW | ecosystem: Host-associated > Plants > Roots > Nodule | place: USA: California... | reverse complement strand
TTACACTTTTATCAATTAAAAAAAATACTAATATAAATTTTAACCATCACATCACTCACAAACTTCCATAAACTTTCTCTTCAAATCCCTTCTTTTCTCACCATCAATCCCTTCATCCAAACAACCTAACTTTCCACATACTTTCCTCTCAAATCTACTCCCTCAAATTCAATCCCTCAACCAAACACACCCTTCATGCTCTTGATCAACTTTTTTTTTTCAGAAATTGAAAATTTCATATATATATTACGCATATACATTTTTTCTCTCAGACAATATCATTGCAGAGTCATCAATTACTAAATATAATGATTCTATCAATGCAAACCAACTTTATATAGAAGAAAGATTTAATTTACTTTTATTTTTAACTTTGAAGGAAAGACTTGTTTGGACATTTCTAAATAGTAACGGGACCATAAACATTCTATAATTTTGGTGTAAGTAACTCATTGTAATTGCCCCTGCCTGATCTTAAGAAGGTCCAATAATTTATACCATTTACTGTTTGAAGCCTTATTTTGATACTCATGTAATGGAACAAGCAAAACTGAAGTTGACAACTCATGAAATTGTTGGGAATCACATTCTTATGAGTTGCTCTTTTTACTGTTCATGTCATTTTTTTAGACTTATGCAATTATGCATATTTGGTTTGATAGAAATAGTTCGAAGTTCTGATCATTTTCACTGGATAATCTTAGGATTCATAATGCATGATGTCACACGGGGAGAAAAATTTACACTTTTTAAAAATGTGGGGTTTAAAGGAACAATTAGATAGAGTAATTGCTAGCTTTACAGATTCTTAGGTACTACTAGAGCACACAGATAGTGAATTAAAAAAGATTTTTCTAACTGATGTAATATTTTCAAGTTTTATGGAAAATATTAAAATAGAAAAAAAAAATCCAATCCAATGTGCTATTTGCAGTTGTCATCTAAGGCCACAGTGAAAGCGCACTAGGTGGTGTATGATTAGACCTTAGTACAATGAAAGTAGCCACAATGATGAACAGAGGATAAAAGAGAATAAACAATGTGGGGAAAGTGGAAACAAAGCTGCGGTTTTCCTTTAGTATCATCATTTGGATTTCTGATTTGATATTTTGTGTGAAGAAATTAGGGTCCTTAGCACCGTTGAACACAGCTTAGCCCCGATATTACTGTTGATTGTTCACTCTTGTTTCAGTATAACCATGAAACTTAGGACTAGGTGCAAGTGGTCGTCGTGTTCTTGCTGGAGGAATATGCTTGAGGGGTATATGCGGATGAATAATCTCACATGGCTCCACACTACAGTATTGTTCTATTGAAAATTTTAATCTATGGCTCGGGTATACCTGATGAGACAGATGCACCAGAATATATCAAAGTCACAAATGTAACAATGGCACAGCTGAAAATGAAACGTAAAAGAGCCAATCAATGCATGTGTTTGTATGCACATCATCGTTTCTGGCTAGTGATAAAAGAAAATTTCTGGCACATCTTCCTTATTTTGTTACAGCCACAGTAGTTTAATAAAGATAAATATTTTTATATTTTTTCTCATTTTCTTATTTTTTATAAGGCATATACTACCCTTAATTTGATTTTAAACGAAGTCAAATATCAGCATAGAAAAAAAAAAATGAAGTCAAATATGGGTGATTCGTTGCATTGAAATTTGTATCAAGTAAGTTGGTCAAAAGGTTTCCTTTGGACTCGTGATATTCAGTTGGTTATTAGTTGTGAAGGTAGCCACAATAAGTTTGAAGTGAAGGGGTTGATTATTTATTAAACGGTAAAACAAAAGTTTATTTTATTTGAAAAAATTTTTTATAAAATACTTCTATCTTTGTAAAATGAAAAAAAAAAAACACTATTTTTGTGTAATTTTCTTTTATATTTATTATAATAGGTAAAATTTATTTATTTACTAAAATAGATAAATGATGTTACTTTAGTGGGATTTCATATAAAGAGGTGGAGAAAAAAATAAATGATGTCAACATGACATTAAGACATAATATTAATGAAAAAATAAAGTTGAAATGGTAATAAGATTTTGAAATATGATAATGAATGCACCTAGTTAATTAATTATTTTAAGAGAATATCAAATCTAATGTATCATTATATACAATGCACCTAATTAATTAATTAATTAATTATTTTGCACATAAGAATACCAAATTAATGTATCAGTGCATGAATAATAATTAAATATAATTAATTATTTTACCTGTGAGACTATTAACTTAATATGTTAAATTAATTATTTTAAGTACACGCATGAGAATTAATATACGAAATTAATACACTATATTTCAGAATTAATTAATTTGGGTCATTAATGTTCCTACTAAAATTGGTATGATTTTTATTTTATTTTTTTCACTAACACAATTTCAACTTTTTTTTTCTGTTTTTAGCAAAACTGTCACATTAATATAATTTTAACCTTAAAACCGTACTTCCAATACCCTGTTATCTATTCTGATAAAAAAAATTATTTAAACGATTTTGGTATGCTTTTTGTCTTGTAAAAGTTCTTAGACTTTGATATCCAAATGAATCTTTTTAACGTATACATTTAAATCCAGATAAAAAAAAAGTAAATTACTTTATTCCTACACTATGAGGTCTTAGGTCATTTTCAGTCCAGCAACATTTCCCCCCCTTTTTTTTTTCTGGATTTCTTAAATGGGTTCTATCATTACATATCACCCTATCCACCCCATCTACATTTTATAGCTTAAGTAACTCACATGTCCGATTTTAAAATTTTATTAAACTGCTCTCACAAATAAGTTCAAATCCTTATATTTTATCAACCTCGCACATTATATACGACAGATGAAGATATATGCAATATATAGTGAAGATGGAGAGAGATATTTAACTTATTTCGGCTTCTAACACCTGTTGTATAAGAAAAGTGCAATCAATAATAATATTAGTGGGAATATTTGTAAATGCTGCCAGGTGCTGTAGTCCTAATTGCAATCATGGGATAGAGATAACATAGTAGTGCTGCCATGCACTCAAATTTCGTATTTTTCAACTATAGGTAACATTATTAGGATTAATAATATTATTGATTTTGGAAGTTTCATCATAGTGTATCGAAAGAGAAAATATCTTAAAGTTTAAATCAAATTTAATTTTATAAAATTCACTTTTAAAACAAGGTTTATATCTATCTACAAATTATATAAAAAATTTATTTTTAATCGATATAAAATTTTTAATACATTTTTCTTATGTGAGGACGACTTAACTCACGTTTTAGGAATAGTCTTATAATAAATGGTCGATACATTCAAAAAAAACTTTTTAAAATAAATTATAATACCTTCTTAAGAATTAAACTTTAAACATAATTTAATCTTACATTTAAGATAAAATTTACATCGTAAAATATATAAAAAAAATAAGAAATAACAAAAAAAATTAAATCTAGCGAATAATTAAAATAAATATTTAACTTTCAGCCTCTTGTCGATGTCACATTGAGTCTGGTCCAGTGGCCTTTGATGTTGGAAATCTAAGTAAGGGTTTTGAAATTTGTGTCCATGTCTCTGGCCAAGTAAGATCTTGAGAATTGAAATTAGCATATTCTTATTGTCGTGCGCCACTGTTGTCCCCCATTGCCACCAAAACTTGTTTGTTTTGGCTCTACTTTTAGCAGTTTTCATTCACTCCACTCCTCTACTTGAGTCCATGGAAAGAACTTTATACAATTGTTATTATGAGGTGGAAAAACAGTAAAAAATTGGAGATATCAGTTTTATTGTAAAGATCTTACGAGGGATGAAGTGGAAGTTGATGATGTGAAATGGGTCGGTGGGAAGAAGCTATTTCAACATTGCATAGTTTGTCCAACGACAAAGGTACGGATTCAGAGGACCGTCGTATCACCTCACTGTCCTTATTTGCTTCCACCACACAATTGTCTGCTAAAATTATCTTATTTTCATGTTAAGAAAAAAACCGAAACCATTTCAAATATTACAGAAATCTATTTTCGAAACAGACATGCGTGACTCGAAAGGAGGAATGGTGAGACAACTAAGGACAAGTAAGGATACTGGCGGATCCAAACTTGTGTTACTCCTCTTTTTTTTTTTTTTCAAAAATACTTATTAATAATCTATGATCATTTTTTTATTTTTATTTTTTTAAATTTAAATAAGATTATTTATGATTTATTTTTAAAATATAAACTTAAATAATTTTTTTATCTTAAAGTATAAAATAATAGTACAAATAAAGTTAGCTTCTCTTAAAACAAATTCAAATAATTTGTATGAATTAAATAAAATTAATTTGTTTAGAAAAGTTATCTTAATTCCATAACTTTATAAAGTCAAACTCTAAATAATTCTTCAATTATTAATAATTTTAATTTTTTGACTTGTTTAAAAATAAAATGAAAATACTAGCTGTTGATATATAAGTATTTTTATTAAAATTGGAATTGAATATTAAAAAAAAAATAGAAATTGATATAAAATGTAAATTGTATATATATCAGCAAGTATTAACAAATTGACAATCAATATAAAAATTTTATTACTTTATAACTAATACAAAATATTTAAAATAACTAATATTTTTCTATTATTATATTTTTTTTTTTGAATTAGGAATATCAACATGTTGATTTTGAAAAATTCATGTCATATACTTACAAATATCTTACTAGAATAATTACATGTTAATACTAATTCCTAACATTTTAGTTAAATGTTGGGTAAAAAAATATTGAATTTTTTTAGAGAATATTAATTTTAGTATACATTAATGTTGGAGTACCAAAAACTCTGTTTTTTTTCATTTAAAAAATGTATGAATGAAGAGTGATTATTTATGTTTTATAATCCAACGATAAAATGTAAGTTACTTTTTATAACCTTTAAATTAGAAGAAAATGAATTATTATGATACAAAAATAATTTTTTAGAAGTTATTTTGAACTAATTTAGTTATTTCGTATGGTAATTAAAAATTATTAATTAAAATCCTATATATTTTAATATAAAGATTTTAATAAATTATTCACTTTTAGCTATTAAATTAAGAGAGGCCGAATGAATAAAGAGTAACCTCTTAGAATTATTTTAAAAATAACCTTTCTATTTATATTTACAATATATATAAACGTTTAGTTTCATAAAAAAGCATCTATAGTATAATCCTTCAATTATGTAGGCAAAAAGATTAACTTACTGTTGCTAAAAAAAATTACAATCCTGTAAGTTCTTAACATGTTATATAAATTCTAAAATTTTCATAAAATATTTATAGTTCTATATTTAAGTAACTTCAATACATTTATTAAAAAAATTAATTATGCATAATTTGGTATCAATTTATGATATTTCCATGAGATGTATTGAGGTAAAAGATTAATAATGATTTGTCTTTTATTAAATAAAATCGTTAACTTTTTTCATAGAAGAATCTAGCTAGATCCGAACTAGACAGCAAGTTCCAATTTCTGCACTATAATTAGCACAAATGATTTAGTTCCTCCTAAGTGATTTCGGTGATTATCGTTAATCAGTTTCCGATTAACAAAAGAAAAAACATCTTTTCAGAAAGCTTGAAGCATATGTTCTTTGCACGCACGCACAACTTGCTTTTATTTTAATTTTAGATTAATATACTTAATTAGCTTATAGAATTTCTCTACATTCTTTTACGAGAATAATATCCTAAAAATGATTCTCTCTTTGATTTATAAATCAAATTCCCTTACGAGTGCTTTTTTTCCATATGTATTTTCCACTGCTCTTTTTCATAAAATTCTTACAATTTATTAACCATTCCACGTTTTCTTACATGTCAATTCATAAAATTCTTCTGACAGAACTATGCCGTTGACAATTTTCTTCTCCTAAAGAACATATTAACACTTGTACTTGTTTAAACAAAAAACTTAATTTTAATACTCAAATATAAACATAATCAGACAACTTTAATAATTTTTATTTTAGTTCAACAGACTTAATTATTCTTTATCTAATGTGATAATTGATTTCATATTCTATTTACGCTGATTAGTGTCATTTATATTGCAAATGTAAAACGAGAACATTTTTTGTTTTCGGTACCATGCAATGGCTACTTTAAGGCGTGATTTTTTTATTTATTGAATCAAATTATATTCTTTATTCATTACATAAATGCTTCACCTCTCAGGTTAAATGCTCTCCAACTTGATTTTTTAATTTATCATGGTCACTTTTATTTGTAGTGATTGATCAATCATGCTGATAAGGATAAACCATCAAAGTGTATGTGTAATTTTAAATATGTACTCAATCATTGTTATTTGCTAATCCATACAAATCTCTCTTTTTTTGGACTGTTTTATGGGATTATGCTCTTAATCAAACATTAACAACAAGTTCAATTAATTAGAAAGGGTCATTATCACATTAACCACTGTAAAAGAAGATATCCACATTAGCATAAAACAACTGCTCGTGACTTCATTTAATAATGAAAGTGATGCTAATTATTATACTTAATTAGGGTTAGATATTTAGAACTTTGTATTTTTGTCAAAAGTGGATATAGCACTAATCTTTTGACGACATTTCATAAGTTTTAATCCCTATTTAGATTCAAAAGCAATCTAATTATATATAATTACTCACATCTATTTATGATCAAGAAATTAGAATCCACAGTTAATACTTTTATCAAAAACATATAATCACAGCTTTTTTTTATAGTAAATGGGGGTGGTAATAGCAAGGCCCTTGGACCCTATATCCTGGGCCGAGGACGAGGGCCCAATTAAAGTCACGTGGTAGAAAGAAGAAAGTTGTGATTAACCGTGTGAGGAAGGTTGAGGTGAGAATAGAGCCACATGGGGGAAGAGGTGTCAGCAGGAAGAAGCGCCACGTGTACGCTGTTCTTTCTCTCCCTCGGCACTTTCCAGTAGTTAGTTCAGTAGAGACTTGATTCTCATAAACCTCCTTTCGCCGTTCCCAATTCTCTCCACAAGCTTCTTTTCGAAGAACATTCGAAACTCAAAACTCAATTCAATTATCAATTATCAAATGAGGACAGTGCTTTCGCGCTTGATCCATTCCACGCCTTCCATTTCCAGGCTCAAGTATGCCTTCGATTCTTTCTAATCGTTATGTTCAGTAATCGTGTCGTTTTTTGTTGTATATTCAATTCGATTATCTGCTTCTTGTTAGTATTCTATATTTTATATTCATATGTTATAAGATTATTAAGTTTCTGTAACTACCTGATTGAAATGAAATTGAGCTCTACCAAATTAGCATTGCTGCACATGATATGCCGTGGAGGATAGGCGCTGCAATTGAAGTGCGTCATGAGTTTAATTTTTCTTTATGGAATTCACGGTGTTAGGTTCGGTACAAATGTGATTTGAATTTTATGTTGATTGTCTTCATGCTTTGTAAATTACTCATCATGTCATTTCACTGTGTTTTCCTTTTCTTTTTTCTTTTTTTTTCTTACTTTGCAGTACAACGGCAGTGTCAGTCAGCGGGAGAAATCTCTGCACAGATTCTAATAAAGTTGATGAGCCATTCAAAGTTGAAGAAGCAGAGACTGTAAATGTGCCCCCACCCCCGACAGAAAAGGTATTCTACCACGATAATTGTATGTGAAATGTTTTTTTTTTTTTTTTTTTCTATTATCTGGCTTTCTGACCTAAGACTTGTGTTGGGTTTTATCAAAGTTGCTTGTGTTGGGAGGCAATGGATTTGTTGGATCACACATTTGTAGAGAAGCCTTAGAAAGTGGCTTGTCTGTTGCAAGTCTTAGCAGGTTTGATGCTTTTTCCCATTAGGCAAACTTGGATGTAGTTGTGTAGTGTTTTAGGTACTGTTCTTCAATCGGAATTGAAATGTCTTCTTTGCATTAGAGGAATGAATTATTGCGTTGCAACATAAATTTTGATTGGAAAATAATAGTAAAAACATTTACAGAACTACATCTACGTTTTCTTCTTTTTCATATTTGTATTATTATCTGTCTGTCATGCTTTATGTATTGACACTCTAAATTGTCACCTGCTTCTCAAATTTATTAGTAAACATTTTTCTTCTTGTAATGTATCTGCATTGCCAATGACTCCATGTTTTACTTACCAGGTCTGGTAGGTCATCCCTACATGATTCCTGGGCTGGCAATGTTACTTGGTATAAAGGTCTGTTTGTTTTTTCTTTCTAACATTTCCTTGTAGACAAATTCTTAGTGGGGCACTAAGTCTAACGTGTCTATATTGTCTTCTAATAATTAGGGAATATCCTTTCAACTGATTCATTGAATGAAGCTCTGAATGGGGTCTCTGCTGTTGTAAGTTCCCCTTATTTTGTTATAATGCATATTAAAAAATTAGTTGCAAGTCCTTTCCCCTTTAGTTTATTGTAATGCCTGGTAAATACTTTGCAACTTAGAGGAAGCCCAAAGCCAAGTTGGTTTTATTTACTTTTTGTTTCTTGTTCTATTACAAGATGTTGCTTTAGATTTTAAACAATTTGTTTGATGACATGTTTTGATCAGTTTCTTGTGACTAAATATCTCACTTTTATGTCCCTTCTTGGCTGGGTAAAAGCGGTTGGAGTGTGGCCTCTATCATGGGTGAATGTTAGATAATATTGATGAGAATAAATCGTGGTTCTAACAGATTATAAGGAAAAAAAAGAGTGTTTGTGATTGATTATGAGATAATTTGGGTTGAGAGAATTATAGTAACCATCCTGCACTCATGGCACTAACTAACCTAATGTGTCTAAATTTTGTTGGTTAGGTTACAAAATTATAAGTAAATATTTGCTCCCCTTTTGATGATAGGCCTATTGTGCTAACTTGTGTTTCTTTTGTAAGATCTCGTGTGTTGGGGGTTTTGGCTCCAACTCATACATGTACAAAATTAATGGGACGGCTAACATCAATGCAATTAGAGCAGCTTCAGATAAAGGTAATTGATTAATTCACACATCTATTCTTAATAACCGCGTGTTCAATTCTTACCATCTCTTATGAAATGACAAACTACCTCAAGTGTTTGGTCTTCTCATGAAAGATAGAATTATATGCAAAGTGTAATGTTTCTTGATTGTCACATACAAGCCATCTGGGAATTTTCTTCAAATTTAAACTCTTTAAGGAGTTGCTTTAATGATACGAGTTCACAAGTAACTAATGTCATTGTATTCTATTTCTGCATATATCTTGACACAACAATTTGTTTCTTATTTTTACATGGTATCAAATTACATCCAACAAGAACACAATTTCTTGAAGTGGAGGGTGTATCACTTGGTGACCCTACCCAAAACAATAAAATATCTAACAATTTAAGTATTTCCTTTATCTTCATAATTCCTTAGAGCATTCTTAATATACTTTAGGAGTTGTATGATTGCAACCCGATGTTCTTAACAAGAGGAGTTTAAAAATTGACTTATTGTACTTACTACAAATGCAATGTGAGAATGAGTCACTGTGAGGCAATTTAACTTACCCACTAACTATTTGCCTCTCACTGGGTGAGCATATGGCTCTCCTTGGTCGGGTATAAGTTTGACACTCAAATCCATTATTGTTTCCCCAAACTTAGCATTTAACATCCTTTTTTCTTCTAGATTGTCCATTGTACAAATTTTATACCAAGAATACCTCGAATGTCCAAGATCTTTTGTCTAAAAGCATTAAGGAAGATGTTGATTTAATTGGACAATACCTTCCTTATCACTAGCTATGATAACAATGTTGTTGTACACATATGCAATGAGATAGATACATAGTTACGGAGAATGATGGTAAACTAGAGAATGAACAACATTACTTTTATCATTCCAAATAAACCCTAAACCCTAAACACTAAACCCTAAACCAATGACAGTTCGAATGTCAAAATCATGCACAAAGTGATTTCTCGAGACTGAACACAGAGCTTTGAAGATAAAATATCATTTTGGCAATATGAGAAATTCAGTATAATCTTATCATAGATTTGTGTGTATTTTTTGACAACCATATGAACTTTATAGCGACCAATTTTACCATCAGGTCTTATTTTAAGAGTATACAACATTGACATAACACCCTACAATTGATTTGCCATTTGGAAGAGGAACTGCTCCTATGTACCCTTACCTTGAAGGATACACATCTCATCAATCATTGTAATCAATCATCGTATTCGCCATTCTGGATGAGATAAAACTTCACTTTGAAACTTAGGAATAAGAATAAAATATAAAAAGGTCAAAGAATTATAAAAATTATGGTGGAAAGTTGATGATAATTCAAGTTTGTATAGTAAGGAGAAGGGTTACAAGTACAACATATATTAGATATGTGATATGTTGCATGAAGTCAATGAACCTTGGACCAAAGGAAAAATTGAGAGACAAGCTGATGAATTACCCGTGTGTGCCACCAAGGCAATGTTAATAGTACATTGATAAGGTTGATCAGATGGTAATGTAGGAGCAACAGGTCACTTGACAATAGATGGCTAGACAATATTAGGTGAACGAGGTGGGATTTCCCATGTAGCTTCCAAAACTTATTAATGGTAGGTCCAATGCAGTGACAATGTTCGCATTTTGGACGATTTTTAGAATTACTTGTGCAAAAGCATCCAAAACTATTACTCTATGGTCCAAAACTAGTACTCTTTTGCCAACGATATGTTAAAATTAGTATTTAAAAGCCAAAATGAACTATTAGCTTAAGATGTATAACCATTTTTAGTTATAACTTTTTATGTAACCAGTTTTTTCAGTTCTACCAAACCAAAATCAATTATGGAAACAAGTTATGGTTTGGTTATAATATTCACTTGTCATGTATTTTAACCACTTTTAAGATATATATTTGATTATATAATCAGCTTTGCAAAAATTAAAACTAGTTCTACCAAACCAAAATCAATATGAAAATCATTTATGGTTTTGTTACAATATTATTCACTTGTCATGTGTGGTTGATTTTTAGGATCATTTTTAATCAACAGGTTATTATAAAACTGGTTAATTGGGGTTAAAGTTAGTCTTTTTTTTTTTTTAAACCAATGATTATGATAGCCCCTACGTAAAAATAGGATAATATATGTTAGCACTGTTGTCCCATTTGGATAGCATATGTTTGACGCATAAAAATTATAAGCTTTTTGTGAAGTCTCTAGCCTTTATTTTCATGTGGTTGAGCTTTCTGTTATAATATATATCTATCTTGCGAAAAAACAAGACATATTTGGACAAACTTTTCTAGAAGTATTTATAGGAGAGAAAAATAGAAAGAAAAAATAAGATGAGCTTCTCCGTAAGCTAAAATTAGCCTATACATTAATTTGTAGATGTTCTTGTATAGCTTCTCTAATTATTATTTTTAACTTGAACATAAATTAATTTTAACTTACGGAAAAACTCATTCAATTATTTTGTTCTTATTTTTTTCTCTTTAGAAGTGTTTATGAAGAAGTTTGTCAAAGAGACCCATAGTGCATTATTTACAACATATTCTAGGTTTTTCTTTTTGTAGTTTGCCAATTTGAGCCATGGTAGGTTTATAGGATGTTGTTTCATTTCATGTAATTGTAGACCAAACTAGCCAGTTGTCTCTCTACACATTTTCTTTTGACAATTTGTTTATACATTTATTTGTTGTGAAACATGGAATGAGCCTAATGATAGAAGTTGGTATTTAGTTGAATTAATTCAAACCTCATCTAAATTATTAGGTGACATTTATCAACATTCATTAGAAACAATGCAATTTTCCAGTTTACTAGATTTAGAAAAAAAAACTAAAATTGGTTTCTTATTTTTGTTGTCCTATGAAGTATTGGTTATTGTTTCCTTCTGTATAGTTCTCTACCACTTACTGTGGGATGATTTGTTCTTGGTCCTACAGGTGTTAAAAGATTTGTCTATATCTCTGCCGCTGACTTTGGTGTAGTAAATTACTTACTGCAGGGGTATTATCAAGGAAAGGTAATATGTCCTACCCTTTATCGTGCGGATATTTTGAGGAATGAATTATTAGTTGATGAATATTGCTTGGAAATATGTGATGGAGGAGTATGAACAATTTTTTACATTTCATGGGTGCATTAACACTTGCTTGATAGTTTTGACTTGTTAGTTATTTGAAATTAGCAGTTTCGGACAATCACCTAGAGCATGATTTAGTAGATTTAATATTTTGATTCAAAAGTTTCGTATGATGAGCAAGGCTGAGTACTTTCTTTGTCTTCTATCAGCGCTCACCTACGCATTTATCTAGCTGTTTGTGTCAATGACAATGTCATTATCGTAGTGATCAACCAGGTATCACACAGGTGAAGCATCATCTTTTCAAGCATTTTTAAACAAAGGATCGTGGCAAACTAAAATATTCGAGAATAGAGATAGGACAATCTAAAAGTGGGATCATCATATCCCGAAATAAGTATGCAATGAACAATTCTAAAAGAAATGAGAATGTTAAATTTCAAGACAACCCACGTCCCAATGTCAAACTCCTACCAAACTAGGGAGAGTCTCTTCCGTATCTTGAAAGGTATAAACTAGAGACATTTCTAAAAGGTACAAACGATAGGAAATTGAACTACCTTATTGTTACTGTTACTGCTTAGGATATCTCATTTGCAATAAGTGTAATGAGTAAGTTCCTAACACTCCATGTAATAAACATTGGGATATAGTGACTTGCATTGGTCAATAAATCAAAGGAGGATCAAGAAAGTTTTTTCTATGAAGACAAAGGACACATTTGAGTTGTGGACTATTCTGATTCTAGTAAAGGATATTTCTTTTCTTAAGTTTTTAAGTAGTTACTTACTGAATGTCAACCTATTAAGGCTTGGTGCGGTTAATCCAATCTTGGTACAGTACAAGCAACTACTCTCAATCATCTCGTAGTTGAGTGGTACTGCCATCAACAGTTCCACCATGGACAAGAACAAGGACTGTTGAATATTTGTCACGGAATGTTATAGTGAGGTCCAATGCAGCTGCAAAGTATCGAGCTATGGTTGTTGTCGGTCAGCTTATATTAATCAAACAGTTCCTTCAGCAAGAAAGTTTGAGTAGGCTGCATAGTTATTTCTTATTCTCAACATATTTAATTCTTGCCATCATAAATCTACTATTTAAAAACTACCTTCCAAAACATATGATTCCCCTTTTTGTTCCCCTCATTATGTCTATTGTGCATCCTACTGATGGTTTTACTGATTAATCTCCTTTTTTCCTTCAAGTGAACTAGCCACTGACATGGTCTTTCGTCAATCTGAGCGAGCTTCCATCTTTAGAGTTGGGTCCAAGTCATCGTATGTAGTAGATCATGTGATACGTAATTATTTAAATGGTTGGCTAGTTCTTTTTTATCTCACTGATAGTTATACTTTTTCAGTCATCTATTTGAGATATCCTGAATTTTCTTTGTGCTGCAGTCTTTAGCATGTATACATTAAAGAAAAAAAAATCTTAAATTTGTTGCTGAAACGTTTTCTATTTTTAATCTAGTGAAATTTTTATATAGTGTCTTAATTGATGCAGAAAGCTGCTGAAACAGAGCTCCTAAGCAAATTTCCTTATGGAGGTATGTATTCAGTTCTTAACATTGCTCCTGAGGTCCGAATCAAATATAGGCTGCACTTAATATTTTAATGTGTTTGCTATCTTAGTAGATAATGACAACGAGTGGAAATTACTCAAGTTAAGATATCGTCAAATTATAGTATATAAATAAATCGAAACCTTACTTTATGAACCCATTTTTTGAATTAGATTTAAATTTCACTTTCTTTAAATAGTATTAAATACATTATTAACCTATTCTATTCAAGTTTGTTTTTTAGACCTCCTGCACCTGCTATAGTTCATTCTCGCTGTTTTGTATTCTATTTTAGTAAATTACTGCAAATATTTTTCCAAGAAAGTAAAAATCGTTACTCATGATTCTCGTTATTAGGGAGTATTATGCTCGTACATGATTGCCCTATTACATGCTTTTTTCAGGAGTAATTCTAAGGCCAGGATTTATTTACGGCACTCGTGCTGTTGGGAGTATGAAGTTACCCCTTGGTGTAATTGGATCTCCATTGGAAACGGTAATTTCACGGGCTTCTCTAATACTGCAGACATTACTTTCCCCTTTGATTTGACATTAATTTTAGAGTAAATTATACTAATCACTCCTTAAGTTTTCTGAAATTGTACAAATAATTCTCTACTTTTTCTATCCCTGCATTAACCTTTTTTAATTGTTAACCCGCTGTTTACATTATATTGATTATTTAAGCGTTTGGAATACATTAGAGCATGTACTCTTATGAGGGATGTTATCATAAGTGTTAAAAATATGGGGAATCTCGGTGTACCTCTATGTCTGCAGTATACATTCATGGCATAGCACTTTCTACTTTTTCGGTTTTTGATTGAATGTCTAATTCTTAAAAATGATTTAGTTATGTATTTTTACTTTAATTTTACTTCACTGCTGTAGGTTCTCCAAGTTGCTAAACCATTGAACCAGATCCCACTTGTAGGGCCTCTATTGACACCTCCTGTCAATGTTACTGCGGTGGCAAAAGTTGCTGTTAGAGCTGCTACTGATCCTGTTTTCCCACCGGGGATCATAGATGTCTACGGAATACAACGTTATAGTCAGAATAAATCACACTAAAATTATCTTTATTTTGTTTTCTGGGCCAATCTAATATGGAGCGATTTGCTTCTGAATATCTGTGTTTGCTGAACTGAGAACATTTCTCCTTACCATTTCCCTGACAGAATAAAGTCTGAAAGTGCGTGCATGTAACCATATATCTACATTTTTAAAATTTCAACACGTCATAATTTTTTGGTTTTGAATTATGATGTAATTAACCCACTTAGGTAGGTAGGTGGGTTCGAATGTTTGATGAGTACTTGATTTGTTTTGAAGACGACCGAGATGAATTGTTATCAAAGGCTCCGTCAAATCACGTAATTTTCAAAAGGAAATAACACAATACTTTTACCTTTTGGTTGTGTACTTTTCTTAAGTTATGGTCTTGATGGAAAGAATGAAATTCTAGTCTCAATCATTTACTCAATTATTTTTTTTTGATTTGTTACTTGACTAGAAGAAGTATATTTGGAATTGGTCCAAACTTTTTTTCTTTATTTGTATTGGGATCGTGCTCTTCTAGTCAAATTTTATGAATAAGGAAACGCGGATCCATTTACCAACCAATTTAAAGGGAACTATAGTGCAGTCGCCTTTGGGAGACCGTTATTATGAGCGCAGTACATATAAATATGGCCGGAGCAAAATTAAGACTTGAGAAAATAAAGTGAATTGACTTTGATTTTATAAGAAAATTGAAGAATAGAACCATCTTCACCAAACACTAAGGTCATCATTACAGCCCATTTCCCGGTACATCACAAAAAGCTAGGAATTCCCGGTACATCACAAAAAACTAGGAAGATCAACGGTCCACCCTTCACAATGAAAATGAAATGGTAAAAGAAAAATTCCACACCAATTTTTTTTGAACAATCACTTAATAATTTGTTCAAATAATAAAATATTATACTCGGATGAAAATAATAAGTATAAATCAAATTTTAAAACTAAATAATAATATATTTAATTGTATAATGCATATAAAAATATAAGAGTGTCAAAATATGCCTCGTGCTTAGGGTTTGGACAAATGTAAAAGTCTAAAATATTCATGTATCTTTTAATTAAAAGTATATACTATTCATTCCAATTATTATATATCACTAACTTTTTAATATTTTTAACATAGTACTAATTGAACAATTAAAAACATTGGAAGATAGATCGAGAATAATATCATCTTAATCTTGAAAATGTTTCAAATTCTATTAAATACTATAATATTGATGAAGATTTTGATTTTAACATTTCGATTAAAACAAAGTGTTCATAGTTATCTTGAATTTAAACATGCGAAACTATATATTTCTTTTCTACTTAAATACTGGGAAAATAATTATAATAATAAACTTAAATGTAAATAAATCTAATTAATTTCACCTTATTTAATTGCACCATTCTTAAAGCAGTTTTTATTTAACAGAGAACAATTTAAAGCAGTCATTTTTATTTACAATATTAAATTTTAAAGAATAAACGTTAAAAGTTAATTAAAGTAAAATAATATCAACTAACTTTTCAACTAAAATAAAATGAGTTGCTATTACTTTATCTAGAATGAGAAAAGGTCACTAATAATCTTGACAAAAATGGAACTTGAGAAATACGGTGAGAAGAAGTGCTTTAGCAAGAAGCCACTAGAATTGAAGTCGAGGGTGTTGACCGTATGGTCCACGGGATCACGGTGGCCACAAAGTGTTATATTATAACAGGACCATTTAAACCATAGTTTTTTCCTTGAATGAACAATCATCATGAACAACTCTTTGATTGCAGCTGCACAAGTTGGAGACATAGACCTGCTCTACAAACTCATTCAGATGCAACCCTATGTGTTGGACCACATCGATTTCGTGCCATTTGTTGATACTCCACTGCATGTTGCAGCTGCTGCAGGCCATGCCAGTTTTGCCACTGAGGTCATGAGACTCAAACCCTCCTTTGCATGGAAGCTCAACCACTGTGGCCTCAGCCCCATGCATCTTGCTTTGCAGAACAAGCATCAGAGAATGGCGTGTCGCTTTGTGGAGATCAACAAGGACCTCGTGAGGATCAAAGGGAGGGAGGGTCTCACTCCTTTGCACTTTGCAACTCAAACTGGGAGAGCTGATCTTGTGGCTAAGTTCTTATCGGCTTGTCCGGATTCCATTGAAGATGTAACTGTTCGAAGTGAGACCGCGCTGCATATTGCTGTGAAACATAACCAGTTTCAGGTTTTGGAGATCTTGCTTGGATGGCTTCAGAGAAACTGCCAAAGACATGCTCAGAACCGGGAGAAAAGGGTTCTCAACTGGCAGGATGAGGCTGGCAACACCGTTCTCCACCTTTCTGTTCTCAAACTCCTCCCTCAGGCATGACCATATACATCTATCCTTCAATTCTTTTCTTTTATTTGTTCTTGAAAATCTTATATAAGATACACTGATTTTGTAAGGTTAAGTTAACCTACCGTCTTACAATATTTTAGTGTGTTAAAAATCTCATATTAACTAAAAATAAAACTTTTTAATACTAGTAATACAAATCTAACCTTACAAATTAATTTTATAGAATTACAAACTGATTTTATAATATTGAATTAGGGTTTAAAGTTAACTAGCCTTAGTTTGAAGTATAATCGAGTTTTGAATATGAACGTGCATTTGATATTGTTTGTGCAGGCGGTTAAATTGTTGATAGACTGCAACATAGACATAAACGCCAAGAACTTCGAGGACTCAACAGCGTTGGACATAGTTGAGATTAACCAAACGGAGGCACAGAGTGTGGAAATCAGAGACATGTTACTGAGACGTGGAGCTTTACGTGGCTTTTTACTTTCTACTAAAACACTGGTGGAAGAGCTACGACAAAAAATCACGTTCAATGAGAAAATAGCAATCTCGGTGACACGCCTGAGAAAGAGAATATCAAACGACACACGCAATGCTTTGTTAGTGGTGGCCATTCTCTTCGCAACAAACACGTACGAAGCAGTGCGTAGCCCTCCTGGTGGAGTCTACCAAGGAGGAGGCAGTGCCATAACCTCTGAGAGCACATCATTCCAGCACAGTGAGTACGCAGCAACGCAAGAAATCGTTGGGAAAGTGGTGATGAAAATGCAAATATTCAATTGGTTCTGGTCCTTCAACACATTCTCCTGTTATCTTTCCATTTTGATGATATGTTTTCTGATGCCACGAGGAAGAATCAGTGTTTTCGTGACCTTTCCACTTTCTATATTTTCTGGGTGCTACGTGTTCTCCATGTTAGTGATATCACCCAGTTTCAGGTTAAACACTGCCACCGTGGTTCTGCCATGCGTGTTTACGCTGTTCTACTGTTGGGGAAGCTCCATATACCTTAGATTAGCCAAAAAACTCAAAATGTACGCTCATAAACCCAAGGACACGTTCAAGTTCGTAGGAGGAAACAGATGGTAATCATAAAAGTTCGTAAACACCAGAAACTAAGTTATTGTAGATTATGGAAAAATGTTTCAGAAAATAGATTTTTTTCCCCCTTCATTTTTTAATTAACATCTGTAAAAATTTACTATTTTGGTGTAATTTCTCAAGGAAATTACCGGATTTGGTGACATTGTCAAAAAAATTACAAAATTGGATTATTTGTGGTTGGAAAACACCATTTCTACAGGAGCAGTATTCAACCTTCACCGTTTTATTTCTTGCAACAGATAAATTGTATTTTTCTACACGACTTCATTTTGTATAATTTTTCCATACTGAAGTCGTTAGTAAATACAATTTCAATACAACAAAAATAAATAAATCACACCTAATTACGACTTCGATAAAAAGAAGAGAAAAATAAAATTCGTACTTTCCAAGCACAAATAAGATCTCAATAATAAAAAAGGGTAGAAATCAGTGATTAATAAGCACGAATTCAGTAAAAGAAATAAAAATATGTTTACCAAATGCCACTTCAATAATACTCTTTTTTCTTTATTTTAAACACTCTTTTATTTTGCTTCAAAGAAATAAATTTTACAAATTTCATTGGACCAAAATTAAATATATTTATTCAATTTAAAATTATTTATTACACTTAAGAAAAATATATATCTGCTTCAATTAGTTATTAAAAACAAGTTATTACAATAATTTTAATTTCGTAAATACGTATATATTATTTTATATTATAAAATTAAAGTAATAAACAGATTTAATTATAAATTTATTCAGACCATAATTTAAATCAATATTTAAATTTTTAATTTTTATTATCAAATAATTTAATATTTTTTAACAAAATGTCAATATTAACTACATTTAAAAATTATTTTAAATTATGAAAAAATAAATTGTAAATATTATAAAGGTTGCAAAAATAATTATTTTTGTTATTAAATTTTAAATTTTAAATTATATATATTTTCATATCAGTTTTTTTTTTTTTAATTCTGATAATCTGAACTTTGACCTATTTTTTCAATGATATTCCAGAATGAAAGTTAGAATTCGGCTTTTAAGAGATGGAAATTAAACGTAATTAGTAAACAATATTGTTTGAGTAAATAATGTGAATAGTATGTTATTTGAGAAATCTTTATTTTAAAACCATGCTAATGTTGAAAAAGTTTCTTATAAGTGCACTGTTGTTAAAGAGTTTTGTAGGAAATTATGCAATACCTGAAATGTATAGAAAATATGTATGATGACATAGGTAAGCTAACTAGAAATGTAAACCATGGTTGAAGCTTGTAAAAGTTACTATTATACTTATCACAGTAAAAAAGGAATAACATTTTTGGACTTCATAGCTATAAGAAAATAATCTCATTCTTCCTAATGTACAAACAATACAATATACTTTAATTATTACTACAACTAATCCAAGGCACCTAGTTCATACTAATTATTCATGCACTTCCTTCACAACATGATGCATTGATTACAAAACTTTCCTATGCTTTTATATATTCTTTTATACACTAGCTCAAATTTACAAGGATAAGTGTATCACCTTAGGTACTGTTCAATACATTCTTTCAGTTTTTGAAAAGTTACAGGTTTTGACACAAACGAGTCCATTCCATTTGCATAACACTCTTCAGCACTCTCTGGCAAAGCATTTGCTGTCATCTGCATTATTGTGATAAACATTAAGAAAACATTATCATTTACTTCTCAAAAATTACTATTCTTTTCATGTTATGTTTGTGATGACATATGATTATTAAAATCTGTATTGTCAGCCTAGTTGAGATATACAGTTTCGTAGTAATATCTAACATGAGTTTTATAAAAAGAATTATTCCAGTATCAAGTTAAAATCAGCCTAAAGAGTGTTTAGCCTCATCACAGATGTCAATATATTTGCTTATATATTTATAGAGGGACTGATTACTCACAGCAACAATGGGAATCCGCTTTTTAGTAGGTTCAGAACATTCATAATCTGAATCTGGTAGACTTTGCTCTATTCCAGCATTTCTTGCAGCATCCCAAGTGCCTGTTTCCTCAAAAGACCTAATCAGTTTTGTTGCTTGAAGACCATTCATAATTGGCATGCAGACATCCTATGAAATGCAAGTTCCAAACGATTAGAAGAACAAATATCAACTAAAGATAATATTAAAACATGAAAAGAAAGATTTCTATGGTGAAATTGTCGCAAGATTCCATTACAGATCCTAGAAATTACCATCAGAATCATGTCAAAAGTGCAGCGCTGAACTGCACGTACAGCTTCCACTCCATTAGTCACAACATCTATGCTATGGCCTAATTGCTTCATCATGGACTGTGTCACCATGATATTAATCTTGTTATCTTCAACAAGAAGGATCTTAGGCCTTAATGAGGATTTGGTTACTCCTGGTGTACTGTTGCTTGATTGGACAGTTGTGTTTGTCTTCCCATGACCCTGACATGCTTGTTGGGTTTCACATGACTTTGTTGCTACAGCCATTTCTCCACTTGCCACAGTTGCTTCAGAGGAATCTGCATAACCATTCATGGACCAAGTATGAGCATTATCTTGCTGCAGTTTATCTCTGCTAACAAAACTTCTGTTCTTTGTTTCTGAGCTGTGACCAGATGAACTGGCCGATTCAGACATCTCTGGACCATCAACAACTGAAGATGAATCATCAACTGAGTATGTCTCTTTTGACATGATATCATTAGAGAGGGTTGAACATAAACTCTCAGAAAATCCACCAAGTTTATGATGAGAGCTTGTGTAGCCAATTTTGTTTGGTAATAACATCTGTGTCCTGCTAGATCCATTAGAAGAGAATAGAGAGCCCAAAGTGCGTGGCTGGAATTGGAAGAAACTCTCTATTGTATCATCAGATGCAGCATCATTATTCTCCACATCAGACAGCTCATCCTGGTCATCAGAATTATCACAAGAAACTGAAACCTTATATGGGAGTATGAAAGTGAAGGTAGAACCGTAGTGTTCTTTGCTAGACACGGTTAAACGACCCCCCATCAACTCAACCTATTACAAGTGCAAAGAAACATTAGAAATTGAGTAAGCAGAGAAAACAAATGAAATATCATTTCGATTTACCAGTTGTTTGCATATTGCTAGTCCTAGCCCTGTGCCACCGTACTTTCGAGCATGGTTTGCACTGACTTGCATGTACCTTTTAAACAAGGTTGGTATAGCATCTTCTGTCGCATTACAACATGGAAAAAATATTCATCTGATGAGTACTTTTTTTCTGAAAGAAAATTCAAACTAGTGAATACAAAGTAAAGTTCTAAACAAACACTAGATAAGAAATCAGGGTTGTGACTTGTGATGAATAAAAAGTGATGCTCACCACATACCTGGTATTCCAATTCCCGTGTCATATACATCGCAACATATCCACACTGTTGTTCCAGCAGAATAAGGTTGCTCCTCAGTGTCTCCATTCATTGAGCATTCGCTTTTGACCGGTGATCTACATTCATCATTGAATGCATGGTTTTGGCTCGGACAATCATCATGTTTTTGACAACCACCAAGAACATTTCTGTCGCTGCCACATTGAGGCGTTGATAGATATTTCTCTTCTTTCAAACCATTCACTGAAATAGTTGAATGCTTTTGGATGCATTCTGCCTTTGCAAAAGCAGGTTCTGGCACCACGTAAAGGTTTATTCCAATTTTGCCTTCATGGGTGAACTTGACGGCATTGCTGCAAAATATTAGCAACAGAACTACTTTCATTATATAATTCTTCTTCTCCTATTACATATATGTATCACAGTACAGAAGAGACCACTCCAAAAAAATAAACGGAAATGAAAAATTGGACCATTTACGTGACAAACTAATTGAAACAAGACTAGCAATGAAATGAAGCTCAGTACCTAATTAAATTTGTGAGAATTTGCCGCATCCTTAGAACATCACCAACGACCTGAAAGTATCAAGTGACATACAAGGAATTGATATCACCTTCAACTCAAAACCTTAAGGCATTGAATTTATGATTCTTTTTTCTTCTATATTGTTTAACTTTCTCATTTCTACTTAATGTGGGACTTAGACTCACATTTGGATACCTAACAGCAGCTAATTTTGTAACAATTACTAACTCCTTACCTCAATAGGTACATCATCACTTACGTGACCTTCCAAGGTTAGTACTTTTTGCAGTGAAACTGCAGCAGTCTGGAGTACATGTTTGACTACCTCTCTTGGCCGGAATTTAGTAGCTTCCAATTTCATGACTCCTACATAGAGACCGGATTTTGGAGAATGGTCAAAATTTAAAATATCAGTGCCTAAAGTAAAAAATCTAAAGCACTACTTTGTCTTAACCATAAGCAACTTCCAAGTTTCTATCAGAATGATTAAAATCTATTTTACGTAAATCAGATTTCTTTTAGTGAGAAATGGAACAAGGATAGATTTATAACCTGACTCAACCTTGGAAAGATCAAGTATGTCATTTATAAGTTGAAGAACTAAATCTCCAGAAGATAGCATGACATCCAAGAGTTGTCTTTGCTCCCAATCAAGTTTTGTGTTAGAAAGAACTTCAGCCATGCTAACAACCCCAGACAAAGGAGATCTTATCTCGTGAGACATTGTTGCCAGCATTTGTTTTGCTCGCATAGTTTCCTCTATTAATAGGAGGAGGGGAACATAATAAAGTTTCTTGCTGCAAGAACAAATTGAAGTAAATTTGGTATGTGAGATTTGACTGAGTGATTGAACCTGTAATGTGAATGGTTTTATTCAGTTCTGTTTCCTTGGCTTTCTGGACAGCAATCTCTTCCCGAATCTTTGCCATCCTTTCCCTTTTTCTCACCTGCATTTTTTTGGAGAAATATAAATATTCTCTTTACGAGAACAAGAATGCAAGTACAACAATAACAACAAAATTTTATTCCGGTGAGGTATCGCTATATGGATCACACACCATTTGACTTAGTTAAAAACAAAACAATGCAAGTAAAACTTGATGAAAAGAAGACAACATATTTACCTGATCTGTTATATCCATTCCCATGTAATTTATTCCAATTGTCTCCCCTGCTTTGCTAAACACAGGTTCTACATATATCAAAAATGTCTTTGAGCCAAACAGTTCTGTCTCAAAAGTGATTTCCCTTTTTGCAGGTAATCCTTTTTCCAAAACTTCTCTCTTAAACTCTTGAGATTCCTTAACACCAGCTCCCGTGAATATTTCAACATCCGTTTTTCCTATGATGTCCTGAAAAAGAATAGTAATTTAAAGAGCTAAGATATTTAACCATGCTTGAAAGTTCTTTGCAATGAACTAAAAGAGAGGAAAATAAACTTCTTCTCAGTTTTCAGCAGCTTTTGATAGAAAACAAGAAAAAAGCAAGCTTATGCAACATTGATCATACCACCTTGCAACAAGAGTTTCAACAGGAATCATTACCTCTTCTTGTAAACTTGGAAAATGATTGTATATAAAGCAATAGCGCAAATCTTTGTCCTGGAACAAAAATATCAAGCAGATTAAAAGAGCCTCATTGAGCAGTGCCTACTGGCTTGTTAGTACTCAAAAGAATACTCAAAATCTCATAATCAATTTCAAGTCATAATTTTCCTATGATTATTTTAGAAGTTATTTCAAATGAAGTAAAAACTCAATATGATTTTACCTGGTGGCCAATAACAACAGGTGCGTTTTGGAGTATAAAATGCAAGAAATTGTCTGCCCTTTTGAGGATCTGGGACAGTTCTTCCACCGGTGAGGACTGCCTTTCAATGTTGGCTATACTTTCTTGCAACTTTTCTTCAAGTATCTGTTCCCTTTGGATACTTGCCTCCAGCTGCTTCTCTAACTGCAAGGCTCGCTGTTTCCAGTACATGACAGTGTCATACTCAGCATCAATCTCGTTCCTCTTGTTCTGAACAACAGCATCACTTTTCCTGCAAGGTATATCAGGCCATATACCATCATAAACGTCATCCAAAATAGAAACTGGGCGTTTATCACCCCCATATCTTTCTTCCTCAAATCTATGCTCTTCCAATATCTCCAATTTCCTGAGCTCAACATCCTGCCTTTGTTTGCTTAGGTTGTCAAGCTCTTCCCTGAGAAGACGCACAACATTGGCCTGCTTGTACTCCCAATGTTTCATCAGGTACGCCAACTGAGAAGACCCCTTTTCTGTAAAATTTGTAAGCTCCATGAGACGCTTGAAATCAACTATAGTTGGCTCCTCTATGATAGTAACCTCCTCTAACATGTCTTGGTCCCTTCCAGGCTTTTCTATATTAAACTGTTTTCCCACATCAGTTCCAATATCTTCAGGCCACATTGAAGGAAGGGCCTCAATGTCCATGTCCTCTATGCAATCATTCTCCATCTCGCTGACCATGAAAATAGTGCTAATCAAAGTTTAACTCTTTGCCTTTTGCATTACAAGAAACAGCCAACAGCACACTCAGATGGAAGCCAAAAGCAGTGGCCCCTGCTTCAATAGTCAGGAGAAGATCAGTCCCACACAAGTTTGGAACTAAAATCTTGTTTGAATAAATTTCTCAGTAAGCTCTTATAGTAAGCAAAAAGAAGAAGATAAATAAAGTGAATTTCTTCCATAAGCTAAAATCAACTTCTGCATTTAGCTTTATAAAAGCTATGTCATTTTACTTCTTCAAAAAAACTGAAATAAAAAGATGGTTATATAAAGTATAAAAGAAGCTTGATTCATTTCATCTTTTTATCTCATCCCCTGTAAGTACCTATCTAGAAATTTATCCCAACACCAATTGGATACACAGAATAACAAAAGGAAAGATAAAGTAAATTGAAATGAAAGGGATAAAAAACAACAAACTAAACTTAAAAGACCATTTGCATCCTTTGCAACCCACCTCAAGAATTAAACGGAGAATTAGCAATGTTCAAAAGGCTTTTTCCCTGCAAATCAGTTTCTGGGAAGAATCTCTTCCACTGTGGATTCAAATGCATCACAAGAAACGCAGCAGGTCCCAAGAGAGGAGAAAGAAGCATTTAGCAAATAAAGAGGGCAGCGTGTGTTTATAAATATGCGAAGTGCAAAGCAACAAACTTTAATGAAAAATATTTGGTAAAAAAGAACACCAACCCAAGTGGGTAAGTGCATTAGGGGGTCCTAAATGATCGACAAGTGTTTGGCTTTCTTAAAATGTTATGTCGTTACCTTCGAAAGTTCAGAATTTTCTTTCCTCAGCAAAAGCAAAGTCTCAGGTGTTAATTAAACAAACGTATGGTACGGCTTATCTTATGATGTTGTTGTTCTTTTTCTCTCTCTCTCCCCAAAAAACGGATTAAACCGTAGAGAGAGAAAATGGGTGTGCGTGGGGACACTTAGTTTTTAAATCCAGAAGAAGCCATGCTGCTCCCCGCGCTTTCCCAAGTGACACGGTGGTGCTGGGCGGCGCGTGGAACCACGCGTTGGTGGGTAACCAAATCAACTCACGTACTTTAAAGTTAGTGACAATTGTCAGCAACAGTCTCTAGTCCGCTTTTAACACACTTTTTTTTATTAAAAAAATTATAAAATATATATTTAGTTTAATAAATTTTAGACAAATCATAATTTTTAGCGCAATTTTAGATGTAATCTTTTTGGTACTTTTTAATCATAATTGAACTCTCAGCATAATCTGTTTAAAGTAACTCTTTAGATAAAACTTCAATTTTAATTAAATAACCATATAAATAACTCTTAAATTTTCTTATAAACCAAAATTTAATTTTAGGAACACTAAAAAAAATATTTAAAGATCAATATTTAGTTATCAAACAAATGAAATAGTTGCTAATTGTGATCAAAATAGTAATCAAAATAAAGTTTGATTGTTAAATAACTACAAAATAGAAACAATGATTAAATTTAGTAACCAAATAGTTAGTTTCTAATATTAGCTACAAAAGTTTTAGTGACCTATGTCATTATATTCTGAATATTAAATACCAATTTAGAATATAATCACATAGGTCACTAAAACCTTGGTAGTTAATATTAAATATCAATTATCTTAATTTAATTGATCTCTAAATCCAATCATTACTTTTATTTTTTAGTTATTTAATAACCAAAATCTATTTTGATAACTATTTTTTTCATAATTAACAATCATTTTATTTAATAAAAAAAATTGTCTCTAAATATTTTTTTTTCTTATAGTGGAAAGAATATTTTTTATTATTCGCTATCTTATTTACAATGTAACATTAAATCATATTGTATTTAAGTTTTATCCCAAATATAAAATATCGAATTTTTTATTTGTGCCAACATATTTAAGTTTAATGTTCAACATCGTTTCCTTGAAAGACATCTTTAGAAATGTTTTTAAGTAACAAATGAAATTTCAGAATTTATATAAGTATCCATCAAGCAATTTCAATTGGTGCTATCCATTCCACGATGGGGTGGTTGGTTGCTTTAGTTCGTAAACAAAACTCCCTTTTATTAATTTTTTTATAGGTTAGGGGAGCATTGATTAAATAAACTAAACATTAATAAGATTATGGCATTGTAAATGAAAGGGAGATAATAGTAGTTTAACATTTGGAACGTATAATATTATTAGTCTATGTTATTTAGAAGGGAAAAAAAATCTAATGAACTTGAACCATATAATTGCACCTTTGTTTGAAAACAACTCCGACCAAATTACTAAAACTTTTTACATTCCTAGGTAAAAACAAAGAAAAAACTTCAAAATAAAATGGACTGAAAAACTAATTTCCAAAGACATATTTAAGTTATAAGTTATGGAATGTGATAATTTGATATTCTCATAAATCTTACTGCCATATGATAACCACTTTTATTAATTTTTTATTTAATAATTATTTTATATTTTAATGAAATAACTTAACTATTATTTAGAGTTATTAAATGGTGATAGGGATTGTCAAAATAATTTTTTTTCCTAAGTTATATCTCATGTGTTTGTGTACCAATGCCCTTGTAACACCTACATTTAACAACTGCCATGTCGTATTTTATGATTGAATTATCATCTATTTTTTTATATTATCAGTGCCTTGCATTTTTAATGTGAGGTTGAGCCACGGTGGCGCGTGGAAAACTCGCGGCTCACGTCATGCGATCGTGTCTTGTGTTCTATCAGTTTGGTCTTATTCACTTCAAAACTATTCATGCATGGATTGGTTAAGCTTAAGCAAAGCACACTCATTTTTAATCCCATCATAATCAACCTTTTATGCAAAGGATTTGTATACGTGACACAATCATTTTCCTAGGCATTTTAATAAGTTTAACAGATATTCTCATATTAGCACTGTTTTTAGGTAGTGCTAATTACATCTTAAGTAAATCTAAATTCATATTCTAATAATTATCTGTATATATTTTTTCAGCTTAGGCTGTCTATATATTTGTTGTATTTATTCTAGATGTGAGAATTATGTCATCGTCAGGAACATGCATTAGATACGATTTAATTAAGATTGAGTGTAAAAGGTTAATCATTGTTAACTTAATAATACAAGTGAATAAATGATTAAGGAATGGTTAGTATTTTTTTAAATAGTTTTTTATTAAACACATATTCTGAAGTGAAGCAGGGTGATAACTTTGGACAACATCCTTAATAAGCGGATTATTTTAAGATGTTTATGGTTCATGAGACGCGACCAGTCTCTTTCACTTGTTTTTTTATAGTGATTTGTTTGAATAATATAAAAATACTAGTAAAAAACATTATAATTTATTCGTATTATTACTAATACGATGATTTAATTAACGGAATTTTAATTTGAAAGAATTGAGTTGACATGGGCAGAATGTTACAGAAACAGGGGAATGATGAAATGGGGCCAAAGTATTGGGAAATTGAGGAGGCAAAATCCAGAAATTCCGGAGACAAAGTTTGGAAGCATTTGTAACTTATTCACAAAATCAAAATATCCACATACCTACCCTTTTTCTAAATTACTAAAATTTCCTCTTAAAATTCACCTTCAAAATCAAATCCTATATTACTCTACTCAATGAAGTTGAAGCCATACAATTTGGCTCAATGTTTACTACGTTAACAAAATTAATCACTTCGCTGCAGTTAGTTTTCTTGCAGAATCATCTTTTGTTTAATTCAACTCTGTAAAAATGTTTCTACAATAAACTTTAATGGATCATATATTTACTCGACTAACAATTTATTTATTTTAAATACTTTTAATTTATATAAGGATTTTAGTTACAGAAAATATTATAACTTCTTCACATAAATACTTGTACATTTAAAAGTTGTCTTAATTACATACGATTATTATCTGAATTTTTTATAATCTGATCATGTCTTCCTTTAAGTGAATGAGATAATTATGAATAAAAATATTTTTTAATGATAGGTTCATATGCTCGATATATTATCAAATGTATTTTAGGTTTAAGTAATTCTATATAATATAATTTGATACATTACATATAGCTTATGTTTATAACACATTATTTATTAATCAAATCAATCAATTAATTCAAATATAATAATTCAATAACTTTTTAAGATAAAACTAAATTATTAAATATGTAAATATTTTTATTTTTATTCGAGTTATATTAAAATTTTCGAGATGAGTGAAATCAAAGATCAAGAAAATATTCCATTACAGAAAATTTTTCAACACTCAAGTTATTTTGACATTCAATTTAAAGCACAATAAGAAAGAATATATGTTTAATAGTGAAGCAAAAAGATAAGTTTCTATGTATATTTTTTATGTTATAACATTATATTTATGTTATTGATTAGATAATGTAATAATGTTAAAGTGTCAACTATGAACATTAAATAACAGTTTAATATGTTAAATAACATAACTTTTATGATTTTGTCAGTTAAATAATACAATTTACAGTTTACAGATGAACCTAGTCTAAAGAGAAGTAAAATATATTTTAAAAAACAGGTGAATATTATTTGAGAGAGATCACCTCATTTATACCATATTCTCAAATCAACTATTTTGAACATGTTAAAATTATAGTTTAATGTTCAAACAATATGCAT
>Ga0099824_1002065_pt1 | contig 29136 bp, 7 predicted proteins | sample SiratrowhiteBW_FD_76837 | JGI IMG/M metagenome (GOLD analysis project Ga0099824, IMG submission 76837) | Root nodule microbial communities of legume samples collected from California, USA - Siratro white BW | ecosystem: Host-associated > Plants > Roots > Nodule | place: USA: California... | reverse complement strand
TATATAAAATTTTCAAAACTAAAAAATATTAAACATTTCAACAATTAATTTTTCCAAAGAACTACGTAACCCTGATTCTTCATCCCTGATGGAGATACGTAGGAGCAAGGTCAAACCTTGTCGAGCTCCCTAAAATAAAAAAAATATTTTGTTTGTTTTATCTTAATCTCTTTCTTGGGAAAATAAATGTTTCTTTTAAAAAATTACACTCAGGTTACTTATTTAATTAAAGGTACCGTCTTAGGACGGATGTTGTGGGGTGCTAATACCTTCCCCACACGTAACCGACTCCCGGACTCTAAATCCAGTTTTGTGAACTTGCCTTATCCTGTTTTTGGTTTTCCATAGTTTTCCGTTAATAAATTATGGTGGCGACCCCTCTGTTTTATTTAAAAAAAAATTATAGCTTTGTTCGTCATCACCGTTGTGACTCCGGTTGCGACAGTTTGTAAAGTTGACAAGCATAATCTATACATTCAAGAGTGTGGTAACATGATCAATTTCGATGACACAACAACCTCCTTCGTTTTTATTAGGAGTGTCTCCCTCAAAATGTTTTGAAATATCATTCTCCTACGAATGTGAAAATTAGTGGGTTCTACTTTTTGGTAGACATCCCTAATGTTGCCCTTTATCTTATTTAGATGCCAAGGTGAAAGAAGCTCATAGTACACAATAAGCACTTGCCCGTTTGAAGGCAATAAAAGTTGAATGTCTTCAAGTTAAAGTTGAAACCAAGGTTAAAGCTTGAGCATCGCTAAATCCTAGGTGACACACAAGCGAAGTCCAAGCCAAAGCATTAGAAAATGCTAAAGCTTTCTCTCTTCAGCCTTAACAACAATCACCTCCTCCTAGTGGTCCAACTTGCTTACGTCTTGTTACTTCCACATTAAACACCAACTATGCTACAAGTGACATGGTGCAATCCATGTTGAATGAATATGAGGAGTGTTAAATAACAAATGATGGGCAAATGACAACATTTTTAGCTGAGCATATGCTAAATTTGATGAATCTTTAGCAAGCTTAGTGTCTACCACCTTTACACCTTCCACCCTTTTAACCACCACCTCAACTCAAACAATCTTTTGTCCTTATACCTTCTCAACCACCACCACCACTACCGAATTTGCCATAATTACAATGATAGTTGATGCCCCCACCTTTTGCTTGTGATAAAAGGGGGAGAAATTATAAAATTTTGATTGTTATGTGCAACATACTTTAAAATAATCTGATACAATTTTTGTTATATTTATACATACTTGTTACATAACATAGATTAGGTACATATTTTTTTTCATATGATTCAAACATGTATAAACCATCTTTTCATTATTTTCTTTGTTATGAAATTATTATGATTTGTGGTACATCTATCATTGTCAACATCCAATTTCGTCCTGACAAATAAAAATTATTTTTACAAATAAAAAAAAAGAGATAAAATAAAAAAATAAGAATAAGAAAATAAAACTTTTTAACATATGTTATTTAGTTTCTTTGTCATTTAGGATAAATAATAAAAGAACTTTGACTTTATAAATAAGGTTTGATTAAATAATAATAAAAAATAAGATAAAATGAAATTTGTAAAAAAAAAAATGATAAAACAACAAAAGAAGGTGTTGGGTCTGTCTTAAAATAAATTGAATAGAAAATTAAGTGAACGGAGGTTCATTTATAAAAATAGTTTTGATCCAGGTTGATAAAAAAAAAGATTTTCTGAAGCCCAATTTACTAAAAGGTTGTTAGAAATAAAAAAATTACTATTTATACCTCACTTCTCTATTAATTGTTATAAGCAATAATGTTCTCAGCTCTTCACTGTCCATTTTTACTGTCCATTCACGTTTCTGTAGCTTTAGTGCCCTTTCAATTCTTTTAGTTAGTGTTTGACAGATTTTATCTCTTGATTAAGGGTTGTAAATGCACCCTTTTCAGCTCTTTGCCTTCTTTCATGCTAATTGCATTAAGCCCTCATCCTTATCACATTCAGCCATTCCTGACTATTCACTTTTTTAATAATAAAATATAATCATACAGTCCTAGAAAGGGAGTTAATATAGGGGTTGGAGTAATTGATTTTAATTAAGAAACAATGATGTTCAATTTTACTATGGAAGATGAATGGATTATCAAACAAATATATAAAAGATGATATAGAAATTGGAAGGGACAAAAAATAAAGGAAGAGATAGAGAAATTAAGAGATACAGATAATACATAGAGATACATAGAAATTTAGAGAAAAAAAAGATATTGGAAAAAAAAATCTAAGAGTCCAGTAGAAACCAGAAAAAGGAAAAGAAAAGGCTAAATTGGGAGTCTTCAACGGGTTAGTGTTCTTCCTTTAATTATGCTCTTTTTCCTTTAATTTTGTCCAGATTCTGCTCTGTCATATATTTTCTGTATTTCTTGTGTTTTGTTTAACCTTGTGCACTGCATCAGTGTCAATGAGTAATTAGTTTGCAAACATTGTTAAATTAATTTTAATGATCACAATAAATTATTATACCTGCTAGATGATTGCTGCTACTGGCACGATCATGTAGATGTTTGATATGGTTGTTGTTACCACATCGATCCTGAGATTATCTAATTGCTGCACTTTTTGTACAACTAGTATTATTCATCTGGCAGATCTGGCTGCTGCTAGCACGATCAGTAAATCCCAATAAAAAAAATATAGTAACATTAGATATCATTAACCTAGGAACAGAAAACAAACACAAAACCCCAAACCAGAATCAAAAATCCCTAAACTCAAAACCCACAGAAATCCTCAGAACGAATCCAAAGACTCACTCCAAAGAACACCAAACAGTCTTTCTCGAAAAAACAACACTAGTTAATCAAAAGCCGGTCCAAAATCAGTAGCAAATTCAATTCTAGAAAGTTAATAATCCCAACTCCATAATCGAATATAGGATAGCCGAAGTCCCCAATTCGAAAATTTCCAAACCTTTTACCAAAACATAAACTATTCAGAAATAGGAATCCACCCAAGCAACCAATCTAGAAACAGAACCTAAGGCAAAGAAGCTCCTGTTCCCAATTTAAAAAGCCTAACATCAACTACCCCTCACGAAACCATATAGCCACAATAAAGAACAAAACCCAAATAATCATTACAGAACAAAGTAACTCAAGCATCCCATTATAATCCTTTCTACCACGGGTTTTAAGTTTCATTATTTATTTTTAATTAATCTTCCTGTTTTTATGTTGTATATGTTTTTTTCTAATAACAAAAATAAAAGTAAGTTAAGAAAAGAATAAAAAAAGCCCTTTTTTATAAACATAAACTTTTAAAAATAAAATATTAGATTTAAAATATTTTTTTTAAATAATTAAAAAATATATATAACATTTTCAAAAATAAAAAAAACATTTAATTAACAGTTTTAATTAAAAAATCATCAATCAATTTTTAAAATTAGAACTACGTGATCCTTGATTTTCCTTCTTTGATTTTCCTTCTTGGAAATAGGTAGGACTAAGGTCAATCCTTGTCGGGTTAAAAAAATAAAAAATAAAAATTTTTCTTTGTTATTATTTTATTTGCTGATTGTTCATTCTTAGTTCTACATTTTTTGTAAATATATATTTATTTGTAGCTGTTGTAATCATTATTTTTGGGAAAACTAACATATTGTAAAATAACACTTATTTTTATTCATTTAATTAAAGGTACCGTTTTAGGACGGGTGACACGTAATCAACTCCCGAATCTTGAATCTGGTTCGTAGGCATTTTTTATTTTTGGTTTTTCTATAGTTTTCATATAAAAAGCTATAGTGGCGACTCCATTATCAATTTAAATATTTTTAAGAAATAATTTAAAATCGCCCCGTCGTGATCCGATTGCGACAATCATGATATGCCTTTGTAGTTCCTTTGATGTTGTTACTCCTTTTGTTCAACAAGTGTACTGAGTATTCAAGTAATATAGAAAATAAGTAAGAGTATCATATCCACAAGGAACAAAATTTATAATTGAAAAGTGAAATTGCATCAAAATATTGTGAATGAGAACATATGCAATTAGAATATATTGAATTTGAGTGAATATGAAAAAGTTAAACAAAGTAATTGATAAATGAATTGATGGAATTTATATTGATGAAGATCTTGGGATTGAATTACATTACTCTCCTTCTTATACACTCTTGGTCAATTGTCGTTAACATCATTTCTTTCAATTACCATTTTGTGTAAATAAAATTCATTCAAATTGATCCCTCTATAATTGAAATTCATAAATTAAAATACCAAGCTCTGTCCCCAGTTACTTGAATATATATAATCAGCCTTACACACAGTTGTTATAAACAATCATTACATTATAATTCATCCCTAAACTTATACATGCAATGAGTAATACGTTTGGTTCTAAATTCAAAAAGTGTTTTCCAGTCACTGGGAATTATAATATAAATCAATTAATGTTTAAAATGTAAACCAATAGCAATTGATATTGATGATATCACATAATGTCAATAGTGCATTCAAAGTTGAGAAATTACATTCAATCCCAAGAATGAGGAATTTAGCTACTCATGGTAGCCATGGAAAATTACAAGAGAAAAGAAAATAACAATGATCTTCTTTCAAGCATCCGTCAATGAGTGATCTCTCTTTTGACCTAGTTTTTGCATTTTATAGCTTTCTTTCTCTTCTTTAGGTCAACCTGCAGCAGTTATTTCGTAGCATTCAATTTAGATTCTCCATTGCAGCTTTCACGTCTTCAAGTTAGGGCTACACTTGAATATTCTTTAAGTGAGTTTTAGCCCAAGTTATATCCCTTGGTCAAGCCAGAAGTCACTTATGATCTTTCTCTGTATTTTTCCTCTGATCCAGCTTCCTTTTTGCTTTTGCTTTAGACTTTTACCTAATCTCAACAAAATTTGCTCTTGCACCACAAAAACTTATTAAATAGTAAAATGACTCATAAAAGAAAAATAAACTTTGAATTCAAATAAAATTAATCACTAAGTCAACTTAAAAACTCATGAAATTAAACTATAAATTAAAGCTTATCAGATACCATAGAAGCTTTGTTGCTTGATGTTTTAAACTTTGATCTTACATATGCTTTAATGTTTTGTTGTTAAGATGTTTGTAAGATTAAATGACTAGAATAAATGCTCATATAATTCAAGAATAACGAATTTCAAGAATTCTAATAAAATAAATTTTCTTCTCTATCTTAACTTGAAAATATATTTGATCCAATGATCTCTAATTCTTTTCTTGACAAAACTAAGTAATAAAACAACTAGATAGAAGTGAAATGTATGTTTTCTTTCTACAAAATTGATATTATTTGTCATAGGAAGATTGTTAGAGAATAGACAATTAGAAACAAGTCTCTACATGCTTGCCAACAAGTCTTCCTAAATTTCGATGATACCAAATATTATCAAATTTTTGTATATATAACGAGTTTGTCAAGCATGAATCAAACTAAGTTGCTTCAAGTCTAAAATAGACATAGTTTGATGTTTGCTAGATGCCTTTTGAAAAATTGTCAAAATACAAAGGCTAGACAACATGTAAACAGAAGCATAAGAAGTCTCATGAAGTATCACTAGATGATCCAAGTTTGGATATTTTGCAAAGAAGTATTAGGCAACTTATTGAGAAGCGACAAAAGCATGAAGGGCTAGATCAATATCTAAGTTAACAACTCCAATAATATATTGCAAACTCAAGAAGAACATCCACAAGTTTGAAAGATTTGACTCACAAACTTTAACTAAGATCTTGAGACATGCACAACCTACTCTCTTACTTATGTATACTCATTTCAACATGGTTAGTACAATCAACATAGTTGCTTAGATAAAATGTGTCTTTTTATTTATAAAACGAGTATTAAAGTCAAGTGTTAAGCAAAATTCAAAGATATATATTGAAAAGATCTGACATGAAGGACAACATAAAAACATTGGGTCACAACAAATCTTTTTGTGACACCTATAAATAGAAGTTCGCCATGCACGTGAAGACTCGACGAAATGTTATGACAAGCCTTTATACATGCATAAACTTTTATTCTTTCATCCTTTAAAAACTTATAGTGCTTGAGAAACCTGATTTTCTAGACAACTTGTAAAAGAGAGTGCTTAATTTGTATATTCCTAACATTTTTATGAAGTTAGACTTTAGAAAATGAGTGTTTGTATTTCACATCTACTCGTTTGAATGTGAAATCCTATAAACAACACTTTTTAGTTATATAGCCTAAAGAATTTTTGTGTACTTAGCCTAGAGAAAAGTTGTATACTTGTTACTAAACTTAGAGAGAGTTTAGTAAATAGACTAAAGATGTTTTGTCTACACATATAAGCCCAAAGTGGTAGTGACAAATACTTATAAACACTTAATTTTTAGTGGAACCATTTGTAGTTTGCATTAGAGAAGTAAGCATAGCCCAATTTAGGAGTGAGCTAGTATAAAAACTAAGTGTTCATTGTCTTCTTCTATTACTTGCATAATGTTTCTTTTAACTATCTGTAAAACATTTTAAAAAACTATTTATAAGTTGTTTTGTGAAAGAGTGTAACGCCTCTTTTTAAGTCTTAATAAGAAGATTTTTAAAAGTCTTCAATTTAATGTTTTAACTCTGTTCAACTCCTTTTAAAACTAATTTTATACTAAAAAAATTTGACAGACTATCTATTAAATCAGGTTAAAAGTATTATAGTATTATTTAAATACAAATGTGTTTGATGCTATCAATATGCCAAGGAATAGAAAAATTTAATGGTGATGGAAATTTGATTTTATGTAAAAGGCTTTAATTCTTTAAGTTTATTAATTATTTCTTTGTTAGAATAAAGTGCATAGATTTGATTAAACTACAGGAAGGTCTACAAAGTTAGTGTGTTTGTAATTTGTCCACAAAGAATTGGATCTAAAACCTTTTAATGACATTTATTATCATACTTTTGTGAATGTTTTTAGACTCTAAATCTTATGTTAATCATGTCAATGTCCACCTCTAAAATATTAGTTTAGTGGTATGGTAATCCTAACTTTTGTAAAACTTCTTTACTTTTTGTTAATTTTTATTTTGTCTAGCTTTGCTTTTAAAGTGTGCTTGGTGAATATAAATTGTAGATGTTTAGACTTGTTCATTGTAAATATGTTTTTGCACTTTTAGTGAATAATCATTAATTTTATTGCTTAGTATGATGCTGATATTTTCAAGTAAATGAATTGATTTTTATGTCATATATTTTGTTATCCTTAATTTCTTTTTTAATAGCATCATCCCATGAAGCAAAGCAAAGCTTCAAGTAGGAACATGGAATAAGCAATTTTTTTGTTAAAGGAATCGGAGAGGACCTTGCACTTGGAAGAGGAGTGCAATATTAGAGAGATGCAAGAGCATTTAAGTACTTTTTTCACCCTCCATTACACCCAGGAGTCACGTAAGAGTGAGAATATATATCTAAGTGGCACATAACCATCACATTGAGAAAAATACTTATATATAAGAAAATTAATGATTCAAAGACTCATTTACAAGTGAATTATATTCCGAAATTTATTAACCAAGGCTCCTACGGACCAATTTGTAAATTTAATCATTCTTTATATGTGAAAAGTAAATTATATTACAATTATTTAAATTATAATCACAATATAAAAATAATATATAAAAAATAAAGTATTGATGATAATATGAAAATTAAAAATAAACTATATATATACTTACCGTATTATATAAATTAATAAACATATTGTCTACTTTAATTACAATATAAAATTACTTTAATTATTTGAATTCAAATGTTTTATTATATTAATTATCTTAATTAATATTTGTATTCTAATTTTAAACTGGTTATAATTAATAGTTCCTTGACTCCTTTTTAAATATAGTATTTTTAGAAGATTTTTACTTTTATTAAATGTCAGTTTCAATTTAAAGAAAACACGGACTACTCTTTTATTATTTATATTCTTTATTTTAATTTCCTTTACATATATTTTTTATCGTAATGTAGAAATAAAAAAGTTTAATAAATATTGAACTAAAGCAAAAAAAAAAAAAAAAAAAAAATAAAAAAAAAAAATTAAAAAAAAAAAAAAAAAAAAAAAAAAAAAAAAAAAAATGTCCTCCGTAAGACAACTTGAAAAGAAAGAGTAACAACAATAAAAAAAAGTGAATAATCTAAAAGAAATAATATTTTTCTTACAAAGATTAAATCTAAATTAAGACATATATTTAAACAGAGTTGAAAATATTATGAAATGAAACTCGTAAATAAAAAGTAATTAAATAAAGAGAGAGAAAGGAAGCAAGAGTAAAAGTGACTCTCCCCCGAGACATGTTCTGAAGTCTTCTTCTCTGCTTGTATGCAACGGCCAGACACATTTTAGTCGCGCTGCCCACCTCCGCCTGAAACCGATTCTTGCAGGACAAAGATCCGGGTCGACCCGTCGTAGATCCGATCCGACAAACATGAATATTTTCAGGTTAGCCGGGGACATGACCCATTTGGCCAGCGTCCTCGTCCTCCTCCTCAAGATCCACACCATCAAGTCCTGCGCCGGTCGGTACCCACCCTCTCGCCCATATCAACATTCTCTCTCTCTTTTTTCTTTTTTTCACTTAAGACCTCGTAGATTTGGAATATAATAATAGGTGTTGCTCAAAGGTGCAAAATTTTTATGTGGGGTTGTGTGATTTTATGCTTTACTGTTATGTTTTTTTGTGGCGTTTATTTTGGGGATGGGAATGTTCGGAATTGCTGTGGGTTGTGGAGGAGTTTGGAGGTAAGGTTTTGAAGAGATGAGTGTGGGATTAGAAATATTGTGTGTGGAATTATGTAATTCTTGTTCTTCCCATTGTAATAGAGGGTTGTTGTTGTTCCTTTGTCATGTGGGACTTGGGTTAGTCTCTCATAATATGCCGAATTAAGGTTCGAATCTCTCATTTGGTGTCTGATAGTGTGTTGAATAGGATTGCCTTCAGAGAAGGATATCTACCTGGGGATTTTGGCTAGTCCCCCACAATTGCCGACATTCAGTGTCTGATTGTTTCTGGAATAGGATTGTTTCTAAAGAAATATGTCTTTAGGGAAGTAAAGAAAAAAGTTTGGGACTTGGGCATTGCTTTCAAAGTCTCCTGTTAGGATTGTTGTTGTGGTATGATAAATTTGATGCAATAGTTTTCAGTTTACTGGTTCCACTCATGTTGGATTCTTTAGTGTTTTTTATGATTGGGGGAGTTTGTGGTGCTTTGTTTTTTGGATCATATATTCCTATTCAGTGTACAGAACAGAACTATTATACATATTTTATTGTGAGTAAAGAATCATCTTGCATTTGTTCCCCTTCTTTTAAACTAAGTGAATCGTTGGGGATGCTATCCAAGCATCGAACCCTTATCTTAGAGTGCTACAAGGCTTCTTACCTGTCGTTTCTGAATTTTGAGGTAAGAAGTCTGCTGCTTATGTGGAACTGATATCAGTTATCAATAAACAGTGATGTGAACCAGCAAACGAATCTCGAAGTATGTTTCCATAAGTTTGAGTATCTTTTGGATGTAGGATGTGTTGAAATTAGTTAGACTGACCTTTTGCTTTGTCTATTTCTCTTTGAACAAGAAATGACATGTTTCAGAGCTCTATAATATTGGTGAAATCTGTTAAAGGCCATTATATTGGCATAACTATATGTAGACGAATGAAGAAAAGGGAACTGTTAGTCTTATGTTAGTTATGCAGGACAAAGTGGTCAATCATAATTATGTGTTTTCCTGCTTGCTGTTTGTGTTTCTGTTGTGCTGAAGAGAAATTAACAGGCTAAACCAAAGCCTAACATGTGTAATGATCTCCTTTTGTGCTGCATCAATATGTGTTTTTCCCTATGATGTTTGTGTTTCTACGTAAGAGAAGATAAAAAACTAGTTTATTCATTAGTAGTTGAAGGAGAAGGGAGTAAATTTGAGCAAAAGACCTATTCATTAAAGCAGTATAGACCTACTTAAATGAACTGTGTTTTTTCATTTTGCATATTCAGGCTATTGATTGACTGATGTTTTAAATTACCTTTCATATCTCTTTCGACTCTTGACTTGGGGTGCATCTGATTTGTGTGCAGGTGTCTCATTGAAGACTCAAGAACTCTATGCACTTGTTTTTGCTTGTCGCTACTTAGATATCTTTACTAATTATGTATCTCTCTATAATACTGTTATGAAGTTGATATTCTTGGGAAGCTCATTTTCTATTGTGTGGTACATGAGGTATCACAAGGTTGTTAGGAGATCATACGACAAAGATCAAGATACCTTTCGCCATTACTTTCTTGTATTGCCCTGCTTAGTATTGGCCCTATTAATCAACGAGAAATTCACATTTAAGGAGGTTAGTATGCATCTTCATAATGTTTTGTCTATACCATGTAACTGTTGTGTCACTATTTACATGTCCTTTAGAGTGTTTTTTAAAAAAGCTGATTGTGTGACTTTTGCTTACTTTCTGAAAATACACTTATACATGGTATAGGTGATGTGGACATTTTCCCTGTATTTGGAAGCCGTTGCTATACTTCCTCAACTAGTACTTTTACAGAGAACTAGAAATATTGACAATTTGACTGGACAATATGTCTTTCTTCTTGGGTAAGATATTGAGCTTTATCCAATTTTGAACATTATTATATATTTCCATGATTCCTGTGGTTCATGTTATTTGTTGGAAACGGAATTAGCAGCTGTTATCTGCTTAAGGGGTTTCAGCTTTTGATCATTAAAATCAGTAACACTCTGAAATGTTGATTCATGTTGAGAGAATTGTAGTATTTCATCTGATGTGTGGTACAATTTCCAAAACGTGCTTCTAACTCATTTAGGTAGAGCTGATGCTCACAAACACAAGGAATAACGAAAATTATGAGTTTGCAATAGTGTTGCCAACCTGTCCATTGGCTTCATTATAAATGTGCAATGAGTTTTTTCTTCTACTATGACCATTAGTTAAGACTTAGAAGTTTTAATACCTGGGAGAACTAAGTTCTTACTGGTGAATGTGGTTCCACAAATCTTTTGTCATTTGTTTCAGCAGTTAATTTCAGTTGTATATAATTTCCCTGTGATTTTCTCATGATGATATATCAATGTGCATTTGAATCATTCTTATAACTTGTTCAACTCATTTGCAATTTTTTGTTTGAAGTCCGCAATCATAAGATTAATGTTTATAATCTTCTTGTCTGGTTAAATGCAGTGCATACAGAGCACTATACATTCTCAACTGGATCTATCGCTACTTTACTGAGCCCCACTTTGTCCATTGGATAAGTATGACTCTCTCAATTTTGTTTTATGCTTACTAGTGCTTCTTGCTTCTACACTTATCGTAATTATTAAGTAACTACTCTTCATTATTCAGTATGATACTATGTCCTGTGGTACCTTTTCATTGCGTAGTATTTGAAATTCTCAATACTTGAGATGCCTCTTAATATGCATTTGCAGCGTTGTTCTTTGATGTTCATTTCCTTGTCATACAAAAACCATAAAACAATCTTAGGTTGTGCAAGCCTTTTAAAATATTCATCAAACCCATTGCTGCATGGAAACCATTACTGAAGAACTTTTACTTTGTTCATATCTATAAAAAAAGTATTATTTCTCATGTGTGTGTTTGTGGTTTTATAAACAACAATTTTCATGAAGTTCTTGTTGCTCCACATCTTTGAAGTATTGATTTGGTGCATCCTGTTAATGCTTATGATGTTCAAGAAATATCTTCAATGTTTAAGATAATGTTCAATATTGATATTTCTGATTCATCATATGGGGGTATCAAGCAGTTCAGGTTTTGACACTACTACTTATTTTTCTAAAAGGAATAGAAATTGGAAGCTTGGATTATTGGTCATTTATTTGTACCAAGGTTATAAACAAGAAGATGAGAAAGTTATGGCATTTCCTTTTACTTTTCCCATTGTTGGACAAAAGTAGTGATTGTCTTTACAATTATTCAATATTCATTACGCTGAACCTGAAATTCAGCATGCAAACACCTATATAGAGGTAGGTCTAATTGCTTGCCATGACATGTTACAACACAAAACACGAGAAAAACATTGTGCTGATAACACCGTATCATTTTTTAGACAAAGCAATAAACTAGTCTCTCCTTCCTGTCAAACACTAAACCTTGCCCCCAAAAAGGAAAGATAAAAGGGGTTACCAGAAAATTACTCTATATTCTCAGAAAGTCTTCCTGAATCTCTTTAATGTCTTTTTGCAGCATGGATTTCTGGCCTTGTTCAAACACTGCTCTATGCTGATTTCTTCTATTACTATTTCCAAAGGTTAATTGACCTACTTTTCAGTTCCATTTATTTATGTTAAATTCCTTGTTTACCTGAGTTTTAAGCATTTTAAAATTGTGCGGTGCAGCTGGAAGAACAACCAAAAGCTTCATTTGCCAGCGTGATTGTATTCTTCTGTTCTTGAAAAACAGAGGCCTATATGGACAATCAACAGTGAGAATCCACAAATTTGTCTGGACAGTGGTTTCTGATTTACAATTACCTATTTGTTCGTTCTTGCCACCTCAAATACTACTGTACTAATTACTAGGAAGATTATAGACAAATGGCATCAAAAGACATCAAATTGTTTTGACTGTAATTTGCAATTTTAACTTGAAAAGGTATTTAGATCTAGATTGTGACATTTTGCATATTTTGACACTTTCCTCTTCCCTTTCTTCATTTAACTTGGGTAGTAGTAATAAAGATAAAGATCTTTCTGTTAAACACTTTTGAATTTGCTTTCATAGTAAATATAGTATAGGTAATTGTGGTGGAGGATTTTAAACAGGTGCAACCTTATGTGACTAATTATCTGAAATTATTCGAAAATTTGACACTTATTTGAAACTTTGGAAAGCTATCATCCGGAACATTATCGAACTTGATGGATCATTCATCTTTACATGTTATTCTAATAAAAAGACATAACATAATAAATTTTTTTATTCTAATAAAATAGTTGTATATATATTCTATCTATTTAACATAATGCATGTGGTGATTCAAATTTTTAAAAACTTGACAGAATATTCCCGTTTTCTTCAAATAATTGATCTACCAATTTGTACCAAATAACGAAAGTATCTTCAAAGAAGTTAAAGAGATAAAGGTTTAGAAAAATTGTAAAAGAAGTGGGAAAAAATATTTCATAAATATTTTATACTTGTTCACTTTCATCTTGAAAATTAGGTTTAGTCTTTTACAATCAATTAATGATAACTAATTACAAGATTGTATTACATGTCCATTTTGATAAACTCGATATCAATGATACTCTCAAACGCTATCAGAGACATTTATATGCAAGAAAATTTGTTAGAAACCTAATGTAACGATTTCCCTTGAGACATTTCATCTCAAATATACAACCCCAGAAGCGAAACACAAGAACCAACTATAGATTCTTTACACAAAATTATAAGAAGAAAACAGCAAAGACTAAACCTGAAGAAGCTTGAAACTCATTAGATCATTCAATGATTAGAGAAATGAAGTTATAGTTGAAAAACCTTCTTTTTGTTTCATCATAAAATATTCTACCTCAACATTCTTTAACATGTAAACGTAAATTATTTCAGAGTCTTTATAGCATTTTGAAATCTCTCATATTTTAAGTATTTATGTTATCTGGTATTACAAATGATATAAACTCACTTTATATTTATAAGAATTCTTTATATAAAAAATTGTAATTAGTTACATTGATTATTTAATTTGTTAGAAAATGTCCAAATTTTTTTTTAAGTTTACTTGATTATCCGAAATTAATTCAACAAATTCACTTAAATCATTTATCACATAAACAAATCATTTATCACATAAACACAAATGATAGATGTACTATAGAGTAGGCCGATCACTCCAACCAATAATAATTGCATAATTCGCATGTCGTAGCCTACCGAGTAGGTACCAGTTGTGTGTTAACTGACTGAGTACTGTCCGGTACAGCCTTACAAATTTGATACACTACTTTTTGTGACCATTTGACATGTGACATCAATAAAATAGTCACATGGCGATCATTAACAGGGACACTCCATGAGTAAGTTGGGCCTTCAGTCCCTTCACTTGAAGGCCCATCCAAACCCTATAAAAGGAAAGGTAACCTCAAGAAAAGGTATTGTTAATTCTATCCTACACACCCTGCATTACTCGGACCTTTACTGACTTGAGCGTCATAGTGCATGCAGGACCCCCACTCAGGATTGTGAACGTTTGAAGAACTTGAGGCGGGTATCCAGACTTTTAGACCTCAAAAGGCGACTGAGCAACAGGCAAAGATCACAACAACGGAAGGCGACCGAAGACATTATTATTGTTGGAGCTAACCAGTCTCTTGCAAGAGCAATAGCAAATAAAGAACACCTTATTCTAGTTGGTGGAAGCTAAACAATCAAATAGGAAGAAAGGAGAATCATACACAAAAACTTTAATGTAATTCGATTAAAGCATTATTATAATCTAATACTTTTTCTCTTAGCAAAGTCTCATTCAGATATAACTTAAAATTATCTTCTACTAAAGGTATGCGATCTTATTCATAGAACAAATACTGTTATAACTCACACACATGAAAGATATCTAAGACTAACAAGTGGGACACATGAATATCGTTTCTAGTTTCAAAATAAAATAGTTATTAGACTATAAAATCCATGTCTGTAGATGATGTTATGAGATTAGATGTTATGAGATTAGATGTTGTGAGATTAAATGATCTAGTGTGATAGTCAAGGAACCTTAAAGACTAGATTTATGGAATCATTCTTCACACCAAGGGAGTTAAAATCGAGATTTTGAGTAGGATCATGGAGAGTTCATAAGATCGTAAATCGTAAAATCGTAATACGAATCGTAGATTTTATTTTTTTTAATATATAAATATATATAATAATAATAATTGTGTAAAAAAAATAAATAAATAAGAAAAATTAAAAAAAAGTATTTGAGGAATGATTTAACCTTGATACAAAACTATTTAAGTTTATTACATGAAAAGTAATTAAGTAATTAAAAAAATTAATTGATGTGTTAGATATATTATGAAGGAGTAATAACAATGTAAAACCTATGTAAAAACATGTAGTACCCAAATGAGATCTAAATTAAAGTCACCAACTCTATAAACACAAACCAAATATATACACATAACTAATGAATTCATTTGTTAATACTTCATCAAACTTAAGTCTACAAACTTTGACAATACTTAATAAAACTTAAGTTCATCTAATATAAATCACTCATATTAAAATGAAAACTAAAGGAATCTTCATTAGTTTTATGAAGCACATCAATAAGAACATTCTCCTCCTCTAAAGTTGGGATGGCAAGAACATCATCATCTTCCACACCACCTTGGACTTGACCTTCAACCAAGTGTTCATCATCTCCATTTGAATTAAGAGTATCATTTAAATCTATAATGTCAAAGTGTGTGAGTTGTAGAGTGTGATTTTTTTTTTGCTAATAAGGAGAAGTCCAAGAAAATCTTGTTAGTGTATGCTCTAATGACTTTGGATGTATGAGTGTGAAGAGTGAACAAAGACTCTTCATTTTCCTTAATTAATAATTTTATTTTAATTGAATTTGAAATAAAATCCAATCAAGAAGTAAGAAGGAGGAGTAAACTTCAAAGACTCTTTATTTGCCTTAATTAAATTAATTTAATTTTATTTTAATTGAATATGAAATGAAATCTAATCAAGAGAAGTGAATTGTGCAAAACAATAGTGCAAAACAACTCTTCATTTGAAATTGGTGCAGAGAAGTTAAAAAGACTTTTCATTTGAAATAGGGTTGGAATGAGGAGTAAAGGTGAAGAGACTCTTTATTTTTATTTTTTTTAATTTTAATTGCATTAATACATTAATTTTGATTAGGTGGTGTTAGGTGACAACACATATAACAATGTCAAAATTTAATTGCATTAATTTTGAATGAAATTAGACTCAAGAAGGTGAACAGTTTGATACATGAAAAAATCGCGATTAGACATTTTTACGATTTTGTTGACTATCTGTTTTTTATGAGTAAACTCTCGATTTTAACTACCATGCTTCACACTAAATCAAATACAATAAAGAACACATGATTTCTCACCTAGTTTATTATACCTTATGTAATCAACTATCTCAATTGTAATAGATTTATAACAAAGAGCATATATGATTTTTAACCTAGTTCAATTTTACTTTATTAAATTGACTAAGATTCAAAATCATGGTTGTACATCTTATCGTAGTTTATTGGAATATATATCATTTGTTATGGAGTTTGTGCAATCTAGTACTTCAAAGAGAATGTTTTCATGATGTATTACAAATTGAAGTTGTAATTGATTACATAAGAATATTAAGTGTAGGAATGACTCCAGAAGGGGGCTGAATGGAGCTGAACTCAATTTGCTGTAAACAAAACCACCAAGCAAGATTGTCCAAGGCAATAATATATAAGCACAGATGAAACATTTTTATACTGATTAACCCTAATCTCTTGGGCTACGTCTAGTTCTCCCTTGAATAAACAACCCTCACGCCGAGACTGTTCAACTTGTACATGAAACTATATATTAAGGGTGGTCCGATAACAACCTGATAACAGGTGATTTGATAGGCCCAACAACGTTACTAGGATAGACTTTGATACCATATTAAGAAGTGAACTTTAAGCTTAACTCAACCTTACAAAACCAACTTAAAAGGTAAGGTTTGCACCCACTTATATCCTTTTGAAAGACCTTATGTCTAGTCTAGTGGATGTGAAATCTACAACCGTTACAACAAGTACACAAACCTCTCCAGGTTTACAAGAAATACACAAACCTGTCCAGGTTATAACAAGTATACAAACCTCTCCAAGTTACATAGAGTAACCTCTCCATGTTACAACGAGTACACAAACTTTTCCATGTTATACTAGTCTCAATCTTTCCTTGAGATCAAGACTAACAAAAGTGAAAAATTACACAATGCTTTCGCACAATCCAAAAATCTAAATACTTAGCAGATTGACAATAGACAATCACTAGATACTCAAATTTTTTTCTCAATATCTTTTGCAATATATTTCTCTTTTTCTTGTCCTCTTCGACTTGAAATTGTTATTCTATTTTTAGCTTTTCAAAAACTTTGCTCTTGGAATGATTGGAATATCTTGACCATCTCATGTAATGAATCTCAAGCTAAAAATATCTATTTTTTTTATTAAGACTTAATTTTGCTGCACTTTATTTTCTCTCACATCAATTTGAAACCATTTTATATCTTTATATATATATATATATATATATATATATATATTAACATCTCTATTATTCCAATTTCAATTAAAATGAACCAGCAGTAGCTTTTTGAAAGAAATCACAATTTTATTTTAAGCAATAACTATTATAACCCATGTTAATTAGTTTCCATTAGAAAGCAAAGATAAGCACTTATTTGCAGCACCTTAGTTAGGTTCATTTTTGAATTGTTTCTGTTAAAATTTTAAAACTGTTGCAGTAGTTATTTTATCCAAAATAAAATATTTGAGCACCAAAAATAGTTTTCAATCTTTAGATAGATGACTTGAAAGAAAATATTCAGTTGCAGTAATTTTTGAAAACAAATTCCTTAAAGCATTGCTTATTAATTTGATTCAATTCAAATTATTATGCAAAAAATTATATAACAAATGAATCAAACATGTTAACAGTAAAATAAATATGCAATGTTATTTAATAGAAATTAATCATATATATCCTTTTTATAAAAAAATCCATGTATTTTATCAAATTTTGAAAACTTACTGTATAATAAAATTAATCCTTGAATGCTACCATCCAATTTTTAAGTATCTGATTTTAATCTTTAATTAACTACATATCCCAATAATTTGAATTTTGAACCATAGAATAAATAAAGATAATAATCAAAGGCTTTAGAATATATATATTCAAGTTAAAAAAACCAATTTTCATTTTTTGAAGAAACTTTTCTCCAATTACTTCTATCATCTAAGTAGTTAAAATCTAGATCTTAATTGTAAAATTGTAAGATTTTATATATATATATATATATATATATATATATATATTATTTGTTATTCAAATTTCATGCATGATATTGTAAAAGTAAGATAGTAAAGATTGTGTGGAAAAATTTGTAAAAAACATGTGATGGTGATCTTTTTGGTACACTGACTATTCACCTTCTTTTTTCACCTTCTTTTTTCATGAATGAATTCATTTAAAACCTAATTTTAATTAAATATTAATGTAATTAAAATTTTACCTTCTTAAGTGTTGACTGTGGCAATACCATTCAATTAAAACTAATGTAATTTAAATTAAAATATAAATTTTAAATCCAATTAACAATTCATAGTCTTATACACCTTTTATCTCATTAAATGAGTTTAAATCTTATTAAAATAAATTACCATCCAATTAAAATTAATAGAACTGAAATTCAAAACAAATTTTAAACCTAATTAAGAATTAAGAATATTTTGTATTACACTGGTCATATTCTTAATTGAATTGAACAATTTCAATTAAAATAAAATCAAAGAAAGTCACTCTTAGCATCTCTTTTATTTCTTTATAACATCTTTAAAATATTTTTTATTTTTTTACTTAGTTTCTCTACAGGTTAAAATAATGTGATATATATATATATATATATATATATATATATATATATATATATATATATTAAAAAGAAGTAAAATCTATTATTCCTATTACAATTTCACAATTTAGGATTATATGAGTTTGTAATTATCTTATCCATAATTTCGATTTTAACTGTCTTGAACATCTATCTTAAATAAATTTTTAAGTACTAAAATTAAAACTAATTTGAATTTCATTTCAAACAAAATTTTCTTTATAAAACCATATTTAAAATCTTTAAAATTAATAAGAAATATGCAGTTAGATCAATTCCTAATATGCCTAAAAAATTTGAATTCAAATATATAGGTGTGAGTGGAAATTTAGTGAAATTATATTGTTATATGTTTTTATTATAATTGATTTACTTTTTAATTACAATTTAAATTAAATCAGTAATATAAAAGTAAATAGTAAAAAAAAAAAGACTTATCTTCTCATCAAAATTTTACTAAATGATTAGAGGGACTTTGAATTATATAATGATTCAACATTAAATTTTTCAAAAATATTAAAAGTTAGCATGTAATCAGTTATCTTGATGTGTAATTAATTACAACAAATATTAACTCTTGACATCCAATATTCTTGTAGCAGATATTAAATATGAAATCAAACTTGTACATGAATGTTATTTTGTGTTTTAGGATTTTAGGATTGAGGTTGGATTTGTACAATGACATTCTCAATATTCCAAGATTGATGTTCCAAGATATAATCTTAATGAGTCTTAGAATTTAAATTCATAATACCCTTTCCCAAGAATAATCATTTTCTAGCCATGTACTTTTCTCTAAAGAGCTTGCAACTTGAAACGCAAATAATACAATTTTAATGGCTTTTACCCTTGTGCAAGACTGATTCTTCCATGCAAATTTATTTTGCACTTAACCAACCCTTATATGGTGATTTCTAATGCATTTGTATTTTTTATGGTTTTGGTAATTTTGTTAGTGTCCCCTTTAGACAAGACTTGTATAAAGATTTTGTTTTCTTGTAATAGAATGGAAAGTTTCTCAAAAAAAACATGTTGTTTTGATGTAGAAACTAGGTATTACTAAGGACAAATATAATTGTCCTTCATCCCTAAACATGAAGGATGAGAGAAAAAAAATATGTTCAATATTTTCTATCTTATCACAACAATTTTTTTTAAGATAGTAAGTTGATCGCCATTTTGTGATGAAATAGAGTAAACAAGAGAATTGTATTTGGATCTCTAGAGTCCCAACTTAGAACATGACCGGTCTATTTTTTGTCATGAGATCATTAATGTCATTGAATATGCTTTTTATGCTTATTATATTAATCAATAAATAATATGTCTAGCTTAAGAGAGTAAAATCAATCTTTGAATCATCTTTCCATATCATCCAATGTTTACTTAAATAAGATAATATACTAAGTAAGAGTTGTACTTATTAAAAATAATTTAATATTGACAAAAATAATTATTTCTAGCCTTTTAACATTGAGTCATGAAATAATAAGTGTTCCATTGTTGATTGCATTTTTTTACTTGTTCAGGATATGACTTTTAATAGATTGACTTGTCTATTAGGTTTATTTAGAATTCAAAATGTTTTTTTACAATGGTCAATTATCTACCTGCAATTGTTTTTTGTTCTTATTTACATGGGAGTCTTATATCACTTCATGTTATAAGTTTTGGCCCCATAATTTACAAAAGTTAGCAGTAGCATTTGGTGATTATCTACTTACATATTTTTTTATTAATATTTAAGAGATGCTTCAATCTTGTGCTAAACTGTTCAAAATTATAAAACTTCCATTCTCTTATTTTACTTCTTAGACTACTTATTTATCAATGTATTTTTTCCATTATTAATTTTTTTTGTCCTAATTTTAAATATATATATATATATATATATATATATATTATTTATTTATTTATTTATTTATCGGTACAATTTAGAATTAAAAGATTTGGTAGTCTCCCTTATGGTTTGTATAATGGTTAAAGATTTCTTTGCATCGGAGAAGATGAATTTTTATAGGTTGAGTTTGTTATGATATCATGAACTCTTCATCTTGCTTATAAATGTAAAAGGGAGTCATTATGGCATTATACTTATTTTCACCACCAAGCTCATTGATGAGGATAAAGTTTGGTGAAGATGGAGAAAACAATGTTTTAAAAGGAGTGACAAAAGTAAAATTGTTAATATGCTGTAAGTTGAGATGAGTTGAAAAAAACTTGACTTCTTAGTACTATGGGTCAACCAAGTAAAGTTTTTTTTTTTTTTTTAATTGTATATATAAAAAATTAATTCAATATTAAGAAAATCACAACTTGTAGTCAGATTTTTTTAACCCATCTTAGTAATTGAACTTGATCTTTGACCTTATCATTAAGTAACACTATTATTCAATGAAGTAATAACAAATTTAACAGTGTAACAGCCCTGTAATTTAAAAATCTAACTGGATAAACACATATTTTTAATTGTTTTCAGTTAAGTATGGTATATAAATTGTTATAAACTGTAACCCATTTTCAAAGCTTCTCCATAAATCAAGTTTTGGAATGCAAACTAATGAAATATAAAAAAAAAAAATATACATGTTTACATTTTGGAATAATTTTTGATAAAGTCAAAAGTCACAGTATGAGCAAAATTAGTATCCACTGTAAGAAAACAAACTGAAAAAATTTAGAAAAAAAAGTAAATAAAGAAAAGAGTAAGAAAAGACAAGAAATAGCAACGAATGAGGGTGACATTGGCAAAGAGAGATTCTGGTGATAGAAACCAAAAAAAAATATGCCAATGGGGGTAAGGAAAGTAAAAAGAAAACAAGAATTTTTACAGCTACAGTGGCTACTGCAAGTATCAAGTATGAAGTGTGCAAAGTGCCCATTCTTAATCACAAAACAACAAGAATAGAAAATAGCGTTTTACACCCTTCGCTTCTTCCGATCAACGACATCACCGGGACCCATGGCGGAATCCTCCGAACAACCGTCCAAGCGACGGTCGCTACCCGCCGGCGACGACAGAATTAGTCAGCTCCCCGACGTCCTCCTTCACCAAATCCTCTCTCTCCTTCCAACCAAACAGGCAGTGGTCACCGGCATTCTTGCGAAGCGGTGGCGCCTGCTGTGGCCCGCCGTGTCGGTCCTCGACCTCGACGACGAGTCCTCTCCGGATTCCCGCCACGGTTCCGCGGGCTTCGCGGAGTTCGTGTACTCGGTGCTCCTCCAGCACGACGCGCCGGTAATCGAGCGGTTCCGGCTCCGGTGTACGAACCCGAACTCCTCCCCGTGCGACATCGCCACGTGGCTATGTCACGTGGCGCGACGGAAAGTGGAGCGCGTGGAGCTGTCGCTCTCGCTCTCGCGCTATGTGGCGCTTCCACGGCGCCTCTTCAACTGCGACACGGTTTCGGCCATGAAGCTCAACGGCGTGTTCCTCAACGCGCTCGCCTCGTTCTCCGTGTGCTTGCCCATGCTGAGGGCTTTGCACGTTGGGGATAGGGTTCTGTTCGGGTGCCACGATTACCTGGTGAAGCTTCTAGCTGGGTGCCCCGCGCTGGAGGACTTGGTGCTGGAATCCACCTACAACGATGCCTGCGGAGGTGTCGTTTGTGCCGAGGGCAATTTCGAGCTTAGTTTGAAACACTTGTTGCGTGCCAAAATTGGGTTTTCTTGGAAGGAGAGGTGCCTCAAGTCCATGCTTCTCATTTTCCAAGCGCTCTCTCACGTTAGGTGCCTCTCGCTTTCTCCCTGTACAGTTGCGGTACGACGCTTCTCCACCTACCCTTAGTTAAATACTATACATCATGTGTATATTTGTGTGTTTATGGTTTAATTTGTTTCTTGAACTCACGATTCATACTGAGTTTAATTGTTTCTTGCATAAGAGAACATGGTGTTGCATTGAATTTGGTGTTTTTGTGGGATGTGTTCTGGAAATTTCAAACGAGTTAATGCTACTCTTTGAAAATGGATATAGGTGGCAATTAGCGTTGTTTTTTCTTGTTGCCCAAAATAGGATGGTGTTGCACTGAATTGGTATGTGGTAGTGGAACGGGATTTTAGTAGTGGTTAATAGTGGAAATAGAAAGGACTTACGTTAGAAAAGCAAAACACATGAACTGGGAGGGAGAAAGATCCCAAGGAGGGTGATATGTGTACAGATTATTGTTTTGAAGAGCTGCATGGGACTACACCTCATCAATAGAAGGATAAGATGTATAGGTTAAAAAGGGACTGAGTTGTATGTAATACTGATTCGAGGGCTGAAAATGAGGCAGAGCAAGGGCAAAGACGGGCTGAAGTGACGTAAAACAGTGTTACAGACCTAAAGTTAGTTTCAATGAAGCAACTGTTTTCATGTGGCGCTCCTTCTAGATCTTAAATTAGTTTTGGGGTACTTAAGTCCCAAAAGTGGTGCTGTTGAAGAAAAAGTTGGGTTTCAATATTATTACAACAGGAAATGTGGCTCCCTATGCAATCATTGGATATAGCCTGCTACTGAGGTGTTCCGTGTCTCAATAGTGAAGTTGATAAGAACTTGTTGAGAGTCCGAAGTCTACCCCACACCAAAGTCCCATACTTCTGATGTGAGACTCAAGTCCCGTGCATGCATTACAATTGAGTCCAAACTACAAAATCAATTCTGACAAAAGTTCTCTACCAATTGTGGAGCTGCTTATAGTGTCTTCCCTTCTTTTTGCTGCAACAGTGGCCACTGTACAAATATACCTAACTTCATTGATGTATTGGTTTTGTATGAGGCAGTTATTATAGAATAATTTGTTATTTGGTATGATGTGAAGGTTATGATAAGTTTGTTAGACCTATTAGCTTGTTAAGCCAGTTAGGATTTAAGTTTGTTGCTTCTTATATCATACAGGCATACAGCTAAGCTTGTGCTGCAAGCATCCTGCTTTTATAAATACTGTTCAGCACTTGTTCAATCAAGTGGAATACATTTCATTTAGAAAAAAGATATTACAGATTACTCTCTCTTTCAGTTTTCTCACACTAAATTCTAACATGGTATCTATTAAATGTATTTTCAATATATGGACATAGACCCATCTCTATGTAATATATTGTACAATCTATATATGATATGTTCATTGGTTGTGCTCAAACTCAAGGATTCATCCATATGAATATTCATCTTATGTTCTTGCATGTTATCTAGAGACTAGTGAATCCTTGCGCTCTTGGTGGACCCCTTGTCGATTGGTGCCACATTTTTCTTGGAAATCATTTTCTATTTGATTTCTGGCCTTCTCCCCTCGTTGTGTCTCTCTTTCCAGTGATTTCTACCACTGTCTCTGTTGTCTCCTGCTCCCTTTCCAACTAGTGATCTCATTGCCAAAGTCGCCTTGCCTAGGCGACCACAGTGCTACTGTAGTCATAGTCATTAGAGTTCTTACGTGCCTGCACATGCGCCTAGAAGCTAATGTAACTTCTCTCTCTATCCACCGCCAACAGTCGCTCATGGTGGTGTGTTTAGCCACCTTTTCGGTGATTTGCACCAGGCCGAACTCACCCTAACCTCCTTGCTTTTTATTTGGTACTGCATTCTTGGTCCTCTCTCTGAGGGTGGTTTCTTCTCTCTCTTGTAGGTCTCTCTCTCTCTTTCCTACCATTGTTTTCACTCTCTTTCATGTGCCCATGACTTCTACTAACTTGTTTTAATTCCTCAATCTTCACTTACTATGTCAATGTCCCACTCTCCGTTGACAAGTTAGATGACTTGAGTTATGAGACTTCAGCTTCTAATATCAAGCTTGGTTTGAGGGACAAAATTATATTGATCATCTCACCTAGACAACAACCTCAATTGATGCAAAAGATCATCCTCGATGGTCCAAAGTTGATGTCCAAGTCTGAAGTGTTCTTAGGCCAACTATTCATCCTTCCCTAAAACAAATCTTCTCTGGGCTTGGGAGCAAGCCTTACTATACACCAATGATACTCAATGTGTCTATGGTGTGTGCTAGGATCTTCTGACTATCATCAGCCCTAAATGCCTTGATAGCCTCATGGCCAAATACTTTGGAAAGGTTCATGTTCTTCTACATGACTTCAATGAATTATTGTCTCCTGTTGTCACTCCTACCTAGGAATTGAGCAATGCCAAACCTTTGTCGTGTTGATGGTGTTTTATGGGATTCCTAACGAGTATTCTTCAGTTGGTGGTTAGTTTTTGGGGTCTTTGGCCATGCCCGCATTGAACTCTGCATGGTCCACCTTGTTGCGTGTGTTATTTGAGTGCACATGATGTACCTACTTCTGTCTCCTTAGTGATTCATCTACCTTAGTATCTTAGTGTGATGGCCACAATTTCTCTTGCAAACCAGGTAGAGGTCGTTCCTGGTGTGATCATTGTCATAAACTCGGTCACACCATTGAGTGATGTTATGCCTTATATGGTTGCCCTCCTCGGTTGGCTACCATTGACATCTTTGGTTGCCCTCGGTCCCACCACCTCTGCCTCCTTTTCGGCTTTGTCATCATTGACAAAATTTATGTCTTCCCATTGTTCCAACTTCTGACTCTACTTTGATGCCACCTCCTCCATCCCCTTCTTACCCTGCCTCTTATGTCTGATTTTCCTATTTCATTTCATAAAGGTACACATTACACTCATAATCGTTCCCCTTATTAGGTTACAGGTCATGCTTGATGAATTGTGTGCTCTTGAGAATAGTGGTACTTAGGATCTTGTTCCTTTGCCTCTAGGGAAATATGTTGTTGGTTGTCAATGGGTCTTTATAGTCAAAGTTGACATTGATAGCACTATTGATTGACTCAAAGCTCATTGGTTGTCAAAGGTTATACATAAATCATTGGGATAGACTATGGTGACACCTTCACTTTGGTCACCGAGATGACCTCTATCATATTTTTAGTCGTGACTGTTCTTTAACATTGGCCCTTCTATTAGTTGGATGTCAAAATGCCTTTTACCATGAAGATTTGTTGAAGAAAATTTATGTGTAGCAACCTTCTAGCTTTGTGGTCTGGGGGAATCTTCTCGCTTGGTATAAAACAGTCTCTTAAGAGATGGTTTGGTAGATTCTGTGTAGTAGTCTATCACTTTGGTATGAGTCGAAACGAGGTTGATCATTCTTGTGTTTTCGTCATTCTGGGTTTGAGGTTATCCACTTGGTAGTGTATGTGGATGGCATCGTTCTTATATGTAGCAATTATTATGGCATTTTAGAGATAAAACAACACCTTTGTCATCATGTCCAGACAAAAGACCTTAAGGTAGCACAATCCAACAATGGAATTGTAATTTCTTGGAAGAAGTATGCATTAGATATTCTAGAGGAGATTGGGTTAATGAAGTTCAAGCCCCTTGACACACCTATGGTTCCCAATGTTAAACTTCTACCAAGCCAAGCAGAGCCACTTTCAAATCTTGAGAGATATAGGAAACTGGTTGGAAAACTGAATTATCTCATAATCACTCCTTACATATCTTTTACAGTCAGTGTGGTAAGTTTGCTTCTAAATTCTCCATGTGCAAGACAATAGAATGTTGTTATTCGCATTCTAAAGTAGATGAAAGGAGCTCCGGTAAAAAAGTTTGTTATATGGAAACAATAATCATACTCGGGTTGTAGGATACTTAGATGTAGATTGTGCAAACTCTCACTGATAGGAGATTCATTTCAGATATTGTGTTTTTATTGGTGACAACTTGATATCTTGGAAAAAGCAGGGAAAAAAAACAAAAATGTAGTGGCAAGATTTAGTGAAGTAAGATATACAGCTATGGCTTCTTCCACTTTGTGAACTTATTTGGTTCAAAAACCTTCTTAAAGAACTGATATTTGGAGAGGTTACACAAATGTTGTGATAATCAAGCTGCTTTTCTTATAGCCTCAAATCTAGTATTTCACAATAGGATCAAATATATTGAGATAGATTGTCACTTGTTTTGTGAAAAGATTGTATATGGAGACATTGCTACTCATTTTGTTAGTTCCAATGATAAGTTGGTAGATGTCTTCACCAAATCATTGGGGGATCCTAGAATTGATTACATTTGTAATGAGCTTGGTGCATATGATTTATGCACCAACGGTGGGAGTGTTAAATGTATTTTCAATATATGGGCCTAGACCCGTCTCTATGTAATATATTGTACAGTCTATATATAATGTGTTCCTTGGTGCTCAAACACACAAGGATTCATCCATCTTATATTCTTACAGTGTCATAGAGCTTCTTTCAATCCTCGCCAATCAGCATGGGTTATTGGCAAAATTGATTCCTTTCTCTTGATTCTCCCCATCTGATTCTCTGCAAATTTCAATTCCTGCAACCTCACAAATTACCTTCTCTCACCACACTCTGTTCCCGTCAAACTCCACTGGTAAAACATCTTGTAGTGACTACAACAAATTGACCCAGTAATTGGAGGGCATGAACTTCAACTTTCTAATTCAATCTTAGCTTGCATTGCTGGAATTTTTCACTCCTATCAGGTTTGTTTGGAATGAAATTCATAGGCATTTTCATGTGCTCATGCATGCAAAGTCCCCTCAGTTCTACTTAAGAGATTCAAATGATTAAGTAACAAACAAGTTTGTCTCAGAATTCCTGTGCACAAACCCCTGGTAGGACTCATTATTTGCCATTGGAGGTCCAGTATACTATGTAGTTGCAATAATTTTGAAGCTATTTCTGTTGGCATCTCTTGACCCTCTCAATGACTGAAATGGAGTGACTTCTCCTTGCACTAGACTCATGATTTAAAAGGAACATGGTGCTCTTCAGGAACTGTAGTCTGTTAATGTTGCACATTTTAATGTTCAACCTTTGTTCAGCCATATTTTTACCCTGCACCATCTCATTCTGGTGTTCAGCTGTTTGTGACTAACCATCTAGAAATGCCTATGGCCTTCCTCTGGTTGATCCTAATAATAGCAGTTAATTTTGAGGAGTGGTGGTGGTAACTTGTAATGGAAGAGCTCCTGGCTGATGTGGATGACACTTTGGTGGTTGTAGCTCAATCCAATGTCAAATGTGCCACAAAATGGTGCCACTATGTTTTCACTGAAGCACAGCATGGCTTTAACTTCTCTAAATATTCCCATGAGCTCAACACATGCGCAGGTAGTATGTTCAGCCACTGCCTCCTTTGCTACTCATGGCCCCATCAATTTATGCCAAGATCCTTCATTGCACCTTGTGCCAACACACAGGCTCCTATGGTTAACTCCATCCCTTCCTCTTCTTCACAAATGCCTCATGTCTACTTACTTGTTTTGTGAAAAATTCCTCTCGGCCTGGTACTTGAACTTGGGTCCCATGCACCATGTTACTTTAGATCCATGAAGCCTTCTGCAGAATACCTCCGAGTGACAGATTAAATTCTGTTGGGAAAGGTTTACCCTTTTTACCAATTGGTTCGACATCATTCCAATCTTCCCTACAATCCAGCACATCACTCTCTAGAAAAGTAACATTTGGTTCCTGACATAACTAAAACTCTTATCATCGTCACAAAATTTGCTCAAGATAGTCATGTATTCCTTTGAGTTTCTCACTTTTATTAGGTACTTCTTGGTTCATGAAGGCTAGAAGTACAAGTGTCTTGACCATGACGGATTTTATTTTCCCAAGATTGTTGTTGTTAGTCAAGGATTTGTTTGGGATATTATTGCTTGCGTAGGAATCTTGCCTAAGAATATGTGTAGTTTTTTCCAATTTATATTGTACCCCTAGAGAATTTTGTACTATTTATTTAGATGAATAGAATCAGAAATCCATAAGGATTCAGTCAAATATTATTCTTATATAGTATCAGAGCCTCCTTTTGGCATAAATGAGTTTTCAATTTCTTGTTTCCTGGCCATGCTATTTTCTGTGTTTTTTAGTCATCTTAGAGCTCTTGCACCTCAGTTCTTCATCCTTCGAGGTTCTTTTTCTGTCCTTAGTAAAGGTTATTGGATTTTCCATTTTTTTTCAATGGCAATTAATAATTTGGTTCATTTTAACGGGAAAACTATGCTTCCCGAGAGGTATAGTTTAAAGTTGTTTGTGAAAGAGAATGAATGCGGGGTCATATTGATGGGCGGTGTGAATTGGTGAGCGAATCATTTTGGTGTGCCTATCGTACTATGAATTGCATGAATAAGATTAGAGCAAGAATCATGATTTGGAGAAGAATTGTACAATTCTTTATTCTGCTCGGCGGTGTAGGCATGTAGTGGGTCAGAAAAAATAGATGATCCAAATCACGACCAGAACTGGTGTAACCCCAAATTACAACTTACTATATATATATATATACATATATATATATATATATATATATATATATATATATATATATATATATATATATATATTAAATTATAATTTTTGGTTACACTAGTTATGGTTGTGATTTGTATAATCTATTTTT
>Ga0099824_1002064_pt1 | contig 29136 bp, 20 predicted proteins | sample SiratrowhiteBW_FD_76837 | JGI IMG/M metagenome (GOLD analysis project Ga0099824, IMG submission 76837) | Root nodule microbial communities of legume samples collected from California, USA - Siratro white BW | ecosystem: Host-associated > Plants > Roots > Nodule | place: USA: California... | reverse complement strand
TCTGGTCCAGGTTGGTTCCAACAGATTCTTCATGAGGCAGTCTTCATCAGCTTCACATGCTAAGCCTTGGTGCTCACAATATTGACTTCATCAAATCACATGCTTAGCCTTGGTGCTAACAATATCTCACTTAGAAAATCTCAAAGAATGCTTTTTCAAAATCTTAGATATCTAAAAATGATAGTGTCCATTCCTTTAAATAGCAAAATCAGTTTTAAAACATCTTAGCTGTCACTGTTCAATTAATTGAACAAACCATTCAATTGATCAAATTGACTGTTAGTTGACCCAGTCAAAGATTCCAGTAGTAACAGAAATAACTGTCACATTCAATCGATTGTTTTAGAAATTCAATTGATTGAAAAACCTTTTCCAGCAAAAATCAGTTTGGGTTATTTTTCTTAAAACCAGTTTTAATAAAAATATTTGTGAATCTCTTAGCACCTCAGGAATGACGAACCATGCCACTAATGATTAAGGACTAAGCCAATCACCAACACACAAACCCAACTAAAAACCGAGACCGAATCACTCAACCATCTTCATGTTGGCTCAAAGTCTTCACTTGAATAATTCTGCTCTAGGTTGGTTCCAACAGATTCTTCATGAGGCAGTCTTCATCAACTCAGGTGTTAGGCAGTGATCTAACATAGTACAGATCCAATTCAGCTAGCTATGGTCTTTATTGACTTCATCAAATTACATGCTTAGCCTTGGTGCTAACATGGTCTAGTTCATTTCGGTTTGGTTTGGTTCGGTTCAGTTTGGTCTGCTTCGGTCCGGTTGGTTTTGTTTGGTCTAGTCTAGTTCAGTCCAGTCAAGTTTGTTTCAATTTGGTTCGCTTGGGTTCAATCCGGTCTGGTTCAGTTCAACTCAGTCTGGTTCGGTTCAACTCGGTCTTGTTTGGTTTGGACTGGTTCTGTTTGGTCTGGTTTGGTTCTGTTCGGTCTAGTTTGGTTCAGTCTGATCTGGTTTGGTTTGGTCAGGTTCGCTTTGGTTTAGTTTGGTTTGGTCAAGTCTGGTTTGGTCTGGTTTGGTCAAGTCTGGTTTGCTTTGGTTCGGTTTGGTTCGTTGCGATCTGGTTCAGTTTTGTTCAGTTTTGTTTTGTCGAGTTCTGTCTGGTTTGATTCGGTCTGGTTTGATTCGGTCTGGTTCAGTCGGTTCTGGTTCGGTCCTGTGTTATTTCGTTCGGTTTGGTTCGGTTCAATCTAGTCTAGTTTGGTTCGCTTGGGTTCAATTCAGTTCAATTTGGTCTGGTTTGGTTTGGTTCGATATGGTTTGCTTGGGTTCGGTTCGGTTCAGTCTGGTTCGATTCAGTTTCGTCTACTATGTTGCGATCTGGTTCGGTCGGGATCGGTTCAGTCTGGTCCTGTTTAGTCCGGTTTTGTTCGATTCAGTTCGATCGGGTTCAGTTCGGTCCGATTCGATCCTGTTCAGTACGGTTTGGTGAAGTTCGGTCTACTTTGGTTTGGTTCGGTTCAGTTCGATCTGGTCTGGTCTGCTCCGGTTTGGTCTAGTCTGGTCTGGTCTGGTTCGGTTTGGTTCGGTTCGGTCTGGTGGTGGTTTGGTATGGTTCGGTTCGGTCTGGTCTGGTTTGATATGGTTCAGTTAGGTCAGGTCTGGTACGGTTCGGTTTGATCTGGTCTGGTTCGGTTCGGTCTGGTTTGGTCTGGTTCGGTTTGGTCTAGTTCAGTTCGGTCTGGTCAATTCTAGTCTGGTTCGATCTGGTCGGGTCAAGTCTAGTCTAGTTCGATTCGTCCTGGTCTGGTCTGGTTCGGTTCGGTCTTGTTCGGTCCTGTTCGATCTGTTTCGGTCTGGTCTGGTTCGGTTCAGTATGGTCTGGTTCGATTCGGTCTGGTCAAGTTTGGTCTGGTTCGGTCTGGTCTGGCTCGATTCGATCTGGTCTGGTTTGGTTCAGTTTTGTCTGGTTCGGTTCGGTCTGGTCAGGTTCGGTTTTGTCTGGTCTTGTTCAGTTCGGTCTGGTCTGGTTCGGTCCCTTCTGGTTTGCTTTGGTCTGGTTTGATTCTGGTCTAGTCTGGTCTGGTTCGATTTGGTCTGGTTTGGTTCGGTCTGGTTCAGTTCGGTCTGCTCTGACTCGGTTCAGTCTAGTCTAGTTTGATTCGGTTTGGTCTGGTTTGGTTCGGTCTTATTCGGTCCGGTCCGATCTGGTTGGGTCCGGTTCGGTCTAGTCTGCTCTGGTCTTGTTCGGTTCGGTCTTGTTCAGTCTGGTTCGGTCTGTCTCGGTCTTGTTCAGTCAGGTCTGGTTCGGTTCGGTTCGGTCTGGTCTGGTCGGTCTGGTCTGGTTCGATTCGATCTGGTTTGGTTCGGTCCAGTCCGGTCTGGTTGGGTTCAGTTCTTTCTGGTCTTGTTTGGTTCGGTCGTGTCTAGTCTGGTTGGTTCGATTTGGCCTGGTTCAATTCGGATTGGTTTGGTCTGATTTGGTTCCGTTCGGTTAGGTTTGGTCTAGTTCTTTTCGATTCGGTCTAGTTAGGTGCAGTAGGCCCAGTTAGGTCGAGTTCGGCCAGGTCTAGTTTGGTTCGGTTCGGTTCAGTTTGATTCGGTCTGCTTTGGTTAGGTTTGCTTCTGTTCGGTCTGGTTTGGTTAGCTTTGCTTTGGTTCGGTCTGGTTCAGTTCGGTCTGGTCTGGTTCAGCCTGGTCTGGTTCAGCCTGGTCTGGTTCAGCCTGGTCTGGTTCAGCCTGGTCTGGTTCAGCCTAGTCTGGTTCAGCCCGGTCTGGTTTAGTTTGGTTCATTCTGGTTTGTAAAATGAGATTTGCAATCGCTTATATATTATTAAAAAAAACCTTATTTCTAATAAATGTGGGACTTTTGCAAATTATTAAAGGTATGTATGAAAGGTGTTGCAGATCCAGACCGAATCGAATCAAACCATACCGAGCCGAACTGAACTAGACCAAATCGAACCGAACTAGACCGAATTTAACCCAAGTAAACCAGACCGAATCAAACCAGACCACATCGAACTGAACTAGACCGGATCGAACCCGATCCAACCGAACCAATCTGAACTGAACCAAATCGAATCTAACCGAACTAGACTAGAACGAACCTAAACAAACCAGTTCAGACCAGACTAGACCAAAACGAATCAGACCGAATCGAAAGTTTTATTGTTTACCCCTTTAGAATGTAGGTATCAATCATGTGTGGTAATAAAAGTAAACTTTTATATAAGATAAATAAAGTTTACATATCATTTATCATTTAAATAAGTCTTTTATAACTAAACATATATAATATTTATTTAAAAGAATATATTTAAGATAAAATGAGATGTATTCTATAAAAAGATATATTTTATAGTATATTTCATGTTAGTTAAAATTTGTTATTATAAAATATAAAACTAAGAAGCATATTTATTAAATAAAAACAAATTTCATTAAAATTTAAATTTTTAAAAAATATTAATGAAATTAATAATATATAAAAGTGTGTCAAAAATGTGTTTCAGATGAGTTTTATTAGATTTTTTTTTTTTTGACAAATAATAATTTTGACTTTTGACCTTTTGAGTTTCCAGTTCCTTCTTCTCCGATCTAGGAAAAGTTCCAAAAAAAGTAATTATTATTTGTTTCTATTTCTCTGCAGAGTGACTACAACACCCAGCGTTTGTTGACGTGCATCTCTTCTCTGGTGCATACTTTTAGATTGGTACTAATCTATTGCTGCTTTCTTAATTCATAATTCGATTATGCAATTTAAATTTTTGTTATCTTTGAAGTTTAAAATCTTTTAATTTGTCGGGAGAAGTAGAAAAATGGAGTCTGGAGCCGGGGTGTCGGCTGAGAAAGAAGGGCAGCAAGGAGCCTCGTATACGTATTGGGTTAGGAAAATAACGGATGATGCAGCGCCTTTGCCGGTGCCTCGTAAACTAGCCCCAGAAGATGTTTCCCCTAGTCAATCTCAATCTCAGTATGCCACGCTTGGTTCAGCTTGGAATCGCGTATCTATGGCCTTCATTTTTGTTCCCTCTCTTTTAATGATTATATTTGGACCGTTTGTTTTTTCTTTTATCCATGAATCTAAATGGTGCAAAATTAATACAGGCCGGGACATGGGAGGAGAAAAGTCTGAACAATTGGGCAACTCCAAGAATTAAGGTCTGTACCTCATCCATATTGTGCTTTTCTTCCGCCCTTTATGATTGTCTTTGTATATCTATATGCCTATGTTTATGTGCTTATAAACTGTTTAATTGCATCTTACAATCTTACCTAAAATGTCATGAATTTGTCGCATCGCAGCTAACCATATTTATTTAATTTTTTTAGCTATGTTTAGTTATTCTTTGCATTTTTTTTTTCCAGGAGTTGCTTAGCTCAGTAGGCTTTATACAGTTCTCCTTCGGCAGAGCAGAAGTAGAAGATGTAACGAAATGTGTTGGCGATGTGAGTCTATTACATGATTTACTTTAACTGTATCTATTTTTGTATTGTAGGACTCTGACATGTAATACTTTGGTTCTGTGTAGTGCCCCCCTTGACAATAGTAGTGGAAAATTATGGCAGAAATTTATATGAAAAATTTATCTTTGTAGTTTTCATCCCCAATTTTGCAAGGATCCAAAGAGACTCCTAGAGTTTCCAATTTAAGTGTTGGATTGGATGACTTAATGTTTTGTAAGACTCCCAAATAGTAAAGCCACTTAAACAGAACCCACACCCCAAAGTTACAGATGATTGCAATATGAAATGGTAAGGAAAAGAAACAGAAGAATGCGGAATTCACAAAAGTGAAGTTTGTATATAGAAAATATGCGTATCAAGTAATAAAGTGTATGTATCTTTCGAGAGGCCACTTCTCTCCATAATTCTTTCCCCATTGTTTTTCCTCCCCCCTTCCTTGCTCCTCTCCTCTCTATTTATATTCTTCTCTCACCTTTAACAAAGTCGGTCCCACTTACTTTCTAGACCTCATTCTCTTATTGTTTTTCTTTCCCTCTCCTCCTATACGGAAATTGAAAAGGAGTAATTTTCTTTATTTGCCCTTGGTCTTCTTGGTGTGTAACAATACCCTCCCCATGAAGGGTCACCTTGTCCTCAAGATGAAAAAGGGGAAAAACAGTCTTAATCTTTTCAGCCAGTTTCCATGTGCTCTCAAAATCAGGAAGGTCTTGCCATTTAACCAACACTTCAAGCTCTCCAAGTTTGTTGTAGTGGCTATCCAAAATTAGTTCTGGCTGCACCAGCAGTTCTCCCTCATGTAAGCTTCGGGAAGAGGTTGGGGTTCAATTTCAGGGACTAGGCTCTTCTTTAGTAAGGAAACATGAAAAATAGGGTGGATCCTAGCTGTGTCTAGTAATTTCAGTGATATGCTACCTCCCCGATCCTCTCAAGGATCTCAAAAGGCCCATAGAACTTTGCACTTAACTTCTGATTGATTCTAGTGGCAATGGATTTCATCTGATAAGGATGCAACTTCTAGAACACAAAATCACCCTTCTCAAAAGCCACTTGTGTCCTCCTTTTATCAGCCTCATGTTTCATATGATTTTGAGTCCTATTAAGCTGAAATTGCAATTCTTCCAACATCTGATTCCTTTCCTCGAATAATAACTGCACCCCTTCCACTGTGGACTCAGCGCCACCTCTTAACAATGGCAGGGGTTCACGTCCATACAAAGCTTTGAATGGGGGACATCCTGATTGAACCATGATAGTTTTGGTTTAGTCCCAGTAAGGCAGCGGAGGTAAGTCTCTAAACACTCGTTAACAGCTTCTGTTTGGCCATCCGTTTGTGGGTGATAGGCTGAAAACATCTTTATGGGGGTGTCAGCCTGTTTAAACACTTCAAACCCAAACGTACTCATAAAAATCTTGTCCTGATCAGAGACAATGGATGAAGGAAAACCATGAAGGCACACAACCTCTTTAAAGAAAAGGACAACCACCTCCTTAGCTATGAAAGGGTGAGCAAGAGCATAGAAATGAGCATCTTTTGTCATACAATCCACCATGTCCTCCTCGTATAGTTTGATCTCATCCTCTTCTTCCAAGAGGGATTGCCAATGCGAACGTTTCAATAACTTCAATTTGATTGTCACCTTTCATCATATTAGGCACCCGAATAAGTCTAGCAATTAAACCATCCGTAGAAGGGATTTAGTCACCAACTAGAATTTGATCACGAACATGAACATGATCAAAGTCTGGATGCAAGCTTCTCAGAATCAAAGCCATATATATAATATCTATCAAGTTTCTTGTTGAGTCCTCTAATGAGTATGCTACTAGGAATCTCTTAACTTCTTCTATTGCAACCTTAGCTTTTGCAAAATGTGAGACTATGATTGGTTGTTTGAGAGAAGTTTCCCTTTGAGTTGCATCAAATAGACAACTAATATCATTAGAAAAAAATTCTTGTGCATTCTTCGAAAAAGCAACTTGACAAAGTAGACTTGACAATAAGGGAGAAGAGGGAACAAAAATCAATAGAGACCTAATAAGACTAATGTCATTTAAGACACAAATAGGTAACCTATTGATGAAATATGTGAATATTAACAAATATAATGCATAACATTGATCAATAGTATGACCAAGTTTGTGGCAATGATCATACTAACGGTGGCCTCTGCTAAGTTTGCGAAAGTAGTGGTGGTCATCGTGTTGAGACACCAAGGCAGAGGAATCACTAGGGTGGCAAAAGTAGGTCTGTCAAGTGATAACTTGTATGGCACGCACAACAGGGTGGAAATAATAGAGTTCAGTATGGGCATGGTTGGAGACCTCAGAATTTGGTCACGAACTAAATCATCAAGAAGCCCATAAAATGTTGTCAACATAAAGAAGGTTTGGCATTGTTCGAGTTCCTAGGTAAGAGTGCTAGTAGGAGGCAATAGTTCATTGAAATCATGTACAAGACCATGAACTTTGCCCAAGTATTCGACCATAGGGCCATCAAGATGATACTCAAAAGTAACTGGCAAACAACATGGAGGTGTCGCCATTGAGTGTCACTAGTGTACAGTAACCAAGTCTACTCCCAAACCCTTGCACATGTTTCATTGGCGCAAAAAGTATCCTTGAGATAAGGATGAATAGTTGTCTTAAGAACACTATGGACTTGGGCATCAACTTTCAACCACTGAGGATGATCTTATTCATCAATTGAGGTAGTTGCCTAAGTGAGATTATCCAAATAATCTTATCCTTTAAGCCAAAACTTAATGAGAGGCTTAGATATCATAATTTGTGTCATTCAACTTGTCAATGTAGTGGGACATTGACATTGTTAGGGGAAAGCAAGAACTCAAACCTAGCACTTGTAGATGAAGTCATGGGCATGCGTAGGACAGAGAAAATAACAACAAAACGAGAAAAAAAAAATAAACAACGGTAGGAGAAAGAAGAAATCACCCCCAAAGAGAGGGGAAACTTCAAACAACGCCTAAACAAGATTCTAGGACTAGATCAGAGGGAGGGGAGGAGACCAAGGTGAATTCAACACTGGTGAGAACCACAAGAAAGGTGGTCAGACGTGCCGCCATGTATGGTTGTTGGTGGTAGGGAGAGAGAAGACGCAACTACGAGACGTGCATGCAAGTATGTCAGAGAACGACTCTGACAACATTGTAGTCAATTGGAGAAGTTGATGCTAGCGACAAGGATGCAGTAGGAAAAGCAATGGCAAAAGGCGGCAATAGTGGCGGAAATTGTTGGAAAGAGGCACTACGAGGGGAGAAGACCAGAAATAGGAGAGAAACATGATTTTGAAAAGAGTTTTGGCACTGATGAACAATAATTTTACCAGGAAAACAAGGATTCACTAGGCTCTAGATAACATGTGTGAATATAGGATGGATATCATGTGAATGAATCCTTGTGTGCTTGAGCGCAACCAAGGAAGATATTATATATAGATTGTACAAATCTATTACAAATAGATGGGTCAAAGCCCATATATTGAAAATACATTTAACAAATAGAATGGGTTATTGCTTGCTGAAATTTTATTATTTCTTTTAGTATTAGTTTTTGAAAAACAAAGAATAGTTTATTATATGAACGTTTGCCTAGTTAGTCTTATTGGCTTGTTTATAGGTCTTTCTATAAAACAAGCTTTCGAATCAGGTCAGGCTTTAAATAGACTAGACCAAGACTTCTAAAAAAAGTTTGCAATAGGTAAATAGGTTAGACTTGAACTTTATAATGATATAGGCTAGAATCTAGCCCATTAATTCCACCCCGACTCCTTAAGCAAGGTAAAAAGTTGAAATCTCAAAGGCTGAAACCTCCCACATCCCACCATAAACTAGCTTGCCACACACCACCTTTTTTAGCCATTAGTTCGTTAGTAAGAGAGAATTGTGTGAATGCTGTGTGTTTAATGCAGACCACATTTTGTACTAATTTCCAGAATCAAATACATTAAAATTCTTGCCTAACAATAATGATCCCAATTTCCTATATTCTGTAACCGCTAATGATTAACAAATCTTTAGTAGCTAATGACTAATTACATTCTAACATTCATCACTGTGCCCGCATCAAATTGTGTTGTTAGTTCCTCTTAGTCCCTTTTCAAATCCCACGTTATTTTTACCCGTGTTTGGGTAGCAAGTTTGAATATTGGGCTTTTTTGGGAGTTTAAACCGTAGTTTTGACAAAATTTCTTTTGAAGGGTCATGTGATAGTCTTGCTTTTTTTAATCTGAGAAATTCAGCCATCATCTCAGAAAAACTCGTCATGGTCTGCTGTGAAACTTTGGTTTCTTGGTGAGGGATACCATGATCATTAGGAAAAGAGCTTGATGAAGTGTAAATGTAGCCAACCATGGTAAGTGGAGGAAGCTTGATTTTCAACCATGTTTATTGATCTCAATGAATTTGGTCCTATTATGTTGAATTAGATTAGGAAAATCCTAGTTTGACACCACTGTTCATATTATACTTCTATTTGACATTGTATTTTATTAAAAAAATATTATATATGAATAAAATAATAATATATATTAGTGTTAAATAGTGTCAAAGATGAATAATGGTGTCAAAATATCATCATCCATTAGATTATGAGCAATACAAATGGCTGATAACGCAAAAGAATTTCATAGGGACTTCAAAACTTAATCTTGACATCATCAAGTATTATTTTCATCCATGCTAAAAACAAGTAAAATTTAGATGGAAACTAAATCTTAAGAAACGTCAGATTTCAGAGACCAAAAATATATTTGAATTTTTGCTTTTAATGTGTACTTCCTCTCTATTTACCTACATGAACTTCTTCAATATCAAATTTCAATTCTTAATGCTATCCTCATTTGTGGAGAGTTACATAGTTGATACATGCTATTCACTTAGTTTGTACTTCAAAGAAGAAACAAAACCAAAGGAAAACTTTGAACGTTGTTGCCCAAAAAAGTTTTGTACATGTTCGATGGACTGATATTTCATGATTGTACATTTCTTAGGCATTCATGGTGATAGTCCGGAACAAGAAACGTGTTGGTTACACATACGAGTTGACCTTAAAAGTAAAAGGTGAGGTACTATCAGATTCTTTTCAAGGACTTCAATCTAACTGTTTATTTTCATGCATTTCAACCTAACTCCTTTGTATGTCGTGCTGATTTGCAAATGGAATTAGGGGAATGGATCATACAAGGGGAGAAGAAGTCTGTTGGGGGTCATATAGATGTCCCAGAGTTCTCATTTGGTGAACTAGATGACTTGCAGGTACCTCTTACTGTTTTTAAACACTTTCGAGTACTAAAAACTTGGAAAGGTTCATATGCTGTTTGGAATATTCCATGTCCAGAAGAGTTGGCTACAGTTATCCACAATAATATAAATATCTGAAGGAATTTGACCTACACTGTTACGCACCTTCATAATAATAGTAAATTAATGTGAATATGCACCATCTTCCACTAGTTTTAGTTGCTAGAAGAATTGTGTGAAGCTTCCCAATCCATCAATACCACAACACAACCCTCCTGCCTCCTATGGATCTTCAAACCTAGAATGATTTGTATCCTCTTCAATTAGTTGGCCTTTCCCAATCGCAATTCTTTCCCATTCTTCCTCAACCTCCTCCAAAACCATTACTTAGTATTGTTATACTTACAAATATGACCTTGACCATACTTTCCTTCACACTATGCGTGTTGTTGAAATTTTTATATATATATATATAGCCCTATCATGTTGTTTGATCAATTTAGCAGACCTCGTGTTTGGTTATCTTGCTGAAGTATACATTACAGCAAACTTAGGATGTTGACTTGGCTGGAATTACATTATCAATTCCTAAAGCTTGAGCACATAGCCAGTTGGGCACATGAAAGGAATTACTTATATAGGCAGTTGGAGGCATTTGATTTATGCTTCCTGTAATAAATTATATGATTTCACTTAGACATCATTAGCAATTAAACCGTCACAATCAGATGGAATTTATCTTACTGTTTTCCTGAGAACCTGCCCAACCATATTCCAATAGCACAAGCACAGCTCTCAGCCCATAAAGGATGACCAATTGACTCTTTCCAACATATTATCTTGACTGCAAACCCCTTAATGTACCAGGTTTTACCCCCCTGATGTGCCTAAGACAACCTAACTCTTCTAGAACACTGACCATTTTTCATGTCCTACGTCACTGTTCTTAGTTGAAGATGTAAGTTCTAAACCCACATGCATAAGCATTTACCTTTTTCTTCGGAAGATCTCAAATTGCAATGTTGCCTGCTCTATGGTGGAATATCTGATGTCACTTTAAGCATTGAGGGTGTTGTTTCCTTGACCTCTGAGAATGGATTCCCTCCTGGTTGCATTGCTTCTCACTAGAAAAGTGATGAGTACAGTTAGTGGAGGAATAGAGAGGATGCCCAAAGTGCCCTATCTCGTGTGATCTGGTGCCTATGCTTGTATGAGTGTCCTTTCTATGTACCGCTACATGGGTGAGAAGAACGCACCCATTTTCTTGGTACAATTGCTAATACCTATATAACTTGTTTTAGCATTTTATGCCTTGGACTGAAATCATTTATCCCAAAACCCTGTCTCCTTTCCTGTCCCTCCAATAATATTATGCCGGATGTATCAAAATTTACACATCAATTATTTTAAATTTTAACGTCATTAGGGTACAGATATATACGCGGTTGCACTTCCAACTCCTCTTTCCTTCCTTTGAAGTTCCACCAGCCACTTTGCCGACTACCCCTCCACTTTTCCTTATCTCATCTCTCATTTTTCCAACAAAAACTCGTTAGTTACTTCCTTCGGAATTCCACATTGACTCCCCTTCTATTGTTGTGTCAATTGATTTATCTCACACTCATGGGCAATTTTCCGGATTAAAAGAATATGGAGCAAGAGAATTATAAGGACAATACGGGTTTGTGGACCTCAAATGCGAGAAGCTGCTGAAAGGCGTTCCCTGCTGGCACCAAATCCAGAAGAACTCCAACAGCATCAAAATTACCATCCTCCCGGTAAGGTCAATGAAAAATTTTCAGTGAGGGGATTTGGGAAGCTGTGCCGCAAAGGAAGGGGCTGTTGACGAAGTATGATGTCTAGCAGGGGGGTTCAGATATGACAAACAAGTGGAAATGCAGAAATTCGTCAGTGGAGATGTGAAAATCCGTCCATGAGAAAGCAGGCACGATGGTCGTGGGAAAGACGAGGCAATGGTTAGAAACAATGAGATGGTATGTCATCAGAGGAAGAAGGGAATAAGGGTATATACGAAGTAATAACGTTAAAAACGTAACATAGGTGACATGTAAGTTTAATTGATATGGCATAATATTATTGGATGGGTAGGGCAACCTGTATGCCTTAGGCTTAGGCATGGTAAAAGCGGGTGCTTTCTATGAATTATATGCCTGTGCGAATAATATGAAAAGTCTGTTGGTTTGCGTGTATAAAGCTATCTGCTGTGATTAATATTATGACTTGTTATTTCTTATATGATCTGTTTGCTTCCTACGGCAAATTGTTCTCAACAGATGGAAGTGAGACTGAGTGAAGCAGGGGATATGTTGCATCAAGACAAGACACAAATATGCAACGATTTGAAGCTATTTTTTGAGCCTGTTCGGGAGAAGTTGCTTCTATTTGAACAGGAACTCCGCGATAGATAGATAGATAGGTAGAAAAAAAGTGGTTCTTTTCGTATTTGTGAAAAAAGCTATCCAGTTTTTGTAATTTGAGTCTGTACTTATATTTCTAGTACAATCTCTTACGAAATAAAGTTGTTTTGATATCTGGATCAGAACTATAAATATGGATGTTCTAAGTTAAATTCGAACATGAGGCCCAAGCATTTCAATTATTGTTGCTAATGAATCTCAATTCACTGAACTATCTGTTTTCCGAATCCCTCAGAGACATTTCGGCCAATTTGTCTGAAGATTTCTGTCTTGCTTCTGTATCCTTCACTTCCAACTTTCTTGAAGTTATATTAAATTGATTTTAAATATGCTATCTATTAGTGAGATTACAAGTGTTTATTTGATAACTCAGCATAAAGTTGGGATATAAATAGTGAAAACACGAACTATGTAGTTAACCACTAATGAGAATGTAAAACAAATAACTTAATTTTTTGACGACAAAGTTTTGATAGTAGAAGGTAACAATTTCAAATTCTATTTTTAAATTTTAGTCAATATGTATTGTATAAGACATTATGATATAATACAAATATTTATTCAGACTTAAATATATTGTTGGCCGAATATTTGTTTTTAATTGACATTGGCTGATACAATTTAATCAAGTGGTTTATGGTATGAACAGCGGGAAAAATTGAAAATGTTAGATTGTTAGATAATGAATTATTTTTCAGGGAATTTAAAATGTTTCATAAGAAATTTATGAAAACATTTTAATTATTTAAAATCATAAAATTTTATATTTTACAAAGGATAAATTTTTCGAAATATTTTAGGTTCATATTCAGGATTTAAGGGATCTGGATACAATACAACAAGAACACATCAAGTGAAAGATAAAAAGATTTTGTACGCTAAATTTTTACCCATTTAGTATTGACTGGTAGTGACACTTACTCCTCTGCTTGGACTAGGTAGAAATGTGTCATTCCATTTGATGATTGAGAAACACTAGGAAAAAGGTAAAAACGTGTTACCTAAAAGATCTCTTATATTAATTATTCATTCATAATCTGTACTCAAAGTAGTATTTTAATCAAAGTATTTTAAATTTTGAATTATACACCATAAAACTGCAACACATGTTGATAGTTTTCAAGTTAGTTTTTTAAAATAAGTTAAAGGAATATAAGTATGAAGTTAGGAGTTTTATTTTAGGTGGAGACAAGTTAGATAAACCATATAGATTATATATAACCAGAATGATTCATAAATTCATTATCTTGAGAGTTTATATTAGAGGTGACATCAAGTCTTTCTATCAAATATGAATTTTCATGGTTACCTATCAACTTTCTCTTACATATATACTTGAAAAACCTAACAACTAATGTCACCTTATAGAAAATTATGTGAAGAAGTGTTATGTAATAAAGAAATCATGAGATAAAACACAGGGACTTGCAATGTGAGATAAATTTAAGTGTGGGGTTGAGAATACTAAACTCATATGAAAAATAATATAATGAACAATATATAAAAAAAAGAAAAAAAAACTACAAAATCATTATATCTTAAGTTTGTGTTGTAAAATGTTGTAAATATCATGTTGTAATTTTTTTTAATATTATATAGAACTGTATTTTTGGCTGGAATGGTATATATATTGAAGTGTAAATTTGCAGGGTTTGGTTAGACCCTAATTTGAACTGCTTTTTAAAAAAAAAAATATTGCATACTACATCAGTTGATGCCTTAATCAATGTATTATCAGGTGTAGTGTTATCACTATATTAATTAACTCATTAATTAAAATCTTAGTTACAGGATTTCACTTAGTAAATTAGAATTGTCTTCTCTTTTCATGATTTCATTTAGTAATCTTATATTAAATTGTGGAATAGAACCATGATTTCTTCACAATGATATATTTACCCATATTCAAAAATAAATGAAAAATACACTATTTTTAGTAATTTCAAATAAAAATTACATTAATTTAGAAAATTTGTCGATTTATTATATATATATATATATATATATATTAACACAAGATATAAAAATATTCTCATAAATATATACTAAATATACATATTTTCTAAATATAATATTTTTTATTACTGTTTTTTAATATTACTATTTACCAATACATAAACTTACAAGATATTATTATATCATACTAGTAAGTAATTAATTGGTATGCCTAATAAAGTATAATATTTAAAAAAAATGTAATTTTCTAAATGTTATATTTATTGATAATATAATTTTTAAGAAGTTAGAGAGAGGAAGAGATTTTACATATTGCACTTTAGAATTCATAACTTCTTTAAGAGATGCAACACCATTTGTAATGTCATTATTTTTTTTTATAAATACATCTTTGATTTCATTTGTACATGAAAAAATATAACTAAATTTCTTGATATATCTCTTAGTTATAAGGACTACTGTAGGACATAGAGTCAATTCAGTTCTCTTAATATCAACTCACACAATATTAAATAATGTTTGGTGAGATCTAAATTAAGACATAAGACCTGCCAACTCTTTTGAAGCATCTTAACCAAAAAGTTTAAACTTGTTCATGACGTTGTGATTCATTCATTTTGCTTCAACAAAAAGTAAAAAAGAAAAAAAAAAATGACAAGTTAAGAATATAAAGAAGAATAAACCACATTGAAGACTCCAAAATAAGTAAAAAGGTTTATTTATCATTTGAAAAAAGAAAACTCTTTCAAAACAAGAATCTTATAGTAAAAGAAAATCAAACTTTCATTATACTTGACATCGCAATAAATCTAATTTTATATAATTAAAGTGTGATGACTATAAGAGAGAAGCATTGTGTTTATAAGATATAAAACTTTACACAAGAAGTTAAACAAGTGTAATTAATGAACTATACAAGGTGTATAAATGAAGTTAATCAGAATGTACAAAAGAAGCTAATAATTAGTGTTAGCTACTATTGATGTTAACTTTCTAAGCATGCTATGGTCACAAGATGCAACTCTCGTGGTCAAGGTAAGAGTGAGTTTATTTTTTATTCATCTTTTCCAGAGTTAGTTTTAGATTAATTTTGTTTTTGCTAGGGGTATTTTGTCTGTGTTATATGAGAAATCATAATGAGTTTCTGTTGGTCTATTGTTTTAATAGTATAATTTAATTTTTGATCAGAAGCTCTTAGTACAAGTTAGGGTGTTTGTGATTTTAGATTTTTAAAACTCCTTTGAGGGTCTATACTTTATACTTATACAAGTAAGGAAAGCTAGTTTGAATATTTTTAATAGATATTGTGATTACTTGTTTTATTAAGTATGAATTGGATGAGTTTTGAATTAAATTGAATTTATTTTTATATATGATATGATGTAGTATAAATGTTTGTGAATCATGGTGATCAAGACATATCTTCAGGAAAGAAGATACCCATGTTGAGATTGTTAGGATGTGCATTGTTTGAGGATTTGTGAGAAGGAGATATACTGACTCTACTAGTACCTTAGAATCACATAGATAAAGTGTACTAGGTGCTGAGAGTTGAAGGATGCTCATGTAACTGAAATTGCAGTTCGAAAGAGTTGATGAGGACAAATATATGGATTTACCCTATCAGATGAGGTTATGTTCATTTGGAACTATGTGGATTCCCAATTAGAAGGGTCACCTGACAAGTGCTAGCCTGTGAGTTTAACTCATTACACGAATCTTTCGGAAAGTAAAGAGTCAAGTATCTGTATGCGAGTCACTATATGTATGATATAGGTTATTGTAGGATGTGATATTCACAATGTGATATATGAGATGAATCATGAAAGTAAGATGTTTGTAGTTTGGTTGAGATGAGAATTTAATTTATCAATATACATTTCTTTAAACTCTCTAGCTTGCCTTTATTTTTGTATTTATTTTATTTTTAAATTTACTATAATAGTGTGTTACATGTGAACAGTGGATTTGACAGGTGGTATATATGACTCCTCATTAAACTTATAAAGAAGTTTTAGTTTATTTAATTTTATTTTGTGATTATATGAAGATATTTTTTATTATATTCCATGTAAAAAAATATATTTTGAAATAATTTAATGAGCGTATAGAGATTTATATTAAGATTTATTATAAAATTTTTATGCAATAGAATTTTTATTATGCGAAAAATATGAGATGAACATTTTTTTGAAATATTCTAAAAAAATATAAAAGAAAATTTCAATTTTAATATATTTTAAAATAAAGAAGGCTTTTATCTCTAGAGAAATTTGTAAGGTTTATATTATGTGTTCGAATATTCTTCTCTATTTCTTTCAACTATACTTTATCATCCTCGTGTAATGAATTTTCATGTTTTGTTTTTCTTTCATTATAAATTTCTTTTTTTTAAAACTCATCGTATTTAACTAGCTATGTCACGCTTTGTGAGTATAAAGTAGTTTTTGATTGTAATTTTCGAGATATTTTATAGATTATATAAAAGAAAACATAAAATATAAGAAGAAAGATAATAAACTAGAAGAAATAGCTATCAATTATTACAAAATATGTTTTTAAAGGTAAGATAATGAAAGTTATTAATATTTATAAGATGTTTATATATAATGAAATTAGAGATATAATCTTTGTTGTTTCTAAATAGATCTTAATAGATTTTTACCTTTATATTTATAAGATAAATCTCATAAATTCAACTTCATATGGAAATATTTTAAAAAGTCTCCTTCTTATTTTTTTTCATTTATAATTTCATACTTTCAACACAGAGAAAAATGTTTTATTTTATTTCATTACATTTTCTTTTAACTCATCTTTTATTTTGTTACATTGATAAAATAAATCAACCCAAAAAAATATTTTCTATTTAATTTTTTTATTTTTTTGTTAATGATTAAAAAATAATATATTATTTCAAATTTATATTTTAATTTTAAAAGATTCATAAAATATATTTGAGTTTAAATATTTATACAGAAAATGTTTGTTTTTTTTTTTTTTTTTTTTTTTTGCATTTAACTCTTTTCTTTTTTTTATTTAAAAAATTTAGTTTTTGGCAATTTTTTTTTTATATTTTTTTTTTTATTTTAAAAAATAAAAAAAAATTTTTTTATTTTAAAATTTTTTAAAAAAAATTTTTTTTTTTTTTTTTTTTTTTTGTGTGCGCATTCGACTCTTACCTATATATAAGTAAACAAATTAAGTGCTTGGCAATTTTTTATCTATAGTTAATATCATTTAGTAATTATTAATAGTTATAAGAGCAATGAATAACTAGGATGATTAATTTTCTTAATCTTTTATTATAGGATTTTTTTGGTACTGAAAATGATTTTTCACATGTAATATTTATAAGTATATATAATGTTAAATGGAGAAATGAAGAGAGAGAAGGGATAGAACGTGGCGGAACCATAGCCATGCCCAAGACTGTGCTGCGGGGTAACGCTCTTTTTGTACAGTCGTATAATTGGATAAATAAATAAGAAAGAAAGGCAAAAAGGCGTGAATATTAGAATATAGAATAGAGTAGATGAGGATAATATGAATTGGAGAGGTTGGCTTGGCTGAGTTTGTGCTAAAGCTGAACATAACCAACCAGAATGTTGTGCATTCACTCGGGAAACTGAAAAATGTGGGCATATATTCATGTTCTTCATGAGCTCTTCAATTGTTTTATGCGACAGCTTAATCTTGTTTAATCAGAAACTGCTTTTGAACTCTTTCGTCTCGCATGGTTCATCCAACTTTGTGATTCAGTTGGGCAGCAAAACGAGGCGGCTTAATGGATTCATTTCAAAAGCGGAAAAGCATAGTGGGCATTCAAGGAAAAGCAGTTGGTGGCAGAAATTCTTTTTCGAAGATGATGGGAATTGGCTTGGTCTGAGGGACGATGATATGGTAGAGGCTGAGGGTGTTGCGGCTGAGGCTGAGAGCACCCAAGAGTTATCCGAGGGCGAGAAGTTTGAGGCATGGAAGCAGAGAGCTGAAACAATTGTGGAGTTAAGAGAAGCCCAAGAAGATACGAGGAACCAAGAGTATAGGAAATGGGAAGACTGGCTTTTGGATGGGGACGGGATTGATCAGGAGGGTAACACTTCCTCTTCGGATTGGGAGCAGGGCATGAAGGACTATAGGGATAATGTGCGAGCTGATTCCGGTGATCTTCCCGCCGAGAAGGGGCTGGTAGAGTCTGCTAGGTATTTGATTTTTGGAGAGGAAGATGATGACATGCTTTATGAAGATCGTGTTTTCCAGTATGCCTCGTCAAATTCGGTTAGTGCATTTCCTTATGTTCACGAAATGCTTTTCATTTATGTAATCTCATTTTTCTTCTCAACCAAAACCCTCACTTAGTTAATAGCTTAGCCTTTGTATAAGAAGGGTGGGGGAAAACACGGATTTAAGCCCAGCAGCTGCAACTGAAGTTGGAATGAAATGATTTGAACTGATATATTCAACTCATTCTATTTGGAAGCATTTAAATCATTGATGTCAAATTTTCAATTCTCCCTTTTAGACATTATCCAGCATTCTAATATTGTCGTACCAAGTGAATGATGTTCTGGTGCTCGCTTAATATGTTCTCTATTCCCTAACTCAATTCCATGTACCAAAATTGTTATTACAGGCAAAATTTTTGGCAGTGTTGATTATTGTACCTTGGGCGATGGATTTTCTGGTTCATGACTATATACTTATGCCATTTTTAGACAGGTATATGTTGATTATCAACTCGCTCATTCAAATCTCATATTTTTCTTCTGAATATATGAAATTTTTTCTATTGGCTGAATATTATCTTGTTTTGCTAAATGTTTCAAGATTTGTGCACAAATAGATATACCTGTGTGTAATTCTCTATGCATGCTGTTTTGTAGAAGTATGACGTGTTTGGGGGACAAGGCAATGTTTTAGGAATGGGTTGCCCATCATATAGAACTTGGGTGGGCAAGGCCAATATTTTAGTACATAGAATGAGATAGAGTAGTGGAGTGGTGAGATCAATCTCTGATGTAAAAGGTTGCCCAAGGCCGTGCTGAGGAAACTCAGTTTGCAGAGGAATATCATGTGTCACTGGTTCAGCTACCAAGTAGGAACCCAGAAATACAGTTTGAGAAAAGAAGAGGCCAAGATAAAAGATATAGCTAATCTCATAATCCGGTGCCAAAGAATACAGAACTTCAGAAGATAGTGGTTTTCCAGAATATAATTCCTTCTTTTTAAACATTGTGCTATTGAATGGAAAATTGTTTTGACTAGCATAGTAACGTATAATGTAGTATTGATCCTACCATTATTTGTTCTCAAGTAGTGAAACTTGTTTGTGTCAAAAATCAATTCTCCAAAAAGCCTCAGTTATAAGGTGGATGCTCAATAATGGTTTTATACCTATAGCATGACCATTTAGGCCTTCATGCTAGAGAGGCCTTTTGGGCTTCAAATCTATGCACAAACCCACCTTCCCTTGTGCTGAAGTTTAATTTAATTACGAAGAAGGGGTCAACGATCAAACTCACAATCACTTTGTTAGAGATGATTTGCTGTCAATTTTAGAAATATTGTGAAGATTATTTCAGTAAATATTGGTTAAAGGTCCTAGACTGTCTAATGTTGTAAACTGTCTAATGTTGTAAACTGTCTGATATTGTAGACCTTCTGATGGTACAAGATCAATTGTCTTAATCAGATGGTCTGTATTCTTCAGGCGTATGTCTTCAAAGCTTGAGAGGGTATATGACCGTCTACTCTGCATTAGTTATAACTTCCTTGTTTGTTATCGGAGTCTGCCTGGTTTGACGTTTCAAGCTCAAACTTGAAGTACTGTTCACATGTCTTCTTCAATCGTTCTAGCGTGTATTTTACGGAAGTTAGTTTTAAAGTTATTTTCTATCTAAAAATAGGACCTTGTCTGAATTGTTGTAATCAGACTAGAGTTGAGAGTTTGCTGAAAGAAAATCCTTGAGTTGTAATATCTGTTATTAGCGAAATTCTGATCATGAATATAGATTGAAGTTAGTTAACACTTCAATTAAACCACATTAAATTTCTTTGTTTCTTCGTTACACTTTCTTGTTTAACCGTCTAATTGTTCTTGCGAGTTCTTTGTTATCATTTATTATTCATTTGTGTTGGTAGATGGTTTAGTGAGTTTGAGAGCTATTTCCTAACAAATTGGTGTGGTGAACGTGAAGTGAGGAAACTCAATCATCATTACTTTCGCAATGTATGAGGTTGAGAAATACACTGACTTGAATGATTTCGGTTGTGGTGATTAAAGATGCATGCTATTATGGTTCAATAGGGTCTCCTTGAAGCTTTGGAAGGTGAATTCAAGCTTGATGTAACTATGGCTAAGAAGGACAATAAGGCATTGTTGGAAAATGACCATAGCACGATTGTTCTAAGTTTTGGAGACAAGGTGTTAAGGCAGATATCGAAGGAGGCGATGCAGTGGAGACTATGGACAAAGCTTGAAAGCTTGTATATGACTAGGTATCTAAGTAGTGAAAAGACAACTACCAAACAACTAGATGAATTCAATAAATTGATTCTTGATCTTGAAAATATTAACGTTCAGATTGATGATGAAGATCAAACATTGTTATTGTTGTTGTTGTGTTCTCTACCTAAGACACATGATCAATTCAAGGTAACCTTGTTATATGGAACAAAGACTCTCTCTTGAAAAGGTTTAGGCTGCTCTGAGCTCAAAGGAGTTGAACGAGAAGTTTGACGTGAAGGCTTCTAATACTGTAAACGGCCTTGTAGCAAAGGGTAGATTATCTACCAGGGATAATAGAGGAGTTAGTTGGAGGTTGACATCAAAGGCCTATATTGAAAGAGGAGTTAGTTGGAGGTTGACATCAAAGGCCTATATTGAAAGAGTGATGAATGTCTACAAATGTTATCATTGCAAGAATGAAGGACACACGAGAAATTATTATCCTTAGAGACAGAGGAAGGCTAATAATCCTGATAGATTGTCTAGCTTTAATGGGATCTCTACATTTGGTGAAGTAGGTTTGGTGGAAGAATGTTATGAATCATCAGAGTGTCGAGTAGTGTTGGTGATTATAAATGGATTTTGGACTCTAAATGTTATTTTCATATGACACCTAACCGTCTATTGTTCTAGGAGTTTATAATAAGTCTTGTAAGATAACTAGTGTTGGAACAATTAAGTTTCGTCTGGAATTGAGAAACTGCTTGAAGAAGTTAGGTATGTACCTAGGTTGAAATGCAATTTGATATCTCTTGAAGAACTTGAGAAGAAGAAATATGTGTTCAGAGGAGAGAGGAGCGTGTTGAAGGTGCTGAGAGGTTTCTTGTTAGTGATGAAGGGTGTGAGAAGGAATGACTAGTATGCCATGGAAGATGCTATAGTATATTGGTAAGCTTCTACTCCTGAGAAGGTTGTCTTGTCAAAAACAAATATTGGGTGTTAGGTCCTGTAAGCAAAAAAGGCATAGTGGAGTTGGAAAAACAAGGCTTGTTTGGGAGTACCAAAATTGATCAGTCGAAATTTTTTGAAGTGTCCAGGGAAAGACGTTTAAAACTTGTTTTGACATAGGACAATAAAGGACAAAGGGAACCCTTGATAATTTCATGCTGACCTATGGGGACCGTCTACAAATTCATCACTCTGGAGCTAGATACTTCTTTTTGATTGTTGATGATTATTCGAAGAAGTTATGAGTCTAACCTCTAAAGACCAAAGATAGAGGGTTTCAGAACTTCAAGAGATGGAAGCGTCTAGTGTAGGACCAAACCGGTAACACGGTAAAGAGGTTTAGAACTAATAATGGTCTTGAGTTTTTGTTGAAAGATGTTTAACACCTTCTGCAAAGACCATGACATAAGGAGGCACCAGAAGGTTGTAGGAACTTCTCAACAATGGTCTAGCATAGAGATTTAATAAGACCACTCTAGAATGATGGAGGTGTATGTTATTGACTGCTAGAGTACATTTGGGCAAAAGTTGTTGTTGCTACTTTGATTAACAAATGTCCTTCAACTACATTTAAGACTCCTAACAAAATCTAGTCATGATACTTCCTCAACCTTGATAATTTGAGAATCTTTGGCTGTATTGCCTATGCTTACATTAGGCAATGTAAATTGGATGCTTGTGCTATTAAATGCATGTTTCTTGGATATCTAGAAGGTGTGAAGGCATATTGTCTATGGTGTATTGAGCCAAGATTCAAGAAATCTATCATCAGCAGAGACGTTGTCTTCAATGAAGCTGAAATGATTTATAAGCCAAAAGTTTCAAAATGTAAGCCTAGAAGGGGTGTAATGTTGAGAAGGCTGACATTGAGGTGGAGTTCAGTAGATGAGATGCATATGAATTCGATAAACATCTAGTACATCTAATGATAATAAATGCTTGGCTTATGCATCTCAAGATGATAGACGTTGTGCTATATCTGAGGAAGACCAACGTGCTGACGATGGCAAACTCGTAACAAATAGAACAAGAGAACATTAAGAGCTCTAGAGAGGTATAGTTATGCAGAGCTTATTGCATACACCTTAGTAGTAGCAAGCTACGTTTTAGAAGATGAACCTTCTAGTATATTTTTTGCATTAAAAAGTAAGGAGAGAACTCAATGGCTAGATGTCATGAATGAGGAGATGAAGTCATTTAATTTGAGCAAAACCTAGACTCTTGTTCTTAGCCCCGAGGGTTTTAGGCTGGTCAATTGTAAATGGATTTTCAAATGAAAAGACTCTAAGAATTGATCAACAAAGATTCAAGGTGAGACTTGTGACTAGAGGCTTTACTCTGAGGGAATGAATTGATTATAATGATGTTTTCCTTCCGGTTATGAAGCATAGATCCATTTTGATGTTGGTAATCATGGTTGTTGAGCTTAACCTTGAGTTAGAACAAATAGATATTAAGACTGCATTTTTATATGGAGACTTAGATGAGACTAGGGATGACAAAGGAACTCGTCTGCATGGGTATTGTTTGAACACATCGATTTTGAAGAGGAATCTCTCATTGACTAGGCATGTGTATGCGCACGGGTAATACCCGATTTTCTAAAATTGGTTATGGGGATGAGGATGGGTATGCATATATCCATCTCTTTCCTGTCCTCATACCCGTCTTTGTTTTAAATTACTAAAACACCTTTAATTTATTAGGTAACCTAGAAAACATATATTAACTTTTCTATGGTCCTTAGTTTCGTAACTTATCTTTAGATCATATATTTGATCATTTTTAATCTTTTTTATAATTATTTGACCTTTATCCAATTGTTATTTGATACTCTCATTTGATATTTATAGAATTATAATTTCTTTCTTGATATTTGACATTGGAGAAAATAAAATGTGTATTTTTTTTAACTTTGAATAATTTATATTATCATTTTTCCTTTGCTATAAATTTTATTTTTTATAAAAAAAATTATTCAATTAATATTGCGGATGTGGGTATAAGTATACTTGTTCTTCAATGGGAATGAGGATAAGACAAAAATTTATACATGTTAGGTACGGGGATGAAGATGATTTTTTACTTCGAGGATGGGGATGGGATAGTCAAACCCGAACCCGCCCCACCCCATTGCCATCCCTAGATGAGACCATCTATATATGAAGCAACCAGAAGGATTTGATATAAGAAATATGGAGGATTATGTTTGTTAGTTAAACAAATCCTTGTATGGTCTAAAATAATCTTCAAGTTAATAAAACACACGATTTGATGATGGATTTATTGCAAGTAGGGGTTTTGAACATAATAAGTATGACACTTGCATCTACTTCAAGTTTCTAGTAGAAGGTCACTTCATAGTATTGCTACTATACGTTGATGACATTCTAGTAGCAAGCAATAATAAAACTAAAGTTGATAAAACTAAGGTTGCAATGAACAACAAGTTTGATCTGAAGGACCTTGGAGTCGTTAGGAAGATTTTGGCGATTGAGATCATTGAAGAGTATATTGTCATGATAGAGGTAGAGGCTTTGTCAACTACTGAGACAGAGTATATTGCGATGATAAAGGCTATGAAAAAAGCTTTATGGCTGAAGGGTCTAGCGAAAGAACTGAAGGTGCAAAACCAAGTTGCCATTGTCTACTGTGACAACAACAACGCTATACTGTCATCTAAGAACCAAGTTTACCATGGAAGAACTAAGCATATTGATGTCAAACTGCATTGCGTGAGAGAGGAGACTTCTCGAGAATCTATGAAGGTGGTCAAGGTCTCAACTGATCATAATCCCTCTGATGTGACCATGATAGCTTTGCTTGGTAGTAATAAGTTCTTTCATTGTTTGGATTTAATTCAGCTAATTGGTGATTAAGCATATTATGGGCTTAGAGGCAGTGAGTGTTTTATCACTAAGAAGATTGGTTTAGTAAAATCCTGGTTAAAGATCCGAGATTGTCTGATAGGTCAAGTCTGATGGTATCAAGATTGTCTGTCTTGATCAAATTGTCTATCTTCTTCATGCATTCTTCTTCAGAGCATCAGAGGGTATTTGACCGTAAAGTTATAACTTCCTTGTCTAATATCAAAGTCCGCTTGCTTTGACGTCTTGAGCTCAGATGTGAAGCATGGTTCACATGTCTTCTTCAATTGTTCTGGCGTGTTTTTACGAAAGTTAGTTTTCATAATTATTTTCTATATAAATAGGACCTTGTATGAACTGTTATAATCAACCTAAAGTTGAGAGTTTACACTGAGATAGACCTTGAATTGTAATATCTATTATTATTGAATTTCTCATTGTGGATGAAGGTTGAAGTTAGTTAAAACTTCAATTAAACCACGTTAAATTCCTCTTGTGTGTTTCTTTGTTACTTTTTCTTCTTTAACCGGCTAACTATTATTGTGGATTCTTTGTTATCGTTTTATTATTCGTCTGTGTTGGTTGTAGTGGATTTGAGAGATATTTTCAAACAAATACAAAACCATTTGTGGGTAGTGGGAGGGTTATTAGCCCTTCACAAGATATCAAAGTCTTTGGTCAAATGGTAGAAAGTCTGATTCTTCATAGTTAACATTTAGGACAGGTATTAGTGGACCCATGCATTGTCCCCTTTTCATGCTTAATGAAGCCTATATGGATGGTAGGATATGTCTGATATATAAAATCATTAATGAGCTTTTATCTCACTGCTAAAAGTTTCAGGAGTTCTCTAACAATAATTAAGATAAAAATGGATTAGAAAAAGTGTTATGATATTTTTATTTAATGTCCAGTATTGGTTATCTGGTGGTTTTGATGATTTTATATGTAGCTCATGCTTTTCATTTGTTGTCCAGTATTGGTTATCTGGCTGTTTTGATGATTTTATATGTAGCTCATGTTTTGTTTTAGAGTAAATTACATTGGTACCCTTTAAGGGTTGTTCGAATTACATTGATACCCCAAACTTTTTCAAAATCCTACAGAAATCTCCCCTTAGTTTTAAAACGATACATCGTCAGCCCTTTTACATTACACATACATCACCTTAAGTTCGAAAACTATTACACTGACATCTGATAAAGGAGGCAAGTCCAATTTGAGAAAATCTCAACGGGTGTGTCATTGTAAATTACTTTGTTTTATTTTAGACAGAAAACTATAATTTTATCATTTTCCTTTGCATTCTTTGTAATTGAGTAAAAGTTTTTCAGATTATTCATTCTTTACTTGTGTGTTAGTTTTACCTTGAATTGAAAATGTTCATGTAACCATTCAAGGAACTTTTTGCTATCGATAGATATGTGAAGACTGTACCACTTGCAGCACAAATGCTTGATGTAAGAAGATATCAAAAACTTGAAATAGTCAAGGAACTAAAAACTGAGAGGGGACGATTTGAGCTTGAGGTCGAGATTGGTAAATCTCCACCTCTTTCTGATGATGAGGTTTGGTGGGAATTAAGACATAAAGCGTAAGATCAATCCCTCTTTCTTTTGCCTTATTGTCTTGAATGGTGCTCTTCCTTTTTCTTGTGTTGATTGTTGTAGCTGTATTCAGAATATGAGCATTATAATAATATTGAATTCAGTAACAAAGTCCACAAAATCAATCATGCTAGATTCTGCACTGTAACTGACTGTTGGTTAACATGACTCTCAGTAATCTTACAAAATCTTTGCATCATTCTTTACATAAATTCTGCTTAATAAAGAACTTATGAACTGGTGAAGACTTTGAGCAAAAGGAGAATAAATATAGTCATGGACTTGTTGATTAGTTGTTATGATATTTAGATTTAGTCAGAGTAATTATTTTAAGATGACCGTTGTTCTATACTCATTTTCCTTTTTGCCATTCTATTTGTTGCACCAACAGATTAGAGTTGAGGGAAGAGCGGAGACTGGAGAATCGCAGAGCATTTGCCAACATATGGTCAGATACAGTTTACGGGATCTCTTTATTTATTCTTTTATACTTCAATAAGAGTAAAGTAAGTTCACCATTTTTCTTTCTGTTAAATGTTTTATTGTTTTATTAGACTTTTTTTCTGTCATATGTGAATCTTGTGAGTTTGTATGTTCACACAGAAGTCTTATTTATAATCACATATTAAGGTACAGCAGAATCAATCATAATACATAAGAATAAATTAAATACCTAAAATTATCATAACTCCAACCCTAATTTGTAGTTATAGAGGCTATCTAACACTCCTCTCAAGTTAGAACATATGTCATATAAGTCAACCATGTTTCAAATGTAGTCAACATGAGAACCTTGGTGGACAAGTTAGTCAATTGGTCAGTAGAAAGTTGACAATTTGTATGAGAAGAGGTATATCATTCACAAATTTAAAAGGGCCTCCTTTCAATTGACTCAACAAGGCATTTATAGGGGGCATATTGGAGTCATTTGAAAGATTATTGTTTCAATTATTGTTTGACATCATAGGAGAGACTATGTTGTCTAATGAAAACAGAGTTTTTGATATAAAATGACGAATAATAGAAGAATGATTCTAGAAATTCGAAAAAATAGTTTTTGATAAAAATGATGTTAAAAGGCTCCAATAGGTACTGAAAAAACGTTTTCAAATGAAAAATCAAAATGAAAAGTTGACAGTTTTTTGTTATTATAAGAAGCAGTTTAAAGCTAAACAAGGCACGGGACAAGTGGCAGGATCATAGTAAAGAAGAGATCTCTGAAGACACGTGTCAATATCTACAATAGGTGTCTTTTAGTTTAAGTGTATTATAAAAGGAAAATATTGTATTATTATAGCTGGTCATTAACATTTACACACTACCTGTGTACCAAATTTTGTCTCATTCATGGCTTTACGGTTCTATAGAAGATTGTATGTTCTTTATCTTCATTATGCTTTCACTGACTCCTCCTTTCGATAACTCCTTTTCTTATTTATGACTCTTTCCTTTTTGCTTTCAATGCATGTTTCTGTTTGGTTATGTTAGTATGGAATATAATCATTCATAAATATCATTGTTTCACACTGTTATATTCATTGTCAACAAAATCTATTAATGTCTACTAAAATCCTTTATTATAACTGAAGGACTCATTTGATAGTTGAAATTAAAATCGAAATTACACTTATTTGCATTGAAAATCAAAATATTCCTAGTTTGTAAACAAAAAATCCTTAAAAGTGTCTTGGTTCAACAAGATTAGTCCCGAAGTTCAAATTCTTATTTGTTGAGTTTGTGATCTCAAAACTTAATACTAAAATTCTCGAACAACAGTAGTACAGACAAAAGGGTTGTACAACGAGTAGGTGGCTTAATGGAAGCCAAGAAAGGCAAAGCAAGGCCAAAATATGAAAGTTCGTGTCGGGACAACGTGGGTGATTGAAGTGATAAGAGGTTGAAGGTATCATCATGCATAGTGGTGTTGGGCACTGGCACTTGGGAGTGCGTACTGTGTCATTTCGACCCACAAACTTCAGACATGGTTTGATTAACTTGAGGCAAACAAAAATAGTTGTGGTTCTCATGAAAACTTGCTCACCTGAAAATAGTAGTGGTTGACAGTGAAGGACACATTGGAAAAAGGAAACTCAATGGTAAAGAGGGAAATCAGAAAAGAACATGGTTTCCAAAAATTATTGGTATGGATGTGTTAGACACCAAATTTCCAATCAAGGGAATCGAAGGTTCTTCCGACCGAACACTAAGGATGGCAGAATATGATTCTTATTTTTTGAAAATAATTATATTCCCCTTTTAAAAGAGATAATCACCAGATAACCATCAACTACAATAACCCACCTTAATCTCCTAACCAACATTAACCCTCTCTACCCAACAGAAACATAGAAATAATTAGAATGTAACAGGATGGACACGGGTGCATTGGATAAGCACAAATTAGGGTTTTTTTCATTGGGCTTTAGATTCCATGTTGAGATAGAAGAATATGAGAAACCATACGAGAGAATTTATGTGTCTAACTTATACATCAGAGTATATTATTTATAGAATGACACTTAAACACGGCCATAAATGCAAGGATCCTAATTACCCTAATCTCTCTTATTAAGTAAAGATATACACTATTACTCTATTTACTGCAAGGATGAACTTAGCAAGGATACTCATTATTGCTCCTTGATCACGATTTTATTTAGCCACCAACCATTAATTTGTCCAACTGGAACTAACTTGTTATGAATTCACAGTTAGAAACTAGGGGCCACGTTTGTCACCTAGAACCACACTTTGTACAAAAAAGTATAGCCAAATATCCAGAAGGGAAGATAACGCTAAAATCAGGTGTGGGGACAAAAGTAGGAAGAATTTATTTAAATCCAGATAAGCCCTTTTTGAAATTCAAACCTTCCTCTGTGGTCAAGTCTTTCATTTGGACTTTTGTTCATATATCAATAAATGCTAACGACATATAATAGGTTTATATGCCATCTGATGCTTGTTTTGTGTAATGACTGTTCAGAATTGGTTGCTAACATGTTCTTACATTGTTTCGCTGTTGTTTTTTTTTTTTTTTTTTTTTTTTTTTTTTATTTTTTTTTTTTTTTTTTTTTTATTTTTTTTGTTTTTTTTTTTTTTTTTTTTTTTTTTTTTTTTTTTGTTTTC
>Ga0099824_1002063_pt1 | contig 29148 bp, 14 predicted proteins | sample SiratrowhiteBW_FD_76837 | JGI IMG/M metagenome (GOLD analysis project Ga0099824, IMG submission 76837) | Root nodule microbial communities of legume samples collected from California, USA - Siratro white BW | ecosystem: Host-associated > Plants > Roots > Nodule | place: USA: California... | reverse complement strand
TTCTAATTTTATATTAATTAAATATTGAGTATGTCAAACTTTTGAAAGTTATTTGCTTGAAATGGAAGGAGTGTACCGTTTTTATTTTAAAGAACAACAACAGTGCAACAAGATTTGAATTGAAATATTTATATAAATTACTCAAATTCCGCATCAATAATTTGACTCTAACAATTACCTACCCTTTCTCATAACATTACTAATTTTGTTGGAATTTTAGTAATACTGTTTCTAAACATGTCTCCATCACATTAATTATTTTATGACATATTTCTCTGTCATTTATTATTTTTTTTACTGAAAAGATGAATCATAATTTTCTCTACAACTATAGATTGCATACCTCATTTTAAGACACAACGAAGGATTACCTTACCGACATGCAATATTGATGCATTATAGCTGCAGACCGACCAGGCAAGACCTCGTAACTTTGTCCAGTCCGCAAATTCTGCTAAGGAAAATTGAATATACATATACTTGTCCCCATCTGTTTGTTGTTAGTATATCGAATTATACACTCAGAATACCCATTATTGACCCAAATGTTTTTATTCTGCAGATCACAATTTTTTTGTTATTGTTATGATGTACCATAAAAATGTAGATTCAATGGAAGGCAATTAATATTGCATGACCAAAGTTCCTTTCAATATGCAGAAAAGGGACAAAAGGAAACATCATATCCTACAAATTAAATACAGACACCAGCATAACTGAATTCTAAATTAAACAAAACCTTGTTGAAGTGGTTGGTGAAAGATGGTAACTAATGCTTTTAACTGAAGTGAGTTATTATTATCTTTACATGTAGGAAGAAATTGTTTCCGAATTTGAATTGATGACATAAAAGTGGAACTTTATCATTGTGCCAATACACTATTGGTGAAGAAAAAGGGGAAAAAGGAGTTGATGATTTGGACAAAAATGTTTGAAAGTGAAGAGGAGGGTGAAGGAAGAGGGGTGTTGGGTTGTGGAATGTTAGTTAAATTTCTCGTCTTTTTATGGCACTTTTTGGCCTCATTATTTGGGGATAACAGTGGTGTTGTGTTGTGGTGAGAAAGGATAGGACCCATTAGTGTTATGAGCAATTGGCAATTGCAACAATGGCTAAGAAACATGTGAGATGGTAAGATACAATAGCAAACGTACGAGTTCTGACGTTTAAGGCAGAGCTTCCATCCCCAGCAGGCAACACTGCAACACCTATCTATCTCCTCTACCCTCTGTCATATCATATCATGCACTGCAATCCAATCCTACGTTAGACCCTTTAACTTCTATCAAAATCAATATATTATCATATTTTAAATAATAAGATCTATTTTAAAATTAACATTGCATTGTGTTTACTCTATATTTCCCCCTATCAGTTTATATCATGTTTCGAGATTCAATGATCATTATATCTAATAATTTTCGAAACTCGACTTTTATTTACAACACTTCGATAACTGTTTAGATTGTTATTCTGAATTCGGATTTAAATTCATAACATATATATAATACTTGTTATAGTCAGCTGAGTTAGATTTAAAAATTTATTTTAGATATGATATCAGAATCTATCTTAACATGATTATTAGACTTATTCGGACCGCTTTTACATATAAGTTTTATGTTCAATATTAAGAAGTCTCAATATGAACAGGTTGTGTTAAAAATCTTACGTCGACTAAATAAGAAAAAAAAATTATTAACAATATACTATTTTCATGATTAGTTAATATTATAAATTAATAAATTAAAAAAATATAAACAATAGATAATTAATTGTGATGATCTCACAAATTTTTAAACTTTTACTTTATAGCATATACATATTATATTAAATTATTAATAATTTTATTACGAAGGACTACAATCCTATAGATTGTTAATATTATTAAAGACCAATTTTTAATCAGTGGTGAGCTCTTAAACAAAAAATAAAATAAATTATTTTAATAGATTTAATTTCTTCATTTCAAATAATAGTAAATAATATAGTTGAGAGTTTCTCTTTTATGCATGTGAAAAATACTGTGAGCACTTGGTAACCTAGTTTTCACTAATGAAGAATTAACTGCGAGAGGCCCATCCCCACTAATAAAGTAAATGTAGATATTTAATATTATTTATAGAATTTCTTATTTTTAACAATGGGACGGGAGTAGTTAACTTTAAGAGTAATCAATAGCAAAATTAAATTTTTACATGTTACATACAGAACATGAATTTCATGAGATAATATATACAGATCAAAAAATAAAATGTAAGTCTTATCAAATTTTTAATTTAAACTGTATTGATATAAATAATAAGATTCAAGATTATAAAAAATAATTATTTTTCTATTTTATAAATATATATTTATTTCAATAATTAAACAAAATATTAATAAAAGTATGATTTGTATAAAATATTTATATCGAAATAAAAATAAAAAAAAATCTTAAAAATAATGTGACATAATGAAATTTATAAAAATTAAATTAAGACCTTGTAAAATTATTTTTATAATATAAATGCTCTAATATATAATAGTTATATATGTACTATGTTTGTTTAGGCAGGTGAGTTTTTGTTTTGCATAGATTGAATATCCTAGAAAGGAGAAAGAGGGTAAAAATGTGTTAAAAATGTGAAATAATGAAGACTATATATATACACACTAAAAAACATGTTGGCCATCATAATCACAAGAGAACCTTCATAACAATATTAATTAAATGAAACGTGAAAGGCTAAATGTTGTGAGTAATATATTATTAAACCAGTACAAATTTATGATATAAGAATATTTACTAAAAGAAAAGTGTCATTTGTTAACTAAATGACATTAAATATCAGTGGTACTAAATTGAATTTTCTTAAACAAAGTCTTGCATTCTTATAAATACGGAAAATCAGATTTTTATTATTATTAAAATTGATCATTAACAAGTGGATGATCAATATAGATAATAATCCAGCTACAAACAATAATAATAACAATTTTTTATAAAAAGAAATCATTTGTATTAATAATTAAATAAGAAACTATTACAAATGCAATTATATTAGTGATTCCATTTCTACCATGTTTCCTATATTAAAAAAAAATCAAAACGAATAAGATGTGAATGAAAAATACATTTATCGTCATATTTTATTTAAATGATAATTTTTCTTCTTAACATTTAATATAATTAAAATCAGTAATTAGAAGTAAGTACATAACACAGATGTGGTGGTTTGATCTCTCTTGTTAAGTAGCTGACTATTATTTGATAAATATAAAAGCCTTAACGACAATTTTTTTATTACTATTTTCAATTTCATCTATTTTTTATTTTATTTTAAATGCTCTTAATTTTATTTTATTTTTTAAAAAACAAGTTAGCGTGGTCTTTTCTTATTAAATCAGCGTTTTGTATCATTTCATTCTTTTAAATAATAATAACAATTTATTGTTTGTGTTGTATTTCAACGTGATAATATTATTATTAATAATTTGTGAGAAGAAATTATATTAATTTATATAAAATAAAAAATAAAAAATAAATTGAAAACATTTAATACAGTAAGAAGAAATTAAAAAATGAAAAAAAATTATTAAAGCATAATAAAAACAGAAAAAAAAATATGGAGAAGATGCATGCAAAAGGTAGAAGATGTGGGACCAAAAATAATAGGAAATGGACAAAAGTTGGCGGTTTTGAAGGGATATTGAATATTGTGGGCGCAACCTCTGATTTCATTTGTGTGACTCTGTCTTTCTTGTGTTATGTGATGTGAACTCAACTCAACCAAACAACCTATTCATCCATATTTCCATCACCATCACTTTCTTTCTCATCACCGTTTCTCATTTTTTTTCATCAATCACATAAGTAATCTCACATTTACCATACAAAACATCTCAATAATTCACATTTTCCCCCGATTAATATCTTTTTTTATTATCCCTAAGTATTACTTTCTGTCTTGTTTCTTTTTATATGATCTTGTCCAAAGTTTATTAGTTACTAAGTTTTACTTGAATAATGCGATAGTTTGATTAACAGGCCACTCTAATCACTTAAATCATTTTAATAATTATTTGAAAGTAAATTTGATCATAATATGTTTGTTTGATACATATTTTTTTTTTTACTAATAATTTCTAGTTCTTTTAAAAGCTACTTGGAGCAATTAGTTTTTAAAAGTTGTTTGATTGTGGGGACGAGGCATAATTGGAAAAAGAAAGGGGAAAATAATATGAGGATTGGTTAGTTTATAGAAAGAAATGGAGGGTGAAAAACTGAAAGTGTGGTATCAAATATCAATATCAAAGTCACAATCAAATACGTGTGAATGTGATTTTGTGAATTACATGGAAGAAAGGGATGAAATGGACAAAGTGATGTAATGATTAAGGAGTAATTTGACTTGGCAACATGGTTCATATATATACTTACTGCCCACACAAATTAATTTGGTAAATGGAACCATGTTTTAAATGTGAATTTTATAAATAATAAAGTAATCATGAAAAGACATTTTAAAGGTAATCAGTTAGTTTTTTTATGGAAATTAATTATAAAAATTTGATAGACAGTTCATATTGTTTGACCTTTGTTGACTACTAATTTTCTGAACTTTATTTTTGTAGTGCATTTTTTCATGTTATTGTAATTTGCTCTGAAACAAATGAGAGAGTAACACAGTCCATGAAAATAAGGTACCACAAAATTTAAGAATCTTTAGATGTAAATTTAAGGATTCTATAATGAATGATACATAAGTCAAATAAATCTTATTTAGTCTAAACTCATTCTTATAAAATTAGTCTGAAAATAACAATTGTTCTGTAAATTAATTTTATTTTTAAGAGATATGAAATCTCTAACAAGTGACATACTTATTATATTATTTTCTTAACACGGTTTTCATTAATTTTAATAAAATAAACAAAATTTATTTTTTTCAACATGTAACCTAATTAAAGTTTTTAAAAATAATTAAAATAAATAAACCAACCAAAAAGTAGTAGAACCAAATAGATTGTTAAGTCAATAGAACTTTTTATGAGCATTTTTAGAAATTAAGGAAACAAGAAATAATTAAAACACATTCAGTTAAAATTATCTTAAACATAAATTAAAAGGAAGAATTTTACAGTTATATGAGAGAATTTTTATTACTAGTTTATAGAGAATCTCATTTCTTTTTTTAAAATGTTTATCTAAAAATGTATCCAAACATATTCTATAAATTATTAACAATAAAAAGTAAGCACTGCTCCTGGATATAAAGAAAAGACTTAGGTCTATTTTGATCCAAGTTTGCATGCACCTACCCCAAATGAAGTAGTTGTCTTCGTCTTTACCTAAAAATGAAATAATGAGAAAGAGTGTTGAATCCAATGAGAAGAGGTTTTTGGGGAAGATTTGTTAATTTAGCCAATGACATGCAAGTGGTAGTCCAAACGGAATTGAATCGTTTTTATTTAATCGATCATAGATAGGATAAAAAGGTTTATTAATTCATTTATTAAAAAAAATAATTGAAAATATGACCAAATTCGATTATTTAACAAAAAATCATTTTAATTCACTGATAATATCTTCAAGGAGGAATATTTAATCTATTTATAAATTTAATTGTTGAAAAATTATATTTATAAAAACTTTTAATTTTTTAAAGGAGATACTTAAAATGCATTTTTAAGAACTTTCTAAAAGGGTGAAATTAAGAAAGATTTAGCAATAAAAAATTCAATCGAATTAACTTTTTGTATATTAAGTATCTATAAATGAATTCATCAAATTTAAAAATAAATAAATAAATACTTCATTAACCATTCATAAAATAAGAAAAAATTGAATTTATTTTTGTGATATGTATATAACAAAACGAATAAATCAATTTGTTTTTAAGTTGAATATATATTAGAGGCTAAGATGAATAAAATATATATGACTTACGAGATAAGATAAAATTTTAAAACATTAATACATTAAATTTGAATTTAGTTAGATCTTAATAGGGATAGAGAGCTTCATGTCCTAATCTCATCATCAATTTATAATATCTTTTCTTCTAAAGAGTAAAGATGTCGGTATTGTTAGTAATTAAGGAAAATATGATTGTTTCCTATCCTCTGTTCAAATGTAAGGTAATAATGGTGCACCACAATTTTATTATGTAATAGTTAATTTATATTTTTAATAACAGTGAGAAATAAATAGAAATTTCAAACATAATCAATTTCAATTTTTCTCATCAAAGTGAGTCATGTATGGAGGAAATCTTGTCATACCTGGCCAAATTTTATTCGAGTTTAACCTCAATGCTTAAACTTGTCATTAACTTATTCTATAAAACTTTTAGGCTTGGCCTTGCTTAAATATAACTTTGGCTTTTAATGTCAATTTTTTCAGAGTTTATTTAACATATTTAAATAAACTAATGGGTAATCGTTTAATTAGTGGATAGATTCACTAAAAAGACCAATAGGTTTATGAGGTAAAGAGCATACAACTAATACTAAAAAAACTCAAATCAAAGTCAACATAATCATGAAATATCGCTAATTGTTATTTTACCTCTGACAAAGCCATAACCATGAGGCTATCACTACCAAGACCACCACTAAAATGTCCATTAAAATGAGATAATTGAAAAATATGATAGTCAGAAAAACTTCTATTAATATTTTCCATCAAAATTTCAATTTCAAGGGAGAATGAGAGAGAAAAAAAAAAAAAAAAAAAAAAAAAAAAAAAAAAAAAAAAAAAAAAAAAATAAAAAAAAAAAAAAAAAAAAAAAAAAAAAAAAAAAAAAAAAAGCATGCATACACACACAAAAAAATTCCTAATATGAGGTAAAAATGAAGAGGGAAACCAGAAACAAAGAAAGTACAAATGATCATAGCTAACTCTCTTAGTTACCCATAACCTAGGCAACTACCACACAAATTGAATAAGAGCTACATTTTCCCAAGTTAAGTCCATAACAGTGAAACTCTACTCTTGATCTTGTCCTTCTGGCTTAACCACAATTAATCATTCAAACATTTTCATGATTCTTTAGCATAATCAATGTGTATAAACCATCTGAACTCACCAAGAGAAATGTCAAGAATTAGGATAATTTATAGTCCTAGTTTTCATTTTTTGTTTCAAAATTTCAAGTTCAACAATAATGCACTCATCATAACAAAAAGAATAAAGCTCAAGTTAGGTACCAATGAGATAAGCAAGCATGCATGGACTTCACATATTTCAATGGATAGAGCCACACAATAATGTGGCCATAAACCAATTCAGAGTCTTAAGAGGGAGGAGTCTATAATAATAATGTGATACCAGACATTCAGAACTGGTGGAATGCCTTTCAGTCAAGCATGCAAAATCTGGGCATGGTGGTCCTGTGCCCGTTAAATGCTCATCAATTAATGATCATAAGATACCCCTAATACTCCTTTGTTCTTCTTCTTCTTCTTCTAATTCCAGGGGTAGCAGCCAACAAAATACAAAAAATTTGCCATTACATTTACGCAATACTATTAAACAATCAGTGGGGGGACCTAGTGACAATTCTGGTGCATCCTAGCTGATACTGACAGATGAGCAATTTTAACTTTATATGACAACCTACATAGTTCATAATAGTATGGACCCAAAACAAAAGATGCATGTAGTAGTAGTAGTAGTGAAATATGAATGTGGAATTTGCTTATTGGCTAATTGGGTATGCATATAATTTAATTGAGGGTGCAATGTGGTCACCTAATGTGGATATGAACGTGCAAAGTAATGAATAAACAAGTTAATTAATTTGATTAGATTAGCCTTCTGATTGAGAAACCAATTTGGTCACGCGATCGCTCACTGTTCAATGTTTGGCACATTACTGGCTTTTTGTTACTATTACAGGCTAAAAGAACAGGTGAACAATTTATAAATATAAAAAAAAAAAAATCATCATTTCGTGAACATGGTTTTGCTCATTACCGTGTTCTCACACTGGACTGTATGGTGATTTCACAAAATCCTGACCCATGCATGCTTATTGTATGTATAAATTGTCGGCTAGTAGTGTGTACCAGTACTTGTAGTTCTACCAACGTGATCACACACTTCATCTCTGCCTCGGGAGTGGGTGAAAATCGAAGATTTGCAAGAGGACCTACATGGATCAAAAGGGTTAGATTTCCCTACCACCCTTGAAATTTTATCAGCTGAGCCTGAAATAAGCTTTCGGGTGCAATGATAGAACAATGAACGATTGGAATCTGTATTTTATATTATACCCGGTGGGGATACAGATACTTAATCTAGCTACTGATATAAATCTTAACTGATTAAAGGAATCACTAAATGTAGCAAAAGAAAAGACAAACTGTTTTTCATTAGTCTTTTCTAAGTTAAAGGTATATAAAGTATTTGAAAGAAATGAAAGCAAACAAAGCAAAAAAAAAAGGCTCAAATCTGTAACTTTCATTGCTGAAAATGTATTGGTGTGTTAATACTTGGCCAACTTTAATTAGCCTCTTGTTAATTATAGACACTTGTCTATAATTGAAGTTAAAACAGGCTGGCATGAAAGGAAACTGATGAGCATGGAGAAATTAAAAAAAAAGGTATGGAATGGTAGTTAATGAAAAATGAACAATGTTCCAAATTGTCACAATTCTAAATACTGTGCAGAGATGAATACTTTTTTAACTGTTTTTTCATATTGTATTCCATAATGAAAATTATTGAATATTGTGCATAGGGTGGAGTCTAAACTCTAAACCATCATGGGAAGGAGAGATGCATTATTTGGGTTTGAACGTGAAAGAGAGAGGGGTTGCATTAAAAATGGAAGAAGTACTGACAATCTATGATGCTAATTCTACCCACTTTCGTTAAAGACAGAATTGTGGGTCAAAGTTTTCAAGGAATGGTAATTAAATAAAAATTCTGTCTGGGTGATTATTTCGGTGAAAAGGACATTAATTCACCTTGAGAGTGAGAGAGAAACGAGAAGAAGGAAAGAGAAAGAGATTCCATTTTAATCTGAGGCTACCTCTAGGTGCTATTTCACTAGACTTTTCACTGTAATACATTCTGTAATCATAGGTGTTTGATGAAGAATGGACCCTATTTTAGCCTATTACATATTTACATCTTACACTATTATTTAAACAAACTCCTCCCACTTGCTTCAACTTCATCTTATCAACCCTTCCCTGTTTGCTTTTTTTCACAATTCACTTCCTTTCTAGAGGAATAGAGAAAGGGTGTGTGAGAGAGAGAGAAAGAGGAAAAAAAAAGCACAAAGATGGAGCTTTCTCAACTTGGTTTTCTGGATGAGCTGCTTGCTCCAAGAAAAGACACTTCTTGGAGTGCTTTGTCCACTGGGTTGAACGAGTTACTCCCTAGTGGTTGGAGCTTTGACTCTTTTGATGAGAACCAGGGTTTATCCACTTTGAATCCCTCATTTGCTGCATTTTCAACACCACTAGACCACAGGTTTGAATGCCCTTATGGAAGTGAAGCAGCCTACCCTTTTGTTGATGAGTTCACATTGCCAGAGCTTGATTCATCATACACCAGAAATGATGAGTCAGCGCCACTCTTGCCAAAAGAAGATAACCCTTCATTGGAGGATGAAGAGTTTGGCTTTCTGGGAAGCGATAACCAGAGTTTGGAACATGCAAAAAATGGCTGCAAAATTGAGGAACAAGTCACAGAGATTCCAGTCTTCAACATGGGTTTGTGTGAAGACAAAAAGCTCAAATCCAAAAAGCAAGAAGGGCAGCCCTCAAAGAATCTCATGGCAGAAAGAAGGAGAAGAAAGCGTTTGAATGACCGTCTTTCCATGCTAAGGTCAATAGTCCCCAAGATTAGCAAGGTGATTGATTCAACAGATACAATATAAAATTTCTTCTCTTTTTTTCCACCTTGTTTTTACCTTGTCATTGCCTTTTTATAAATGTCCCAATCAATGGAAATGAAATTGGCTTTCTGAAGTAGGTGGTCTTTTCATGATTGTTTTCTACCAACACTTGCATTTGGTGTTTGATTTTCTCTTTACCCTTTTGAACTGACATGAGAATACAAACATTGACAGATGGACAGGACCTCCATTCTGGGAGACACCATTGATTACATGAAAGAACTTCTAGAAAGGATAGGTAAGTTGCAAGAAGAAGAAATGGAGGAGGGGACAAATCAGATAAACCTCTTGAGCATTTGTAAGGAGCTAAAGCCAAATGAAGTAATGGTAAGAAATTCCCCTAAGGTATGGGCTAGTTCTTGCCGCTCACTCAAATCAAACCCCTAAATTGATCCATAATCACATAGCAAGTTCCTAAACAAATGTATGTGTTGTGATGCTTTTGCAGTTTGATGTTGAGAGAAGAGAGCAGGACACAAGGATTAGCATATGCTGTGCCACAAAGCCTGGATTACTCCTTTCCACTGTGAACACCCTAGAAGCATTAGGCCTTGAGATTCATCAGTGTGTTATAACAAGTTTCAATGATTTTTCAATGCAAGCATCATGCTCTGAGGTTTGTAAAAATTATGTTTTTAGGCCTCTATTTATTTACATGACTGGGATCAAATGTGTCACTTTTTTACCTTATTGTCTTAATGGTTTTAGGTAGCCGAGCAGAGAAATTGTACTAGTCCGGAAGAGATAAAGCAAGCACTATTCAGAAATGCAGGTTATGGAGGGAGATGTCTGTAGGAGAAAGATGGAAAGCTGGAATAACAATTTACTGATACTGAAAGAGAAGCAAAGTTCTTCTCTTTTGTAATTCAGGGCATTAGCGTATGAAAAAGTTTAATGAGATTCCCCAATAAGTTGGCTTTGGTTGATGATTTGATTCTCGTAAGTTTCAACTTGACCCTGTATTTTAGCATAATATAGGGTATGTTTAGTTCAAGCCTCACTTTCCCCTTGTGATAAATATCCAATTTTTTAGTAATGAAAAAGGCTTGTGTTGCCAAACCCATAAGTGGAATCAACCTGATTTTAATAGAATCCTGAATATGCGGTTGCTTCAAAAATTTCTTTTCTGGGACATTATTAAACACATAATTATGTGTACACTGATGTCGTGGCCACACACCAAGTGGATCACACAATTTTAAAAGGGTTCTCATCTGTTTAATACCTAACACTTTAAGAGAAGTAAGGTAGCTTAGTGAATTGCATAACAACCACTTATAAAAGGATTTAAAATGGGCAAGTTGCTTTGTCATTTCTCAATAATTTCAGGACTTGGTATATATATGAGCTCCATTATTGGAACATTACTGTTGAAATGAATACTATCCTCTTTATTTCCAGATAGGGAAAGTTTCAGCTTGGTGGTGCCTTTTGAAGAGCTAAAAACTTACTGCTAAGGCAATATAACTTCAGAATTTCTAATTTCCCAAGTACAACAACAATAATGACTTGGAAAAATTACTCTTCATTTTACCTCAAAAGAAACTAAATAACAAATTACATAAAGCTTGTGGAGACAAATTGCACTGGCATGACAAGAAATAGGCTACCTTTACTTTTACAATGACACTAATGCTATGTTAACCATAAATCGGAGCACTATGACTGCATTTTAATGTCAACACAAGCTATAGAGCCATCTAATCTTACCTATGAAAGGGAAACTCCTCAACTGTAATGAAATTTAGGCTTGTATTTCTTCTCTTTTTGGTTAAATTAGCACTAGATGATAACAAAGTTCAACATTGCATTAAAGTTCCTGATGGAATAATCATCTACTTCATCTTCAACCATCAAACTACATAAAAATTATTTGTTCCAAAAACGAAGCTTATACTTATAAATGAAAAAAATGCGTCAGCCGGGAGTCGAACCCGGATCTATTGCTTGGAAGGCAATTATCCTAACCGTTGGACTACTGACGCTGGCCATGGAAGGGAAAATTAAAAAAATAGAAGATAATTATAACATTAAATATTCATTAAAGAATAAATCAAATGCTCACTGTTTTTAAACTTTATTGTATGGATAAATTGGATGGGGTTAGTTTTACATTTATGTATAATTAAATCGTGGAATCAAAAAAAAATATTGATTAAGTTTTATTTTATAAATAGATATTTTAAAATTAACAAATTTACTTAAAAACAATATCATACTATACCAAATTTTATTATTGGAATAAAATAGTTTCAAAAGATTTACATTTTTAAAAATATACTAAGATAATATCAAGTTAAAGACAACCCAAAATACAAACTGAACTTATCCTAAAAAATACATATTTAGTGAATGTTAGTATATCACCACTCATCATATTAAGGTAAATGAATATTTCCATAATTAAACTAAATTAAGGATAGAATAAAAAAAAATGAGTTAATTGTAATTCACAAGCTACATAAAAAATAACAGAAGATACCCATTATAAATAAAACATTTGAAGCTCAAAGGAAAAAAAAAAGTTAAAAAAACTAAATGGTTAGTGACAATTATTTTTCTGTAACTTTTTATCCTAGTATCCATGGTAGTCGAGGCTAAAAAAAAAAACTTCAAAGATTGAAACACTGAAGAATCAAAATGAAAATTAAAAACGTTTTTAAAAAAATCGTTAGCAAGGACCCAAATAAAAAAAATGTTTAAATTTTGTTTTCACACTCCTCTCTTCGATCTTCCCCTTTTTTTCTAGGCACATATCATCTCAATTTCTTTCTATCGAATTTGAAAAGAAATACATTCCCCATTTTTTTAGGCTTCTGAAAAAAGATTCTCAGTAATTAAACACGGTTCTCATCAGAAATATTGTTAATGTATACAGATATTGCACAAGTTAAGATTTGAGGAGTAATTGAACTCAACTCTCATAAATTAATTTGCAGTGGCGGGGAAAAGTAGTTGTAAAGGCACTGCAATGTCAAATCAATAAAAATACTAAGAATAAAAAGAACACCTGGGACCAACATCTTGCTAAAGTTCTTGTGTGGATGAGTCATAACTCTGTGACCAGAGTCAGCCCCTGTAGCAAATATTCATCCATTACTATTTCTTACACCCTTTTCAAAAAAAACCAGTTATCTCTTTTTATATGATTCATTTGTAACTAAATAATATATTAACTATTTTTTCTAAATATCCTTAAGTAACTGATGTTTTTACTAAAAGAAATTAATAAATTCTTGAAATAATTTTTATAAAACTCTCACTTCTGATTTGATTTGAAAATATAAATATCAAAGTCTCACTTAACTAGTTTAATTTTAAATTTAATAAGGACAATTTTGAAACAACCATAATTTTCTTAAAGAATGCAAATTAATTAAAATGTCTTATAAACAAGGAGAAAGGAAGTATATTAGCATTTAGGCAGCACAGAGGAAGTTGACGTTTTTTAAAAACCGGTTTCCCATGGTTCGGATTTGTCCCCAAGAATTGATATGATCAAACAAATTTCTTCTTAAATACTTTTAGGAAAAAGCTTGGCATTAATTTTTCACAAATTAAAATTAACTTATACGTAAAATAATTTAATAAAAGCTTTTTATATAACTCCTTTAAATTTTTTAAACTGTATAAGTTAATTTAATGAAAAAGTTAATTTGTTCTTATTTTCTTCTTTAGAAGTATTATCTGTCAAACAAATTCAGACTCAGATAATGAACAGATGGGTATATTACATACACACTGACATTAACTACAGAAAAATCCTAGAGTCTGATTTTTCAAAACATCAGTTTATGAGTAAGGCTACGGACTACAATTTCTACAGTACAGGTCAAAATACTATACAAGCAATTCGATAATAAGTTTGAGTAGAACCTATTGACTTTCATCTTCAAATTGAATGTCATCATCGTTATCTTCATCAGAATTACAGCCGTTGTCCATGACATTGATTTGCGACTGACGAAATTTATTGATAGCATCTCTAGCTTCAGAAACCAAGGCAACTTTTGCAGCTTTAACTGCATCCTTTTTCTTTATGCTTCTTCCCTCGCCAATTATCTTCGTAGAGGCTGCTCTTCTCCTAGATTCCCTACAGCGCAATTGATTCACATATTTCTCATGCAATACCCTGTTCTTTACTTTCTTTAGTACTGGAGGACTAAGAAGATCTGTAATGTGCGACCCACTAAATCTTGAAAGTAGCTTGTTACCACTTGAAGATGATGTTTCAGTGCAACTTTGCAGGAACCCTTTGTCCTTTAGCTGCTTTGGAGTAGAAAGAGATTCACTAGGCTGTAAAGCATTAGTGGACAAATCTATTTTTGGTTCGAGAACCGAAAATATGTCCCCTGTACGGTCTAGATCACCTGTAAGCCGGTGCTGTAACAGCTTCTCAACAGACTTCTGGGTATTAATGTTCTTTGGTTTTAGAACATTAGGTCTTCTAACTTTTATGTCAATAGGGTTGAGAAGTTTACTTGCAGATAAAGAAAATTCCTGAATGGGTGATGACTTCAATGTCTTTACCCTTGATCGAGGCTGCAATTGAACTGGAGTCTCGATGTCAAAGTGAATTCTATCAAAGCATTCCTGTTGAGACTTTCCAGGCACCTGCAAGATATTTTGAATGGAAATGGTTCAACCAGTATCTATAAGCTAGCAGCATCCGCATGTACGTGACAAGCAATTGACTAGGGTCGGACTATAAAACTACATTTGTTCTTTAAGAAATATACATAAAGAAATTAAATTAACTTTCAACAACAATTCCTCAATGTCTGGATATGTGAATGAAATTAAATGAAATGAGATCGGATGGAATAAAGTTGACATGCCATTGTTCTGTAAATTTATAGGATGAAATGGAAACCATCTCATATCATATCCCGATTTTCAAGGGGAAGAAAATTGTTACATTCCATTCCCTCCTGTTTGATATGTTAGAGTAGCTATTTTTAGACTTAGTTAATTAGTTAGTCGAGTTAGTTAACTAACTCTATAAATAATATTTGCTGTGGCTGAAGGGTTTTGAATGCAATTGTATCAACTGATATCAGCTGTCAAGTTCCTGAACACACTCTTCTTAATCAACAAGAACGCAAGCATCTTTACACGAAATGGAAAAATGGTTAGAAAATCGCATTTCTGAGAAGATTGAACCGAAATTTGTGGAAATGGCAGGTGCTATGCAAAAGACATTACATGAATACTGGAAAGGCTAAGGGTTCATTCCAACAGTTAAAAGAAGGATTCATATCAGCTCCTCTTCTAGCTCTACCTGATTTCAACAAAACTTTCGTAGTATAAGTGGATGCTTCAGGATATGAAATTGGTGCAGTGTTAATGCAAGAACACCATCCTTTAGCTTTCATTAGTAGAGTTCTTAATCAACAACAACAAACTCTTTCCACTTATGAAATGGAACTGATTGCAGTTGTTTTTGCACTCCAAAAATGGAGACACTACCTACTCAATACACTTTGTGATAAAAACTAATCACAGGAGTCTCAAATACATTCTGGATCAGAGGCTTTCCACTGCTTTTTAGCAGAATCGGTTGAGTTAGTTAATTAGTTACTTAACTAACTCTAAACAATATTTGCTGTTGCTGAAATGGGGGTGGGGGATATTAATGCAATTTTAAACTCTTCTTCTGTATCTCATTCCCTATCAATACAGAGAAACTCTATCTTGTTTAGATTTTCCTGTACCTTTTGCGTTCTTGGAACTCATTGAAATTCCTATTACTTGAGTTACTGTACCATGATAGGATACAAAAAGGATGAAACCTAGTATCATTCCATTCTACATCAATGCATTCGAACACAAAGAGCTGTCACTTTTCAGAACTATAGTTTTTCCCTAAAGAGTAAAACAACTTATTCACTGCAATTCTTAGCAGAAAATAACATGCAAGTTCTGAGCGCACAATTGAAGCACCATATCTGTTTTCTAACATTTCAGCAGACAAAACAAAGGCAAAACAAGACAATCATCAACCAAGTTTTCAAAGTATAGCAAACTGCTTCATTTTCTGATTCCATTCTTCCATTATCAACAATCATATCAAAATTCGTTAAACTCGTTAAACTGTAAACCAACCACAAAACAGTCAGCTTTGACGGGTTACACAAGCCAATCCCAAACATTCAACTTCAGTTAAACTGCAACATGAATCACAAACTTTGTTCCAAGTTGAAGTCGAACAAAATGTTAATATTTTCTACTGCATACACACAGATAGGGATGCATACCAGTTTGGAAACGTTCTTCCAGAAATGCGGGCTAGGCTTTGCAGTAAAATATGCTCTTTGAAGAGCCAAATCTTGTTCCTTCGTCCACCATTTCCTTATTTCATCGCCATTGCGCTTTCTCTTCTCTCCATTTCCCCCCTTCTTTCCTTCTCCACCAAAACCCTCATCACAAACAACACGATTTTCTTTTGTTTTAACTCCAATAATCTCTCTATTTCCACCCTTCTTTCTTCCCCGTCCAGCACCTTCATCCGAAACAACACCATTTCTGGTCGTTTCAACTTCAACCCTCTTACCATTTGCCCCCTTCTTTTCTCCCCCACCAATCCCTTCATCTGAAACGACACCATTTCCTTTTCTGTTAACTCGATCCCTATTCTCCCTGTTTCTCTCTTTTTTCCTTCCTCGACGACACCCTTCATCCGAAACGTCATGATTTTCCTGCGTAACTTCAATCCTCTTCTCCTTTCTCTCTCTCTTTATTCCACCACCAAACCCCTCCTCTCTCTTTTTCTTTTTTCCTCCACCAAACCCTTCATCCAAAACGACAGACTTTTCTTTCGTTTCAGCTTGACCACCCTTCACACTCGTGCCTTTCACTTTCTTATCGCTTGGCTCGTTGGTGAACCTGGGAGATCGTCTAAGAGATGGAACCCCAACGTCCCCATTGTTAAGCCTCGAAGATATTCTCGACTCAACAGTACAATCATTGGATTTCTTTACGGAAACGGTGGCAGATTTGGGGTTGGGAGTGGTGTGGTTTAGTTGGGGGAGGAACCTGGGTGACCTTCTTGGGGTGAGGAATTGACTCTGTACATGAGATTTTCCGTCTGGCATTTTCACGAACACTTGAAGGTGTGGCTTCTACAGTGAACAAAAATTAGATGCGCCTTTTTGAATTCAAACTCGAATTCAATTGAATGATGCCTCATGAACGCATTAGCCAACACCCTTTTGGGCTTTACTTCATGCACCAAAAGAATTCTCTCTGCACCCCCAATCTTTTGTGAAAGGATGAAGCTATTATTCGTGTAGATTTTGGACGCGGAACTTATCTTGTAACCATGAGCTTGACGGAGTGTAGTTGTTGATTTCAATTAAGTTTTAAATTTCAAATAAGTAATTTTAAATGGTTGCTGTGGTCTTTTTTTTTTTTCTTTGCAAATACTAGTCAAATAAATTCCTAATTATGATATTTTAAAGTCTGAATCAAGTTTTTTAAATATCTAGTGTAAATTTAATTTTTTTTTAATTTTTTATTAAAAATTACCATTTTATTTTATTAAAATTACCTAAATTTGTCAGCTAAGCTTATTTTAAATTATTGAACGTCCAGCAAGAAATCCTTAAGAAGCAGGAGGCAATTCCCCATCCTTTCGGGTCCTAACGGGCTACTTACCCACATTAGTTTAAGTGCCTCGGCCCAAAATTAAAACCATAACCCAAATCTTCAATTTTCCCATCATTTTTATAAAGATTCTACCCTCTATTTTATATTTAATACATAAACTGTCTACTTCTAAACATTCAAAAATTCTTTCATATAGTATAATAATTTAATTTTAAATGCATTTTTTAGCTGTCCAAAGTATTTTTTTTATCCATGTAAAAATATTTGTTAGCTCTAATTTTTTATACATTTTTCTAACCATTATTTTTGAAAATCAATGGAAAAATAAAAATAAAAATTAATATAACCAAATTAATAAACAATATTTAAAATTAAGATAATTAAAAAATTATATGCCATAACTTAATTAAGTGATATATTTTTATTTAATATAAATAAGGTGATCAGACATGTTATTTTTACTTTTGCTAATAATTTAATTTATTCAAAAAATGATCATTTATTTAGAACTTATCATTTATTTTCTATGTAATAATTTTGATATTAAAATATTGAATCATTATAAAGAATAATATTTCAAGGATTTATCCCTAAGGAAAAAAATAATAAAATATTGCTCTGTCTTGTTTTAGTTCTTGTAAATCTCTTGTTAGCTTTTAAGTTTTAACATTTTTTAGAGTTCTTGTAGATGATTATTAGTCATTAAATATAATTAATTGAATATGAAAAATGTCAAATAGTAATTAGAACATATTTAAATACTCCGGGACTGAATATATGAAGTGCAAAGTAGTGACAAAAAATCTAACAATTTAAATATTTGACCATGCTTAATTTTATCAAGAATGATACGAAATTTCATGAATTATAGACGAAAGAATGAAGGCAAATTCTTTATATACAATTTTTTTTCATATAATGGTTGGTTAGAATTTTGTTATCTCTTATATATTGCTAAAAATCACTCACCGCTAAACCAACCATAGTAGTCCTTATGTTCAAGTTTTTTAAACATAATTCATGAAAATTGTAGGTGGCAATATTTCATAAAGAAAATAGATACATATTTTCATTAAAACGTATGCACTTTATTATGTGGAAAATACTTTAGATAATCAAAAACTTACAAAGACAATATATTAGACGTAAACAAACATTTAATTTTTTATAGGATTTTATTTTTCGTCTCATTGAAAATATCCCAGGTGATACTGAGAGGGTAATTCTTTTCAAAACATACAAATTACCAAATTGAATTAATTTTTTAAACCAAACAATCTTATACTCAAAAACATTTTTGAATAAGTGATTGGGTCTACTGTATTAAAATAAAACTTATCAAACAAAACATGAAATCAATATATTAGCACACACATAATATCAGTTTTGTAGAAACAAAAGTAGTATATAGTATGCCCATTGTCTAAGTATTGCAAAAATAACACATCAATCACTTGTATATTTAATGCAGTACATCAGTTTTTACAATGATTAATGTTATATGTATCTTCTTATTCTTTTCTTTTATATTTCTGCATTTTTCTTAGTAGTCACATTCGGGATGACGAAGCATGATGAAAATCATTGAAAAAAATCGTCCCAATAGTCTATTAAAAAACTACACAAAAACCTTGTAATAAAGGTGATATTTCTTAGTCTTAACATTTTTATGTAATTTATTAATATTTTAATGAGATTTTATATTTTTTTTAATTTTTATTGTTTGAAGTATAGATAGCATGAGAAAGTATATTTGATATAATTGTAAATTATACAATGAATAAAGATAACATAAACTATACATTAATATATTTAATAAAGTGAATTTTTGTTTTGGAAGGGTGTCAACTATCATTTTCCTTGGTTCATACGTATTTAATAGAGCATTTTAACGTTACCAATTAAATATGATAAATTAGGACACATAGGGATGTATGTAGATAAAGAAGGTTAGAGAAAAAAACCAATGTGTGCCTTGGGTTATATATTAATATATTTTGCTTCTTATTTTTGTCATGGCCTTCCTATTTCTCTAACTATATTATTACTAACTGCCCTCAATTGTCTTCCATGTACGTCTCTTCACCACCCTTTTTCTTTTTAGTGCTTCTTCCACTCACTTCTCTTAACTCCGGTTGGTTCTCCCTTCCAAGTCACATCTATTTTTATTTTTATTTTTGGTTTCTCTCACTATCAATATGCAAATGGTTCAATTTATTTACAGTCGTATTTGTTTCACTTTCAATTTCGTTTATTCTATTTCCCCCCAATAATCATTGTTCTTAATTATACTATTCCTCTCGTATTACTTTATTGTTTTATGTACTTGCAGTTTTGTTTTCATTGCGTGCTATATTTTGTTGCTCTACTTTTCAATTGCCTCTATATGTACAATTTACTTTTTGCTGTGTTATCTTTTGTTGGGTCACCTCCGTCTTTGTGTTACGTTCATTTTGGATACTAGCATAATGGGAAAAGGAATAATATGAAAAATAGGTAATAATGTAATTTATTGAAAAGAAAGAGAATTACAACACTTTTTTTTTCTAACTCTAAAGAGGAAAAAATAACATCTTCGTTTAAAAATAAAAAAAATTACTATAAAAATACCTTTAAAGAATAAATTATTATTATTTATTTATTTTCTCGAGTACTAAAAAATAGACAAGAAAAAAAGATATTTTGAGATGTCCTGCGAAAGAAACATTACCTTTCTTGTATAATATTAATGTTTGAAATCTTACCTCGACTAGTGAAAAGACATTGATGCAAATCTTACCTTATAAAACGAGTTAATGTTAAGTTAAACTTAAATCCACTTCTAATAATGAGAAGTACTAAAGTAAATTATTCTCCCTATGTTAATTTTCTTATCATATTTTCTCATTTAAAGATTTTGATGAAATTAATCAAATATTCACGTTATGTTTTATTCTTTGTCATTATGTTATTTATTTTTTCATAGGTCATAATAGGATCCAACCCACATAAACTTGTCGATGCAATTGTTGCATTTGCTTCTTGCAACATATTTTTCCAAATACTTGTTTTTTTCGCTTAAATCTATGGTAACAACTTTAGCTTCTATTCATGTTCTTTCTTCTTATAAACATGCAATGGAGCATGTGTGTTGGCAGCAAGCTATTGAAATAAAATTTCTAGCATTAGAAGAAAATCAGATATGGGATGTTGCTCCATGCTCCCATTTGTTAAACCTCTTGACAGTAATTTTGTATTCATTATAAAGTTTTGCTCGAACGGATCCATAGACATTTACAAGACTAGTTAATCTTGGAAATAAGCAAAAATTTTGCCTTGATTAGGGGGAGACCTTTGCCCCTATAGCCAAGATGACTACTTTGCGCACTATTCTTGCCATTACCGCATCTAAATCTTGGTCACTACATCATATGAATGTTAAGAATGCGTTCGTCCATGGTGACCTCAAGGAAAAAGTTTACATCAAAGTTCATACAAGTATATCTACCTCATCACCTAATAATATGTGCAAATTCAAGTGCTCTTTATATGAATTGAAATAAGCACCACGAGTATGGTTTGAAAAATTTTGAATCACGTTATTTGGATTTTCCTTCACACAAAGTTAGTGTGGTCTGTCCATTTTTATCTAATGAACTTCTAAAGGAATTGTGATACTCTTTATTTATGTGGATGATATTGTGGTATTTGGTTTTGATCAATAGGTTATCTTTACAATTATGAAATTTTTGCATACAAGTTTCCACATGAAAGATCTTGGCCACCTCATTTACTTCTTGGGGTTAGAAGTAAATTATTAAGACCAAGGTCTCTTTGTCGTTCAATAAAAGTATATTCAGAACCTCATTCAATTATCTGGCCTCACCAATGCAACTACTATGGACACTCTTATGTAAATTAATGTTAAACACAAGTGAGATGAAGGAGAAAAGCTTGAGGATCCCACTTTTATACTGTAGACTGGTTGGTAGCCTTATCTACCTAACCACCACACGACCTCACACCTCTTTTGTTGTCCACATAGTCAACAAATTCATACAATCTCCTCGGAATTTCCATCTTTTAACGATATACCACATTATTAGATATCGCCTTGGCATATCCACATGTGACTTATTTTCCCTACTAGTTCTTTACTCGAACTCCAAGTATATAGTGATGTCGATTGGGTTGACAAACACAAGGAAATCTAGTACTGGTTGGAATATTTTTTAGGTGATGCTCCAATCTCATTAAAATGTAAAAAGCAAGACTCGGTCTCTAAGTCATCCACTAAAGTAGAATATTATCATGTTATGCTATAGTATGCTCAGAGATAATTTAATTGCATGGTATTCTGTCAGAACTTGGTTTTACTCAAGCACAGTCAATTCCACTATTGTTGATATTACAAGTGTCATACAAATTGCAACAAATTATGTTTATCATGGACGAACAAAGCACATAGAGGTTAATTGTTACTTCGTTCAAGAAGTTTATGACCGCTAGATCTAAATCACTGATATTTTTACTAATTCTCTGACATTTCAACATTATATTATTAGAAAAATATTGTGATAGGATATCTATTATATTAGATTAACAAATTTTATTGGATTGTAAAATTATAATTATATAATTATGTTATTATCTCCATAATTAAAATATTATTTTAACTATTTAACTGTTGTTTAAGGCTGAAAATTAACTTTATATTACCCTGTTTATATCATAACTTTTTAACAGAAAATTAAAATTTTAACCTACATTGAGTTGGATACATATATTATATTTCTTACCTTTAGGAGAAAAAAAAAAAATCTAGCTCGGACAATTGATTAGCAAGACCCACTCTCAAATTTAATCTCACACAAAGTTGCTGTGAAAGACTCACTTCCCTATCCCTGATTGCAATGTGTTAAACTACATTATCTCATTATCTCCTCCCCCACTTCAAGGTTTATGTCAACTACGTTACTTACTTTTCCCAATTATAAATTTTAACTTTCAGCGCCCCTAGAATCTAATTTGTAAAATTTTGGTGTCGTGTGTATAAGATCTTGCTCAAGTTTTTGTAGGATATATAGTAAGTATCTCCCGTCATCACAAAGCATTAATCCGATTCCATTTTAAATAACAACGTGCAGTTCATGGGTTTTGCGAACTTAAAAAAATGAACATAACTTTCATTATTGTGTACTTAGTTGATGATATATCTCTAAACCTTGCGTCATTTGTTAACAAACAGCACAATGTTTAATTAATGATAATATGAATTAAATCGAATATATAACAAAGATAGGCTAATAATAAAGCATGAAAAAGACAATTAACACAACCGAATGACAAACAATTATATGATTAACATGGAAAGTTGATGTAAGAAAGGCACTCCTGCAAATTATTTAATGTTCTTGCCTATCCATAAATAAGCTAATAGTGCAACGATACTTACCTAATTCTATTAGTGCTAACCAACCTCTTTAAGGATCTATTAGATTCGATTACTACTTTCCTGTTCAGTTTTTAATGCATGTTTTTTTTTTGTGTAATTTTATAATTTTCAATTCATAAATTTAGTCCTCAAACTTTTGAAAATATAAGATTCTAATTTTTTTATATATTTAAATTTCACCATTTTTATTGTTACATTGGTAAAAGAACTAAATATATATTTTATTCAAGTTGGATGACTAATTAATCAATTTTCAAAGTATCAAAATCAAGTTAAACAAAAATAAAATTACACGTGTCAAGTATTTTGGCTATTAATTTTACACTATTTTCACTTTAGATTTTGACTTTGTAAATATAGTTTAGCTTAAATCTTAATATCAAGAAAATTATTAGTAAAGAGGTACCGGAATAAACAAAAAAAAAATCATTTTACAAAATTTAAAATTAAGTGATACTTTTTTTTTCCCAATCAGATGTTTAAATATAAGATGCTTACAATTTTAAGGACCGACACTTTAGCTATCTGATAAAGTGAAGTGAGGGAAGGAGGAATAATAATGTTACTATTTTCCTTATTTGGTCTGGAGGAGAAAAAAAGAATCTATGGGACCAATAAAACCTTGTAATCATTGAAAATGTCAAGAAAATTATATCATAACAATACTAAAAAATATCAAAAATATTATTTTATTGCGTATATAAAATATAATACAAACTTTTTTAATTTGTATTATTAAAAACTTAAATTTTATTTTTGTGTAAATAATTTATTTATTCATTAAAAATAATTATTCAAATAAATCAAGATAATTTTCTTTGTTTTTAGTTTATGACTTAAGAATTGTAAGCTCACAAATATTCAAAATTGTTTTGGTTTGCTATATTCCTTTTTTTTCATTTTTCTAAAACTCATGTCAATTAGACTAAAATCAATACATTACCAATGTTGAGAAATACGAGGGAAATAAATATAGAAGAAATTTTTACTAATATGTGATATTATGTTGAATAAAATATTAAAATAATATATTTGTGAGTTTTGTCAATTATATATTGATCAATGTGCTCATTCATAAAGATTTTAATTTATATTTAAACTCTAACAAATTTCTCTTAAATGCGAGTTACGTTTACGTCTCTTCGAAACAATTATTTAAATTTATTATAATGAAGACTTTGAATACAAGAGAATCCATCATTCGACAACTTCATCATACTCCTTTGAATCAATTACCACGGTGAATCATATAAACTCTAATATCACTTATTGAAAAATCCAAAAAAGAAAAATCAGAGAACTCTCCACCAATAAAACACAAACCAATAAAAAAAAAAAAGCATAACATCACATTTAACTCAGATCTTAGTGCACTATTTTAGATATTTTTTTTATATATATATATATATATATTCAACTTACTTATTTCTATAGAAAGTTAAAAAAAAATAAAGTAAAATAAAAAAATGCAGCCTATAAGTAATTGAACTGAATGAGCCAATCGGCATTTATCCAATTGGAGAAGACTAGTTGATCCATTTTACATCTTTAAATAATTTTTCTTCTATTTTGACCTATTCAAAATATACATTTCTCTCACCTCGTTTTTATTTATTTTTAATTTTCTTATTCTTTTCTTTTATTTCAAATGTAAAGAAAAAGTATTTCCTCTATTCAAAAGCAGCCATTTAGTGCACGTTTGGAAATAATTTGTTTTGGAGAAATAATGGTTTGTTTTTCCAAAAGCAAAACAAATACAAAATACCATATTTATTCGCCATCTTTAATTGTTTATTTCTTTTACTTCACGAAAGCGAGAGACAACCATAATAATATAAATGACAAATGCGAAGTAAAATACAAAGTAAAATCAAATCACGTAGAAAACAAAATAATGAAAAAGGGATATTGCGCTATTGCATGATAGCTAGAAAAACATAATATAATATATAGGAAAAGGAAAGTGTATGCCATGCATGTAAAATATATAATATTTCACCATATGCTCTATGATTTATACCTAATTTCTTACAATATAAAATTGAAAAGTATTAATCCCTTCATCATAACATAAAGTATATAACGGGGAGAGAATATATTTTGTGCTCGAGAATGCATATATGATACCATGTTTCCCCAATAAAGCCAAGAAGAAACGCCCCAGTTCAATTTTGTATTCTATTTTCTGAATCATTTTGTTTGAGGCGTGAGGGGCCATTTCGTACATATATAATATATAAAACTAGTTGCTGCATAAGCGCAATGATTCAGCCATGGAAATCAGTAGAGGGCTTGATCCTGGTACCTGTGCAGTTTTGCTTTACCACTTCAGTCGAAGTTAGTAATTATTACATTTGTGTTTCAAAAAAATATTACAAAACTATTAGTTCAGAACTTTTTTTTTTTAATATTGAGCTATTTTTCATTCATTTTTGTTTCTGTTTCTAATAATATGTAGTTCAACCTTAACTAATAATATGTGATTGAGTCCAAGATCAGAAATATTCACTCATTTTATTCTGGATTAACCTCTTTGATTAGATAATTCAAAACTCTTGAAACATTGAATATGAAAACAATGATAAGTCCTTTATGTTTTATTATTTAAATTGAGGTAAGTTTTTTTTTAACCGTTTCATCCGAAGGATAACACAACAGTGTTTGACCTGACATATGTTATGCTAAAAAATAATGGGTGGAAGATTTCAAAATATGATGATGAAGAATGGAGTGTAGGGACAAGAGAAGTAGTGCAGACCCACTTGGGCACTGGTGAGAATAGAAAACACTAGCATGAAAAAGTGGCAAGTACTAACAATGATCACGGAAGGGTACACATCTGATATTGTCTGCGTCTAAAGATAAAGACGTTTCATGCTAAAGCCAGAATGAAATTAAAATTAGGTCATGAATAGAAGCCACTCCCAACACTTTCTATCCAAAATCATAGTTTCACGACTATCCAATCTATCACTTTCCTCTACATCTTCAAAATCCGTGACCAAACGGAGACAATGGCCAACATTCCCCACTACCTCTAATCCTTCTTTTTTTAATGTTTCTACTTGTTAGTTAAAGTTAATTCATCCATCACTGAAATGCAGATTCTAGTACAATCGCACTTCCTTACAAATCGAATCAAATCCTATTCTTGCCAGCTACTCTTTTATCATTTTTATTAAGTTGAAATATACGCGCAAGTACTTGAGTCGAATAATTAAAAGACAAAAATAAAAAGTTGTATATCTATTAGTAAGACATTATATGATTTATCTTTTAAAGCTGAAATTGCAAGTTTGCATTTTTTTTTAATTAATAAAACCGGATTATCCAATTAAGTCACTTAAATTAATTAATAACCACATACAAGAGCAATACAAATAAGGAATCAAATGAAGCGGTCGCGATCTGGGAATTGACCTGGTACCCACGTTGTTTTTTGTTTTTACCCTCGGGTCATAGAACAAATGGTGGCAACAATCATGCATATATATAAACGTATTTACACACAGCACCAACCAACGGTGGTTAACATGGTTTTGTTGGTAACAACTAACAGAAAGGCACCACCGGGAGCGGCGGTTTGAGCGGCGGGTTCTCGACGGCGACAAGGATGGTATCCGGGCGCGACGGTTGACGCGGGCAAGGCATGGCTATGAACTTGGGCAGTTCATCCCCGGGCATCAACACTGGCAAGCTCTGACCCTTGTTTTGCTTCACCTGCGACCAAGAAATTAAAATTGAAATTAAAATTATATTACATGTGTGGAATGGTTTAAAAAGGGTAATTTTTTCTTTTTGATGAAAATTACCGTGGAGGGTTGGGATTGGGTGAGGGAGGGTGTAGGGTGGGGGTGAGCGAGAGATTGGCGAAAAGAGCGTAGCTTGTCCCAGTGGTAGCAGCAGGAGAAGATGCCGCTGAGGCTGAAGATTATGATCAAGAGGAGGGCAGTGCCCAAGGGGAAGCCGAGGGACGGTCGAGATGTGTCGACGTGGGATGGGGAAAGATCTTGGCCCTCCATCGTGTGGACTCTGTGTTGGTGGTGATGTTGTTGTTTGGAGTAGGAGTGGCCCTGGTACCATTGAGGTAAGAGGCTAATATTAGAAGAAGAAAAATGAACGTGCGGAATGTGAAAGAAAGAGAGATATATAGAGAAGTGTATGTAGTAGAGAGAGTGAGGTACGGAAGAGAAATCTGTGGGTTTGGTTGGGTTGAGTTGGGTTTGGTGATGAAGGGCGTCACTGAAAGCGATCACCTTTACCAAAAGTTGCTTTATCGTGCTTTTATTTTTTATTTTCTTCAAAAACTTCTCAAAATTAATTCACTCTTTTAATATCCAAATAAATATCTTAGAACCTGTTGCCTTAAATTCAATGACGAGAAATCAACTTTCTTGCTTCTAATAATTACGAAATTTTGGATATTTATTGTACGGTGTAAGATTTTTTTTACAACTCTTTAAGAACCGTTAACTTCTAATTAAGATTGATTTTGGAAAAATAATAGTTACACCTGTCCGATTCTAATGAGAAAGTAACAACTGCAGACGATTGTGTCCGTTGTCCGTGTAAATAGAGTAAAGTGCAAAATCATATAAAGTTTTTGTCCCACAAATACTATGTTTTTAATTTGTAAATAAAGCTAGATATTTGACCTGAAATATAATAAAATCATAATTGTGGCTAGCAGAGAGTTAACTCTCAACATCATCATGCTTATTGCTTGCAAGGATGTAACCAAAAAAATGGTATGTTCATGGTTTCAAGGAAAAATATGAATATTTATGAAAAAGTAAAACAAACCAATGCAGCTATTGGGAGGCATGGAGGGTTGCATAGACCAATCTCACCACCTTTTTTTTTTTCAAAATTCCTCTCTAGCTGTCAACATACTTAGTATATTACTTTGTTTCCAAGTTTAAGATACAATTTTCTGTTGACAAGTTGAGATACAGTTTAATTGATTTTTTTTTTTAAATGTTTATATGTTTATCTGCTATTTAAAATCTTTGCATTTAATGCACAAAATTTCATGTCTGAAAATAGACCTCCTCATAACTTAGTAATACCTAACTTCCACACTAACTCAAGTTCTCCTTCATATTATGGTTGTTCTTTTTTATGTTATGCACATGTGTAATAAATTTGATTTGACATCGAGTAAATGCAACTAAGTCTTTGATGTGCAAAGTTTTATCTATCTAGTTTTTAAATGTCTACAAAACATTTGCTATAAAAAAAAAATTAGTCAAAAATTATGTTTTTTAGAATACTTTTTAATTATATTTTTCAAAATGGTTCTCAGAAAATAAAAAATCTGAATTTTTTATTATTTTATTAAAATAAAAATAATTTTAATATTCTTATTGTATTATTTAATACGATAAATAATTACCTTTTTTTTATCAAAACTAGATAGTTGACTCTGATTCAGAATATAAATATTTATAACAACATAAAAGTGACAAAAATGTAAAATTAAAAAAATAATGGATAATACTATGTTAAATATAACAAATTAAATATATGTTAAGTCTATTTCATTTTTTAATTTCCATAAATAATATTTGTAAGCATATTAAATATTTGTAATCTCTCGTTAATTATTAGTGTATTCAGACCAATTAATTCATGAAATACAACAACATATAAATACAAACATTATAATTAAAACTTTTCTAGTTTATGTTTAATTAGCATTATCAGAATTTTGGTTGTCTTGCTTCGAAAAAATATTAAAAATTACGAAACAACTAATATTATATGTCAGTTTATAGTTTCTATATTTCATTCATACTTTTCTGTTTTTTCGTTCAAAATAGTATAATATATAAAATAATTCTTGAATAAAACTTATTACATTTGAGAAGAAAAATCTATAAATATTTCTTATGAATTTTTATACCCAAGTATTAAATTTAAAGGAAAATTTATAACTTTAAACTAAACCTGTGGGCAAAGTAATCTTAATAAGGAAAAGAATAAAATGATATGAAACGCATCATTTTAGTAAGATTCCATGCATACAATTGGAAAATAAACCAACTACATAAGAGAGAGTACTACCTTGATGCTGTTGTCAATTTGAAAATAATTAGTAACTTTTGCAAATTATTGCTCACAACCCTATAAAGGTAATAATAACAAACTTATAATTAGAATAATAATGTAATGATTTTCTTAAACGTAATACGTATATATATATATATATA
>Ga0099824_1002058_pt1 | contig 29166 bp, 14 predicted proteins | sample SiratrowhiteBW_FD_76837 | JGI IMG/M metagenome (GOLD analysis project Ga0099824, IMG submission 76837) | Root nodule microbial communities of legume samples collected from California, USA - Siratro white BW | ecosystem: Host-associated > Plants > Roots > Nodule | place: USA: California... | reverse complement strand
TTTATATATAAAAAAGAATATATATATATATATATATATATATATATATATATATATATATATATATGCAACTGGGTAACTGAGAAATAACATTGAAGAGTACTCTATTCCTGATCTCAGCAAATTTCTACATAATTATTCAAACTTTTTAATTTATAAAAAAATTAATACTTAATTGTACATGTGGACTAACATATCATCAGTAACACTAGTATTGAACTTGAACCCTAAAAAAATATTGGATTCCAGCACTGTATTGTGGATAGAAAAAGTGGTTGAGAGAAGAGACTCATTTAAGTTAATCAAAAGTTTGTGATAAAGATTAGTTATTAACAAAGTCATGAAACTTTGTATCAATAATACCAATAATATAATTTTAAGAAAATGATATCATGAAGAGATAAATTGGCATAAGGTAGTCTTTAAGATTGATTTTGCATGCACATATTAATTGATGGGAAAAATAATTTTTGGAGAAGAGGAAGCAATATTATAAATGTTTTAGTCAACCTACAATTATTATGATGAATGGTATGTAGGTGATTGTCAACCTACTTTACAGTACACAATAACCAAAAAATTGACATTTAGAAGAGTAGCTAAGCACCAAGAGTTTGTATATTCAAATTTATTAGAATATTGTCAAAAGCATCATTGCAAGTATATGCATAGATACTACTTTATTTGCACACACAACTTTGGCTCATAAGAAGATCTTAAGATCATGCTATGAAATATTAATGTGGTAGCTTTGATTTATTAGCTCATGTTTACTTAAAAGTAAAATTGAGAAGTGTAATTAATGTCTATGTTATAATGATACAATTTTATTTATAATAAATAAATGATTAATTTATCAAGATCAGTAAAAATGATTTAATTAATAATGGATTATGAAAAAGATTACCCTATTTTTGGGCGGCCGAAAAAGAAACCCTAGTTTTCCTTATTCATCCTTCTTCAAAATTGGTCAAGTTGGGCGTATTAAATTATATAAATTGTTATGGTATTGCATAACAAATTGATAGATATAATAGCTATACTTCGTCGCCTAGCATATTATATACAAATTAATCTTGCGCATGCTATTGCCTCATTGATACATACATATACATTTAAAAGTCAAAGTGGAAATATAGGGTTTGAGATCTCTTAAGATATGTGAAGAGAGAAGACACGTAATCGGATACAAGATAGCAGTAGCATAAACCATTTTCAAATGGTCACACAAATAAAAGTTTCAAGCAAATCAATCATCAGTTTTATTTTTTGAATGGCCTGTTTAAAGTAAGAAGAACCACTTAAGTAACCTTAAAAATATTAAAAATTATACCAAATGGTTATTTAAATGATATTTTTTGGAATTAATCCTTAAACTTTGCTTTGAAAACTAAACTTTACTTTAAATCAGTATAGCACTAGAATTACTTGAATAATTGACTCATTTAAAAGAGAGAAAGAAATTGGTGGTTTATTTAGAAGAGCTCCAAGCTCATCTACACCAAAATAATAGAGCAGAAGTACACCATTTTTGTACTACTAAAGGTAATAATAAAGTACCAGTGACTCATTAATAAAAAAAAGAAACAAAGTATACATCAATTTTCATTCATACATAGCATAAATCATTATTTGTTGAAGCAGTGTATTAACACTGGGGTCACTCCACCTCCATTTCTTGATTCTATAGTACTATAAAGATGCAGCAGGGACCATGTTTTCAGATCTCAAGGATCAAGAACCACAACACATACATACATATTTCTCTCTTTTCCCTTTTGCAGCACAAACCAAGAAAAAGAAAAAGCAAAGAAAAGAAAAGTCAGGTTGCCTATGGTGCTCTTTTTCTTTAGAGAAATGGACAACAGCAATCATTCACACAACCATTCCCTACCTTTAATCATCATATATATTCCCTCTGTCCTAATCACCCCAACATATTACACATTCTATAATCATAAAAACCAATTCCCTCTCTCTCTAATCATTATGCCACATCAAAATGCTTCCAAATTTTCTCCAATCAAAATCTTCATTTTAATTTTAAAACACTAACGTTGTTTCAATTTCCTTGCACTTCCCGCGTCCAAGGTTTCATCCCATGATGATGAAGCATCACCATGTCTTGTTCCTCTTCTTTTCATTTTTCTTACCCTTTTTCACGTTCAGTCTCCACCACAATGATACTCGTGCACTCACCCTCTTCCGCCGCCAAAGCGACGTTCACGGCTACCTTCTCTCCAACTGGACCGGAGCAGACGCATGCGCCACCGCGTGGCGCGGCGTCCTCTGCTCCCCGAATGGCCGCGTCACAGCCCTCTCCCTCCCTTCCCTTAACCTCCGGGGCCCCCTCGACCCTCTCACTCCCCTCACCCACCTCCGCCTCCTCGACCTCCACGACAATCGCTTGAACGGCACCGTTTCACCCCTGCTCTCCAACTGCACCAACATCCAACTCCTCTACCTCGCCGGCAACGACTTCTCCGGCGAGATCCCACCGGATATATCCTCCCTGAAATCTCTTCTCCGCCTCGACCTCTCCGACAACAACATACGCGGCAAGGTTGACTTTCTCTCCAACTTAACTCGACTCATCACGCTGAGACTCCAGAACAACCTTCTCTCAGGTGAAATCCCTGACCTTTCTTCCTCCATGCAAAACCTCAGAGAAGTCAATATGACAAACAACGCCTTCTACGGTCGTTTACCAAACCCCATGCTGAAGAGATTCGGTGTCACAGCCTTCTCAGGTAACGAGGGTTTATGTGGTGCAACACCGTTACCTGTCTGCTCCTTCACCACAAACCCTCCTAACGATAATGACAACAGCAATGAAAATGAACCGTCTCAGACAGTTCCTTCAAACCCCAGTTCCTTCCCCGAAACCAGTGTAATAGCTCGACCGGGGAAGGAGCATCATAAGGGTTTACGTCCCGGTGCCATTGTGGCAATTGTTGTGGGGAATTGTGTGGCGTTGCTTGTGATGACATCGTTTCTGGTGGCGCATTGTTGCGCGAGGGGGAGAGGGTCTAGTTTGGTGGGGAGTGGGGAGAGTTATGGGAAGAGGAAGAGTGGGAGCAGTTACAATGGGAGTGAGAAGAAGGTGTATGGAAGTGGGGGTGGTGAGAGTGATGGGACTACTGGGACTGATAGGAGTAGGCTTGTGTTTTTTGATCGGAGGAGTGAGTTTGAGTTGGAGGATCTGCTGCGAGCCTCGGCGGAGATGCTTGGGAAGGGGAGTTTGGGAACGGTTTATAGGGCGGTGCTTGATGATGGGTGCACCGTGGCGGTGAAGAGGCTGAAGGATGCCAACCCTTGCGCCAGGCATGAGTTTGAGCAGTATATGGATGTGATTGGGAAGCTTAAGCACCCCAATGTTGTGAGACTCAAAGCCTATTACTATGCCAAGGAGGAAAAGCTTCTTGTCTATGACTATCTCTCCAATGGAAGCTTGCATGCTCTTCTTCATGGTCAGTCATTACTCTCTTCGTCTATGCTTGCATTGCACCAAAAGAAACTTATACGAGTCTGAACTAGAACTAATTTAACTAAAAATCAAATTTTGAAAGTAGATGTCTGAATTACAATTTATGGTGATTTGATTTAAATGTTTGTTTTGTGGGGTTTGCTGGATACCGATGATAGGGAACCGTGGTCCGGGGAGGATTCCGTTGGATTGGACTACAAGAATAAGCCTGGTGTTGGGAGCAGCAAGAGGTCTTGCGAAGATCCACGCACAGTACAGTGCAGCAAAAGTGCCTCACGGGAACGTGAAATCTTCGAACGTGCTTCTGGACAATAACGGCGTGGCTTGCATCTCGGACTTCGGACTATCACTCCTCTTGAACCCGGTTCACGCCATTGCACGTTTGGGAGGATACAGGGCCCCCGAACAGGAACAGCACAAGAGGCTGTCTCAGCAGGCTGACGTGTACAGCTTCGGGGTGTTGCTGTTGGAAGTTCTCACAGGAAGAGCTCCTTCGTCGCAGTACCCTTCTCCGGCTCGTCCTAGAATGGAGGAAGAGGAACAGGCTGTGGTGGACCTTCCCAAATGGGTTCGCTCCGTTGTGAAGGAAGAGTGGACCGCAGAGGTATTTGACCAGGAGCTTTTGCGCTACAAGAACATCGAGGAAGAGCTTGTGTCCATGCTTCATGTGGGGTTGGCCTGTGTGGTGGCGCAGCCGGAGAAGAGGCCAACTATGGAAGAAGTTGTGAAGATGGTTGAGGAGATCAGGGTGGAGCAATCGCCTCTTGGGGAGGACTATGATGAATCGCGCAATTCGCTTTCACCTTCCATTCCCACCACTGAAGATGGTCTCTAGCTTAGGAGTATAATGTTCAAATGTTATTGTATGGTATATACAAGATTAATTAATGTCATACTCTTGTTAATTACTTTCACTGCAGTGATTAGCTCCTCTTCTGGTTGCATTGTCTTATTGCCCATGACCTTTTGCTGTCGTTATAAGTGTTCTTGTAAAACTTGTGAGTTCTGTGGAATTCCATTGTTGAATGTAACACAAATCTGAATTATAGACGCTAGTTTAATTGTATAATGTTGTACATCTGGAGTTTGCATCAGTGGATATTGGTAAAGTTCAATGGCATTGTCACGAAAGCACGGAGAATCCGCAACTAGTAACACTTCAATGGCATTGTCATGAATTGAATCTCATGCGACCCTGCAATCATGGAATCGTGTTCAGCAAACCGATGTGAATAAAATTGCGCCATATGCTTCATGATGAATGAACCGCGTGCCAGAAATATAGATTGCAGCTTACAAATAATGAACGAGTACCTTAGCAATATTACACATGTGTGAATTCAAACCTTACGATCTCACGTTTCATATGGAGATCAATTAATATTCAAGCCACGAAAGACTTGAACTAATTCTTGAAAATCTCATTTTAATTATAAAATGAAATAGCTCTCACTTAGTAAAGCTATTAGACATGCTATGGAAGCGTGTGAATTCAAATTTTGCAGTCCACATCCTTCTTTCATGAGCTTTCCCTAAGGAATAGGTAATCCTTGAACCAAAATAAAAGTTATATTTGTTCTCCTTATTTTTCATCTCGAGACAAAGGGGAAATGATTAGTAATGTTGCAAAAATAAATAAAGTTGAATTAGTCTGCATCTGTTTACATTTACTACAAAGGAGGAAGACTACTGCTAATTCATTACTATGCTACAATCACCTAGGAAAAATATACAAAAACATTCTCTTTTTTTTCTTTTTACATAAGCTTATTAAAATTACATCCACCACCTAAAATTAGTGAAAGGGAATTTGTGATTACAGTTCCAAAGTACGATTTCCACAATCTTGGCCACACAGAATCTGTCTGGATTTGATATTTTCTTCTTAAAGAATCTTCGTCATAGCAAATATCCCACTCAACTTGATGGCAGTGTGACTAACAATAATTGAATAGGCTGAATTAACTGTTAGCTTACTGCTCCAGTTTGATCAATTAGTGTGCCAACTTGTTCTCCACATAAAGCTTTAGAGATGTTCCCAGGCTCCAGAAGATTAAAAACCACGACTGTATAAGAAAATGGCCAAAGAAATTTGTCAAATGAAATATGTAATAAAATAACCACTTTATCGATAACTTCATTGGATACTCATGAACCTAAACATAAAAGCAAAAATATTAACTCTAGGAGGAGAACCACGAAAGGACCAACAGGTTTTCTTGCGGAGACAGTGCCCAGCAGAGTTTAGGTATGCAACAGGGACAATTTTGGAACTCATTGTCTATGCAAAAACCAAAGGCACTAAAACCTGAAACACGGTCATAAAAAGATCATAGGCAACGACTTACTGACCAGGAATGGCATTTTCCTTGCAGAATGTCAGCGCTGACGCATCCATAGAGGTGATTCCTCTTGACCCAAGCTCTCTGAATGATATGTGCTCAAAAGTGAAATTGCTATCCCGTGAGTTGCAGTCATACACACCTTCTACATTTGTACCTTTGAGGACCGCTTCAGCATTAACTGCAAGGTTGAAGGAGATATATGCTGATGCTAGCAAAACCAAAAACCCAAAACAAAGATGCATGTGTTCCCCCGTTTGCATAAACTACAGATAAAGTGGGAAATAGGTAATTCGAAAATTATTTTAAAAATGAAGGACAACAGCATACGCTCTGAAGCACGAAGAGCTGCAGCTATGTCAGTTGAGAAAAGTGGATTGCCAGCACCAAAACTGATGCCACCAAATATAACAACTCTTCCTTTCTCAAGATGTCTGATGGCCCGCTGCCTATTGTATGGTTCAGCAAACTCCTGCATGGCAATTGAAGTTTGTACACGAGTCTGAACACCCATCTTCTCTAGAGTTGATTGGAGCAATATTGAATTCATTACTGTTGCCATCATGCTGGAAAATTCAAGAAAGATTAAAAATATCTCATGGCAGCTTAAGTACCTAAGCAACAACGTGATGACCATCACCCATGTGCAAGGCATCAAGAAGATACTTGCCAGAGCATAATAGAATGTCTCAAAGTTAAAGCATCAAAAGACATTTGTTTTACAATAAAAAGAAACAGAGAAATCAAAGATTAGAATAACATAAGTTGGCAGCTTAAACTGTTACAAAAGAAATAATTGTTAAGCATATTTCAATATGAATTCATTCATCATAGATCAAAACCTCCCCATATTTGAATATGCAATTAAATGGAAGTCGGAAGTGCAACTCTAGAAATGGGAAAAATGGGTTTATACAGTCGGCAGAGGCACTTACAGCTAAAAATGATAAGTATCACCAACCAAAAAATTCTCATGGTGAGTCTAACCATAGCCCCATTCAGATCTTCAAATATTAGATTTCCAATTTAGTTTTCTAAAATGAGAAGAATTTTTGTCCTCTAACCTTTATAGCCTTATGACCTGGGTAAGGTATGTGCTCTACCTTGACACAACCAATACCCCATACTAGTAACGTCAAAGTTCAGTTCACAGATGTGGCCTTCTCCAGCACTACCACCAAGGTACTTTCTATCCCACTTCACAAACATATCTGCTTTGGTTGGGATCATCTATTTTTTATCAGGATATGGATAGTTGCAAGGATACCTAAATCTATTTTTCGATTTATTTTCATTGTGATTGATCTCTAGTAAAATTATAATGGTGTAAATCGAACTTGCATTGAAAATTTGGTGATTAACCTTACCCAACTTGGTATGCAGTACATCTTTCTAAACCAGTCGCAGTTACCCATGCATCTCCAGAGAAGAAATTACGCCCACCAACAACAATCGCCACCTGCAATAGCACAAGCTGCTTCAGCCAAACTGAAAGGGTGACAGAACAACAGACTCCGGAGAACAATCAAGAGAACTGATACCTCAACACCAAGGCGGGAAGCTATGGCAACTTCTCTTGAAACTAACATAGCCACCTGATAATTAGTTTAAACAAACAAATGAATCAAAGTATTGTCACAAGATCTAGATAACAATTAGTACACAGTAAAGACCTTAGGTCATTAGTCAAATAATATTACAAGACTTCCCACATATCGTAACCAAAGCACAAACCTTAGGGTCAATGTTGCAGGAATCAGATCCAGTAAGAGCTGCTCCACTAATTTTGAAGACTACCCTCCGCCATCTAAGGTTTGTCAATGCTTTTGACCTCATGCTATTCGCTTGACCTCCAGTGCTGGGTGTTGCCATTCCATACCTATGCATAAAGCAGGGAAAACTCAACATTCACTTGTCATTATCACAAAAACAAGGAAAAGAAAAGGGAAAAACAATTCATATTGAATGATATTCAACATAAAAACCCGCACCCTAGTAACACCACCTGCATTATAAATTGGAAATGTCATCCTCATATGATTTGTGATTCAGAAGTGTGCCAGTGAAGATAGAATTAGCTTATTTGCAACAACACTGAAGAGAACTTCAAATTTTAGCATCAGTTAAACCATAGACCCATATTAATTCCAAAATCCTATTCTAAAGCCCAAACTAATGCTTAAATAACATAACCAAAAATCAATACCATTTAATGCTAAGATTCTACAAACTGTATTGTGTGCACTCCTTTAGTAAAAAGTAAACTAGTTATTCATAATTCAAAGTTGCAACCGTCCGTACAAATTAACTACAAGGATAAGGAAGGTACATCTCAGAAACAAAAATGGACAAATCCTCAGTGGACATAAAGCAGTGAAACATAGCATAACAACAATAAACTACTAAATTTACCATCGGATACTACATCGAGATAATAACACACTGCAGATAACTAAAGTAACGCCATAACCATTTAAGTTTACATATGATTTCTAAACTAAAAGCGTGCCAGTGAATGCAGCATGACACTTGTTAAAATGCAGCAATACCTCCAAAGAAAGTTTCCTGATTCAGTCAAAACCACACGAAAACATGACAAAAACCTACATTGTGTAAAAGCAAACATTCTACACTATACTAACTATACCATGCCGCACAGTTGTACTGCAAAGTAATATCATAAAGCTATACAATATTCCACTCTTCAAGCATATAGATTAAACTATGTATTTAAGATGCAACGAACGAACAGATTAGACACTAGAGTACCCAACCAAATCAGAAAACAAATAAAGAAATACTGGTGAATATAATAACGCAATAACTATCAATATGGACTACTAATACTCGTTTGCAAAAGCAATGACAGAAATATCAAATATTACGGCGCTGCATGCTGAATAGAATACCTCTTCGATTGTCTGGGCGAAGTTCCGGCAGAAACAACCGCTTTATCGTCATCGGAGAATTTCGCCGGAAGAGAATTCCCGACGATCTGCTCCAATTGCTTGAACCAAGGCCAGTGACTGGTTGAAATGCAGCCACTGCTCATTCTATGTCGCTCCAATTTGTACCTCTTCTTTAGGTTATCGACCTTGTTCTTACACTGTTCCACGCTCTTCGATTGGTTCTCGCACCGTCCGCTCACCACCAAAGCAACCTCCTCCCAATCCCTTCCTCTCAGGTTTCCCCGATTCAGCTGCGTGAACTTCTCCGTGTACGCCTCGAGGAGGCACACGATCGCTGTGTCGCTCCACTCCTCCCTGTCCTTCCGGTACTCGGCGCTGCCTGAGCTCGACGGCGGAGCCTTAGATCTCTTGTTGAATCCGTACGACGCAGCTCCCTCGCCGATCTCCTCGCGGTCCTTGCGCTTCTCGCTGCCGCCGTCGTCGTCGAAGGGGTTTCCGTAGTCCTCGGCGTCGTCAGTGACGGATTTGGGTGGGACAGGAGCGACGGCGACGGCGGAGGGGGAGAAGTGGTGGTGCGGCGCGTAAGGTTGGTGGAGGTGATGGTTATCGTCACGGAGGAGAGAGAACTCGTCGTCGTCGTCGCAAGAGGCCATAAGGGTGTGGAGGACGTTACGGCGTCGTCGGGGACGTTAGGGAAAGAGAATGGGGCGTTGTGAGAAGGTGTGTGTGGGAGGGTTTGACGGAGCGTCCCTTCCGTGAGTGGGTCTCGTATCTGCCGTCACGCGGGTGACGGTCCCGTTAAGTGCCAATAACGAGTGCATTACACGCGCTTTTGCTAGTCCTGGAGTGTGGAGAATTTGGATCTGCCGGTCACGGGCCATGCTTATCCAACTCAAGTCGGTTTGTTTGGGCCAACTTCATGAGTTTGGTATGAAAAACATATATCATTCTTATTTTAAATAAATACATATTTTTAATTCATTTAACTATTCTTGCTCTCAGTTTTATTTCTTCTGAGAAAATATCTATAATTCTTATAAATTCTAAAACAGCTTTTTTTTTTCTATGTTGTTAACCTCCACTGAAAAAATAAGATTAATAACTTAATAATGTCATTATAGTCAATGAACATGTACCTTGATTCTGTGTTAATATTATATTAACTGGTATTTAATTTGTCATCCTTCTTCCTGAATAATTTACCCAAAAATTTACTTATATATCAAGAGTATGTCACTTAATTTTTTAATTCTTTAAAAATATTTTTTCATTAGGTTTTCTCAGTTAAAACATATATTTTTCTTAACAAAATGTATTTATACAGCTAATGTTACATTGAAAAAATTTATACGAAGGACTTTTTGTATCCTTAAAATGGATTTTTCCTGTATTGGTTAGATACATACAATATAAAAAGTCTAAAAAAAATTTATGTCGGTCGGACACATATTTAAAAAAAATACTTTTTTATATCCATATAAACATCTATTATACAAAATATTAAAATATATCACATTCATTCTATTTCTTATGATAGTTAAAATTTCATTCCTATAACTATAATTAGTTGTCATAAAGAGTTAATATATATTTTTATAAATGTAGTTTTAATCATCATAAAATAGTTTCTATTATGCACAACTTAATCATAATTAAAAATATCATTTTATGTAAAATTAAGTTGTACAAAACATTAATAAAAACCAACTCCACTTTCCTAATACTTCATACAGAAAAAAATATAAAGTCAATAAATTAAGATTTGTTAACATTATTCACTTAGTCAAGTGTAACATTTCTCAAAATCAAAGCTCAATAACATATATTGTAAAACATAGGTTTCCATGCTCAAAAAAAGTAAATTAATTGAAACATGTTTTAGGAAGGAGATATTCTAGAAGACAGAGTCAATCGTATTTCTAAATTTCATTTTCGCTTAGAAACAAACAATTATGTTCTTTGAAAGATAAATCCCTAATACTACAAGGAATGTGTGACCAACATTAACAACAAAATACAACCCACAAATAGCCACCACCATGTTAGAAGGAAATGGAATTTTCCACATATTGTGCTAAGAAAGTTATTCACCTCTATGGCCCTTAGAATGAGAAAGAAGAAATAGAATTATAGGGTGGCAAACAAACCAATTTTCTAACAAATTATTTAGTCCACAAGAATATAAATCAAATATGAACATCTATAAGCTAAACTCAATAACAACACTAAAGTCAAATAAAATACATGACAACACAATATATAAAGTTGATGATTATAAAAGATGTTTCCAACTTTTAGTTGCCAGAAGGGTATATAATACATAACTCAAGCACCCACATAATCTTTCCCCTTTCATGAGCAATAACTTGAAAACCGTAGGGACATGAAACATCATGCTTGGTAAAAGAGTATATAAAAGAAGTCACTAAGCAAAAAACTATATCTTTTATTATACCTCACTTCCATTTAATATATAAATATTTGTTAAATAAGCATTCAAAGTAACTTTTGGATAATGTAATCAACCATTTTATAGCATTTTTACAATGAAAACAATGAACTAGTGTAATCAACTAGTTGAAATCAAGTTCAACCGATTAAAACAAAGTGAAAATAAGTTTAAAAAATAATTTCAATTGCTTGAATCATGTTTCAATTGGTTCAATTATAAAAATAATTTCAATTGCTTGAATCATGTTTCAATTGGTTCAATTAAATAACTTTTTTTAATGATTTCAGTTTATTGATTCATGTTTCGGTGATTGAAATAAAGTGAAATTGATTTTTGATTTTAGGATTTTAAGAGTTTGAATTCATGTTTCAATCAATTTAAATGTTTAAGCATGTGTGCTCACAAAGCTATGGACAATTCAATTTATTAAAATGTGGTTTTCACATATTGAAATCACTTGGCATCCATTGAAATCAATTTAAATGCGTGGAAGTCGTTTTACATGCATGAAATGTCAAGTTTAAAACATTACCCACTTCTATGCATCCTAAATCTAAAAAATATATGTTTACAAGTTTAAACACTTTGTCTTCATAAAAAGCATCATTTTCTCGAAGTTCAAGCATAAGATCTTCATCAAGACATATCTTTAACATGAAATCAAAATTTCAAAGTCAACAATATTATAGTTTTAGTTTGAATTTTGGTGAAGATTTGGGTGTCCTAAAAGGTGAAGGTTGAGAGCTATGGTTGTGTTCTTAAAGAGTCCTTGAAAAAAGGTGAAGGTCCTTTGATATTTTGTTGGTGGAATATGGTTTGTCTTGTTAAGATCTATATAATCTAAGAATTGTCTATATACACTAAACTATTTTTTTAGTATTAAACTTTGATGACAACAAATATAATAAATATTTGAATTATTCTTTAGATCATTGTGAGTCTTTTAATGTGTGTTCTATAAAATTTACAATCCATTCAACAAAATTGTCTAATGGTGTATATCTTAAACTAGTTAAAATATATTTAATTTCAATTAATGATAACTAAAATATCTAAGACAGTCATAATCTTAAATTCTTTAACATACATAAATGAATGTATTTTGCAAATTTCAATGTGAGTGAAACTTAAATAACAAAAGACAACATCCCACACCCTAAGTTTTAAAGAAGTATTGTTATTAAAAAAAATGTCCATAAAATCTTTTTAAGCAAACAATTAAAAGTAAAATGACATTGTCAACTATGAATAACACAATTCAAAAAATATTTTTGTTAAATATATTTTTTATTGTCTCATATTTTATAGCTCAAAGCTTTATAAAATGAACATTGATTCATAAGAAATATAATCTTTGCATAAAGAGAAAAATGAAAATATTATCAAATACAAAGACATTATATCTTTAAAGATTACATGAGCAATGGTCATATTCCTTAAGACCTTTATAAATATGAAATCGTTAGAAGGACATTGTATGAGTTGACTACAATTATAATAATATTAGTTTAAGTTGTCTAGGTAATATTTTATTTTATAGTAAAGTGAAAAATCTCGTATTCTTTACCTTTTAAAGTTACACTTGTGAGGAAGTTCTTGTGTTTATATCCTTTATATAGAAGTTATTTTTCTTTGTATCTTTCTTATGTGTTTGAACAAAAAAAGAAAATCTTAAGTTTATAATCCTGAGAGAAATTGAGAAAGATAATCATAAACAGTTTGTCTATCAGTTTTAGAATTAGTTGTGTAAACCAAATATATTAGTATAAACTGTTTTGTTGATCTTATTTATTAAAGAGTCTAATGCTTGGTGAGATCAAGTCTCATCATTCTAATGCTTTAGTCGATTCATCGTGTCGTATATATATGTGTATCGGTTAATATCGAAGTTGACGGATTACTTTAACCTAAGATAACCCTTCAATCTCAAATTTTTACGATAAAGAAATTAGTAGAGCTAATATCTATGGTTCCATTAAATAACTTTCGCACAAGTGATCAGATAAAAGCACTTAAGAGTAAAATTGTCTGTTTTTACTTCTTCTTTTAGCTATTTCTATTCTTTTAACCAAACACCTCTTAAAGAAGAGTTGGTGACATTGACAGTAAACTAATTGAAAAGCCAGCTTACGCAGCACGCTACACCACCATGCGTTCCGCGCCGTCACCTAACCCCTCCACCACCGTCTCACGTGCCTTCACATTGACGCAGCCACAAGCACCACGTGCCTCACTCACTAACCGTTACTTTCACCTAATACCCTCCCAACCTAGCACTCATTCTCTTCTAAAAAACATACACAGATAAAATAAATAAAAAAAAAATTAAAAAAACAACAACCTAAGACCGTAGTCTTCGTACTACTTTTCCGTTACGGGTCCATCGCAAGAAAGCCAAGGTGGGTCCCATCTGACAGCTGGCATCTCTCCACGTGTCATTTTCCCCCCATTTTTTTTATCACCACACGCTGTGAAACATGAAAAACGAAACAAAACACGCTCACCACACCCAATTGAGAGAGTTGAAAATCAAACAAACCAGGAAGAGTGAGAGAACAAGGTATTAAAGAGGGAACAAAGACAAAAGCATATTCTTCCAAACTATTCATTAATTTTTTCTTCTAGAACGCCGTTTGCTTGCCTTTTGGTTTGGTTTGGTCTTCCGGGAAAAACCACCGCCACTGTTCAATCCTCGAACTGTATTCCTCGCGTTTTGGTTTTCTTAAGATTTTGTTGCGGTTCAAGTATTGTTCATCGATCGATCTTCAAACATGCCTTCTAGTCACTTGCTTCTCGAGGAACCCATTAGGATGGTCTCCATCCTTGAGCCATCCAAGCCTGTTAGTTTTTCTTCACCTTTTCCTTTTCAATGAATGGATCTATGTTGTAAATATTATAAAACATGTTGTCTTTTTTGGCAGAGTTTTTTCCCCGCAATGACAAAGATTGTTGGTACACTGGGTCCTAAATCTAGATCCGTTGAAACTATTTCTAGTTGTCTCAAAGCTGGCATGTCTGGTATGTTATGTCACACCTTTTCCCTTTTTTTTTTTTTTTTTTTTTTTTTTTCTTGGATTGTGATGGTATGGGTTTTTGCTGAAAAACTGGTGGTGGGTTGTGTGTGTGTGCGTTTTTTTTATGGATGGTCTGATATTTATTGTTGTTGGGTGTAGTGTCTCGATTTGACTTTTCGTGGCATGACCCTGAGTATCATCAGGAGACTTTGGAAAATTTGAAGGTTGCTATCAAGAGTACCAAGAAGCTCTGTGCTGTGAGTTTTCTTCCATCTCTGTTGTTTCTTGTAGTTGCTTTTGTTACCTTGGTGTTAGTGAGCGGAGGGTTCAGTTTTTCCTTTTTTTCCCCTTTGATAGTTGGGTTGCTTTGGTTAAAAGAATAGAAACTGAAACCTACTTTTTTGTATATGTTTACTGTCTGATTTGTCAAGGTGCAGTGGAGCTTTTTAGTAACTGCTTCAGGAATCTTTGGTTTCTGTGTTCTTGTATTTTTTTCCATTTCTATTGGAATTTATGTTTGCTGAGGGTATGTTATTTGATTTTGACAGGTTATGCTGGACACGGTGGGTGCAGAGATGCAGGTTGTTAACAAAAGTGAGAAAGCTATCTCTCTCGAGGCAAATGGTCAGGTTGTTCTAACTCCTGATCGCGGACAAGAAGCTTCTTCTGAAATATTGCCAATCAATTTTGATGGGTTGGCTAAGGTATGTTGATATTTTCTGTTTTGTCGTTATATGATGCGACTCTCTCTCACGTCAATTGTTTCCTCGGAATAGTAACTCAAATGGTTTCTTCTAACTAACTTTTTACACTTTTACTGCCTGGGCAGTTCATGCTTCGAGTCAGTTTCCTTTTCCCTTCTAAGTTGACTTCCTGGAATTAGCTATAATTTTATCTTTGTTCAATTTAACTCTTGGCCAGATCTTTGTAATAGTTAACTCTGATTTTTCTTGTTTCCGACTTGTAAATTTTCTCTTTGTGATTCCTCTAATTATAATTTGTTTCTTGCTTAATTTTGTAAAATTCTTGTTAGACAAATGCTCGTTTCAGACCTATGTTTTGTGTTGGCAATGAACCTTAGTGTTTATCTTTATTTTTATTTTTTATAGGCTGTGAAGAAGGGAGACACCATTTTTATTGGTCAATACTTGTTCACAGGAAGTGAAACTACTTCTGTCTGGCTAGAGGTAATATTTTGAACCCAGATGCAAAATTTATTCCGATTGGTCCCTTTTTATTGATACTTCAGTGTTCTCCAATATCTATTCAAATGATTTACATTGATCCTTTTTCATTTGGGTTATGAGTTTTTATTTTATATATTTTAAAATGTGCATCAGCCATTTATTTTAGTCCATAATGTTATTTCTTGTAATTGAAATTTACGTAATCTAAGTGTGACCTTAGGCATAAAAAGAAATATTCAACCTTCTATATGTGTGATGATTTCTGCAGGTATCTGAAGTCAAAGGGCAAGATGTTGTTTGCATTATAAAGAATTCAGCTACATTGGCTGGTTCACTGTTCACCTTGCATGGCTCTCAAATTCATATTGATTTGCCTACTCTCACTGAGAAAGACAAGGAGGTAAGTTATGGTTTTGATTAGCATGTTTGAATAATTTACTTTTCATTGCGCATGCAGTGTTTGTCTTTGCCTAGGAAATTGATTTCCTTAGTTTTGCACTATGAAGCATGGACAAAGACACCAGACATGCGACACCTATAATTTTAAAAATATAGGATACTGTGTGTGCATATAGATATATATTGAACATTATTATGAATTATTTAAATTGACTATCAAGATTATATTCAAAATCGTCTCTAAAATGGTTAGTCAAATATAGCAATTTGAACACATATTTCCTTGTACAAAAACGGATCCAATCCATCCATCTAAATTTCAGAAAGTGAAAAGAGGATCTGATTTATTTAAGACATTTCACCCCTTGTTGATCACCATCATTGGAAAAAACACCTTCTTAGTTAGATTCATCTGCAGACAAATTTAAGTAGAGAAGAGGAACCACAAAATGTAAATGTGAAATAGACGGTTTGTTTGTTTCAAGGAGAAATAGAAACATTCACCATAAGTTTCTTACTCTGTAACTTCTTAAAATAGTCACCGTGTTTGCCCTCCTTAATGTTGTATTGAACCATGTAGGATGAGTGTCGGAGCCATAAAAAGCGTTTTTTAAATTCCATGTGTATCATATGGGTTTTGTATGTGTGTCGGTGATAGGCAAATGTTGGACATGAAGACAAGATGTTATAGAGCCATACCCGAGCTTCTTAGGTTTTGGGTTTATTTTCCTTTATTTTGTTTGTTTGTTTTCAGGTTATAAGCACATGGGGAGTTAAAAACAAAATTGATTTTCTGTCATTGTCATATACTCGACATGCTGAAGATGTTCGCCAGGTAATCTGAGTTCAAAATCCTTTCCTTTGATCTATCATCACAAAGTCAAATTCATTTTTGGTATTTAAATCTTTTATTTTTAGGCTTTCTGTTAATGAAATTGTATATGTCTGTAATGCAGGCACGTGACTTCCTTTCAAAATTAGGTGATATCAGCCAGACTCAAGTTTTTGCAAAGATTGAAAATGTTGAGGTGAGTTTGCATATATCTTGGCAATGTACTGTAATATACTGTAACAGTTTCATTTTTTATTATTATTGGCTGTGTCAATTCATTTATATATGAACATCTGCATCTGTCCTTTTCTTAGGGATTGACCCATTTTGATGAGATTTTACAAGAAGCTGATGGAATTATCCTTTCCCGTGGAAATTTGGGTATTGATCTTCCACCAGAGAAGGTAAATTTCCTTTTAAAAATTTGTTTTGTAGTTTATTGTTGCCCTGCAGTATCATGACAAAATAAGATTAGTTTTGGTCAGACTAATTCTGTGTTATACATATAGTCTATGCAACTATATCTGTTGATTTTATAGCGGTTCTGCAATACTCCTGTAGTCTCTGAAAGAGAACCTTTTCCTTTCTCAGTTAGTTTTGGTTAGCTATTATTTCTGTTGTATATGTGCTTAGGCAGAGCACCTTGTATAGCCTGCACGAGATTCTTCTCAGAGTCTATGTGAATGTACTCCCTCTCATGTTGAGAGAGAGAAATACAATTTCACTTTCAGATTTGCTTTTCAGTCTTTATTTCTCCTTGATTCTAATACTTAGTATTTGCTAAATTATTCCAGAATCCAGATGTCACTATTGGAACTTTGAAATTTAATATGAGCATGCTGTGAGGAAAATGTAATATGTTTTAGCTGAACCAGCTTAATGAATTCCTGCCTATGCCATTCCCCCTTAAGACAATTATATCTTTGTTACCATCCCCATTAAGTGGACGCTGAATAGTTCTAAGACTGACTTGTGCATAGATATCTGTATTAATTATTTTCCATTTTCTTTTGTAGGTGTTTTTATTTCAAAAATCTGCCCTTTACAAGTGCAATATGGCTGGGAAGCCTGCTGTGCTTACACGTGTTGTGGATAGCATGACTGACAACTTGAGACCAACTCGTGCTGAAGCCACTGATGTTGCCAATGCTGTTTTAGATGGTAAGTTTTCATATGAGCCACTTGTTAGGTTGATAACCTATAGTACCTAGCTGTTAAGATACTGAGTAGCGTGTTCTGTAACATTAGATACATTATAATTACCTTTCCTTCATCAAAGACAGTTGGGACATATTTCTCTTTTTTTATGTATTTAGTTGCTTTTCAAATTACAATGATGTCATTTCTCTCCGTTAGTTCTATTCTAGCGCTTAAAGCTGTCTGTTAATATTAGTTTGCTTCTTAATTGATAAGACCTTCTGCAAGTATTTAAGTTAGAATTACTTGATGTGTTTGTTCATGAAACTGTTAACAAATTTACAGGAAGTGATGCTATACTTCTGGGTGCTGAGACTTTACGTGGATTGTACCCTGTTGAGACTATTTCTACTGTTGGTAGAATTTGTGCAGAGGTAAGTTCATTTCCTATCTCATTAATTTTGTTCAATGCATTAGATTTGTTTGAAACTATTGATGTGTTGACCAAAATACTTTTTCCATATATTGGACCTCTATTACCTTGGTGAATCCTGAATTTTGATAGCTTTCTTGTAAACTGATGGTGATTGACTCCTACAACTGTCTAAGGTGTATTTGGGGGAAGGCTTAGGAAAAGTGGGGGATCTGAGTCCAAGGCAGGAAGCAAGGGACTTGTTGTGACTTAAGCTAACTAATTGCCTAGATGGCAGGGAGTGCTGATTGGGGTTGGGGGTGATAGGAACTTGGGTATTATGAGGTGTCTAAGTCCACCATCAAGTAGTATGCTCGGTGCAGTATTTAAGGACTAGGTTCTTCCTCTTTAGTAGCTAGCTTTTAAGAGTGGGTTCCCCAAGAGCTTGAGTACTTAACAATTGGTATTAGAGCTGGTTGTTGTGTCATGGAAGGGCTACCCACGGAGGGTTTTGACCAACAAGGAGTTGAGTGAAGTGCTATACAGTGAAAGCTGCCAAAACGTTGGCTCATAGGAGTAGTCTATTATAGGAACTTGGGAATTATGGGGTACCTAAGTCCCACATTGAGTGGTTGGTGGAGTATTTAAGTGCTTGGTTCTCCACTTTCTAAAGGTGATGGGATTTGGTTAAATTAGAGGGTATATAGAGAATTGAGATGAAAATGCAAGGTGTATGGAAAATGTGACTAAACTTTAGGAAAAAGGGGAATCAGATTTTTCTGTTCTTATTCATCTTGCACGTTTTAGCTTCACTGTTACTGTTATTTCTCTGATATGCGTAAGATGAGCAATAATACAATTTATTCCTTCTTTTCTTTAATTCTTGTCCAGTGTGTTATCACTAACACTTAATATTACCATTATTTGATCGGGAACCTTTTTTTATTGTGTGAACTTGCCACTTCATGATCCATTATGTCAGAAGACTGGTGATGAAGACCAACTTGCTATGATACTACCAGATTGATCAAAACTAACATGGTGTCAGTATTTTAATGAGGAGCTTCCACTTGATATATTGGTTTGTGAAATCAATATATTAGTGGGTTGGGTTAATATTATTAAAATAAAGAAAAATAGATATAGGATTAATCTCCCTTGTGTAAAATACACATAGGATTGTTTATTTAAGGTAGAAATAGTAACAAAATAACAGAAAATATGGTCTAAGTCCGTTACGTTCAACAAATATGATGTGGTCTAAGCTCTGGACTAAACTGCTGAATCTAAAATTCAATGCTTTTTACACACTTTTTTCAAATATAGTAACATGCAGCCTTTTCTGCTTGAATATACTATTGTTTAAAGTGCTATTTTCTGAGCCCGTGCAATTAGATAAGATACTATACTCTGAATGACCTGAGTTCTTACATTAGATATATTTTTTTAATAAATATATTCATTTTCCTTGATAAACAAGCAAAACAAGACTTGATTAAAGTCTTTGTGTAAGTTGCTTGATGTGAACCGACAGAATATTAGTGTAGATTCATTGACTTAGAGTTAATGCACAAGTTTACTAATGATACGAATGTGGTTAATGGTTTAATTACCCTTGGTCTTGTACTTGGTGCATGCATAGTATGAAGAAGACAGATGCTGTGTACACTACTTAATTTCTATCTACATTCTTTTTCCAAAAAAATGGTTGTGTATATTGTTAAAAATCCATTCATTTCTGGTTCCAATTCGAATTTTAAGGTGCTTTTGTATGAAATCTTCAATTAAAGCATGAAAAGTACGTTATTCTGCTTGTTAAAGATTCTCAAATATCAACAGTTAGTAGTAGAGGGTATCAAATATCAATAGTTAGTTAGAACAATAAGTTAGATGGTGGAAGGACAGGAGTAAAGCTTAACTTGGTGGGGTAGAAGAGAGTGACATGCTGTTTTATACTGTTTTTGAGAACTGAGCATGAGCTCTGTTGTAGGAAAGGGAAACTGTCTGAGAAGCGTTGATCGTTGGAGGGTGGATCTTTCTAGTTGTACTGTTCATTTTATATTCAGAAACAAAATCGTTATTTTCTTTTCTGTTTTCTATTCTGAGTTCCTAATTTCCTTTTTTTTTCTTATTTTTCTTTTTTATCTTTTGGTGTTTAACTCAGTGTGGCATTTATTCCGCAAATCCATTGTTGGGAATTCCTTGGGATCATACGAAGTTTCCTTTTTGAAATGTCTTGGCTGAACTCTATCTTCTATTTCATGTTCTTGTAGGCTGAGAAAGTTTTCAATCAAGACCTTTATTTTAAGAAGACTGTCAAGTATGTTGGAGAACCCATGTCCCACTTGGAATCTATTGCATCCTCTGCGGTAGTTACATTTACTTTTTTCTCTCATTTCTTTTATAGTATGCTTGTTCTTTTACTTTATGGTGGTTGATTTGATTTCATCTTTGAAAGTAGTTTCTTACATGCTAATCTTTACTTCTTAGGTACGAGCTGCAATTAAAGTGAAGGCATCTATTATTATTTGTTTTACTTCATCTGGAAGGGCTGCAAGGTACTTTCTCAAGTTCTTTGAGTAACTAGATATCATTGTTTTCATATTTAGTATTTTGGAAAAACAAACTAGTTGCTCTAAATTGGGTTAGCTTGGCTAACAAACACTATTGTTCAAAAATGTTTGTATCATTTCTTTCTGTCTTTCATTTTCATTTAACCTTTATCCGTAAAACTGTCTGTCTAAAAATGTAATATGTACCTGCCAGATTGATTGCTAAATATAGGCCGACAATGCCAGTTCTATCTGTCGTGATACCCCGCCTAAAGACAAATCAGCTAAAATGGAGCTTTAGTGGAGCTTTTGAGGTTGAATTTTGATTTTGCTGCTTATTTCTATTAATTATCTGACTGTTATTGGGTTGAATGTGTACATATGCCAAGAAATAATAATTAAATTGTGCTTTTTAAGCGTGTTTTTTTTCTTTTACTTCTAAAGAACAATTTATTCTGTTGTTTTTATTTTGTCCTAGTTTAACTGCAAACTTTATTCTTCGTAAGGTTTACTTTACATCTAATGCAACTGAATATTGAAATAATATTTGTTATAATATAGTTTAAATTATTGTTAAGTATTCTCAGCATATCATAGTTGTTTTATCCTGTGTAAAGTAAATACATACAAGCATTTATTATATTGGTCATTGGAAGTTATTACCTTACTCTTGGATATGGGCACCCCCATTCTGATTTACTAGGAAATTTGATTCACCAGAACGCATTGGGTTTACATTTTCTTACTTTGTTAACCAAACTTATTCAATTTTGTGACACAGGCAAGACAATCACTTATTGTGAGGGGTCTCTTTCCTATGCTAGCGGATCCTCGACATCCGGTAAGTTTTTGTTGTGGGATTTCTCTTCAATTATAGTTGTTTATTGAGTTGATAGGCATTGTTCTGTTGTGATTGTTCTTTTGGGGTAGACATTAGATGCTGAATCTGAATATCAAGGTAAACTGTACTTAGTCCAAGGTTTTATTATTTTCAACAATAATCTTCACTCTACATGGGGCTTGTATTAATGATATGCTTTGTGCTATAGTTTCACTGACATGTATATAAAATGTCCAATAATGTTATGCATCTTACTTAACATGCACCCCATTATTGCGTATGATGTATGATACTCTATGCTTGCAGGCTGAGTCAACAAGTGCCACAAATGAGTCTATACTTAAGGTTGCCCTTGATCATGGAAAATCATTGGGAGTTATAAAGTCACACGACCGGGTAGTTGTTTGCCAGAAACTTGGTGATGCATCTGTGGTTAAGATTATTGAGCTTGAAGATTAAAGCGCATTCAACCCACTACAGATTTAGTGTTCTTTATTTATTTTACATCTTTCCCTAGTTTTACAAAGATGCAGGTCATTCTGCCACTAGTAGAGGTTGTTGTCTCTACTTGCTTTTGATGAAACGAATTTTGGATGCAAATTATTGCTGGCTGTCAAACATAAAAATCAAGGGAATGTGCCTTGATGCCAATTTTTGGGTTTAGTATTCATACTAGAACACAGCTCGAAAATGTGATTTATTCAATGGGATTACCAAACAAATGAGATGCTAATAGCTTGTTATTTCAGATACCTATTGTTTATGATCATATTTTTATTGTCTTGTCTTTATGGTCATATGAACAAGAAGTACGAATTGAATGAACAGAGTTGAGTCAAACTGACTTTCACGAATGAAAGTGCCTAAACTGCATTGATTCATTAAGGTTTGCTTAGTATCGTTTTAACTATTTGGAGGAAAGTTTAGTGAATTAGCATAACCGTTGTCGATTTGATCTTAGTTCTGTGATAACAGCATTTATACAAACTAATTATCTATTGCAGCGTTATTTTAATGAAATTAATTGGAAATATGATGCCAAGTGGATTCTGGTAAAATCATCAGGCTTACCTTGAGGAATTCAATATCACTAATGCTATAAAGCAGTAAAAACCTGAATTAGCGATATGATGCAATTTTTGCAATGCGTAGGTTTTTTATTATGTTGCAAAGTAAAATGAAAGGAAAAAGAGTATGATAAGAACAAAATGGCACAACAATATTCACAATTTCGTATGTTAACAATTGTCAGTCTGAAAGACCACGTGTCCCGCTGGTGAAGATTAGTCGTGAACCATTTGTGTTGAAAGCGGCTTAAATTCCTGTTATTATAAATTGTTGTTGCAAATTAAACAAGCGGCGCCTGTGGCCTAATGGATAAGGCGCCTGACTTCTAATCAGGCGATTGTGGGTTCGAGTCCCACCGGGCGTGATTTATCCTTATTTTCCAATTCTTTTTATTTTATAACAAATCATTTTATAAATATCTCATTTTCCTATGTATAATTTTGCGTCTGAAGTGACTTTACTTTTATCCAACTCGAAGAAGGAAGTGAAAGATCATCTTAAGCATGGTTTAGAACAAAAATACCAACTTAATAAGTCTACAAAAGTTGGTTTAGAACCAAAATACCAACTTAATAAGTCTACAAAAGTAACTAGAACAGCTATTTGGCCTAATAAATCTACAAATTTTCTATGCCATAGTTTCATCTATAATACAACTAACCCCAGCAAAATCATCAAGCCTAGATCTAAGTAGAAGAATGTTGTTGTTGTTGTTGGTGTTGAAGAGTAGTGAGTTCAAGGTCCTTCTGGCGAATGAGCAAAACCATTCTCTCATTCTCAAGCCTCCTTCGTTGATTCTCAAGTTTGGCTCTCTCCATTTCCCTCTCCTTCTTGCTGCTAAACCTTGCCCATTTCAAGCTTTGTTTCTCCAACTGAAATGATTGACTCCGATAGCTTAATTGCTGCTCCTCCAACTGCAGTATCCTGCTCCTCATCCATTGCTTCTTGTCCCAAACACTCTTACCCCCATCTTGCAACACACCACTCACCTCAGCACTCAGTTGCTGCATCATCAGGGGTGACGCAGGAACTCCCCTCACTTTCCTTGCCCTCTTCCTCATTGGCCTTCCATCATTATCATCCTCCATATCTTCATGTCCATGACCCCTTGAACCACCTTCTCCTGAATCATCTTCCTCCTCATCCGAATCATCCTCAGACTCATCATCCTCATCCGAATCATCATCATTCTCTTCCCCATTTCCCACTTTCAACATCCTCAAACCCTCTACCCCTGAACCCCCCAAATTCCCAACCTCTGATGAGTGAAAACAAGCTTGTTGTTGTTGCTGTTGTTGCTGAGGCTGCTGCTGATGTAGTTGAGCCTGAGACTGAGACACCTCACCCCCAGTCTCTCCTTGCTGTGGAGCGTTGTTATTCCCATGACTACAACTATTATGGTAAGCACACATTTCCCTGAAGAACAAATGTTTGGAATTTAGCAACTTCTTAACCTCCTCTTTCATCTTCGGTGACAACTCCATCGTGTCCAACAAATTCTGATTCTCCACAACCCTGCAAGCAGTTCCCTTGCCAAGAATATCATTCACCCTCTTATACCTCTTGTTCAAGTCATTGAACTTATCCTCACACTGCTGAGGAGAAACATAGAACCCCTTCTCCATCATAGCCCTTGACACCGACTTCCACTTCCCTTTCTTCTGCAACATACCCATGGACTTCTTCTTATCAGCCCCTTCCGAGCCACCCTCATCACCAATGTAATAAACTGCCATTATCAAAAGTCTCACCATGGTGTCAGTCCACTTCATTCTCTGCCACAGCGAGACCTTCCTCTTGGGGTCCGAGGTGTCCTCATCATCATCACTGAGGCCACTTTGTTGCTGCTGTTTGGCCTTGGCCGAAGAATAGGGAGCGTACCCTTGTTTGATCGGTTGATTATGGTGTGGATGATGCGGATCAGTGTCATGGTGTGGGGCATAGGGAACCATTTGGGGGTGGTGTTGCAAGGGCATAGGGTTTTGTTGCTGCTGCGCTTGCAAAGAGTTCTCCACTCCCACCAACCCAGAGAACATTCCAGCGCCTAGTCCATTGGGTTCCATCAACAACAAGCACCAACTTTTCAAAAAGCAAAAGCTACAAACTTTGGAAGAAAGACGCTTACCCTTAATCGAATACTTTGATCAGAGGAAAGATCGTGCAAGAAGATGAAGGAAAGAGAAGAAAGGACAGAAAGTGAAACTGCAGTTTAAGGGATTACATAGGAGTTGATGCTAGATTGTGTTGTCGGGGAAAGAGAAGAGTAAAGATAATTAATATACGAGAGAGTGTAACAGTACGTTGGTTTTTGAAGCAACCGGTTTTGCTGAGGAAGCATAGAGAAAATAAAACTGCCCATGGTTTTGTGGTTGGGTTAGAGTGAGGGCTGAACCAACCCACAGGTTTTGTGCTAAAATTGGGGAGTCACGCCGTGCCACGCCGACTTTGTAAGTGCCGTTTCAAAGCGCCAACAAAGATACCATAAAACTAAAACCATGAAACCTTACTATGTGCGTGCGCTCTCTCTCTTTCTCTCTCTAACTTTCGTCTTATTTATATATGGAATACAGAACATGCACATAGAAGAGGTGGATTTGGTGTTCATAAAAGTGGTCAACTAGGCTCAGTGACATGGACTTGGTTTAATAGAGTGATTAGATAGTTATCAAATTTATATTATGCATTTGGAAGAATAACCAAATAATATTAGTAACTAACTAGGTTGAATTTAATGTGAGTTATCCAGTCTAATTATATTTATTTATTTTTAATTAACAAAGTCAATACAGTCCTGTGGTTATATTAATATTGAGCAAGATTCCTATTTGGATTCAATAATTTTAAAGAAGTAGTGCCTCTTAAGATAACATACATAGAAACAATAGGTAATGACTCATAAGTGAAATTTAAATTATAAAATATGAAACAAAAATTGATTATAAAATTTTAGGACAAATAATTTTTTTTAATTTATTTATTTATTATATAATTAAGTTGGGTTCGTAGAATTTACAATTTAATAATTCTGATCTTCAATATTGTATGTATATATATATATATTAATCTTTAATATTTTTTACCATTTAATTTGAGAATTTCTAGAACGAAACGTAACTAGAAAATGCAAACTGATTAGAAAATGATAAGGATTCAGGAATTTTATATTCATCTAACTCCTCTTATTAATTATAGTTTTTAAAAGATTCATGTTCAGATTTAAATAATTAACTATTTCAATTAATTAATTCAATCAAACTTGAATAAAAAATAAAAATAAAATAACATATCATTCAATTTAATTTGTATTCAATTATTAAATCAAGATTTAATCAAATTCTATTTTGATATCTAAAATAAAAAATGCAAATTACAATCATAAAATAAAAATCTAAAATTAGAGATAAAAAAAAACTCAACACATAATCGATGCAAAGATTTAATTTTGATTAAATACTATTGATTTTGTAAATTTAATCAGAAGAATTAGTTTTTTTTTTTATATGTATGAAGGGTGAATAACACAAATGAAAAAAAAAACGAAAAGAAAATTATGGAATCGAGAGAAGATGAGAGGAAACGACAGTTTCCAAAACCTAAAAACTAAACAATGATTTCATATATATATATATATATATATATATATAATGTACATATTTATAATTTTATTATACATACTAATAAGTAATAGATATTTAATAAAATTACCTATAATATTATATGAAGATTACGATAGTACTTAAATAGGTTGAATATAAATTTTAAAAACTAGATAATATTAATTAAGATACTAAAAATAACATAAAAATTAATTAAGACTTGTGTCAACACTTAATTCCGTAAAATATATTCTCTTTATGAATAAACAGACTAAGTTCTAAATATTCTAACTAAAAATCAAAATCTTAAGGAAATACTAAAACATTTCTTCACATCCTACTTTTTAATGAAAAATCCAACGCAACAATATTTTAAAAAAGGTAATGATTCTCCTTTTTCCTTTGGAAGAAGTTGTTATAGGATCAAAGTTTCAAGTGTTTTTTTTTTTTACCTAAAGAAAAAAAAAAGGATTTTACAAAGAAGAACAATGAAAATAATTTCATAATTTTACAATCATGAAGAACTTTCTTATATATCTCCGCTGACTCTTTTTGCATTCTCTAAATTTGTCTACTGATATTAGAATTATTACTTTACCTTAAAAAAATATTATAATTAATAAATATATTATAAATATAATATTATGTTATACAATTTTTTATTATTAACATAAAATATTTAAAAATTATATTTTTAAAATTACATTTATAAAATAACGAGCTTGAATGACTCAAAATAATTTGTGCTAAAAATATATCGAGTTTATTTTCAAATTCAAACCATTTAAATTAACTTTGGGTTAGGCCATGTTCACTCCTGCAAGTTTAGGTACAACCCATTAACACACCTAATTAATACTAATTTTTAGTAAAGGACATAAAGAAAATAAATAATTTAATAACATAAATGAAGATGAAGAAAAATGGCAAGAATGGATAAAGATAATTTCATGAAATATCACTAGAAGCGTGAAAATACTAAAATTGTATAGTAAACTTTATTTGCTCAATGAATTCAAACATGTTGAACCAATTATGCAAAAACTGAGACAAAGAAGGAAAAATATAAATTTTGTACTATCCGCTGAGTAATTCAAATTTTTGCTCTGCAAATTTGTGTCAAAGTTAAAATTTTCAAAATATTTGAATAGGAGAAGAGAAAAAATTAAAGAAAAGGTACACACAAGAATATTATATAATAAATTATGTATCTATTAAATATTTATTTTTCAATTATTTTCTTAATCTTGTTGATTCTTTAGCATGGTATCTCCTATATACAATATAGATTTATTATAGTCTGATTACAATCCTATAACAAATCTTTTGATCTTTTTATTATATTTAATTTACCATATGAATTAGTTTATGATCATTTTCATTTTTTAGGTGCAATTTGAGAGCAAATACTTGCATGTATATTTAAGACGGAAACAAAAGTCATCTTTAAAAGAGGGAGGAGTTTAGATACACGCAAATATTATTATATAACAAACTATGTATTTATTAAATATTAATTTTTTAATTATTTTTTTCATCTTGTTGATTCTATCATTGTATATCTGTATATACTATAGATCCATCCTAATCTTTTTATAATCCAATAAAAAAAATTAATCATTTTATTGAATTTAATTTATTATGTAAATTAGAATCTTATTAAATTTATGATGATTTTCATTTTTAAGGTGTGATTTGAGAGAAAACACTTGCATGTATAGTGAATGAAAACAAATATTACCTTTAGAACAAATAAAGAGGAGTTGGATAGAGTTCTAAAAATTTATTTAGAAACACTTTCTCAATAAAACCTATCTAGTCCACAGGTTTTCATAAATTTTTCTATTAAAAATGGAAAGAAGTAAAAACTCATGTAATCTAGTTCTTCTTTGCAGCTTGAAAAAGCTTTCAATTTCAAAATATTATAAATAGTCTAATTATCATTTTTAACTTATAACCAATATATAAAATCATTTCTAATTATTTATTGGTCTTCCTCTAAACTTGAACACTAAATAGATGATATTTTTTAAGATTGATAAAGCCTTTACAAGTTATACAAGAATAAGTTTTTAAAGGATTGTAAACAAATTCTCAAAAGAGAGGATATAAAAATAATAAAAGGCTTGCTTTAAGAACCTAAGTTTAACAATGGTGAAGAATATAAAAAGATTGATATAGTTCAAAGTTGGATAGAAAATGATATAAAATTTTACTTAAAAATTAAATAAGTGTGCGCAAATCACATATGACTGATGTAGAATATTCTCTTTCAATTGTTTCAGTCATTCATAAAAATCGAACATACTTAATTTTTTCTAAATTTTGCAACATAAAACACACAAATTTTTTTACTTTATTTAATCGTTACTATTGTTTTGTATAATTTAATATTGGGAATTAGGATTTAGAAATTGAAGAAATTAAATCAAAAATCAAAAGCAAAAATAAAAAGATTAAAACATATGAATCATCTACTCAATAACTAAACAATTTGGATATCACATGTTTCTCCAAATTAATATAAATTATTTGATTCAATTAATCAAGTAAATTGATTATACCAATTACATCTCAATATCATTCAATTCAATTTAATTTGTATTTAGTTATTAAATCAATATTAAATCGATCTTAATTTGAATTATAAATTTAAAAATGCAATTTAATATTATAAAGATAAAATCGAGATTAGAGATAAGAAGAAAAAGCTTAAAAGGAATACTCATCCAAACAAAACTCAATTTAGCTTATTTAATTTTGATTTCGTATATTAATGTTCATATAGTAGTGAAATAGTAAAAAATACAAAAACAAAATAAATAAAATTGAAAGAAAATAGAAAAAATAATACGAAGAGAGAGAAAATGACTGTTTTAAAATCATACTTCTAATCATCATATATATATATATATATATATATATATATATATATATA